>Ga0114997_10000207_pt1 | contig 46090 bp, 37 predicted proteins | sample ArcticOcean_MG_C_2_FD_87045 | JGI IMG/M metagenome (GOLD analysis project Ga0114997, IMG submission 87045) | Marine microbial communities from western Arctic Ocean - ArcticOcean_MG_CB4_136 | ecosystem: Environmental > Aquatic > Marine > Oceanic | place: Arctic Ocean: Canada Basin | collected... | reverse complement strand
TTGGAAGAGTCCATTGTGTCCCCCAAGAAGGCTCAAAACCATCACAATTAGTAACCTTACCTACATCCCAACTGCTAAGATTCTGATTAAACTTAAAGTTACCTGCAAACATTCCATTCATATCTGTAACATTACTCACATCCCAACCGCTTATATCTTGATTGAACATATTATTTCCATAAATATGAGAAAACATATCTTTCATATTAGTTACATTACTTACATCCCAATGAGTTAAATCTGGTATACTTGTATCGAAATTAAATTCTAACACATTTTCACCAACAGATTGAGGATTAAAGCAATTACATGTATCAAACATGCTATTCATTGTAGTGACATTACTTACATCCCAACTTCCTATTGTACTAAAATCAACATTCCAATTAATAGACTTCCTATGAGATAGAGTTAAACTTTCCATGTCAGTAACTAGAGTTGTTACTAATTGTCTTGCTTCATTTATTTCTGGATATTCTGATGTAAAATCTTTAGTTCTATAACCTGCAAAATAGTTTCCAGGATATTCCCATAATAAACTATCGTCAACAGCTATATAGGTTACCCCATTTATTTCTCCTGTAATCCCAGCTTTAACCCAATCTTTCGCTTTAATTGTTACTCCATTTTCATCAAGATAAAAAGGTTTAGAAAAATCTTCCTCCTCCTCGCAAGAAAATAAAAATAGAACTGAAATAAAGAGAAAAATATTTTTCATACTTCAAACCTACAAACATCTAAGCAAAATTCAAAAGTGGAGTGGGTTAGTGAGGTTTTTGTTTATCCTAAAGTAAAGCGAGTACAATCGTAGGAGTTTACGGTGCTGCACTATTGTAAAACTAGTGCCCATATCTTGATTTTGTTGCATTATAATTTTGTGTGACTTGATCTAAAGATAAATCAGTGTTATAGAAATAAACTGCACCAATATCACCAACATATCCTGAACTAGCATCATTATTCCTGTAATCCCAACCAATAACTAAATTATTATTATCAAAGGTTTTGCTATCCTGACCAGTCCTTGTAACATCTAAGCTATTATTTATATAGTATTTGTATGTACCTGAATTTCTTACTAAGGTTATAAACTTCCATTCTCCAACATTTACATTTGTCGAAGAAGAACTACCCAAGTATACACCAAATTTACTACTAGTTAGCCACATCACCATTTGATTACCATAACAACAAGATGCTCTTGCTACCGAAATTAATCTCCCAGTTGTTTGTGTTGTTTTTATCCACATTGATACAGTAAATGTATTTCCTGAGAAATCTGAAAATGTTGCCTTTCTAAATGCATCATCATTAAAATTTATTATTCCTCCATTATCAGAAGAGAAAGAAATTCCACCAACTACTAAATTTAAATCATTATCCGAGTTACTAAGATCATTCCATACTGTAAGATTATCAGAATCGAAAGATGAAGAATTACTTGCATCTAGATGAAGAATTAAATTTGACTCTATTATAGCTCTTTTTTTAAAATGAGAACCTTGATAAGAAGGAAGGATCTGAGAGAACGATTCTGTAAATGTTAAAACAATAAAAAATAAGAAAATTAAGAGTCTTTTCATATTTACAATCTATCAAGATTCAGAAGAAAAGACAAATGTCAGAAATTTGGATTCTAAATCATTTCTTATTGATTTGATTTTTTAATAATTTAAAACTTATTTTTGTTTTAATTTTTAAAAATCAATAACAATAAATAAGTATAATTAAATAAAGTTTTATGAAACGTTTTATTACCCTATTACTAGTATTAATATCATTCAGTTGTGATAAATCTTCAGATAATTTATCAAATGATAACTCTTCAAATTTTCTTGATGGTAATTTAAATGATAAAACTGCTATAGTTGCAGGCTCTACTGTAAGTGATGGAGCAGTAGTATGGATAAATAATAAAAAAATAGTACTTATGGGAGATGCGACAGATGCAATGGGGTTATTTTATGATAATAATAAAGTTTATATAACAGGATGGAAATATGGAGGAACCGCATTTGTTTGGACAATGGATATTGATGGAAGTAATCAAACAGTTGAAGAACTACCAGGAAAATTTTCTGAAGGTCAAAGAATAATTGTGCAGAATGGAGATGTTTATGTAGGTGGATATTTTGATAATGGATCTTGCTACTGGAAAAACGGAAATAAAATTAATCTAACAACTAATGCTGATTCAATGAGTTGGGGAATAGAAGTTGATAATAATGAAGATATTTATACTGCAGGATATTATATGAATGACGATCACGTTTTAATACCGTCTTTTTGGAAAAATACAAAAAGAACAAAGTTAAGTAGACCAAATGGTGGTGATGGAGAGGCAAAATATGTAAAATTAAAAGACAATAAAAAAATTTTTGGAGGTACTGTTATGGTTCCACATAACTTTCTTGGATACTTAACAAAACCATCTTATTGGATTAATGGATCAAGAAAATCTTGTGGAATTGGAAGTGTAGATGATGGATGGCAAGGAAGTGATGTTTTTAGTATGTTTGTTGATGATAATGATGATGTATACTTAGGAGGATTTTCTCAAGATATGAATGCAGAACGTCCAACAATTTGGAAAAATTGTGAAAAGATTTTATTACCAGGCCTTGACGAAAATAATCAAATTGTTAATCCAAGTGAATCATCCGGAGTTGTTAGAAGCATTTTAAAAGAAGATAATAAAATAATTGCTGCAGGAACAATAGGATATTGGCCGGGAGTACCTTGTATATGGGTTGATAGTAAACCTTATGTTTATGATATAAGTTTAGTTGGAGAAGTATGGGATATGATAATTATATAATTATTAATTCTTAAAATCTATCAAGATTCAAGAGAAAAGCCAAATGTCTGATTGAGGGGGTTAGTCTTCGCCTTTGTCTTGGGGACACGGCTTGACTACTATCAAAATTTTAAAGCAATTTTTTCTACTATTAGATAATAGTACTTATATCTATTAGATATAAGATAATCTATTAGATATACTATTAAAGATTATATACTAATAAATATAATAAGCAAATTATTAATCATTTTTCTTAAATGCATTTTTTAAACAATTGATTTCCTGAAAGTTATGGTCGCTACTTAAGTTCTGAATTTAGTCAGCTTTTTTATTGATAAATGTAAAATTTATTATACTATTGTTAAGGTAAAGTGTCGCAAATATGTTGCAAATATGTCGCGATTACTGTTATTTGATTTGATAAAACATTAATTAAAAACTATTTAGAGCCGCTTTTGAACTCTGCCATTTTATTGACTAAATAATCACTTTGTTTTATCATTTTAGATATATGATTTTTTAAATATTTTCTATTTTCTTTAAAATTATCCTTAAACTTATTATACTCTTTTCCTTGAATCATCTTATATAACTCTTTTGAGGTTTCTAGATAAGTTTTAATGACTTCTTCATTAATTGGATTATCCATAATAATATTTGTATATAAATTTTCATCACCTCCTGTTATTCTTGAAGAAAAAGCAATATTTGATAAGTATATAGGGCTACAAATTTCCATTATTTTATCAAGATTAGGGTTTATTTTTTTCATTGCTGTAGTAAAACAAACATGCGAAAAGTGAGTCATTCCTTGAATAATACTCATGTATTTATCATGTTCTTTTAAAGAATTTATTTCGGTTGTATTTAAACCAATTTTATTGAATATTTCTTTTATATACTTGTATTTTTTTCCATTCTTAACAGGTATGGTTATTATATTTTGACCTTTAAAGTCATTTAATGGACCAAATAATGGATGGCATGATATAATTTCATAATTAGATTTTTTCAACTCATCTTTAAGTATTGATTTCACTGATGTGAAGTCACTAAAAACTTGATTTTTAGATATTTTTTCCTTTATAGTTTTGTAAACACTTAAAGTTTTGTCTATTGGTACAGTAAGTATTATCCAGTCACAAGTATTTAATATCACTTTCTCTAGATCTTTTGTTTTCTCATCAGATACAATAACATCGTACCCAATTTTAGTAAATACTTTTCTGAATGATGATCCCATCTTTCCAGTTCCACCTATGATTCCTATTTTATTAATCATTTCTCTAAATTCATTAGGGTCACGAATATATCTCTATTTTTAAAAATGACGAAAAATAATGTAAATTTAATTTCTTAAACAATTAACTACATGATGATAAAAAAAATACTAGTTCTTTATATTATATTATTATTTCTTAATACTGATTATGTGCTTTCAAAAGATTTATATCCTAAGAATCCAAATATTGATATATTAAATTATTCATTTGAACTTCATCTTAACGATACTAGTGATATAATTTATGGTAAGGCAAATATTTTACTTCACATTAAACCTGGAGAAAAACATATCAGATTAGACTTAATTTCTCAGACTGATGATAAGAAGGGTATGAGTGTTGATGAAGTTTCTTTTAATGGAATAAAAGTTCCTTTTTCTCATGTAGATAATGTACTCATAATTAATACAGATGGATTTAAATTTATGATTAATGATGAAGTAACTGTAAAATATAGTGGTATTCCAGTTACGGGTTTAATTATTGGAAAAAACATGCATGGCGATAGAACATTTTTTAGTGATAATTGGCCAAATAAAGCTAGAAATTGGCTTCCTCTTGTTGATCATCCATATGATAAATCAACTTCGGATTTTATTATAATTGCACCAAATAATTATCAGGTAATATCAAATGGTCTATTGGTTGAAGAATCAAATCTTGATAATAATCTTAAAAGAACACATTGGAGACAATCTGTTCCAATTTCATGCTGGCTCTACGCCATTGGTATAGCAGAATTTGCTGTCGATTATGTTGATTATTTTGATGGAAAATCAATACAAACTTGGGTATATAAACAGGATAGAGACAATGGCTTTTACGATTTTAAAGTACCAACTAAGAAAACTTTAGAGTTTTTTTCTGACTATGTTGGTCCATTTGCCTATGAGAAACTTGCAAATGTTCAATCTAATAGTGTTAGTGGTGGAATGGAATCAGCAACAGCTATATTTTATAGTGATATTTCTGTAACTGGAGAGAGAACCGTTAGATGGAGAAATGTTATTATTCATGAGGTTGCTCATCAGTGGTTTGGAAATTGTGTTACTGAGTATGATTGGGACGATGTATGGTTAAGTGAAGGTTTCGCAACATACTTTACTTTAATGTTTAGAGAATATGCTTATGGCAGAGAAGATTTTGTTGAAGGTTTAAAACAAGCTAGAGAGAGAGTATTTAAATTTTATGAAAAAGATAAAAATGCTAGTATAATTCATAATAATTTAACTGATATGAAAAAAGTTTTAACCTATGATTTACAGTATCAGAAAGGTGCATGGGTTTTACATATGCTAAGAAATTATGTTGGCGATGATGCATTTAGAAAAGGTATAAGAAACTATTATTCTAAATACTTTAACTCAAATTCTACTACAGAACAATTTAAAACTGAAATGGAAAAGGTTTCTAATAAAGATTTAGATATATTTTTTAATCAATGGTTATATAATGGGGGTAATATCATGTTGGAAGGAAATTGGATTTACGATAAAAATAAAAAGGAAATACTTATAAAATTGAAACAAAATCAAAATGATGGATATTATTTCGATATGCCTTTAGAAGTTGAAATTTTTTATCAAAATAAAATATTAACTAAATTAGAAGAAATTAAAATTAAAGAAGGATCTGATAAGTATATAATTTATTCAGAGGAAGAACCAAAAAAAGTAACATTAGACCCTAACACAAAATTGTTAGCTAAATGGAATTTTATTAAAAAATAAACTAAATATTACCCAATGAAACTAATTAAATTAATAATACTAATATTAATAACTACTTTTTCTTTTGATTTATACTCTCAAGAAACAAAAAGAATTGTCTCGAACATTCAAGGTTTAGTCCTTGATGTAGATGATAATTTTATTTCTTCATCTATCATAATGGATGAAAATGATAATGAACTTGCTTGTAATAATATAATTTATTACTCAAGAAATCGAGAAGCCTTACAAGTAAATAATGAGACAGGAGAAATTACTGCTACTTTGCCAGGATTTCATGAAGTTGTAGTTATATGTATACAAGAAGGTGGAAAGAGGTTAAGATCTAATTTTACTGTGAATGTTAATTATCCACCTGTTAATGAAATAAAAATATCTTTAAATAACGATATTTTGTATACAGAATCTTATATCCCTTTATCTTATGAAGTTATTGATGAAAAAGGTTTTGTGAGAACGGATGTTAAATTTGATTTATCATCTTCAAATAATTTAATTAGTATTGATAATTTAAATAATGTTAAAGCTCTTAAAGCTGGAAAAGTAACTTTAAATGCTTCATTTGAAGGTATTTCTAGTTCTATAATTCTTGAAATAGAAAAAAATCCTATTACATATATTGAGCTTAAATCAAATACTGATGAAGCTCGAACAGGAGATGTTTTTAATTTTAAAGCTATCGCTTATGATAAAAAAGGTGATTTAATCTCTAATGCTCCATTTGATTTTTCATTTACTGGAAAGTCTTATGATAAGAGTAATACAGCTTCAGGTCTTATGCAAGATGATGGAAGATTTGTTGGTGATGTTGCTGGTCAGTATAAAGTAACTTCAAGTGTAGGGAATATTTCTGCTTCTAAAATTGTTAATGTAATAGATAGAAATATAAAAAGAAAATTTAAAAATATTGGAACTGGCACTGTTAATGATAAACATACATCAGATTTTTGGGTTTTTGAAGGTGTAGATGGTAGGGATTATGCAGTATCTGGAACTTGGGGTGCTGATGGAACATCTTATTTTTGGGATGTAACAGATCCATCTAATATATCTAAAATAGATAGTATTCAAGTCGATGCAAGAACCGTTAATGATGTAAAAGTATCAGAAGACGGAAAAATATGTGTCATAAGTAGGGAAGGGGCTTCAAATAGAAAAAATGGGATGATAATAATAGATGTTTCTAACCCTTATGATGTTAAGATTATATCAGAGTATACAAAAAATCTTACTGGTGGGGTTCATAACGTTTTTATATACGAAAACCATGTTTATGCTCTTAGTAATGGTGAAAAATATTACGTAATTAATATTGAAGATCCATATAACCCTATAGAAATTGGAAAATTTGAGTTAGGAAAACCTGGTCAATCTATTCATGATGTATGGATTGAGGATGGTATTGCATATTCATCAAATTGGAGAGATGGTGTTTATTTAGTTGATGTGGGTAATGGTATTGCCGGAGGTTCTCCTTCAAATCCAGTTGCTTTTGCAAATTACGACTATGCAAGTGGAGCTCATCATGCTACATTTCCTTTTAAGAGTAAATCAACAGGTAAGTTCTATACTGTTTTAGGTGATGAAATTTTTCCAAATGGAATTGATGTTGCTGGTCAAAATGTAACTGCTGGATTTTTGCATTTTGTTGATTTTTCAGATTTAGATAATCCTGTAGAAGTTGCAAGATATGAGTTACCTGGAGATGGTTCTCATAACTATTGGATAGAAGATGATGTTTTATATGTTGCTATGTATACAGGAGGTATTAGGGTAGTAGATATAAGTGGTGATTTATTAGGTGATTTATATAAACAGGGAAGAGAAATAGGTTATATATTACCAGGAAATAAAGATGGTTATATACCAAATTCAACAATGAGTTGGGGAGCACAACTTTATAAAGGTCATGTGTTTTATTCTGATTGGAATTCAGGAATAGGATCAGGTAAACTAGAACCTATAAAACCAGAAAATTCTAAGGCTAATATTAATTAATATTAATGTATAAATTTACTTTTTTACTATTTCTACTAATTCATTCGACTTCATTATATGCTCAAGAATACTATGTATATGTTACAGCAGAGTCTGATGATGAAGTATCTATTATTAAATTTGATGGTGAAAAAGCTTTGGAGTTTAAAAAAATACCAGTAGGGGTGTGGCCTGCAGAAAATGAAGGTCCTCATGGTATAACTGTAGATCCAAATGGAAAATTTTGGTATTTAAGTTTAGCTCATGGAAATCCTTATGGAACACTTTACAAGTATTCTACAGAAACTAATAAGGTAGTTGGTAAAACTAAATTAGGGTTATTTCCAGCTTCAATGCAAATTTCAGAAATCACTGGTCTTCTTTATTGTGTAAATTTTAATCTTCATGGAGATATGAAACCTAGTAGCGTATCAGTTGTTGATCCTGAATCTATGATTGAGATAAAAAAAATTACAACAGGCTCTATGCCTCATGGTTCTAGACTTTCAGCAAATGGCCTTTTTCATTATTCTGTAGCAATGATGTCTGACGAACTATTTGAAATAGATGCGGTTTCATTAAAGGTTAATAGGATATTAAAATTAGGTAATAATAACTCTTCCATGGAAGATAAAATGCATCATTCACAAATAGATCACTCAATGATGAATCATGCAAACGTAAAACCTACATGGGTTATTCCTCATCCAACTAATAATAAAATATATATTGCTGCTAATGGTTCAAATGAGATAATAGAAGTAGATGCAGATTCTTGGTCTATTCTTAATAGGTTTAGTACAGGTAATGGTCCATATAATGTAGAGATTACTCCTAACGGGAAATTATTAGTAGTTACATATAAAAGTGATGGAACTACTGCAATTTGGGATATTGAATCAAAAAAAGAATTAAAAGTTATTAAAAATACAAGAAAAGTTTCTCATGGAGTAGCTATCTCTTCAGATAGTAAGTTTGCTTTTATATCTGTTGAAGGTATAGGGGGGGAACCTGGTACTGTTGATGTTATTGATTTGAAATCATTTACTAAAGTTTCTTCGGTTAATATTGGGAAACAAGCAGGAGGGATAGCATTTTGGAAAATATCTAATTAAATTACCAAAAAATTAAAATCTTTATTTATGAATAAATATTTAATAATATTCCTATTAATAATTACAGGTTGTGATAATGTACAAAAATCTAGTATTGATATACAAGTAAGTGATATAGTTTCAAAAATGACATTGGAAGAAAAAGTTGGCCAGATGACTCAAATTAATCTTACAGTAATTGCTAAAGGACCAAATAAATGGGGATCTACTTTTCCCTTAGAAATAGATCACAATAAAGCTAAAAAAGCTTTAGTTGATTATAAAGTTGGATCAGTATTAAATACTATTAACAATACTGCTCAGAAACCTAAAACTTGGTTTAAAACAATTTCTGATATCCAAAAATATTCTATTGACAGTACAAAAATGAAAATTCCAGTTATTTATGGAATTGATGCTATTCATGGAACTACTTATACCGATGGTGCAACAATGTTCCCACAACAGATTACTACAGCAGCAAGTTGGAATCCTGAAAATGCATATAATATGGCTCTAGTTTGTGCTTATGAAACTAGAACTTCTGGAATACCTTGGAACTTTTCCCCTGTTTTAGACTTAGGTTTAGATCCTAGATTTCCAAGACAATTTGAGTCTTTTGGTGAAGATCCATTAATTATAGAAAGGTTTGGTAATGCTATGATCAAAGGATATCAAGGAAATGATAATGATATTAGTAATAAAATAAGTGTAGCAGCTTGTATGAAACATTTTGTTGGCTATCATGCAACAATATCTGGTAAAGATAGAACACCTGCTTATATTCCTGATAATGTATTAAAAGAGTTTCATATAGCTCCTTTTAAGGCTGCTATTGATGCTGGCGCAAAAACGATAATGATAAATTCAGGGTTAATAAATGGTATTTCTGTCCATAGGGACTATAATCTTTTAACAAACACATTAAGAAAAGATTTGGGTTTTGAAGGTGTTATCCTAACAGATTGGGAAGATATAAATAGGTTATATGATAGAGATAAAGTAGTAAAAAATAAAAAAGAAGCAACAAAAATTGCTATTAATGCAGGTATTGATATGTCAATGGTACCTTATGATTATGAAGAATTCTGTAAAAATTTAATAGAATTAGTGAATGAAGGAGAAGTTAAAATGAGTAGAATTGATGATGCTGTTAGGAGAATATTAAAACTTAAAATTGAATTAGGCTTATTTGATACTCCAGTTACAGATTATAGAAATTATCCTGATTTTGGATCTGAAAAGCATCATAATTTAGCATATAAAGCAGCTTCAGAGTCAATTACTCTTATGAAAAATGAGAAAAGTATATTACCCATTAAAGGAAATCCAAAAATTTTAATTACTGGCCCAAATGGAAATAATATGAGAACATTAAATGGAGCTTGGACTTATTCTTGGCAAGGTGATTTAACTGATAGGTTTGCTGGAGATTATAATACTATTTATGAGTCATTTGCTAATACTTATGGTGATAATAGTGTTAAATATATACCTGGAGTTTCATATAAGGATGGTGGTCAATATTATGATATGATAGAAAATGATATAAAAAAGGCTGTAGATGAAGCTAGAAAATCTGATTATGTTATTTTATGTTTAGGTGAGAATACTTATACAGAAAAACCTGGTGATTTAAACAATCTTGAAATTCATAAATTACAGATTAAATTAGCAAAAGAAATAGCTAAAGCAGGTAAACCAATTGTTTTAATATTAAATCAAGGTAGACCTAGATTAATCACTGATATTCAAGGACTTATGAATGGTATTATAAATATTTATTTACCTGGAAATATGGGAGGTGATGCTCTTGTAGATATTGTATCTGGAAAAGTAAATCCTTCTGGAAAATTACCTTTTACATATCCTGCTTATCCAAATTCTTTAATACCTTATTACTATAAACCTTCAGAAATTCAAAATAATACTCAGGGAGCATATAATTATGTTGGTGAAGTTAATAACTTATATGATTTTGGTTATGGTTTAAGCTATTCTAATTTTTTATATTCAAACTTTAATACAGATAAAGAAACATATAAACTTTCAGATACTATAAAATTAAGCGTTCAAGTAACCAATAGTAGTGATATCGATGGTCTAGAAACTATTCAACTATATTCTTCAGATCTTTATGCTTCAATAACTCCTGATACTAAAAGGTTAAGGGATTTTAATAAAATTGAAATTAAAGGAGGAGAGTCAGTATTTGTAAGGTTTAATCTTCCTATAAGTAAATTAGCTTTCGTAAATGCTAATAATGATTTTGTTGTAGAACCTGGAAAGTTTAAATTATCAATTAGTAATTTAACTAAAGAAATAGTAGTAAATTAATAATTGTTATATAATTTATATTATGTTAAATAGAAAATGATATGTATATAATAATAAACATTATACTAATACTAATTATCAATAATAATGATAAGGATAAAATAAATATTGTAATTGATGATTTGCATAAATATGCTTCTGAAGCAAATGGTGAAAAATACTTTAAACTATTTAATAATAATGCAGTGTTCCATGGTACTGACTTAAATGAAAGATGGACAATTAAAGAATTTAAAGAATATGCTTTAAATAGATTTAAAACTGGAACAGGATGGACTTATAAAGCTATTGAGAGAAATGTTTTTATAAATTCTACTTATACTACAGCGTGGTTTGATGAAATTCTTATTAATGAAAAATATGGAAAGTTTAGGGGTACTGGTGTTTTATCTAAAGTTAATGATAATTGGAAGATAGATCAGTATAACTTGTTACTGCCAATACCAAATGATTTACTTTTAAAGTATACTAAAGAAGTTAAAGAGTATTTAATTAATAATTGAAATGATGAAAAATCTATTAATCACATTGTTAAGATGGGGATTGCGTTTGCATTCTCTTTTTCATATAATTGAGTTTATTTCTGCCATGATTGAATCTGCCTATATAACAGCTATTATAGCTTTCACTGCTGCATTAATTGAGATTTTAGCAAGTATATACCTACCAAGAGAACACATTCATTTAAAAGGTGTTATTTCAGATGTTCATGAAAAGTGTGATGATTAATTAATACTATTATAGCTCTAGTATCAACTGATATATTTTTTCAGCATTTTCATAATCTTTCATTTTTATATATGCTGATCTTAAAACTTCTAAGTGTTCAATATTTGTTTTATCTCTATTTATTGAAATTATAAGAATTTTAGCTAAATTTTCATAATCTTCAATTATTGAGAATACCGGATATAAACTACCTATATCTTCATTACTTATCTCATCACCTTTTAAATTCATATATGCTTTTGCATAAACTACAGCTTCTGATAATCTTTTATTTCCTTCTCCTTTTAATCTATTAGATTCAGACTTGTATTTACCTTTTAAAGCTATAAAATCTAGATTTCTTTCTAAGTCATAATATGGTTTAGCATAAGCTTTATATGCATCTATCATATATAATATTGCTATCTCATTATTCTCATCGTATTCTAAAGATTTTTTATAAGCTTCTATTGATGTTGAATATACAGCATCTAAAGTATCAAGTTTTTCTTCAATTAAAAAGTCATTTGACTCCCCTAACGCAAGGCCAAAATTATAATATAATACAGCTCTATTAAAATGTAAGCTTGAATTTGTTGGATCAGTTTTTAATTGATTATCTATTTTTAATCTAGCATCATCAACTTTGTTTAATCTCATTGCAATGTTAATTTCAATTGAAGGATAATAGTTATTTGTTGGAAAAACTTCTTTAGCATTTGTGATAAGTTTTAATGAATTTGAGAATGATTCACATTCATTAAATATCTCACAATTATTAAATAAAATATTAATTGAGTTTTGATAGACAGTATTTAAGCTTTTTATAGAAAGAATATTAAGATTTATTAGTTTATCATAAAATTCTAAAGCAACATCATATTTTTGTAATTGTTCAGCTGTATAACCACCATATAACAAACCCAGAGTATCATTAGGATATATTTTAAGTGAATTTACAAACTCTTCATATGCTAATTGATAATTAGGTTCTCCACTACCCTGTAACGCTTTGATTGCTTCATTAACAAAATGAGAAGATAAATTTTGCAATCCAACTAAAGCATTTTTTAATAACACAGCATCATTAGTTTTTATTGAGCTACCTATTGCTTGGTATGATTCCGTAGCTTTTTCAATTGCTTCTGGATCAATATCTAAGAATTCTTGTGCAATTTCTGAATAAATGTTTCCTTTCACATACCATGATCTAGCTTTAGAGTTGTTTTTATCAATTGTCATAGCTAAATCAATTTCACCCTTTGCATCAATAATTAATGCTCTCTTTTCACCAATTACTATTTTTAATTTTGCTTTATTTAGATTAGATTCAGCTTTATTTACACTTCCTTTATACTGAGAGTACAGGTTATTTATAAATAGAAATGGTATTATTAAAATGATTAATTTTTTCATATTAATTATTAATTAAAAATTGATTACACTATAAATATAATTATTCTTCTTCTTTTTCTTCTTCTTTGATAGTTTCAATTTTTGCAACTGATGATATTTCGTCGCCTTCTGATAACCTTATAAGCTTTACACCTTGGGTTGCTCTTCCCATTACCCTAATATTTTCATCATTTATAGTTATTCTTATAGTTATTCCTGATTTATTAATAATCATTAACTCATCATCACTTTTAACTTCTTTTATTGCTACAAGATGACCTGTTTTATCAGTAGTTTTTAGAGTCATTACCCCTTTTCCACCTCTTTTTGTTATTCTATAATCTTGTATTGATGATCTTTTACCATATCCATTTTGAGAAACTACTAGTAAATCAGATTCTTCTCTAGAAACGCATACCATACCTATAACAGTATCTTTATCATTTTCTAGACGAACTCCTCTTACTCCTGCTGCAGTTCTACCCATTGGCCTTACATTACTCTCATGAAAATTAATAGCTTTCCCAGATTTTTTAGCTATTATGATATTGTTTTCACCATTTGTTAGTTGAACATCTAATAATCTATCATTTTCTTTAATTGTAATAGCATTAATTCCATTTACTCTAGGTCTTGAATAAGCTTCTAATTTTGTTTTCTTTATTGTTCCTCCTTCAGTACACATAACTAAATAGTTATTATTTAAGTATTCTTCTTCAGTAAGGTTAGTAATTGTTATAATAGATCTTATATTATCACCTGGTTCAATATTTATTAAATTTTGAATTGCTCTACCTTTAGAGACTTTTGATCCTTCAGGAATTTCCCAGACTTTTTTCCAAAAAACTTTACCAAATTCAGTAAAAATTAACAAATAGTTATGTGTTGAAGCAATAAATAAATGCTCGTTAAAATCATCATCTTTTGTCTTAACACCTCTTGCACCTAGTCCTCCTCTACCCTGAGTTCTATATTCATCTAATGAAGTTCTTTTTAGATAACCTTGATGAGATACTGTAATCACCATATCTTCATCAGGAATCATATCTTCTACAGTAAACTCAGCAGCGGCATGTTCTATTTCTGACCTTCTATCATCACCATATTTTTCTTTAATTTCTATTAATTCGTTTTTTATTATACCCATTCTTTGATCTTTATTAGAAAGAATATTATTTAGAGTTTTTATATATTTATTAATTTCCTCGTTTTCTTTATTAATTTTTTCTCTTTCTAAACCAGTAAGTTTCTGCAATCTCATTTCTAGAATTGCCTTTGCTTGAATCTCAGATAATTTATAACTTTTTATAAGAGATATTCTTGCCTCTTCAGGATTTTTAGATTTCTTAATCATATCTATTATATCATCAATATTATCTAATGCTATAATATACCCTTGTAAAATATGTGATCTTTTTTCGGCCTCTTTTAGATCATATTTTGTTCTTCTTACAACTACTTCGTGTCTATGTTCAACATAATTTTCAATTAATTCCTTGAGATTTAAAGTTTTAGGCCTTCCTTTTACTAGTGCAACATTATTTACTCCAAAAGAAGATTGTAGTTGTGTGTATTTATACAAATTATTTAGAATTACATTTGGAATAGCATCTCTTTTCAATTCATATACTATTCTTAATCCATTTCTATCAGACTCATCTCTTATATCACTTATTCCATCTAATTTTTTATCATTTATTAAATGAGCTGTTTTTTCAACCATGTTAGCCTTATTTACCATATAAGGAATTTCTGTAACGATTATATTATCTTTTTCTTTATCATTTATTTCTATTGATGCTTTAGCTCTCATAACTATTCTTCCTCTCCCTGTTTCAAAAGCAGACTTTACACCTTGATAGCCATATATTATTCCGCCAGTTGGGAAATCAGGCGCTTTAATAAAAGTTATTAAATCGTCTATTGAACAATCATTATTATCTATGTAGTGCATAGTTCCATCAATTACTTCTGAAAGGTTATGAGGAGCCATGTTAGTAGCCATTCCTACAGCTATACCACTTGAACCGTTAACTAGAAGATTTGGAAATTTTGCAGGAAGAACAGATGGTTCAAATAATGTATCATCAAAATTAGGATGAAAATCAACTGTTTCTTTATTAATATCAGATAATAATTCATCTGATATTTTTTTGAGCTTTGCTTCTGTATACCTCATTGCAGCAGCTGAATCACCATCAACAGAGCCAAAATTTCCTTGCCCATCAACCAGTGTATATCTTAATGACCATTCTTGAGCCATTCTTACCATGGTGTCATATACTGAAGAATCACCATGTGGATGATATTTACCGAGAACCTCCCCTACTATCCTAGCACATTTTTTAAAAGATTTATTATAGTTTACTCCTAAACCTAACATACCATAAAGAACTCTTCTATGAACTGGTTTAAGACCATCTCTCACATCAGGTAGAGCTCTAGAAACAATGACAGACATTGAATAATCAATGTAAGCTCCTTTCATCTCATCCTCAATATTAATTGGTATAATATTCTGATCTTTATCTTCTATCATAAATAAGTTTATTGATAATTATTTGTGTATTATTATGGTATGCAAATATATAATAATTTGCTCTTAAGATTAAGCTTTTATTATACTTTTAATAAAGAATTAACAGCTTTTTTGATACTGTTATGTTTTACTAAATAACTTCCTGAAACTAATATATCAGCACCTAAATTATTTAATTGTTTTGAGTTTGAAATATTAACCCCTCCATCAACTTCAATTTTAGTTTTTAAGTTATTATTTATTATTTTTTGTTTTAAAAATTCTAGTTTATTGAAGGTTTCTAATTTAAAGTTTTGACCTCCTTTTCCAGGTTCAACAGACATAATTAATATTAAATCTATTTTATTTAAATAATTTTCAATTTTATCTATATCAGAATCTGGATTTATTGCAATTCCACACTTAATACCATATGATTTTATCAAAGATATATTTTGATCAATATTTTCTATACTTTCTATATGAAATGAAATAATATCAGGATTGTATTTTGAAAAATATAAAATATATTTTTTAGGTTTATTTACCATTAAATGGATATCAATATATTTATCTGTAAGAACTTTTATTTTATTTATATCAAAAATTTTTTCTGTATTTCTATCAACAAAAATTCCATCCATTATATCAATGTGTATGTATTTTGCATTTGTCTGATTAATATGATAAAACTCTTTTTCAAGTTTACTAAAATCACAATCTAGTATTGATACAGATACGTCACTCATTTTCAATTTTATATTTTTTTTCTTTAACGGTATTTTGTTGAAAACTAGATCGTATCCATCCCCCACCAATCACATCATTATTATCATAAAATACAGCAGCTTGACCTGGAGCTATAGCATTTACTCCATTTCCAAAAAAAACTTTTATTGAACCTTCTATTTGTTCAATAATTGATGGACTCCCTAAATCATTGTATCGTATTTTTGTATTAGAATTTATTTTTCCAGAAATCTTATCAAATTTCATAAAATTAAGCTTATCAACCATCATTCCATTTCTTTTAAGTTCATCAAATGTGCCTATCATCACTTCATTTTTTCTGCTATTTATTTCAGTAACATAAACAGGATAACCAGTTGCTAAACCAAGTCCCTTTCTTTGGCCAACTGTATAAAAAGGATATCCTTCATGAACACCTATTACATTTCCATCTGTATCAATAAAATTACCTTTACCTACTTTCTTATCTAGATCTTTAACACGATTTTTTAAGAACCCTCTATAATTATTGTCTGGTACGAAACAAATCTCATATGACTCTGATTTTTTTACTAAATTATGGTATCCCCAATCTTTAGCCATTTTTCTAATTTCATCTTTATTTAAGTCACCTAAAGGAAAGATTGTTCTTGCTAAATTTTTTTGACTTATTCCCCATAATGCATATGACTGATCTTTATTTAAATCTTTACCTTTTGATATATAATATCTATTATTATCAAAATTTATATTTGCATAGTGACCTGTAGCTATAAATTCACAGCCTAGTTTATCAGCTCTTTTTAATAAAGATTCCCATTTTATATGTGTATTACATAAGACACAGGGATTAGGTGTTCTACCATTCATGTATTCATCAGTAAAATAATCAATCACATAATCACCAAACTCATTTCTTATATCTAATATATTATGATGAAAACCAAGGTCGACAGCAATATTTCTAGCATCATTTATAGATTCTAGGCTACAACATCCAGTTTCTTTTGAAGATGAACCAGAAGAAGCATAATCCCATGTTTTCATTGTTAGACCGATAACTTCATAACCCTGCTCTTTCAATAGAATAGAAGCTACAGAACTATCTATACCACCACTCATTGCAACTAAAACTTTACCGTGCTTACTCATAATTTTTTTCTCTTGTTATTATTAAGTAAAATTACGTTTTTTTATAATTAGATTTAGAAAATGCCATTAAAGTATTTTGTTAACGTAGGTCAATTAACCAATTTAAGTGATGCTAGATATTGCTCAGCAGTTCAAGTAAATCAAATTGGGTTTAATGTTGATGAATTTTCTGATAATAAGATTTCATTAGTAAAAATAGAAGAAATCATTGGATGGATTAATGGTATTGATATTGTTGGAGAATTTGGTAATTCATCCTCTACTTACATAAATTCTATGATTGATAGAGGTACATTTAATTATATTCAGATAAATTACCCTAACAACATTGATGTTATTGATTTTAATCATAAAAATGTAATTATTTCTATAAATAAAGATGATTTAAATGATTTTGAATTCTATAAAAATTTCTTATTGAACTATCCGAATGTAAAATTCGTTATAATTCCTAATATTAATTGGTTATCTAAAAAATTGATAAACACTTTTTCTGGAGATTATAAAATTTTGATAAATCCAGGAAATAATTTTAATATTACCGAGTCCGAATTAAAAAAATATTCACTTCATGGATTAAGTTTAATAGGTTCAGATGAAATAAGGCCTGGATATAAGGATTACGATTCAATTTCAGATATAATAGATTTAATTGAAATCTAGTTTTGTGCATTTTAAGTATTTAATTGACCTACCTTGATTTATAAATTTTTTTTCATATTTAGTTTGAATTTTTTTTATTTCTTGGTGCTTTTTAGAATTATAAAGATTTCTTGTTAATTCTATATTTTTAAAATTTAATTTTTTAATACATTCGACACTGAATTCAAATAATTTTAAATCATCTGTTTTGAGTTTAATTTTCCCATTATTCTTTAATATTTTGTGATATCTTAATAGAAATTCAATACTTGTCAATCTCTTTTTTATATCACTTTCTTTTGGTCTTGGATCAGGAAATGTTATAAGAATCTCATCAATTTCATTATTGTTAAAATATTTATCTATTTCTTCGATTTGAATTCTTAGAAAAAATGCATTTTTTGAATTTAATTCTTTCAAAAAAGTTGCTCCTTTCCATATTCTAGACCCTTTTATATCAATACCAATAAAATTAATATTTGGATTATGCATTGAATTATAAACGGTATATTCACCATTACCACAACCTAATTCGAGATAAATAGGATTATTATTTTTAAATATCTTGCTCCATTTACCTTTAGTTTTATTGAATAATTTTTTTCCATTTTCCAGAATTAAATTATTTAATTTATTTTCGCCATATCTTTTAAGTTTATTTTTCATCAATATCTGAGATTAAAAAAAAGCTACCTCCAATAAAAATTATATCATTTTTTGTTTTAAGTAAATTTTTACAATATTCAATTGCTTTATTGACATTATGTACTACAAAATAATTAAGATTTTTTTCTTTAAAGTATTTAGATAATTTTTTAGGACTAATTGATCTCTCATTTGACGATTTGGAAATAATATAATTGATATTAGAAGGTAAAATTTTAACTATGCTAGCCCAATTTTTATCTTTAGCACCTCCAATAATAAAATAAACATTTTTAAAATTAAATGATTTTAATTCATTTAATATATTTTTAAAGGCAGCTACATTATGACATCCATCAGAAATAATGATTGGATTTATTGAATGTAATTGCCATCTACCTAAAATTTTAGATTTAGGGATTAAATCTTTTAACCCTTTAAATGAATTTTCATTAATCTTTTTATCAAAATGTTCTAAAATTAGTTTTGATGCACTTATTATTGATGTTAAGTTTTTTAAAAAATATTCTGTTGGTGGACTAATAGTCATTAATATTTTCAATTGATTAAAATTTATTTCTATTTTTCTTTGATAAATATCTTTAGATAGTGTCTTTATTTTAACCTGATTGTATCCTTTAATAAATTTTGTTTTTAAATTTATGCAGTGATTTTCAAAAACATGATCTATATAAGATTGTTTTTCACCTTTTATAAAAAGAGAATTTTTTTTAATTATACCAGCCTTTTCTTTTGCAATATTTAATAATTTTTTACCAAGAATGTTTTGGTGATCTAAGCTTATATTAGTTATAATACTTATTAAGGGATTTACAATATTTGTTGAGTCTAGTCTACCTCCAAGTCCTACTTCAATAATACCTATATCAACTTTTTTGAATTTAAAATAACTTAAAGCCATCATTGTTGTAATTTCAAAAAATGATGGTTTTATTTTTTTTATAATTTCTAGATTTCTTTTAACAAATGATACAACATATTTTTTGCTGATTTTTTTTTCTGAAACTTTAATCCTTTCTCTGAAGCTTTTGATATGTGGTGATGTATATAATCCAGTTTTTATATTGTTTTCAGTAATTATTCTAGATATCCCATAGGCAGTAGTTCCTTTTCCATTGGTTCCACCAATATGTATAATATCATATGTTTTATGAGGATGATTTAATAGAACATCAAAATTATTTACATTATCTAAATTGGGTTTATATGCTTTTTCACCTTGAATATGATAAGTGGGTAAACTATTATATAGAAACTTTATCGTCTCTTTATAGGTCATCTATTTGTTTTTAATAATAAATGTAATTTTTCCTTTTGATATATCTGCTGGATTATTGTTGTTAGTAGGACTAAAAGTGAGTTTTAAAATTTCTTCTCTATATATATTTTCAACTTTAGGGCTTAAGGTTGTTTCTATAGTTATTAATCCAATTATATCTCCATAATAATCAACAATTAGTTCAAAAACAATTTTACCGCTTTCAGAACTTTTATCATTTGGGTTTGGAGCAAAATCCCAAGCCCATCCCTGCATTTCTAACGAAGAGCCTTCTTTTCCAGTATTAGATTCTGAATTATACAAAGCTCTTTCATCTATTTTTTCTTCTTTCGAAGACGATGTGAAGTCACTTGAATCATAGGAAGATGTATTACTTTCTGATATATTTTCATTTGATATATTTGATTCTGTTTCAGGTATTAATATTTCTTCTTCAAGTTCGTTTTCAATATTATTTATTTCGCTACTTTCTTTCTCAATAACATCTTCAAATACTTCTTTTTCAGTTGATTCAGTTATCTTTTCATCGTTATCTTCATTTGTAGACTCTATATCATCAATATTTTCCTCATCAGTATTTTCTATATTATCATCTTCCAAAAGAGAATTATCTAAAACTTCAGTACCTAATTCTATTCCATACTCTTTAGGAGGAGGATAAGTTTCTGTCCATGCTATGATTATAAAAAGTGAAATAAAAAATATAATATTGGTAAATACTGTTAAGTAAAATGCTCTTTTTTTAATATTTCTATATTCTTTATCTTGCATTTTATACTATTTACTAGGTTGGGTAGCTATACTAACTTTTGCCTCTAACGATGTAGCTATTCCTGCAATATTGACTAAATGTTCAACAGGGACTTCTTTGTCGCAATGAAGAACCACTAAACCTTCATTTTCACCTATTTGATCTCTTAGGTTAATCTCTATATTTGATAATTCAACTTCTTTATCATTTATAAAATACCGTAAATCTTTGGTTATAGTTACTGAAACTTTTTGGATAATAATTGTTGATGATTTGCTAGATGGAAGGCTAACAGGAAGTCCTGAAGGTGTGACAAAAGTTGATGTTAACATGAAAAATATTAACAAAAGGAATATAATATCAGTCATTGAAGACATACTGAATAAAGGATTTATCTTATTTTTTGGTTTTAAATTCATTTTTTAGATTGTAGTATTTCAATAAATTCTATAGTATTATATTCCATTCTATGGATAAGTTTTTCTACTCTAGACACCAGATAATTATATGCTAAATATGCTATAATACCAACAAATAATCCTGCAGCTGTAGTTATCATGGCCTCATATATTCCACTAGATAATAATTTGGGACTAACTGCACCCTCCTCTTGTGCTATTGATATGAATGCTTGGATCATACCAGTCACTGTACCAAGAAATCCCATCATTGGTGCAGCACCAGAAATTGTAGCTAATAAACTTAAGTTCTTTTCTAAATTATAAATTTCTATTTTACCAACATTTTCTATAGAAGTTTCAATATTCTTTAAACTACTATTTATTTTATTAAGGCCTTTAGTTATCATTCTAGCAATCGGATTATTAGTGTCTGTACAGATTAATTTTGCTCCATTAATATCATTATTGCTTACCCTACTAATTATCTCATCAGTAAAATTTTTTGGTGATTTGGATCCTTTATTTATTACTAAAATTCTTTCAATAAATATGTATATGGTAGTAATAAATAAAAGTAAAATTGGAATCATCATAAATCCACCTTTCAGTAGCAAATCCATTACTGATATTTTTTCTTGAGCATCAATGATTGATAACGCATCAGTTTCATTTATAATTTGAAGAATTAATGTTTTAATATCCATAATTTGTCGTTTAAATTTATAATGTAATTTTTTAGTGATTTTTTAGCAGTTTCAATATCATCAAATAAATCAATTCCTACCCTATACATATTATTGTTATTTATTGGTAAAATTATAATTGGTTGATAACCTAAATTCAATAACATATTTGCTTTTTTTAAAGATAAATTATAATTTGAAAAGCTACCTGTAATTATATAATATTTTCCAGTTAACTTATCTTCTTTTAAGATCTTAGTTTTTTCTATTTCATCTTTATTTACATACATAGAATCTTTTTTTGTGTTACTTAAATCAGCTGAGATTCTAGTATTATTTTCCTTGATAGAATCTATTGGAAGATTTGATGTTATTATTTCTTTTTCTAAACTAGAAACATATTTCTCATTTGAAATATTTTGGAACAAATTTTTATTAAAGTAATAGTATATAAGTATTATAGGAATTATTAGAATTAGATATTTAAAATAATTTGATTTTTTTTTAATTATGAAATCTTTTTTATCAATATTAATTAATCCAAAATCTTCATCATTTTCTTTCATTATTAAAATTTTATAAATGCTCCTAACATAACATTAAATCCCAACTCGGGATACATATAATAATATTCATTCTTCTTATTTAGAATATTTTTTATATTTAATTCTAGAATTATTTTATTATTTAACTCATATTCTGAGTTTAAAAAAAGATTTACATAATTATCCATCCTGAAAGATTTAGAATTAAAATCCTGAGAATAAGAATCTAGTAATAAATTAATTCCAACAATTGATTTTACCTTTTTATAAATAAAAAGATTTTCAAAATTCATTGAATATTTAGGCATATAATAAAATCTAATATTATCCTTAGTAATATATCCTCCAGCATTTGCTTTATTCCATGTGTCTATATAAGAAAAATCAAAACTTGGAGAAATAAATGAATTAAAAGGTATTTTTAAAGAAAAACTTAATTGATCTATATATATTTTTTCATCATATCTTTTTAATAAGTATAGGTATATAGGTGCATTAACAGGATTTCCTTCAATAGTTAAATAATCTGAAGTTACATTACTTATATACCATGTAAAACCTTTCAATATTTTTTTTGAATATTTAATATTTAAAAAAGCATTGTTATTTATTTGGTATTCTACCAAACCATTATAACTGTTCTCTACATTATTATTTAATACACTAAAAAGATATTTATCATAGACAAAAGGGTTTGAAAATATTTTATCAGAATATTTATTTGAAACCAATCCATTGTCTGTAAATAACTTAATAGAAAAATTATTGATTTTATATTTTATATTTAAATGAGGATACAAACCACCCATTTTGGTTGTTTTTTTAAATTCTTTGGATGATTTATTTAGTTTCCCACCAATTGATAAATATAAATTTTTCGTATTGTATTTAAATAATAATGATAAATTATAAGTATTTATAATCATATCATCAAACGAATAAATATGATAATAATCGTTTAAAAACTTTAGTTTTATATTAAACTCATCAGAAAGTTTATAATTTAAATTTAAGATAGTTAGATTGTTAAATTCTTGATATAAAAAATCTTTATATATAATATTTTTATTTTCAATAGTAGTTGAAAAGTTATTATCATTATATGAATATTTTATATCAAATAAATATTTTGAAATATTAACTTTTATTTCATCGTAATTAATCTCTTCAAGTGATTCTAAATACCCTGAGTAACCAGTTGTAATTTTTTTATAATCAAATAGGAAATCAAATGAATTTTTTCTTTTAATATATTTTCCTCCAATATTAATATTGGATTCATTGAATCTACTATTATCAGAATAATAATAGCCCTTAAGATTTGATTTATGATATAAATTAGAATGGATCGTAAAATCTTTGTTATTATAAATAATATTTGAGCTTTGAATTAAAAAGCTACTGTAATTACCTAATTGTAATCTCAGGTTATTCTTTGAATTTTCTTTTTTTATATTTTCAAGCCTTATAAACTTATCAATTTTTTTATTATCACCTGGTACTTGATAATTTAAATATGAAAACTCAAAACTTTGTTTATCGATAATATATTTATTGGTGATTAATTTTTCAATTACTTTGTCAACTTTAGGTAAAATTATTTTACTATTTTTTTCAATTAAAATTTGTGCATCTTCAATTTCACCCTCATTATTTTGAGAGAATGATGAATTATAGACTATCATAAGAATTGGTATAATATATTTATTCATTTGTATTAATTTCTAATAATAAATTTGAAGCCTCTTTTTTAATTTCATCTATTTTAGAGTTTTCTATTAGTGAGTTTAGTGTTGCACTTGCTTGAAACTTTTCGTTCATAGATATAAATATTTTAGCAATTAGTAGATAACTTTTTCCTACCCAGTAATCTTGAGTAAGAAAATTTTCATTTAGTGTGTATAAGGTTTCTAAAGCTTGTTTGTTTTCATTTTTATTGAAAAATAATTCAGCTAGTAAATACTGTGCTTCTGCAGCACTTTCATCTTTAACTAAGTTTATAGTTGTAAGTAACATATCAATAGCCGCAGATTCATTGTCGTTTTTTAAATATGATTTAGCAATTAATAAATTAATTTTATTTCTATTAGTGAAGGATATTTTTTCATACTTATTTATTTGTTGAGAATAATAACTCAAAGAGTCAGTATTATTTAAGTAAAAATAATTGTATATAATACCAACATAAGAATCTATTTTTTCTCTATTATTTTTAGAAATTTTATTTAATATTTTGTAAAACTCGAGGGACTCTTCAAATTTGTTTTGTTTTTGTTTGATGAGAGCAATTCTATTTAATGATCTTGAATAATATTTAGTATTTAAACTATCTATAACACTTTCATAAAAGTTTATTGCACTGTCATATTTTGTTTGTCTAAAAAAAGATTCAGCTGTATAAAAATTTATTTCTAACAAATTAAGGCTCACTCCATTATCAATTCTGTATTTTTTTGATGATTTTATAAACTCATTATATTTTTGATTAAAGTATAAATTTCTTAATGTTTCATATTGAATTATTTCTATATTTTTATTTTTAGGGAATTTATTTCTGTATGATTCAACATATTTATTTAATAAATTATAATTATTAGTATACGGAACAATTTTCTGCATTCCTAAAAGTGCCTCATTAAGTATATTCTCTGATAAGATATTATCTAAAATAAAAATAAAATCTTTTTCTGCTTGTTCATATGCTTTTAGGTTAAATAATGATGTAGCTCTATTTAAATAAGAGTAAGGTATATAACTACTTGTTTTATAATTTTTAATTAAATCACTGTAGTATTTAACAGAATTATCAAAATCACTGCTTTCTAAGAATATTTGTGCTTTTCTGAAAACTGCGTCATCACGTAATGAGGAATTATTATTATTTAAAACTTTATCTAAAAATAATATAGACTCATTATTATTATTCATCCCATAATAACATAATGCTTTTTGATAATTTATATAATCAATATTATTATAATCATTAACTTGATTATAAACCTTAATAGATTTATTAAAATCTTTAGAAGCGTAATAAGAGTCTGCTAGTCTTAAAATAATATCATTTAAATTTTTAGAATTATTTGAATTCCTTAAGTAATATTCAAAATGTTTAATTGCACTTTTGTATTCATTTAAATTAAAGTATGAATACCCTAATGCTAGGTTAGCTTTAATCAAAATATTTTTAGGAGGACTTAATTTTGAGTTGAATATTTTTAATAATTCTTCATTTGATTCAAAAAACTTATTTCCAATAAATAGTGCTTCAGATATATTTAATATAGATTCAAAATAGATGTTTCTATCTATTTGATATTTCATAGATAACTTAAAATAGTTAATACTATTCTTAAAATTCCCTTTATTAAAATGATCAACTCCTTTTTGGTATGTAATTATTTGATATTTTTTTTTTGAATTATCAGTAATGTTATCTAATGACTCAATATATTTAATAATTTTATTGTAGTTATTAGTCATAAAATAATTTTCACCTAATAATTGATTTATTTCATTAGAATTAAAATATGGATATTGATTTTTGAGTTTTTCTAATGATGCTATGGATAAATCATGATTACCAATTACATAATTTATTTTTGCGTAGTTTAATAAAGAATTTTGTGTGTAAACACTGTCATTTTTAATATTATATGCAGCATAATATGAATTAAGAGCATAATTAAGCATATTTTCTTGAGTATATATTTCTCCTAAATAATAAGATGATAATTGAGTGTAATCATTGATCGTAAATGCTAAATCTTTAAAAATTTTTATTGCTTTCTCATAGTTTTTAAGTTTATAATTACTAATAGCGATTGAAAAATTAATTTCATTGTCTCTATCAATAAGTGAATTAAGTTTATGATAAAATGTTAAAGCTTCTTTATATTTTTCTAATTTGAAATATGATTTTGCAACATAATAAGTTATGTAATCTTTATTTTCACTTTTATCAGATAAGGATTTTCTAAGCTTTATTACTTCATCAAATTCATTATTTAAAAAATTAATACTTATTAAATACTGAAGGGTTTTTTGTGAATAAGAATCATCTCTTATTTTATCAAAATAATCTAATGATTCATAAAAATTATTTAAAGAATATGAAATTACACCTAAAGAAAAATTTGTCTTATCATTGAATTTTTCATTTTTTACAATTTTAAGATATTCAAATGCTTTATTATAACTTTTATTATTATAATATGAAATACCGATCATATAGTTAATTTCATCACTATCTCCTTTTATTTTAGATAAATATTTAATTGCATTTTTGAAGTTATTTTTATTGAATTGAAATTTCCCGAATTCATAAGAAAGTTTATTTGAAAATTTTCCGCCATTTAAATTAATATATTTTTCAATTTCATTTTTAATTTTATTTGTTTTGAAATGATTTAGTAAAGAAGAAATATAGTAGTAATTAGTTTCGTCATCAATTAAATGTATTTCAGAGAAAAGATTTTCATAAAGCTTGATTGTTAAATTATAATCATTGATATCATAGGCGTTTTTTATTTGAAATTTAATGTCTGAATTAATTATTTGATAATTTTCTTGAGAGAAAGATGTTAAATGATGAAACAACAAAAATAATATTAATTTTTTTTTCATTTTTTAATGAAGATTTTAAAGAGTGTTTCCATTAATAACGAATTTTCATCATTTTTTATTCTATAAATGCCTTTAGATATTAAATCTAGTTTTTTAATATTTTTTAAAATCAATTTAATTTCCATTAAATTATAATTAGAAAATGCTCTTAAATATGATTTTGCTACATAAGGGTGAACCCCAATTGTTGAAGAAATTATATCTGGATTAGATATGTTTTGTGATTTTATAATTAATAATTTATAATAAAAAGAAAATAAATAAATTATAGTTTTTTGTATTGGAAATAATTTTTGATTTGTATTAAAATATGAAAATATTTTAGCGCATTTAATAATATTTTTTTCTACTAAACTATCCTGTAATTCGAAGTAATTATAGTCCCTGTTAATACCAACATTAAACTCAACATCTTTTATATCAATAATTTTATTTGTTTTATTTATATAAATCTTTTCAAGAGCATTGGTAATTTTAACTAAGTTGTTGCCAATATTCTCTGATATTAAAAATGTAGCATCATCATTGATTGAATATCCATTATCTTTTACTTCTTTAGATATCCATCTAGGAATCTGATTGTCATAAATTTTATTTTCTTTTGATTCAGTATCTAATACAACAGCATTTTTTTGTATAGACTTATAAATTTTACTTCTCTTATCTAACTTTTTATTTTTTAAACAAAAAACGAGAGTGGTAGTTGAATTTGGTTTATTTATATATTCAATAAAATTTTCAAGAGATGGGTTATTTTTATTTTTAAAAATATCTAGCTCTTTTGCTTCTTTAACTATAACAAGTTTTTTGTCTGACATCATAGGAAAACTTTTACAAGAATTTAATATTTTTGATATCGAAGAATCTTTTCCGTAATATATTTCTTGATTAAATCCTCTTTGTGATTTATCAATAAATTCATTTTCAAAAAAATTAGATATTTTGTCAATAAAAAAAGTCTCCTCTCCCATTAAAAGATAAATTTTAGAGAATTTATCATTTTTCAAATTTTGATTAATTTGAGTATAAGTTTCTATCATTTTAAATTGATACTTAAATCTAAATAGTTTTTAATAATATTGCATGTAAATAATTATAATTCAGCTAATATGAAAAATTTTGTTGAGGAATTAAGGTGGAGAGGGATGATCCATGATATAACTCCAAACACAGAAGAATATCTTTCTAAAAACTTAACATCTGGATATATTGGTTTTGATCCTACAGCTGATTCTTTGCACATTGGAAATTTAGTCCAAATAATGACACTTGTTCACTTTCAAAAATGTGGTCATAAACCTATAATATTAATTGGATGTGCAACCGGAATGATTGGTGATCCTTCAGGTAAATCAAAAGAAAGAAAATTTTTAGAATTTGATACCATTAAATTAAATCAAAAAAAAATTAATTGCAATTTGAAAAATTTTTAAATTTTTCTGGAAATAATGCTGCATCAATTGTTAATAACAATTCTTGGTTTAAAAATTTTGATTTATTAAAATTTTTAAGGGAAATAGGGAAACATATATCTATTAACTATATGATTGCTAAAGAATCTGTGAAAAATAGATTAGAAACAGGTATATCATTCACTGAATTTTCTTATCAACTCATACAAGGTTATGATTTTTATTGGCTGTGGAAAAATAAAGATGTTAAAATTCAATTAGGAGGTTCTGATCAATGGGGTAACATATTAACAGGTAATGAATTAATTCGAAAAATTGGAAAGGGTGATTCTTTTGCATTGACCACCCCACTAATAACAAAATCTGATGGTGGAAAATTTGGAAAAACAGAAGATGGTAATGTTTGGTTAGATCCTAAAAGAACAAGCCCATATGAGTTTTATCAATTTTGGATAAATATTTCTGATATTGATGCTGTTCATTTTATTAAGATTTTTTCATTAAATAGCAAGCCTAAGATTGATGAATTAATTAAATCACATAATAAGGAACCTCACTTAAGATTATTGCAAAATTCTTTGGCTGATGAAATAACAAGATTAGTTCATGGTAAATCCAATTTAGATACAGTAAAAAATACATCTAAGATTTTATTTGGAAGATCAGATTATAAAGATCTTAAAGATATGAGTAAACATGAAATTGAATCATTAGGATCTGCTGTTTCTAATGTAACTATTAATAGATCTGATTTATCAAATAATTTATTAACAATATTATCTGAAAGTTCTAAAAATAAAATTTTTAAATCAAAATCAGATGTAAGAAGAATGATTAAGAATAATGGGTTAATTATAAACAAAAATAAAATTGTTGATGAAAATTATAATTTATCAGAAAATCTGATTTTTAACAAATTTGCACTTCTACAAAAAGGTAAAAAACATTATACTTTTATTATTGTCGAATAAGATTATATTTGTAAAAAAATAAATTTAATAATATGCAAAATAACAAATTACTATCCTTAATCATTTTTTTACTTTTTGGCTTAACTATACTTTTCTCATTCGCTTCAAGTATATTTTATCTTGTAGAATCTACAGAAAGAGCTGTAATATTTTACAAACTTTCTTCAGTCGGCCTGGATAAAAAGAATGTGATTAAACCTGGATTCAATTTTAAAGCTCCTTGGAATTCAGTTTATATATTTGATATTACTGATAATCTAGTTGAAGAAACAATCGATGTTCTCGATAAAAGTGGTCTTAATATAAATGTTGACGTCACTATGAGTTTTCATCCCAAATATGATAGTGTGGGAGAAATTTATGAAACTTTTCAACTTGATTACCTAAGAAGATTGGTAAGACCTGAATTTAGATCAACTGTAAGGCAAGTTATGGGTAGATACACTGCTGAAGAAATATATTCTACTAAAAGGTCTGAAGTCGAAGTTGCAATCCAAAATGAAGCTAGTAAAGCATTATCTAGACCTGGTAATAATATAATTATGAAATCATTATTAATAAGATCTATCGCACTACCAGCACAAATTAAAAATGCTATTGAAAGTAAACTTCAACAAGAACAAGAAGCTTTAGCATATCAGTTTAGACTTCAAAAAGAACAAAGTGAAGCTGAAAGAAAAAGAATTGCTGCTGAAGGTGAAGCGATAGCAAATAAAATAATTAATAATAGTTTAACACCTGCTTTATTAAAGATGAGAGGAATTGAAGCAACTACTCTATTAGCTCAATCACCCAATGCAAAAGTTATTGTTATTGGTAGTGGTAAAGATGGATTGCCATTAATTCTTGGAAATAATTAATATAAGTGGAAAAAAAAGCATATTTAGAGTTTGATGGTAAAAAAATTTCATTGCCAGTTGTAAGAGGAACTGAAAATGAACTAGCTATTGATATCTCTAAATTAAGATCTAAAACTGGGTTAATCACACTTGATAGAGGTTTTAAAAACACTGGTTCAACAACGAGCAATATAACATACCTAGATGGAGAGAAAGGTATTTTAAGACATAGAGGTTATTCTATTGAAGATCTAGCTTCAAAATCAACTTTTACAGAAGTTTGTTATTTACTTATCTATGGAAAACTCCCAAATTCTAAACTGTTAGAGAGTTTTGAAGATAAACTTAGATACCATACTCTAGTACATGAAGATTTTAAAATTATTTTAGATGGCTTTCCTTCTAAAGCACATCCTATGGGTATTTTATCATCACTTATCACTAGTTTAACTGCATTTTATCCTGAATCTATTGATCCAACTAGATCAAAGGATAAAGTTGATTTAAGTATAATTAGAATGTTAAGTAAATTTCCAACATTTGTTGCTTGGTCTTATAAAAAACGAATAGGTCAACCTATAGTATACCCTGATAATAATTTAGATTATTGTTCAAATTTTCTAAAGATGATGTTTAAACTACCTAGTGAAGACTACTTAGATAATCCAGTAGTTAGTGATGCACTTAATAAACTACTAATTCTCCATGCTGATCATGAACAAAACTGTTCTACCTCAACCGTAAGAATTGTGGGATCTTCATTATCTAGTGTTTATGCTTCTATTTCAGGTGGAATGAATGCTCTTTGGGGTCCTTTACATGGTGGTGCTAATCAAGCAGTCATAGAAATGCTTGAAAAAATAAAAAGAAATGGTTCTGATATTAAAAAATTTATTAAAAAAGCTCAAAATAAAAATGATCCCTTTAGGTTGATGGGTTTTGGTCACAGGGTTTATAAGAATTTTGATCCTCGAGCAAAAATTATCAAAACTGCTGCAGATAATGTTCTTGAAAAATTAGGAATTAATGATCCAATATTGAATTTGGCTAAGGAATTAGAAGAAATTGCTTTAAAAGATCAATATTTTATTGATAAAAAATTATATCCAAATGTAGATTTCTATAGTGGTATTATATACCGTGCTTTAGGTTTTCCACGAGAAATGTTTACAGTTATGTTTGCTTTGGGTAGGCTTCCTGGTTGGATTTCACAATGGAAGGAAATGAGAGAAAATAACGAACCTCTAGGTAGACCTAGACAGATATATACTGGTGAAAATGCTTTAGAATATATAGATATAGAAAATAGATAATTTTAAAACTTTTTTTCTAATATCTCCTTCAACACAAAAGCATCTTTTAAATTATTTTTATCTCTCAACTTCTCTTTTATAGATTTTTTGTAGTTATTAACCTTTTTGGGTTGATTAATTATGCTTTTGGGTATTTCATCATTTTTTGACTCAGAATTAAAATCTTTTATCTTTTCAGGTATTATATTAGTTTTTTCAATAACAACTTCACTTTTAGGTAATGACCCACTATTAATTTCTTTTTTTACTTCTAAAAATAGATCTTTAAAGTTTTTATTTTCATTTTTAGGTTCATTATTTACCTTATTAATAGTTGGTTTTACTATAGGTTTTTTCTTTTTAAAAAAATTATTTAAGAATGCAATGAGTAAGAAAGCAAGCGGCCCTAGATATTCTAGTAAATCTCCAAAATCCATATTTATATTATTATATTTATCATCAAAAATAACTCATATAATTTTATGCGACTAAACAAACTTGAAATAAAAGGTTTCAAAAGCTTTGGTGATAAAACAGTTATTAATTTTAATGAAGGCGTAACTGGCATTGTAGGTCCAAATGGTTGTGGAAAATCTAATATCGTAGATGCTATTCGATGGGTTCTAGGTGAGCAAAAAACAACTCTTTTGAGATCCGATAAAATGGAAAATGTTATTTTTAATGGAAGTAAAACTAGGAAAAAATTACAGCTTGCAGAAGTTTCAATAACTTTTGATAATACAAAAAATTTAATTCCTACTGAATACTCAAATGTTTCAGTTACAAGAAAGTATTTTAGGTCTGGAGATAGTGAATACTTATTAAATGATGTTAAGTGTAGATTAAAAGATATTACAAATTTATTTCTTGATACTGGTATATCTTCAAATAATTATGCGATAATAGAATTATCTATGGTTGATAATATTCTTAGTAACAAGGACAATTCTAGATTAAGTTTATTTGAAGAAGCTGCAGGAATATCAAAATTTAGAAAAAGAAAAAAAGAGACTATTAATAAAATTAAATATACGGAGTCTGACTTAGATCGTGTTGAGGATTTAATTCATGAGATTGAAAAAAATCTTCGATCATTGAAAAGGCAAGCTAAGCAAAGTGAAAAATTTTATAGGTATAAAGATGAATATAAAGATCTAAGTATAAATTTAGCTCTTAAGCAATCTGAAAAAAATAGAAAAATTTTAAGTAACCAAAAAAATAAATTAAAAATTAAAGAAGATGATAATGTTAAAATTATTACAAAAATTGGAAAATTAAATTCAAAATTAGAATCTTCAAAATCTTCATTAATACCATATGAAAAAAAATTAATAAATAAACAAAAAAAAATAAATAACCTCCTAGATAATATCAGAAAACATGAGGAATCAAAAAGACTTAAGGCAGAAAAATCAAAAATGTTAAATGAAAACATTTTAGATTTAAAAGAAAAAATTAAACATGACACAGAAAGTAATAATCGATCAAAATTTTCTCTTAACAGTATAAAAAAGGAGATTAAATCCTACATGTTAGAATTAAATAAACTATTAAAAAAACTTGATAAGACAAAAAAAGAATACTTAAAATATGAAAAAGACTTAAAGAACAAATCTATAAAAATTTCTGATATTTCAGATGTCGAAGATAATTTTAGATCTATTCAATACAATTTAAATTCTTTAATAAATAAAAAAACACAACTTTTAAGTTTAGTTAGTATAGATAATATTGATATTGGTAAATTAATAAAAAAAATAAAATCAATACAAATTGAGATAGATGAAATAAAAAAAGAAATAATTAAAGTTGAACATTTATTTAAAAAAGAAAATAAAGAAATTATAAGAATAAATAAAATTTTTACTGAGCAATCTAAAAATCTTTCAAGTGAAGAAGTTGTATTTAATAAACTTAAAAATAAAATAGAATCATTAGAGAAAGAATCTGAATATAAATCGCTGACTTTTAAACTCAATAATGAAAGAATAGAAAAAAACATTAAATCTTTAGAAAAAACTGAAAATGAAATCAAGATTTTGTCAAATGAAAATACTACAAAAGACTCATCATTGATTACGATGTATAATAAAAAAGAAGTTTTAGAAAATGAACTTGAAAAGTTCGAAAATGAATATTATAAATTAAAAAATTATATTGATAAGGATGATAAAGAATTGAAAAATTTTCAAGAAATAAAGGATAATAATATGATAATTAATGATGAACTCAAATCATCTATTTATAATTTGGATTTAGAGTTAAATACTGTTGTACAGAGAATATCTGTAGAATTTGATTTAGAATTGAAAGATTGTAAACTTGATAATTCTTTATTTGATTCAAACCCTTTTGAAAAAATTAGATCTAGACAAGATAAATTAAAAAATAAAATTGAAAAAATAGGACAAATAAATCCATTAGCAATGGAGGCTTATGATGAAATTAAAAAAAGATATGATTTTATAAGTAAAGAAAAAAATGATTTAATTGAAGCTAAAAATTTTCTTTTAAAGACAATTGAAGAGATTGATAAAGTAGCTAAAGTTTCTTTTATTGAATCATTTAATAAAATTAAAAATAATTTTAAAACTGTATTTAGATCTCTATTTACTGAAGATGATGACTGTGATTTATTAATAGTAGATGAAAACAATCCTCTTGAATCATCAATTGAGATAATAGCTAAACCTAAAGGAAAGAAACCATTAACTATAAATCAGTTATCGGGTGGTGAGAAGACACTTACTGCAACTTCATTATTATTTGCTATATATCTACTTAAACCAGCTCCATTTTGTATTTTTGATGAGGTTGATGCTCCTCTAGATGATGCTAATATAGATAAATTCAATAAAATAATAAATAAATTTTCTAAGACTTCACAATTTATTATTGTAACTCATAATAAAAGAACAATGATTAATACAGATGTAATTTATGGAATAACCATGCCAGAACAAGGTGTTTCTAAAGTTGTCCCTGTTGATTTAAGAAATTTAAAAAATTAATAAGATTATTATAATACAATAATTTTTTAAATAATATTGCAGAACACTTAAGTGACTTTAATTGCTTTTTTAAACTTGTAAAATATATATATAAATGAAAGATTTAAAAAATATTAAACCAATTATAGGGGGTGAATTTCTTTTAAAAGAAAGTGATCCTTTTAATATTTTTATTCCTGAGGATTTTTCAGAAGAACAAAAAATGATGGCTGCTGCATGTGAAGATTTTTTAGAAAAAGAAGTTATTCCTATGATTGAAAAGATTGATAAAAGAGAACCAGGTTTAATGGAAGAATTATTGAAAAAAGCAGGAGATCTAGGTTTATTAGGTTTGTCTATTTCTGATAAATATGGGGGAATGAACATGAGTTTTAATACAAGTATGTTAATTGCTGATATTGTTGGTGCTACAGGATCTTTTTCAACAGCATATGGTGCACATACAGGGATAGCTACTTTACCACTAAAATATTACGGTACAGAAGAGCAAAAAGAAAAATACCTTCCAGGTTTAGTTTCTGGAGATATTAAGGGAGCATATTGTTTAACTGAACCAGATTCTGGTTCAGATGCAAACTCAGCAAAATCAAGAGCAAAATTATCTGATGATAAAAATAGTTATATAATTAACGGACAAAAGATGTGGATTTCAAATGCTGGATTTGCAGATTTATTTATTGTTTTCGCAAAAATTGATTCAGATAAGTACCTATCTGCTTTTTTAGTAGAAAAGGGTAATCCTGGAATGACAATGAATGAAGAAGAAAATAAATTAGGTATAAAAGGATCTTCAACTAGACAAATATTTTTTAATGATTGTTTAGTACCTATAAATAATTTACTCGGAGCTAGAGAACAAGGTTTTAAAATAGCTTTAAATGTTTTAAATATTGGTAGGATAAAATTAGGTGCTGGCGTTTTAGGAGGATGTAGGGCTGTGATAAATCATTCTATTCAATATTCTAATGAAAGAATACAGTTTGGTGTGCCAATAAGCAGTTTTGGTGCAATTAAAAATAAGATTGCTCAAATGATTGTAAAAACATATGCCTGTGAAGCCATGTCTTATAGAGCAGGACAAGAAATAGAAAATAAAGTTATGGAATTTGAAAATAAAGGTATTTCAAAAAATGATGCTGAATTAAAGTCGATAGAGTTATTTTCTGTTGAATGTGCAATTATAAAAATATATGGTTCTGAAATTTTAGATTATGTTGTTGATGAAGGTGTTCAAATTTATGGTGGAATGGGTTTCTCAGAAGAGGTACCTATGGCCAGAGCATATAGAGATGCTAGAATAGCAAGAATTTATGAAGGAACTAATGAAATTAATAGGATGTTATTAGTTGGTGTATTATTAAAACGTTCATTAAAGAAAGAAATCGATCTATTTAGTGCATCAAAAAAAGTACTCGAAGAATTGTATAACAGTACTAAAATAGAATATGAAATCCATGATGAATTTTCAGGTTATTATAATAATATTAAAAAAATAAAAAAATCTATTTTAATTATTATGGGTAAAGCTGCATTGAATTTTGGAGAAAAAATTAATAACCAACAAGAGATACTTATGAATATATCAGATATGATTATTGAGTTGTATGCTTTTGAGTCTTTGATATTGAGAACTAATAAAATGTATATTAGTAATCCAAATTCCATTCTTTTAGATATAGCTCAATCATCAATGTATGAGTCTTCAAATAAAATATATTCTTCAGGTTTTGAAGGTTTATGTAATTTTTTAGAAGGAGATGATCTCGATTCTATGATATTAGCATTAAAAGAATATACTACATATGAATATTTTAATTTAAAAGAATCTAGAAGGAAAATAGCTGACCATTTTATAAAAAAAGAAAGTTATAAGCTTTTTAAGATTTTATGAAAAATAGAGGGTCTTTTAATTCAAGATTAGGTTTTATTTTAGCAGCTTCTGGCTCTGCAGTTGGATTAGGTAATATTTGGAAATTTCCATTTGAGGTTAGTAATGGTGGAGGTGCAGCATTTTTACTTATGTATTTGTTTTTTTGTTTTGTTTTATGTTTTCCTGTAATAGTATCTGAAATTGCTATAGGAAGAAATACAAAAAGAAATGCTATAGGTGCTTTTAATGAAATGGGGCATAAAAAATGGAATTTTATAGGAAAAATGGGAGTCTTATGTGGTATCCTTATCTTATCATTTTATACTATTGTTGCAGGATGGGTGTTAGGATATGTTATTGAAATGATAAAAGGAAACTTTGATATTTCTAATAGTTTTGGAGCATATGTAAATAACATTCAAAATGTATTATTATATTCATTCATTTTCATGTTTTCAACAGCATTTATTGTTTCTAGAGGAGTTGAAAAAGGCATTGAAAAAACTGCCAAAATATTAATGCCATCACTTATTTTTATAATTATTTCATTAATTATATACGCGTTAACACTACCAAATGCGATAGATGGAATAAAATTTTATCTAATACCTGACTTTTCTCAAATTAATTTAACTATTGCAGGAAATGCTCTAGGTCAAGCATTTTTTTCTTTATCTCTAGGGATGGGAATGTTAATTACTTATGGTAGTTATGTAGATAAAAAAAATAATATTATCAATTCAGCTGCCTTAATAACATTAACTGATGTTGGAATAGCTTTTCTTTCAGGTTTGATAATTTTTCCATTCATTTTTTCTTCAGGTGTAGAAAGTGCAGGTGGACCAGGTTTGATTTTTGAAGTTTTTCCTAAAATTTTTAGTTCTTTGGGTGATAAAACAGGTATTCTTGTTGGATCAGTATTTTTTATATTATTATCATTTGCTGCAATTACATCTACTGTATCACTTTTAGAAGTGCCTGTCTCCTATTTAGTCGATGAATTTAAAATTGAAAGGAAAATTTCTGTTTGGTTAGTAGCTTTAATTATTCTTATGATAGGAATACCATCAGCTCTATCACAAGGTAAAAGTGAATTCTTTACTAATTTCATTACTTATTTTGGAAGTGATAAACCTATAGACTTTATGACTTTTATTATTGATGTTTCTAATGATACTTTACTTCCTTTAGGTGGATTTTTAATCACTTTGTATGTGTCTTATGTATGGGGGAAATCTAATTTATCATCTGAAATTGAAAGTGGGAATAGTTCATATAAAAATTCTTTGATTGAAAAATATATTAATTTTTCTTTATCTTATGTTTGCCCTTTAATATTAGGATCTATTTTTATATTAACTTTTTTAAATAAATTTTTTGGTTTTTCTTTTTAAAAAATCTATTCAAATCTAAGTGATTCAATAGGATCTAGTTTACTAGCCTTTCTTGCTGGTATATAACCACTTCCCATTCCTACAATTGTACTTATAAAAATACCTAAAAATACCCAAAGCCAAGGCACTATAAAACTACCTCCTATCAAATATGTAACTACATTTCCAAAAATTAAACCAAACAATACTCCTCCAATTCCACCAAACTGACATATTAATATTGATTCAATTAAAAATTGATTTCTAATTAATTTGGGTGTCGCACCAATTGATTTTCTTAACCCAATTTCTCTGGTTCTTTCACTCACAGAGACTAGCATTATATTCATTAGCCCAATGCTTGCTCCTATTAAAGTAATAAATCCAATTGTAAAGCCTCCATATTTGAGGTACCCTTCAATCTCATCAAGTTCAGAATCTAGAGACTCATTCTTTTTGATTTCAAATGATAATGCACCACCGATTGGATCTTTTCTTAATATTTTAAACAGATTTGTTGAATAATCCATATCATTTTCTATTAAGCTAACATCTTCAATTTTAACAGTTATATCATAGTTAGATGTTGGCCTTAATTTTCTAGCTGTTTCTATAGGAATAATTATTCTATTATCACCACCACCACCAAAGGAACTACCCTTCTCTTCGAGGATTCCTATTACTCTAAATTTATTCCCTCTTGCTGTTATATATTTATTGATTGGATCTTCATTGTTTTTAAAAAGAGCAGATTTTATTTTTGATCCTATGAGGGTTACAAAAATGCCACTTTCATTTTCAATTTTTGTAAAGTTTCTTCCATTTTGTAAAATGATATTTTCAACTAATATAAAATTTTCATCTCCAGCTTCAATAAAAACATTAGGATTTGTTGTTTCAGATTTATACTTTAATTCTGCTGTACCTGTAACACCTGTGCTTATAGTTGGTGTTCCTTGACCTTCATACTTTTTTGTAAATTCTTTTGCTTGTCTATATCTAATTGGAGGTTGATTTTTTTTTCTAAGACCCGAAGACCTACCTCTATTGTTTCTTTCACTTTCTATAGTATAAATATTTGATCCTAAATCTGAAAAACTATCAGAAACTGAACTTTTAATCCCATCTATAGAAGTTAAAATTCCAACTAAAGAAGATATTCCAATAGAAATTATAGCAGATGTTAAAAAAACCCTTAATTTATTTGATTTTATAGATTCTAATGCCTCAAGAAAAAGATGTTTGTAATTCAATATTTTTTTTACAAATATAAAAAAAAATTATAGAGCAGCTTTAATTGTAGAAATAATAACAGAAGCAATTTTATATGGATCACCATTAGATGAAGGTCTTCTATCTTCTAATCTACCTTTCCAACCATCTTCTACAGTTGAAATAGGTATTCTAATAGATGCACCTCTATCAGATATACCATATGAAAATTCGTTAATAGATTGAGTTTCATGCTTTCCAGTTAATCTTAGTTCATTATGAGCACCGTAAACAGACATGTGTTTTTTAATGTTTTTTCCAAACTCATCACATATTTTATTAAATAACTTCTGATCACCACATGTTCTGAGTTTCTTGTTAGAAAAATTAGCATGCATTCCAGAACCATTCCAATCACCTTTTATTGGTTTGGGATGTAAATTTATACTTAATCCATATTTCTCCGCATTTCTTTCAGCTAAGAATCTAGCTACCCATACCTGATCTCCAGAATCTTTTGCGCCTTTAGCAAAAATTTGATATTCCCATTGTCCTGGTGCAACTTCAGCATTAATACCCTCTACGTTTATATTAGCTTCTAAGCATTGATCTAAGTGTTCTTCTACACAATCCCTGCCAAAAACATTTTCTGCTCCTACACTGCAATAATATTGACCTTGAGGTGGTAGGGATCCTTTAGAAGGAAAACCTAAGGGTAGATTAGTTGCTGGATTCCACAAAAAATATTCTTGTTCAAAACCAAACCAAAAATCATCATCATCATCATCAATTGTAGATCTACCATTAGATTCATGTGGTGTTCCATCAGGATTTAATACTTCTGTCATAATTAAATAACCATTCAATCTATCAGGATCAGAGAAAATTGCAACAGGCTTAATTAAACAATCAGAATTATACCCTTTGGCTTGTTCAGTTGAACTACCATCAAAATTCCACATTGGACAATCTTCAAGTTTGCCAGAAAAAGACCTTTGTACTAAGGTCTTACTTCTAATGCTTTGAGTTGGCTCATAACCGTCAAGCCATATATATTCTAGTTTAGATTTTTGCATAAAATTTATTTTAAATTATATAAATAAAAATGTTTTATATAATTCTATAGCAAGAAACTTAAGGTAGTTGAGATAATTTTACAAATCAGATAAAAAAATTACAATATTTTTATAAAAAATTAAATTATTTAATGAAAAGAATTAAAATATTTAAAATATTATAATTAGTTAATTTTCAATATTTCCTTGAATACTTTTTTAAATTTATCAATTTTAGGTGAAATCACATAAGAACAATATGCTTGACTGGGATTGATTTTAAAATAATCTTGATGGTATTTCTCTGCTTTATAATAATCTTCTAGTTTATTTATTTGTGTAACTATAGGACTTGGCCAAGAACCAGAGTTATCTAATTTTTTTAAATATGATTCAGATAAATTTTTTTGTTCTAAATCATGATAAAAAATTACTGATCTATACTGAGTTCCAATATCTGCACTTTGTCTATTTAATGTTGTTGGATCATGTGTTCTCCAAAATATTTCTAATAGTTTAATAAAAGTTACTTTGTCAGAATCATATTTTATTCGTATAACTTCTGCATGATTTGTATTTCCTTTAGAAACTTGTTCATAAGTTGGGTTTATAATATTACCTCCGGAATATCCTGATTCTACATCAATAACACCTTCTACAAGTTCATAAATAGCCTCTGTACACCAGAAGCATCCAGAACCAAAAGTAGCATATTTAATATTCATTGTATTTGTATTTAAAAGTGATACTATTATTATAAGTATGTTCATATTAATAACAATATTTTTTTTTAATTTTTATTGCATCCTCATTTTTTAACGAAACTGCAATAGAAAAGTTTTCACAAGCTTTCTTATCATTTTTTAATTTTAAATATATTAATCCTAAATAATAATACGAGTTAGAATAGTTGTTATTTATTGAAATAGAAGTATTAAAAGCTTGAATTGCATCTAAAAATTTTCCTTGATATTGTAATGATCTTCCCAAAGTAAAATAACTCTGATAAAGGTCTGAGTTAATTTTAATAGCTTTATTTGAATACATTTCTGCAAGTTCATAATTAGATTTTCTAATATGATGAATTGCTATACTTAGTGTAGCATTTGAATTATTCTTATCTAGCTTTAAAACCCTGTTAAAATCTTTAAAAGATAAATCATATTTTTTAAGTTCTTCATAAGATCTAGCTCTTCTATATATAGATTTAATATCATTTGGTTTAAGTTCTATAACCTTATTATATAGTTCTATTGCTTTGTTAAAATTATTTTTTTCATAATAATTATCCGCAGTCCTTGAATCCTCTTTTATACAAGAGATAAATAATAAAAAAAATATTAAATATTTACTCATAACTGTAAAATAAATTGTAATTTAGACTTACCTAAAAATTTTATTTGATATGCCTAATATTATTCTAACAAAATCAGAAGAAGACTATATTAAAGCAATATTTAATCTATCAAAGATTGGAAATAAACAAGTATCAACCAATTCTATATCAAAGGTATTAAAAATTGAACCAGCTTCAGTTACCGATATGATAAAAAAATTATCTCATAAAAAATTAATTTATCATGAAAAATATAAAGGTTGTAAAATTTCAAAAAAAGGAATGAAAATTGCTTTACAAATAATTAGAAAACATAGACTTTGGGAAGTTTTTTTATATGAAAAACTTAAATTTAAATGGGATAAAATTCATGACATAGCTGAACAGCTTGAGCATATTAGTTCAAATAAATTAATAGACAAACTAGATGACTTTTTAAGTTATCCTAAGATTGATCCTCATGGGGATCCCATACCTAATAAGTTTGGTGTTATTGAATCAAATGAAAAAATTTCTCTTTCTGAATTAAAAAACTTTGATAGTTGCATAGTAGCTAGAATTATTAAAGAAGATCATAGTTTTTTTAAACTTTTAAAAAAATTGAATATAGAAATTGGAACTAAAATTAAAGTCGTAGAAAAGTTAGAATTTGATGATTCATTGGAGATTATTATTGATAACAAAAATTTACTCATATCAAATAAAATAGCATTAAATATTAAAGTATCTAAAATATAATAAATGAAAGAAATTATAGAATTATTTGAAAATATGGATCCGATACTAGGAGCTTTTATTGCAACTATGTTTACTTTTTTAGTTACTGCTCTTGGTGCATCTTTTTCATTATTTTTTAAAACTATACACAGAGGGGTTTTAGATGGATTGCTTGGTTTTTCTGGTGGTGTTATGATAGCTGCAAGCTTTTGGAGTTTGTTAGCTCCTTCTATAGAAATGTCATCTGGAGAAGGATTTGTTAAAGTAATGCCGAGTGCAATTGGATTTACTTTAGGAGCTGTTTTTCTATTTATTATGGATAAACTATTACCTCATCTTCATATTAATTTTAAAGAAAGTCAAAAAGAAGGTGTTAAAACCTCATTACATAGAACAGTGTTGTTAGTATTAGCTATTACTTTGCACAATATCCCTGAAGGTTTAGCTATTGGTGTTTTATTTGGAGCAGTTGCCTCGGGAATACCAGAAGCATCTATCTCTGGTGCTGTAATATTAGCTATTGGTATTGGGTTACAAAATTTTCCAGAAGGTATAGCTGTATCCATGCCATTAAGAAGGCATGGGTTAAGTAGATTAAAAAGTTTTACTTATGGATCATTGTCGGGTATTGTTGAACCAATAGCTGGAGTAATTGGAGCTTTTGCTGTAACTTTTTTTACCCCTATTCTACCCTACGCATTATCTTTTGCCGCTGGTGCAATGGTATTTGTAGTTGTTGAAGAAGTAATACCAGAAACTCAAATGGATAAGTATACTGATATAGCTTCCTTAGGATTTATTATTGGTTTTGTAATAATGATGATACTTGATGTTGCTCTGGGCTAGAATTATGAAATTTTTATTAAGAATAAATTTTAAAAAAATTAAAAATCTTCTACTATATATAATAATTTTGTTTTTTTCATACCAAGATATAAATGCACAATTTGGCACTGTTCAAGGTAGAGTTAAATTAAATGGAAATTATACTGAATCTGCCACTATTTACATTTCTAATAATACTTCTTTAGGGGCATCAACTAATTCAAAAGGATTTTTTAAAATTAAAAACATTCCATTAGGTACTTATAATATTTATGCCTCTTATATAGGATATCAAAATGAATATAAAAAAATAATAGTTAACAAGAATAATCAATTAATAGAGATAAATTTTGATTTATTAGAATCCTCTAACTCTCTTAATGAAGTTGTTATAACAGGTACTAAAACATTTAAAAATCAGAATGATTCACCAATTATGGTTAATGTTTTAAATAGTAAAACACTTAATGATGTTCAAGCATGTAACTTATCTGATGGATTAATATTTCAAACTGGGTTACGTGTTGAAACAAATTGTCAAACTTGTAACTACACACAATTACGAATGAACGGACTAGCTGGAGGTTATTCTCAAATACTTATTAATGGCCGTCCAATTTTTAGTCCATTAACCGGGCTATATGGTTTAGAACAGTTACCTGCAAATATGATTGAAAGAATAGAGGTTGTTAGAGGTGGTGGTTCTTCATTATATGGATCTAGTGCAATTGGAGGTACAGTTAATGTAATTACTAAGGTTCCAAAAAAGAATTCATATGAAATAAATTCATATCTACAAAATATAAATAATAAGACTAATGATAAAGTATTAAGCGCAAATATTTCATTAGTATCAAAAAATAAAAATTCTGGATTATCATTATTTTATAATCATAGAAATAGAGGCTTATATGATCATAATAATGATAACTTTTCTGAAATTCCTGAATTAAATAACAATTCTATAGGAATTAACCTTTTTATTCTTCCAAAAAAGAATCAGAAATTAGAAATTAATCTTAGCAATCTAAATGAATTTAGATTTGGAGGAGAGATGGTGAATAAACAACCTCATCTTACCAAACAATCTGAGGAAAGAATTCATGATGTTTGGATGGGAAGTCTTGATTATCAATTAAACTTTAATAATAACTCATCATTTATAGCATATTTTTCATTTCAAAATACATACAGAAAACATTATACTGGTATTTTTCCAGATGATAGTTTAGAAATAAAAAATCACATTTTAAACCCTCCATATGGAACTTCAAAGACTAGAACAATACAGGGTGGAATTCAAATTAATCATGAAATAAATAAATTTTTTAATGGTATAAATACTTTAACTTTTGGTTCTGAATATGTTTTTGATGATGTTTTTGATGAAATTGGTGCCTATAATTATATGATTGATCAATCCACAAAAAATTTAGGTTTATTCTTACAAAGTGACTGGGAAATTTCTTCTTCTTTTACTTTACTCTCTGGAATTAGAATGGATTATCATAATTTAGTTGATAATATAATATACAGTCCTAGGTCAACATTATTATATAAATATAATGACAATACTCAATTTAGATTAAATTATGGAACTGGATTTAGAGCTCCTCAAGCATTTGACACAGATCTACATATTGCATTTTCTGGTGGTGGTGTTTCTAGGGTATCATTATCTCCAAAACTTATATCTGAAAAATCAAAAAGCTTTAGCGCTTCCATTAACTACGATAAACCAATGGAAAAATACATAGTGGGTTTTACATTAGAAGGGTTTTATACACATTTAAACAATTCGTTTTTCCTTCAACCAAAAGGGAAAGATAAATTTGGACAACTTTTTGAAAAACAAAATGGACAAGGTGCTACTGTTGAAGGAATAACTTTAGAACTTAGAACTAATTATAATCAAAAAATTCAATTGGAGACAGGATTCACTAATCAATCAAGTATTTTTAATGAAGAGGTAGAATATATAAATGGATTAGATGGTTTGAAAGAATTTATAAGAACTCCTAAAAATTATGGATTTTCAACTTTATCTATACTTCCTAATGGAAAATTTAATGCAAATTTAAATTATGTATATACAGGAAAAATGAAAATACCACATTTTTCTGGTTCTCCAAATCAGTTAACTGATGAAATAATTACATCAAAACCTTTCTCAGTAGTTAGTATGAAAATTGGCTATAAATTTACAGCTAGTCTAATAGAATCTAAAATAGAAATTTACACTGGAATAAAAAATATTTTAAATTCTTATCAAAACAGATTTGATGTTGGCAAAAACAGAGATAGTAATTTTGTATTTGGACCTTCAATACCAAGAACAGTTTATTTCGGTGTAAGGATTCAATCAAAATAACTTATAGAATATCTATAATTATTATTCTTTAATATTTTCGATTTATTAATTTAAAGATAATTAATATTGTGGGCGAAATATAAACGTATATTTGGTGATTAATAATACAAATCATAACGATACAATAATAGCACCTTCAACACCCATAGGGACTAGTGCATTATCTATAATTAGACTCAGCGGTAAAAATTCAATCATATTAACAAATAAAATTTTTAAAAGTAAAAATCTTTTAAAAGTAGACTCTCATACTTTACATTATGGAAGGATAGTTTTTGAAAATGAAGTAATAGATGAAGTCGTAATATCAATTTTTAAAGCTCCAAAATCATTTACAAAAGAAAATGTAGTCGAAATCTCATGCCATGGATCTCCTTTTATAATTGAAAAAATTATTTCAATTTTCTTAAACTTAGGAGCAAAAATGGCAAAACATGGTGAATTTACATTAAGGGCATTTTTAAATGGAAATATTGATCTTTCTCAAGCT
>Ga0114997_10000201_pt1 | contig 46328 bp, 49 predicted proteins | sample ArcticOcean_MG_C_2_FD_87045 | JGI IMG/M metagenome (GOLD analysis project Ga0114997, IMG submission 87045) | Marine microbial communities from western Arctic Ocean - ArcticOcean_MG_CB4_136 | ecosystem: Environmental > Aquatic > Marine > Oceanic | place: Arctic Ocean: Canada Basin | collected... | reverse complement strand
ATACCAATCATCTCCATCGGTATATGTGCCTCCAGTTACTGCCGCTGGGGCAGAACCTGTTATTTTTCTTAGTTTTGTAATTCCATCATAGGTAATAGAAAATATACTTGTACCATTATTGCTAAAAGATGCTATCAGACCATTTGTTAATGCAGATACTCCGTTAGAAGTAGAATCAAACTCAAATCTACCATCATTGTCAGAGTCAACTAACCCTAGAGCGTCCCAATTACTACCATCATATACTTTTAAAAATCCAACGGCAGTATCAAACCAAAGATTTCCTGTGCTAGTAGCCGGAGTAGATGTTCCAACGGTTACAGCGGTTGAAACTGCCGAACCAGCAGTAGCTGTTTTAATAGAAAAACTTGTTGGCGGTCTTACCTGAATGCTAGCCATTATGTGCTTGCCTCCCCGTCAGTTCTATTGGTTACATATGGAGTGACCAATACATCCCCTTCTAGAAGTCTGCTTGTTTTGAAAGTAGAATTAACATTTGCGAATCCGGCTGTTGCTGATGCGTTTGCCGTCCCTCCTGCCTCAAAAGTAAAATTATTATCATCCACGATTGTTATGGTTTTTGTTCCATCTAATGCACCATTTGCGAATCCGCCCGGCAAACTAGAAGAGCTAGTTATTATAGCTTTATCGTCTGAAGTAAGTCCGTGTCCAGTCCAGTTTACCTCTACAGTAGCGTCCCCACTAACTGTAGTAAATGCGTTGCCACCTGCTCCAGAACCTAATTGGTCTGCAACTAAAAAAGACTTATTTTCGTTTTCGATTAAATCCCAATACCAAATTCCAGACGCAAGTGTTGCTGTAATGTTTTGTGGTAACGATAAAGTTATCTTTTTATTGGCTGAGTCTTCTTTAATCGAGAAACTTAGATGCGTTCCTCCGCCGTAAGTAGCATTCAAGGTTGCTCTAAACTCTTTATTTGTAAATGAGTAAGAGGCATCACCGACTCCTATATATACGATTGATTCATAGTCGGTTCCGGCTTCTATCATTAAGTTGTTTTGTGCTGCCATACTTAACCTACTTCTTAAATTGTTTTATTTTACTTAGGATATTACTACCTTTTGTTCTTTTTTGGTAATCATTTGCATCTGTTGGGTATCCAAACTCATCTGTTCCCGTATCTGCGTTTATTGAATATTGGTGTTGATTTGAAAATATTTTACTGCTTTCTTTTGTTCCGTCATTGAGTTGAAACCCATAGTCCCTCTTGAGACTAAATTTCCCTAACCCTTTTCTACGCTTAGGGTAGTCTTCGTCATTCCAGCTTTTTTTGGGAAGTTCGGTTGCTTTCTCAATGGCTCCTGTATTTCTACCAAGGCTTTTTCTCTTCTCATCGGTTAAATCAAGTTGATAAGCATTATTTTGAGGAATCATATCATTACCCTCTAATCCCCGTGCCATATTCGCTATATTGTCTTCGTCCATTATATGGTCTCTGTCTATGCCCTTAGACTTAGCCCATTTTCTGTATATTTCACTATACATCATATTTCTCTTGCTCCCTGAGTAACTAGGGGTATTGCTTACTTCTTGAAAATCCTTGGCAAGCTGTTTACATTCTTCCGGTGTTGCTTCTGGGTATAATGCTTGAAATTCTAATTTAAGATTTCCTTGGTTATTGGTGTAGGTGTCCATATGGTCTCTCCAGAATTTCATATTATTAAACTCTTCTCCAAATACAGTATAGTCTACAACGTGTCTTATAGAGCGAGCTGTTGTGTTCCAGATTCCAGCTAGTTCTCCAATATGCCTCTGTCTTAATCCATCTAAGTTCATATATTCTGTGCTATTTTTATCCTCTATTGATTCTAGTTCTTTAGTATTTTTGGAAATTTCATCCTTTATTCTTTTGTATGAGATTCCTAAAAGACTTTCTTTATCGAGAAGAATAGATGACATTTTCTGTTTATATAAATCTCCAATCATTTTTCTTCTTCGGAAATTATCTTTTTCATCTAGTTTCATAGTGGCTTTGTACGGAGCCATATTATTATCTATTATTCCTTTTTCTTCTGGTGAAACATTGAATAATTCAATAGAAATAGACGGGTCATCTCCAAATACAGACTGTAGACTTGCTTTTTGAGACTCAAGCCATAAATATTCTTTAGTAAGTTCGTTGCTTGCCTCGTCATTGCTGTTTTTAACAAGATTTAATCCAAAGAATCTTTCAATGCCTCCTCCTTGTGGGATAAAATCACCAAGTATTGTTATAGTGGGAAACTTTTCTGAACCCTTTATTTGAGTAAAACCAACTGTGCTATACGGCATTTCAATTTGTCTCTCTATTTCTTCAGCATTGTATTCTGTTAGTGCAGCAATGCTTTCAAATGTAAAGCCTCTAGCCTCTTCCATTTCCATTAGCTCGGCATCTGCTAGTCTTGGCTTATCCTGAAAAGCAATATTATCATACATAGGGCTTCTCATACCTACGGATTTTAATATATCTCTTTGGCTTACCCCGGTTGCTTTCTCTAAGAAAGGAATTGTTATTCCATAATGCTCTGCTGTGGTAAACATTAATCCATTTTCGTCATATTGCTCTTTTTGATATTGTTGAAAATGCTTTCCATATCTACCCCTTAATAGCTGTCTCAATACTGTGGGGTTTTCAAAGTTAGACATTATTTTCCCCCTAAATAAATCCCACACTCTTCCGTGATTAGGGTTATTCGGGTCAGTAGATTTATTAATAGTATCCCATAGCTGAAGAGGTGGTGAGTCCTCAACCCCATTAGCCATAACTTTAACATAGTCCCAGATAGACGCATCATACTCTTTCTCATTTCCACTCTCTCTTGCGTCAGCAATTTTAGTAACAGCTTTTGTATATCCGGGTACAACAGATTCAAACGCCTCTATTGATTTTTTTGCTGCTATTTTCATTTCTTGAGTAGCGGCATTAGCAAATTGGTATGTAGGGTCCATCACATTCAAGAATGTGGATAGCGGGTCCGCACCTTTAAATGTCCAAGAGCCAGTTCCTTCCCAGTCATCACCTGTCAAAAAACTTAATGGCGCAGTTGTTGCTGGGATGCCATCCGATTGTATGCCCATACCTCTTTTAAGATTTACTGCTTCATATTGCTGCTTTTTCCTAATCATAATGTCGAATTGATTATCGTACTGTATTTTGTCTGCATCTTCTACATTCTCTGCTTCTCTCAGTTTCATAAATACAGTAGCCATACTTAGTATTGTGCCACCACCTAGTGCCATTTTCATAAATCTTTTTCTTATTTCTCCCTTCGCTAAAGCCGCTGCGTTAGGGCTGCCTCCAAATCTTCTATCAAGAGGTGCAAAGACTTTAAATGCTCCAAGGTACTTACCAACCGTTTCTGGGTAAGCAGTAGCCATATCCCCCCAAAAACTAGGCGTAAGAGGAGCAGTTGGTAGCCATTCGTTTGCTATTTTCCAAGCATTTACATTAGATACTAAAAATGGAACTGCTAAATTTGAAACTATAGCTAAGGCTCTCGTTGTTGGCTGATTGTTTGACGCAATCCTAAATGAAGACAATTTTTGTGCAAAATCTGAATAAAATTTATCTTGGAATGTAACTCTAGAGGCATAAGCATTGGCAGATTCACTTATTCTAATATACTGTTTCCCAGTTGTGTCCTTGAGAATATTATCGACATTTTCCATAACCTGATTTCTGTCTTTTAATTTTCTCATATCAGGTACTTTGCCCTCATTCAATTTTATGAAATCAGTTATTCCCTCGTGCATAGCAAGCCTGTGAAATTCTCTCATTTTAAATGGCTGCCTATATGCGTTATCAATCGCCCCCATCCAGTTTTGACCCCAGCCTCTAACTACTAGACCTGTCGCATTTACTGCTGCATCAAATATTTTTAGCCCTTTAGTAGCAGGTGAGTTAGGATTAGACGAGTATCGTTGTAAGTTTGAAGATATTCCTGCGCTTCCTGCTCTCCACTCTAATCCAATTAATGGGTTTAGTTCTGAGCCATCCGCAAGCATCTCCATCATTATGGTTTTTGTCTCATCCCTCAACATCTTATAGGTTCTTTTTTCCGCTATGTCTGCATATTCCATCTCAAACCACTCGTTGGTTAGCTTTCCTGAATCCACAGCTTCTCTAAGAACTTTTGTTTTTGCCTCTATTAGGGCATTACCTTTATACTTCTTATCAAGTGCGTCTAATTTTGAGATTGTAGAGTTTTTCCCAGTTCTAAATACCATTCTATCAATTCCATCAACAGCCCTCATACCAAAAGAGTGCATAGTGTCTCCAAAAACAGCTTTAACAGTTGGACCGAAAGACATTAACAACATAGCTCTATACCATTCCAATCCCGCTTCTCCCGCATTTAATATTTGGTCTATTATGATTTCTGGCGCAGATGTTGGTTTAAAATTCTTGTCTCTTCCTTCAGGATTAAACCTTTTGTTATTTGTTAATATTTGAAAACGGTCATCCGTCATATCTATTCCAAACTTGCCTGACATTTTTTGCAACATCTTATCGGTGAAACCTATATTCCCAATATTCCTTAGCGTAGAACCTATTGTTGAGTCAAAGTTTTCTACTGTTTGCGAAATTGCTTGATGTTTATTTAAAGCTGCTTCGTGGTCTTTTTCAAAAGTTTTAGAATGTACTTTAGGTTTGTCCAAGTTCGCCATTATTGACTGAGCCATTTTCATATTATTATATACAGCAACAAGCGGTAGGTCATCAAATGCTTCCTTAAAGCCAGTCAAAGCATCTTTACCGCCCCTAGGATAGTTGTGTAGAGCAGTCCATAATTCATCTATCTTTGCCAACTTCTTCGGGTTGCCTAGCCTTTCTATTTGTTGTTCAAATGTTGCAGTTGGTCTAACAATTTTAGCGTCTAATATACCGGGAACATTGTTTGGTTTAGTACCCTCCATAGAATCAACAAGCTCTAAAAGCATACCAGCTTTCTCTATGTCAATATTAAAATGTTTTGCATATATTTTTAATACGCTTTGCATTTCTTTAGTAACTGGAACCGTACTTTCTGGTAGTGTCTTGTCAATCGGGCGCAGATTCATTTTTTCTATAGTAGCTGCGGTTTGTTCAGCTCTTATTAATCTCCGTACGTCCTCCATACCTATGGACTTTATAACATCAGTAACTGTTTTCTTAGGCAATCCGTGATGCTCTGCTAGCATCCTCCCAATTTCAGTAGGACTAAGTTGCGCTAAAGACTTGTTTGATTTAGAAAAAGCCCTTGAGACGTATTCTGTTAAGTCAATTATTATATCTTCTTTTAACAAATCTAAAACTGTCTGATTCATTGTGTCTGGCTTTTTTCCCCCACTCCAATCAATAAATCCCTTTGCAGTAGCTTTGGGGTTTGTTAATTCAACTCCCATTTTCTTAGAAAGAAGTATCATCTTTTTAGAAATATTTTTTGCAAGAACTTCGTTAGATAATATCCTGTTAATTTGTCTCTTGTGAGATTTTATAGTGGCATTTGTTGCGTGTGCGCTGTTTTTTAAGGCTATGATGTATTCTTTTCCGGGATTAATTTCATACTGTAGTTCAAATTCACCTATTGGTTTAGACTTTTTTCTTAATTGATATTCTAATAATTCTTGATTCATATTGATTCTTTGCTTTTGGAGTATGTCTATCTGTTGAACATACTCATAACACTTCTCCATTTGCCCGTATGCCTGACGGCTAGGGTCTCTCAACTGCCTAACGTCTCCAAAATCTTCTAGTCTAGTCATAGCTAAAGCATACTCGGCATCCATTTGGTGTCGCTGTTTGTCAACTAAACCCGGACCCTTTGTTTCTTTCCCGCCTACCATCTTTACATCAGGTGTAGATTTTACAAATGCTTGTGCTGTTACTTTGCCACCCTGAGCTTTCTTGACTAAAACGGCAACAGTATCACTAAATTTCTTAGGCAATTTTGCTCTCCAAGCCTCAAACTGCGCTATATTATCAAATACTTTTTTCCCCTTAAAGATTCCACCCATTAGGGGGACTTCTTTCCCGTCTATTATTTCTGTTAATTCTTTAAATCCGTGTGGCTTTTTTATGTCCTTAGAGCTTTTTACGTCAACTTGCTTTATGTTATTCTCTTGTAAAAAAACTGCTTCCTCTACTTGAGCCTGAATTTTTTCTAATTGCTTTTGTGCGGATTTGTTAATCGCATCAATCTTCTTTTTTTCTGCTCTAGTCTTTACTCTTTCTTCTTTTTCTATTTTATTTGACTCGGCTTTGGCTACTTTTGCTGCTTTTGTTGCTTTTTGTTTTGCTGTTAATGGCTTTTTAATAGGAGTTTTTACTGTCTCTTTTGGAGCAAGGGGTTCTTTAACTTCAACTTCTACAATTTGTTTTTTTACGGATGATGTAATTTTCTTAATTGATGCAGAGGATTCTAATGGAGTAAAGCCAAATTCTAATTGTTCTTCTACTAGTAGCTTTGCTGCTTTTTCTGGAGAAATATTTTTATCATTAATAATTTTTTCAGCATCTATTATATGATTTGCTTTATCTATTTCAGATAACCCTTTTCTGTCTCCAACTTTATCTAATTCTTGCTGCTGATACTTTTTCAAAACAAACTCTTTGAACATCCTCTGGTCTAATTCATAGACCTGCTCTATTAGCTCTTTTATGGGTATTTTTTTGTGTTCTTTAATGCCCATTGCTTCTGCGATTTTTCTTACTTCTATCTCTGGATATATTTCTGGATTAAATATAGGCTTTCCGTCTTTGCCTATTTTTAAGTTTTGAATGTTGTGCAATGAATGCGTACCAACTTCCCCTTCCATATTTATTCCCTCTAATCTCCCCACCTCTATTATAATATCGGCTAATGGTTTTTCAGGGTTTTTGATATGGGCGTTGTGTACTTTTTGAGCAAGTGCCTGTTTTTTAGCTATAGATATCTCTGGTTTCTGTAAAGCCTTCATTGTTGCCGGGAAAGCCGCACTCATTGACCTCATTATCAGTATAAAAGAAGCAGCGTCTATAGCCGACTGCTTTGCCGTTTTTAGACTTCCGCCTTGTTCTTGGTATCGTGCATTCACTTCCTCATTAGTAGGATTAAGATTGCCTTCTACATTTAGCTGATGTCTAACACCTGTTCTTGCGTGCTTATCAGCGTCTTTATAAGACGCACCCGTAAATACAAGCCATTCTGGAATTACTGAGGCAATAGTTTGAGTAGCTCTGTTATTTAAAAAATATGGAAGGTCGGATTTTAGCATCCTATTTGCGATTGGCTTACCAATAAATATATTGGTTGAATGTAGTAACGCCCCCATACCCATTCCGTGTAAATAAGCTGCCCATATCTTACTTCCCTTACTGTTTGGGTCAACTTCCTGATAAGGTCTACCGGATTCGTCAAATGTTAGATTGCCTAAAGAATCTAGCTTGTTTATCATTACTGGGTCTTCGCCCCAAGGTTGAACAGATGCTGTCAAAGACGCATCGTATAAGCCAAAAACTTGAGATGCCCTAAAAAGACCAACGCCATTCTCAAGCGTCATTGCGTGCCTGACTATTTTCCTTACTACCGTTTCTGCGTTCTTCCCTTTTGCAGCTCCGTGCTTAACGGCAAAATTAGTCAACCATCTCACAGTCGGGATTCCAGCGGGGGTTTTCATAGCAGCAGCCGCTACTGGTCCAGAAGAAGCTAGTACAGCAGCCATTAATGTAGCATCATACGGCATCATAAAAGTTAGAACAGCAGCCATTCCGTTTTCAAAATTGTTTAATTCGGGCATAACACCTTTTGATACTAGCATATTGTCTATAGTGCTTATGTGAGACATTTGTAGATTATGTCTCTGAGCATAGATATTACCAGATAAAGAGTTGTCGTAAGCTCTAGTAAAAACTCTTTTCCAAGCAAATCCCCAGTTATCTGGCAAAAATGATTCACCAATCTTTTTTGAGCCACTTATTTGATTGTCATAAATCTTTTTATACTGTTCTGGCGTAAGCTCATAATTGTTTGTTAGTGGGTCAATTTTTGGGCTTGACGCTAGCCATTCCTCTCTCAGCTGTGTTTGAAATTGTTTTTTAGCCTTTTTTATAAGTTCAGGGTCCATATCTTTAAACATTATCTGAGCAGTAGTAGTTGCGTCAATACGGTTTCCAAATATACCCGGTTTGTCAACATTTAAAGATATTCCAGCTTTAGTGATTATATTAGCTATTTCAGGATGGCTTTCCTCTATATGATAGTCTAATATCTGAGCCTGAGACATACCTCCATCAAATAATTTAATTTTTCCATCTTCAGACTCCCAAAGCTCTAACTCTGTAAAATTAGTAGGCTCAATACTTATAATATCAAGCGCATCTTCTTCTTTTGTTTGTTTTAAATCAACTACACCACTTTTGTCTTCTTCTTTTGGATTTAAAACTCTATCAAGGCGGTCAACTGAGAAATGCCACCACTCATCTGGGTGCTGGTTCCACCCGTGTCTCTTCATAACTTCTGCTATTTCTTCTATATTTTCTTCCATTCCAAACTTGCCATCTCTGCCATCTCTAGCTAAATCGACAGCATAACCAGCTGTATGGAAAGAAGAATCAGGATGTGCAACAAAAGCCACATTTTTACCTGCTTTTTTATTCTCTAAATATCTTTGATAGTTTTGCATTTGCACATTATATGGCACTAGCGCAGACGACACTTGTAACTCAATCCCCTTTCCTTCTAATTCTGTGTATGCTGACTCAAACCGCCTAGCTGCTGTCTCTGCTAGCTTTACTTTTAAAGGTTCCCCATTAGGATGCTTTAAAATGCTATCACGACTTGTCTCTACCACATCTTCATTGGCTGCAAGTAAGTTTTTCCTATTCAGTTCAGAGTTTGCAGTATCAAATGGGACTTCTTCTTTTTTGCCTACTAATCCTGTTAACTTATCAGTAGGGGCTATTTTCCCATCTTCTGCTGCTTTAACAGTTTCTTGGTAATCTAGGTCGTCTACAGTATGGGATAGTCTATAGCTGTTTGAATCTGGACTTGTTGGTGAGAATACTTCCTTAGATGTTAAATCAACAATGTTTCCCTGTTCATCTTCAAATTGACTATTAGCAACAGTTGACTTCAACTCTTCATTTAATAACTGCTCGGCAGGGTTGTTCGTATCCAAAAATGAGCTAAATGGAAACTTCGGTAATGGAGCCGTAGAAGTTAATGGACCTAAGTCATTACCAGACTCGATTGTAGATGTGTCTGATGGTGCTAGCTTTGTTGTGCTGGTGTCCGATACAACATCTTTAATAACATCTGGCTGTTCGGTAAGTACAGTATTATCAACAGGTTGCTTTGTGGTAGCAGTCGTGCTAGCATCTTCCTGTAGGAAATCTGATTCGCTTTTCCCAAGTATTTCATAAGCAACATACTCGTCAGAGCTGTCAGCTATTCCAGATTTATCATACCAATCTGAGTCTTTATTTTTTAAATGCTCTCTTACTTGAGCCGCAGCATTCTTTATTGTGATTTTTTTTGGCATCTTTAATCGATATCTAGCTGAAAATCGGTGATTAAACTTTTAGCTCTAGTAGTATAATCAGAAGGGGACACTCCCTTAACACTCTTATTGTCATTTATCATAGTTTGGAACAATGCTGGGTTTAAATCACCTATCCTTTTCTGTTTTACAGAAAGTACGCTATTTAATCTTGCGGCATCTGTCTTAAAATGCTCTTGTGTCTTTAAATATTCGTCAAGACCGGGTATGTTTGGATTTTTGACAAAAGTAAAAAGACCATCTTCGTTGGCTTGTACCACATATAATGGCAAGTCAACTGGCATAGTACGAAGAGTCTTTCCATCTTTGTTTTGGTTCTTACCATCATACGAAGTTTGATTGAACCAAGTTTCATAATCACCTCTTTTTATTGTGCTGTTCTTAACACCTTTTGCTGAAAAATTAATAATATCGTTTAAGACGACTCCAGATTTATTCCTATCTTTTTCCGTCGGGACATACTCTAGCTTTTTAGTTTTAAAGTTAAAGACTGTTCTCTCTACAATATCTCTTGCCCTTTCTACATTAGACATAGATAAATCAAATTGTTGAGCTTCTGCACCTCCACCCCATTCGCTTTTTATTGTATTTAAAAACTCCAAATCTCCTGTATTTCTTGGGTCCGCTATTTGGCTAGATTGACCTCTTAGCTTATCCCACACACCTCCTGTATAGTGATATTTCCCCGTTTCATCCTGAGAGAACATTCTTGTAGCTACGTCTTCAAATCTTGTCTCAACTTCCTCACCTGCTTCGCTTAATTTAGACCAGCTTTTAAAATCATTAGTAGTAGGGTCAACGCTAGTAAGATTATGATAAAGGTCGTCCTTGGATTCTGTGGCTTTAAGTTTAGGACCAACAGGGGCATCTTTCGTTAGTGCTGATTCGGTGATTTTTCCTGTGCTGGATTCTTCGTATATATTGCTTTCCTCAATATCCATATCTCTAAATCGAACGTCTTTCGCTACGTCGGAACCTTTGCGTTGAGTGTATGATACTTTTTCAGCACCGGGCTGGTTAGCCTTTATTATTGCATTTTGCTTTTTTACCCATTCGTCTGTTGAAGATTGCACGGACCCTCTGGACCTTTGACCTTGTTGATATGATGATTGGCTCATATTAGTTTTCCTTTATTACGCACCGGGCATAGTTCCAAACGTAGTTGCAAACTTTAATCCTGTGCTAGCCCCAGAAATCCCATCTTCTAAGACATTTGCAATTCCCTTTGTATTAGCTATTGCTGTGTTGACATTTGCTTTTCCTGCTTTCAAGTCGTCTATTATTGACTTAGATGATTTTCGTATCTCACTAAAATTACTTTTTGATTTTCTGTCCAAATTTCCATATGCCATTGTAGTCATTCTGTTTTTATTTATACCAGCATCTGTGATTAATTTATCTTGAACTTCGTTGCTTTGAGCTACGACCCCTGTTTGCAGTCCTTTTTGTTTCTTAGACATATCCCCTACTTTTGCTATTGAACTACTTGCTTCATTAGCAAAGGCATCAAACTCTGCATTTGATTGCATTTTAGCTTGCGCCCTCATCTCACCCTGCAATTCCATTTCATTTTCATAGCCTTCTTTTTTAGCTGCTTCTGCTTCGGCTATCTTCTTATTGTATTCTTTATCTTGGGTTTTTAAAGCATTTCTCTGTTTACGTCTTTTGTTCCAGCCCTGAACTCCCTTAACTATTGCCCCCGTAGCGGCAGCAGCAAGTAAAACGCTTCCAGTTATAACAAAGAATCTTCGCCTTCCGGTTTCTGGGTTTATATCGCCAGACCCAATTTTCTCAATAACGCCTTCACGGTCCTTTTGTCCGCCATCCTTGTCAGAGTTCAGGTATTTAAATTCATCGGCATTTACCTCCCATTCTTCACCGTTTGAGGCTTTATATAGGTGGTCATCTTGTTTGCCTTGTGACTTCATTGCTATTTTCATAGCATTCTTTGCTTTATTTGAGTAACCTTTCTCTTGCTGTGTCGTTTTGCCTACCCTTTCCTCACTTTTCGGGACCATTACTTTCATATCTTTCGCTTGTTGAAACATCTTGCCATATCCCTTGCCTACGTCTTTTAATTGTTCCAGTAATGGTTTTTCTTTCATTTCATCTTTCATATACTCCCACGTTGACCTATCTTTCAACTTCGGGTTATCTTCAAAGTTTTCTATATCCTCTAAGATTCCTTCCTCTGGACTTGGGACATCTCTATTTGGCATAATATCTTTGCCATCAAAATGTTTTAATTCATTGTATATTTGCTCTTCTGGACTCCATAGGTCAGAATTAGCCAATGCCTTCTTTTTATCATATCTTTCTTGTAAATACTTGATAGCTTTTTTCTGAAGCTTCAGTTTAAGTGCCATACCAGACAATTCTTTTTTAGCTTGAGTTTTACTCATTATTTATATATCCTTCCGCAGACTGTCGTGGGAGTGTGAAGTTCTTTTTTCTGTAGATACTTTTTCCGTACACTCTGTCTGAATATTCCTGCCCAGACTCTTCAGTCTGTTTTGCCCCACCAGATACTTTACGCTTAGGAATTGTTTTTTTCTTTAAATTTATTTTCTTCTTTTTCCTGCCTGATAGGGATTTGTAATAAGCTGCTTCAAATGCTTCAATAGCCTCTTCTGCAGCTTTTGGGTGGTCTTTTTTATACTTATCAACGGCTGAACGTAACTCATTATTCTGTTTTTCGGATAAACCATTTTCCTTTCCCAATTCTGCTAAACGAACCGCATTGTTACCCTTTCCTTTTGCCCAATCTCCATACATCTTGCTTTGGTATTTTAATTCTTTAATCTCATTAATAACTTCTTCTGTTACAGCACCAGCAGCTGCTTGTTTGGCAATATAGTCTGTATTTATGCTCCCGTCTTTATTGTAATTTTTCGCATTATATAGACTTCCTCCTTCATAGTCTTTATTTAAACTTCCGTCTTTATTATACTTTCCAGCCTCATTAATGAAAGCACCTCTCCCATCTGCTACTTTTTTATTTTGTTCAACAACTTCAGCAGATTTCTTTGCTTTATCATCTAATATTTCCCCTTCCTTAGTAAGCTTATCGTATTCATTCAGCATTATTGCTCTGTCTTCATTATCCCATTTTAATTGTTTCTGTTTTTGGCGAAATTCTGCAACCCTTTCTGTTTCTTTGTCTTTAGTTTGTTGAACATAGTCGTAGTTTGGGTCATAGTATCCTTCAGTATCAATATTTTTTGACTGCCCATCTTCAGGCACACGACCTTCCATTTCGCCAATTTGATTCATTCCAGATGGATTCTTAAATCTTTCTTCGCCTTCACCAGAATATCCTTCGTCAGCTTCTCCTGCTGCAAGTTCATTCCTTCTCTGTTTCATATATTCAAACTGCTGGTCGTTTTCTTCCCGATTCCATTCGTTTTCTTGAACTTCGCTCATTGGGCGGTCATAATGGCTAGTTTCTATCTCTTTCGTAAGGTTATTAGCTTTTCTAGCTTCCATATAATTGCCGAGGCTAGATGCTTTCTTTTTAATACCGCTAGCAATTTGACCAACCTTAGCAGCAGCTCCTTTAACATATGGCGTAACTTCTCTTTTGGCAGTTTTCCAAAATTGTTCTGTCTTTGGTACTGATTCACCATTTACCATTTCCATACCAACTGGTACTTCTGTAGCAGCCAAATCCATTCCACCCTCGACAATCCTGTTAAATTGATTATCTTTGTCTTCTATATGTTGTAATTGCTGAGTAGAAACATCATTTACCTTAACCCTGCCCATATCTTTTTTGAATTGGTTTAATGCGTCTAGTGGATTTCCTACTGCTCCAGATGAAAATGATGCCTGTGCTTTATAAGCCATTTAATTTTCCTCACTATCTATATCTGTTGATTCTGCATATTTAACCTTATACAATTTACCTTTATACTTGATAATATTGTATATGTTGTCCTTAATTTTACAGTATAATGACTGACCTTCTTTCATTTTTTTTATGCTAGGCATACCATTTCTTATTTTTACCCTTCCTGAAAGTAAGGATTTTAATTTATTTCCACCTTTAAGACCTTGAGCAAGTGGCGATAGTTTAAGAAAATCAACCATTAGTCTGAGGCATCACCCTGTATAGCCATTTGGTCAAAACCTGATACTGACGGATTACTAGTTGTTCCAGTAGTTACTGTCGATGTATCGATAGTAGAGGCTGTTAACCTTTTATGGAGTTTTCTAAATTCTACGTTTATTTCATTTAATTGAAAATTGGTGTATCCCTCTAAAATATTCATTGTAGACACTCTTAATATTAATGTGTTACAAGTTGGATAATTATATGTTGTAAGGTCTGGGCTTTGCAATTTAAATGTAGCATTGTACCAACCCGTATTCTCATTATGATTTTGAAATCCACCTGTCTCGGTATGTTTAAATGTTTTACCAGAGTCTGTAGAATATGTCAATATTGGTTGGTCGGGCATACCAGCATTGGCATACGATATTGTTATTACATAAATCTTTTTAAGGCTTGTTGGGTCTCCAAAATCCAGTTCTTTTGTTTGGTAAGTAAACTCATCATTCCCGCCTTCTTCAATTTGCGGATAATAATAGTGTCCACTTAGACCAGATGCAAATAGAGTTTTTCCTGTTGTGTCTGTAATAAAGTTTGTTTTAAAGCTCGCTGGAAGTCCCCCTTTATAATAAAGCCAACACTTTGCGTCTATATCAAATATGTAACAATTACCAGCAGATACTGACCCAGCTGAATCAGTAATCAATAGCACGTTTTTTTCTTGTATGTATCCAATCATCGAGTTATCAGATATAAAATCAGACCAAACTTTTTTATTTATAATGTGCTTGTCTTCTTTTTGTAATAAATTTATAATCTTTTGACCATCGTAAATATAACACCCACTCTGATTAACAAAAGCCACTCCATATGGAAGTTTACACACAGCTGATGGAGACGACACTCCAACGCCATCAAATGTTGCTTCTAAATATTCATATTCAGCACCTACGTTAATTATATACAATTTATTCTTTTTAAATTGCATAAGTTTTTCTCCCATATACTCTAATGCAATTATATCATCTCCGTCTTCTACTGCTACGTCTATAAAATTGTGTTTAGTAAAGGTGTCCACTTGCAATGGTAAACTTTTTAATATTCGGTCCGGTTTATAGACAATGGAGCCATCAGTATCTTTATATTTAACATTTCCTAAATATGCTACGCTATTAATCATACAAGCACTCTTCCAAGACGGGGAAAATTCTGGCATATCTAATTTTTCCAATTTTCTATATGCTGTAAAGTTGCCCTGAAAAAAGTATCCAACTTGATGTTTTGATGGCGTTTTTACAGCCAGTTTTACTGTAGTCGTTGTAATTCTTCTCGTTATTGAATAGGCGACGGTTGATGGTACATTAGTTGAAATTATTTTAGCCCTAACAAAGTATTCAGTCGAACCAGCTAATCCAGTAACTAGACAATATTTAGTATGTCCATTGAGCAATTCCGATGATGTTAAAGCAGTAGACTCAGTTAATGTTTCATCGATTTCATATTCGCCAATAGTTAGTTGTGAGCTAGTATGGTCTATTAAGCCAGCAGTAAAACTAGAATTAGTGGCAACTTGTATTGTCATAGTAGCGGCAGAACATCGATGTTCTTGCACCGAAGCATTTATTGAAAAAGAAGATGAAGTTAAAAAAGAAGCGTCTGAAATTTCCAATGGGTCTTGAAATGCTGTTTGGTAAAAGGTATTAACTGTGGTTGAGCTTGGGAAGTACGTTATATTATTATTTACTAAATTTTTTATTTTCAGTCTCCAATATTGCCGTGTTTCATTAGATGAAGTAGTCCCCTGTATAGTATCAGACATAGTAGTTGAACTAGCAAACCTAATATGCCCCCTAACAGTTAAGTCTACACCAGTAGCCCAAGCATAAGTTGAGCCATCTATAGTATTATCAGCAATGCCCTGTTGATGAATTATACTAGCAGAACAATTCTGGGTATTAATATTGGCAAAAACATACTCATTTGAACCGACTCCCTTATAAATAGGAACGGCTTGTGTTCCCATTGTAAATGTATCCGATGTGGTTGTTGCGACAGTTACGCTTCGTTTGAAAGTTTGTACTCCACCATCGTGACCTATATACTTAACCCACCCCTGAATAACATATTCTGTGTTAGCAGTTAAATCTTTTGTCCATAATTCCAAATTCGATGGCACTCTAGTGGGGGATAAAATTCGGACGATTGAATCAGATTCTGCCTGCCCAGTCAGAGACATTAACCAAGCAGATACGTTATGTGCGCTTCTTGCAGAAGGGTAAGCAGTTCCTAAAAGACCTAAATCCTGTTGCACATAAGTGCTTGAGCTAGCTAATCCTATAGTTACCCACATAATGTGAGTTGAATTACCATAAACTTCGTGTTCTATGCGAAACTTAGGTTTTAAACCATTCTCACTAACATAGGTGTCTGAAAAATTTAATTGAGGTGCTAGAGCCATTTATAAGTCTCCCTGAGAAGATGCTGCGGTCTCATAGTCTGCCCACTTGTCCACTATAACGGGAGTATTAATATTATAGTCAGTAGGTTTATCATCGTTGTTTGTAATCGTCTTTTCTATAGATTTTACCATCATTGGCATATTTGTTTGATTCTGTAGCGTATATTTAAACATTGTGTCTATATTAGCGTCAGTATTGTTAATAGGGTTAGTAACGGGGAGAGTTACGACCTGTGTTTGAGTCAGCCCTTTTTCAAATGTCACAAACATAGGTGTCTGATAAAAACCTTGGACCATTAATTTATAAACCTCTCCATCCATAGTGGTTTCATTCGTCCCAAAATCTATTAAGACTGAGTGGTTGTGTTCCGCTGAACCAGCCGCACTACCAAAACTCGATATGGTAATATTTCCAGTAGAAATAACACCTTTAGCAGTATCAGTTCCTGAGTTGTAGTTATGTAGCCAATTAGTGGCTTTATGCCCTGTTTCTAAATTTGTTTCAAATAACATATACCAGTTTTCATCCGCCTCTCTTTGAACGTAAACTCTCAATGCGTCTATTCTATCGTCTTTTAAAATATGTGCATCGTTTATTCCATTAGCAGTTGAGCCTACCGTTAAATAAAGCTCTACCTGTATGGATGCCATATTTAGATACATATATTTATCAGTAGAGGCTACTCCAGCGTCTGTAGTTTCAAGAGCCTCTGTTATCTCTCCTTCTTGCCCAAAGTAAACAGCAGAAACCCCAACTTTATATTGACCGTTCCAAGAACCTACGTTATCTACTGATTTTATGCCAAGGGTTATTGTTCCGGGCTGACCAAGTGTATCATTAACAGGATTTGTAGTAGATGTGTCAACCCATTGGACCTTGCATCCTAATTCAGTTAATGATTGTATTTTAGCGTCACCTGATTGCCATTTACCCAAGGTTTGGTAAGCTACTTTATCGCCATCTAAAAAAAACTTTTTACTAATATAACCGTGATATCTTGGGACAATATCGTGAGAAAAGTCACTATCACACGCTCTTACCATTCCATTATGAATATAGTATGAAGGAACCATACTTCCAGTTTGGGGAATAGTTCCATCCGCAGATTTAAATTGCATTTTCCCCCTATACCAATCTTTTTCTACTTTGCTATGTATGTCGATTGAATAAAATTTTGGAATCGGGTGGTACACTAAATATTCTTGACTATTTGGCACGCCAACGGATTCATTATTTGCTAATGAATAATCAGAGCCGTGACCAAATATTCCCCTACCAGCTAAAGAAGACTGTCCACCGGACCCATTATATGTTGGTAAGTTATCATATATACTAGCTGCTTTTTCAGCATCCTTTATAGATAGTAACGAACCTGATTTATCTGTTTTTAAATTAGTTAGCTTTGCCGCTTCATTCTCTTTTATATTTGTAGAAGATGCGTTATTATTTAATCCACCAGAAAAATCAACTATTTTTAATATCTCTCTTTGGTTAGCCATCTTTAGAACCAGATTGCATAATCTTCTCGTTCACCTTTCCATCTATATACGGTAGTAAGTTGGTGTAGAAATTCTGAGACAGCTTGTCTATTTCTCCCATTAGTTGTGTGTATTTTTGTCCAGCTCTCTGCGTGCTAACGGAATGAGCTTGGGCTTGTGCTAGCATTTCTTGGACCCGTGAATTATGCTCTTCTAGATAAGCCTTTGAATATGCTAAATCTTCATTTGCTAATTGGGTATTTGCCCCAGATAATCCACCTCCACCTATAGTAGTTCCTAGTGTTGTGGTTATTTTATCGTCAATTTCCGATAATTCTTTTAATCTTACCCTAGCAGCAGCACCCATAATTAAAGCAGGCTCAAGCTCCTCTGGGAAAATACCAGTACCGTAATTATCCAAATAGGATAAGGACGGATAAGAGACATACTGCACCTTCAAAAAATCATTCGTATTATTGGGAGTATCTATACCATATACCCAAACAGATTTACCTTTTCGTATAAATACAGGTTCTTGGGATGTTGGTGCTAGCAAGCTATCACCATTTCTTATAAAATCTATCCATTTAGAATCTACTCTTTTTGCTCGCCTGTACATTACATCGCTACCGTTTGCCCCCACTCCTTTTACGGAAATACTTAATATTTTATCGTTTTCAAATGTAAAACCTTGTTTATTACTGTCTAATGGGTCCGTTACGACAACAATGTTGTTTACTGCGTCTGTTGCACCTGTTAATATTTCTTGAGCAACTAAATAATAATACTCAGGATTAAGAATGTTTATTATTTCAGAAGCAGTATTTGACAATGCCCCACTAACAAATTTTGGGTCAGATAGGTCTCCTACTAAATTTCTTACTTTAAAATAATATGATGAACTTTTCATTAGACGAAATCCTGTAGTGGCATCGGCAATTTATCTATTTGAGGTTGCCTTGTAGTTGACTCTAGGCTATACTGGTCTTCATATAGGTTTCCTATTTCAATCATTGCCTTAGCAGTTTCTAATTGACTATCTACTATAAATAATTCTTTCAAGCAACAATATATACTTGCCTTACATAGCGATTCTGGTAAATCAATGGGTCCATTATAGTCTTTTGACTGAGATGGGTTAGCATAGTATCTAACTGTTACAGTTCCTGCTCCCGGAGCTTTACTAAAAATCAAGTTTACTTGGTTTTGTACCCAAGCATTATTCATCCCAGATTGACTTACTCCGCTAATAACATTATCCCCAAGCTTAAAATTAGTAGAATCAACAATCTCTGTCACTTTCATTCTTTTCGGAAGACCGTTTGAATGAACAAAATATTGAGTAATTGTTGGTACTTGCAATATATTAACATAGTCGCCTACAGACAATCCGTGAGATTCTGAGGTTCTAATTGAATTAGTTGATGTAGTTATGTCTGAATATTGACCACCAAGAGAAGTTTCCTTTCTTACTACATAACTTGGATTAAGCATTTCATCAGGGTTCGTAATAAGACTTTGTGGTGCAAAAGGAATGTCTTTGTATCCATTGCTGTCTTTAAAAGATACTTGATATATTCTAGTGCTTGCCTTATCGTTACTAAAAACAAATTTTGTTGTTGCCCCATTCCCGGAGAATACTTCTTCTTCGATATTTCTCACATATAGATTATTCATCATATTAACAGCGTCATCAAAGAATCTTCTTTTCAGCTTTGCTGTTAATGGAACGCTTGTTGAATGTCCCGTAAGGACAATATCTAGTAGTTCATAAGCTTCTGCGTATAACATTGTATCTCCTGTAAATCAAAGGGGCAGACATAAAGAATGCCCCTTCGATTAGTTTAAAACTAGAACTAGAGTTAAATCAGCTTTAAAATAGCGTGAGTTTGCTCATTCCTAATTTCCGGTCCACCTTCGTACAACCATTCACTAACAGTTCCATCAGTACCATCTTTCACAATGTCGTTACGCAGTTGCATATCGGATTGTGCCAGAGGGCGCATATCAATGTTAGCAGGGTCGATTACTAGAGCGTAATCCTCATATGCTCCATTTAACAATGGATGAGGAATAAACGATAGTTCACCGACTGGTCCAAAATGCTTAGTAACACGCATCCCGCTAGTAACTCCAGAACCCATTTCGGCATTCAAGGTAGCACCAGAAGATTTACGAACTGCTGTAACAAGCTTCCGTAACCATTTGTTAGAACAAAGAGCAACTTTATTCATTGAACCATTAATGGTATCTTGGAAGATGTTAGCAACAACTTCGTCCATATGGTCAATGTCAGTAGCATCACCATTAGCATCAAATTGAAAGGCAGTATTACTACGACCGTCATTTGAAGCAATAGCTCCACCAGAACCATTAAGTCCAAAGCCCATAAAAGTACGCTTTGGGTTCATAGCACTAGCATCAGCATCGGCATCACCATTCATCATCAACGCCCATTCAAGGTCGCCTTTGATTTTGGTAAGTTTGCGAGATTGTAACCTAGCAAATTCCTGCTCACCATACTGCTTAGAAACACGCATTGTGCGAGTAAGCGAGAATGGTTCACGAAAAATTTGAGTGTAGTTAGATAGTCTACGAACTTTCTTTGTACTCATTGCACTAACGCCCGCACCTTCATTGTAACCCTGAGAAGGTCCGTGCATATTCCAAACGTGAGCAACGTAGTCACCAGAATTATCAGAGCTTTGGTATTCAAAACCCTTTTTAGTCCCAGTTGTAGGATTGCCAGCAGTACCAACATACTCAATGTCCCACTTAGTCGAAGCTGAGGTACTTACAAAAACAGCACCTGTGCTATCACTAAGGGTAGCAGCACTACCAGCCACGGCTACAGATTCAAAGCAGACATCTCTGTCAGAATTGGTCTGACCTTTATGTGCAGCTTGATATCCAATAGCAGTAACCATAACGTATTGAGCAGTAGTTCCGTCAACTCCGTTAACAGTACCAGCAGCGGCATTTGATTTTACTGAGTAGACACCGCCTATTTCAAAGAGTTCCAACTGTGCCTGTCTATTCATCGTAAGAACAGATTGAAATTGGTTATCACCAGAGGCAGCGACAGTTCCATCGCCATCAGTAGCACCATTTAAAATAGCATTTCCACCGATTGTGTCTGTGTGACCAACAAGCGTTATTGAGCGTTTAATAAAATGTTCATCTTCCATCCATTCAAATTTAGGCACAGGAGTTGAGCGAGTGCTTGTACGACCCATAATAGAAAAGATAGGTGTATCTGAGGGGTTGAAATAATGAACTTTACTTCCTAATTCAAGGACTTGTCTTGCGGACCCGTCCGTGAATTTTGCATAACCACTTCCGTAGTTTTCAGCCATTATAGACTCCTAATTAGTCTTGAAAAACATTCCTCTTTGAGTTTCCCATTAAACTCTTCATTAGGTCATCTACTGGATTGTTGCTAGCAGGGGGGTTTGAACCACCACCGACTGCTGCATTTACTCCAGCAGGTAGTTCCTTCCGAGAAGGGTTACTCTCCGAATGTTTTGTAGTTGTTTTAGTTCGTGGCTGAGTTCCCTTAGACGTTCTATACATTGAAACAAGATTTTGGGGGGAAAAATTATCTTCCTCCTTAATAAAGCTTAAATAATCAGTTACTTCAGCTTCGTCCATATTATGTTCTGCCTGTAAATAGGCGTACATATTACGAGCTTCTGCTTCTTCCTGAACTTTATTATCTCGTTGTTGAAATTCACTCTTTACTTCCGATAGTATCTGGTCTTTCATTTCAGTCCTTTGCTGATTCTGAGTTGCCTTATACCAATCATTAGACGAAGTGCCTTCTGTATATATATCTAATTGGTCAAAATCCTCTGGGATTTCTACAATACTTTGCTCCGGTGAGTTAACAAGTCCTTCCAAGGCTGTTCTAGCATCATCATTATTAGCAACCCACTCAGCAAACTTGATAGCGTCTTGAGCGTCCTGTGGTAATTCGGGACTATTACGCATTTTATCGTATTCGCTTTGCAGACTCTTGTATGAATCGGCTAGTTTCTGCCTTCCATCATCATTGTCTTTAAACTTGTTATCTATTAACCATTGTTCGGTACTTTCCTGTTGGGATTCTGATTCCTCAACCTTTTCATTATTGTCAGATTCCGCCTCGTTTGTTACAGCACCTTCTTCTGGGCTTTCTTCTCCTTTATTAAATGAAACTAGTTCATCTACGAGATTAAAGTTACCATCTTCTTGAGTGTCTTCTACTTGCTCATTGACTTGTTCTTCTGTTGTGTTTTCCACAGATGCTCCTTGCTTATTAGTTATGCCATTCCGTTTTGAGAATTAGCAGCTATCATTGAGTTTACCTGTTCCTCAGCTTTGGATGAACTGTCCTTCTGCCGAGCTTCTTCAATTTTTGTTCTCGCTTTTATATTTGCAACTGCTCCAGCTATTGGTTTAGTTGCCTCTGCAACTTCAGCTCTCATCTTCTGGTGGAAAACTTCTCGTTCTCTTGTCTGTATATCACCGGATAATGTTTTAACTTGCTCTGTTAATTGCTGAACTTGTTGAGATAATTGCGAAATTTCGCCCTGCCTCTCTAGTAATGCCCCTTTGTCAATATCAGATTGCATATTCATAATAACTTGGGTTTTATCATAAATACCTGCTTGCATTAATCCAATGTCCCTGTTTAAATCTGCTAATGGGTTTTTAGCCCTTGTGCTACCTACTACTGCTCTAATGTCTGCTTTTGCGGTAGTCATATCATACATCTTGTTTACTGCACCAGTCTTATCTTCAACTGGTAAATTTAATTGAACTTCCTTATCGTCACCTTGCGGATTAACAAACCTTAACACCCTTTGCTGGTCATAGATGTGAGGTATCCATTGTACGCATATGCTAGCAGCCCTAGTTAGCATATCATATACTGGTAATATCTTCCAATTCTGCTTTTTAGCTACAGCCTCGTCAATAAGACCTGCCTCACCTACCGTACCCGGACTAGCGTCTGGGTTTCCTTGAGAAAACTTATAGGAGCCAAAAACCTGCTCTATATCTACTTCATACCTACTTTTCTCGTTATATAGCTGAGAACTTAAAGAGTTTGGTGTATATTCTTTTATTTTGCCACCTGAGATAGCACCGGGATTCGCTCTTATAACAGCATTGGGAATAGACCATTTTCCCAGTTCTTCTGGGTCTATTGCACCATCTTCGTAAATTAATTTAAAATTAGCCGTTGCATTTGTGTGTGCAATTAATAATGCCTCAGTTCTATTTAACATACGCTGAGGAGTCTTTGCGTGACGAACATCTCCGCTAGGGTATGGATTTGCTGCGTGTTCATTGCAAGCTGGAATAATTGGGTATTCAGTAAGTGGCAATATATAATCATAGCCCATAACGTCCCCAAACATACAAGTTTCTCTAATTACTGTTTGAAAAATTTCCTGAGCTGTTATTTCACCAGCTTCTACAAATTTTGCGTAATCAGGGCTTTCTTTCATCTCATCCCATTGTTCTTTCTCTAAAATACTAGTATATCCGGTAGTCATCTCCGTAACTCGCATTTTTGGTAATGAAACCTTAGACCATCTTACAAACTTTCTTACTCTCTCGTCTTCTTGCTCATTATAACTATCTGACCTAGAAATAACATAATCCCTATTAAAGTTACCACTAGACTTCTCATTGCCCCATTGTTCTGGCATAGCATCGTCAATTACTTTTTCTAGTGACGGATATAAAGTCTTAGCCTGCTTTTTGGTCATAATATCACTATATATTATGCTGCTAGCATCAGAAAAGTCTGGTAATATGGAATTTGGGTCTACGAATATAGATTCTGGAGCCATCTTCTTTAATTTTATGCTCCCTAATCCTCCATCTCCTTGCCAGTCGGGGTAAACATATGCGTATGTTATTCCCTTTACTAAGAAATCTCGGACCATTTTTCTAAAACTATGGTCCCCGTCGCAATCGTACCATATTCTATCCATTAATTGAGAGAATATAAAACTTATCTCTGAATCTGTTTTTCCTTCTGGCTGCACAGACCAAGTTGGAGAGGCTGACGCTACATTTGCTAGCACCTGCTCAACTGCTGGTCTAATCTTATTATTGCACTCCGGTGGTTGCCCCACGCTTTGAAGATATTCTTTCTGTTTTTCTGTGAGTTGATTCCCTAAATAAAAAGATTCATCATCGGAAATTTGGACTCTCCACTCAGAGTTAGCTTTTTCATAGCGAAACCACTCATCCCGAATTTCATCAGAGTTGAGGTCATTAAGACCGTAACTGTCTTCTATCTTCTGGTATGGACCGGATTTTCCGTATGGTTGCTTTATTGCCAATTTATTCTATATCCTTTATATTCATAAGTTATGCACTATAAATTTCACCCGTTTCCCAGTCACAAGCAAGGGTTTTTGGCATAGAAGTTTCCCATATGCCTTTCTCGCCTCTCTGGAGCCTATTTGGGTATATATCTTCAGTTGCCCATCTTAAAGCATCAAGTGTGTCTTTTTTAAATGTTCCGTGTTCTCTAAATGCTAGCAGCTCAGATTCAAGTTCATATTGGCTATCTTTTAGAAAGATAGCTTTACTAGCAAATAATGGTTGCATCTCTTTAATCCTGAAAAACTTAGACTTAATAGCATCTTTTGGGGTAATTGGTAAAAATCTTCCAGTTTCCTTACCTAATCTCATTAGATAGTCCGATAACATAGCGTGACCCGTCTTTTCTACTCTAATGTCTTTAGGATGATATGTGTCTGCTAAATTAATGATTGCGGTCACTCCATCCATAGGAGCTACTTGACCTCTAAACATATCTACCACATATATATTATACTTATCATCAACGGCTACAACCATCGCAACCGTATAGTCTGCTTTAATATTTTCACTACTTGCCGGGTCAACGCCCATAAATATATTAACTGGGACCTGAACTCCCTTATTAATTATAAAATTGTAGTTATCTTGCCTTAAATACCTTCCGTCCCAATACTGAATGTCATCTTTTTTAAATATCCTAAAAGAATCATCCATTGGTATATTCTGGTACTCTTGGTAGAAATACGATATATCTCCCTCAGACTTCAATCTATCTCTTTCTGCTGCTAGCCACTTATAAGGTCTTCTATCGTGCCAAAGAACAGCCGGAGTACCGTTTTTGTCCTTTTTTTCCTTACCCGAACTGACAAAAATCCCTTTTGGGGTATCTTGTATGATTGCTTGGTAAAATAGCGACTTCCACGACTTTATTTTATAGTTACCGTCCCTATCATAGGCTTTTGGACCCGCAATTCTGTTCAAATAACTCTCTTCGTCTACTATTGTTCCAATAAAAATCATTTTAGCGTCCCCAGAACCCGGAATTACGGCAGCATTTAGCCATCTTTTGAATTTATCCCTTAAAACTGGTGTTGCTGTGTTTGCCTCTCCCTCTCCGTCATCAATAATAGTAAGAGTTGGTCGATATGCTCCATACTTTAAGCCCCTGACTTTTTGACCAGTACCACGAACAAGCACTTTTGTCTTTATTTTTATAGAACCGTCTGTTGCATATGCTCCTACGAACTCTTTCTCCTCTTTTCCCCACGTTGACCCCATCCTATTTCCAAAGAAAAATTTTATTTTTGGGTTAAACTCGACCTCATTGCCAATACTTTCTAAATTGTACTTAGATTGCATCTCAGACTCAGATATAAGCAATATAAAACGCTCTTCACCGAATAAAATCCTATGTAAAGGGTATATTAAGTTAATAAATGTGCTTTTTGCGTGGTCCCTAGGTGCAACTATCGCAATTTTCTCGCCAACATTCAACCTTAAAAGGTTTTCTGCTATCTCTTTATGAAAATGGGGGGACTCAGCACGGCAATGGTAGTGCATCGAGTTCTCTGCATCACCAAATAATACTTCAGCGAAAAAAAATATGTCCAAATACATAGCCCTTAGCATATCAACTTTCTCTTTCCCGCTAAGTAAGTTTAATTTGGCATCAAGATTCTCCATAACCACTCTTGTCTTTTAATTCATTAAATAGGCTGTAATAAATGTCTATCTCGTCGCACATAGTAATAAACATCTTTGCTACTGTCCCGTCAACTTGGTACTCCTTGTCGTTTAGGACCAACGTAGCTAGCTTTTTTTCATCTATATCTGCTGTATGGACTATCTCATAGGTATGGAAATCCGTATTGGTAGTTTTCTTAACTAATACTTGTTGTTTCGGCAATTTTTTTACGATAACCCGCTAGTTTCTTCAACTCACCATCACTAATCATCACTACTTGTTCCGTTGTTTCTGTCCTGTCTTTATCATCGTGACCTAGGAGTGCTGAGAGTCTATTTAATGTATTTAACTTTGTCGCAGGCGGAACGTCTGCGCCTTCCAGCAGGGTTTTATATCCCTGTACGATATAATCATCGTCTATCTGGTTATCTAATAATGTTGGTCTTATATTCATTTTGATTGCTATGTGTTTTTTTATGTGTTCTTTCTTTAATATATGTAAGCCACGTTTAAGGCTGTTCGTGGAATGGTTGTCTTGATAGACAGCTTGGTATGCGTTAATGATTGAGTCTGCATCCCACATACCCATTTCGTTGCTGTTACCGTATGTAACGAGATAATCAGCGAATATTTTTTGCTTGAATGTCTGTCTGACATCTACTCTTTCCTTTTTAGCATTAACGAATCCAGAGAATATACTATTCTTAGAAATAGGATGCCTCCCAAAACCAGTAATAAGATAAACAGTTCCTTTGCGAGCGTGCAGAGGTTTTTCAATATCTCTACCAAGGACCTTAATAACCATCTTGTCTGTTGTGAGAATGTGGTCATCGATTTCAGCTTTGCGCCAATCGTCCGACCTGTATAATATACCCATCTTGTCAGCCTCTTCTGCACTATATACATAGAAGTCTTCTCCTTTTTTATTCTTGAGTATCTTTGCCATCTTGATTCCTCTCGATTCTATTTAATCTAAAAATAATACTAACTAAAAGCGATGTAGTGAAAAAAACGTAAAGTTCCCATCCGGGGAAGTTTTGCTGTTCCAGAATACTTAAATAAAAGAATTTTAATTGTTCAGACATATAATACCTCTCTTTTGCTGAATATACGGGTTTAAACCTGAAAATTACTAGCAATTTCTGCGTTGGGGTATCGATATAGGACCGCCCCCCCAACGCATTCGGTTCATCGTCGGTGTTTTCGTTGAGTTGACATTGTTTTTTTCCGTTGCGCCAACCTTATTTATCGTCGTGAGAACAGCCCATTTTCATTATGTCCCTTGCCAAGTTGGTCTCCTGTGCTAAGTTGTGCCATCACCGGAGAGCAATATATAAGGTTCTGACGTTGCTCCCCTCACACTACACTAACCAACAGAACCATAACTAAAGAGAGAGAATCAAATGAAAACAATCAATATGTTCGACACACAGGACACAATCGACATAATCGACCTTGCTATCACCACAGACACGGTGACTAAGGACGTTGCAGTCGTGACCACTCAAAACCGTCACGAAGTAACGAATATGAACGACGAAGAAAGACAGTTATTCTTCGAAGACTACGCAGAGAGAACAGGACAACATCACGATATGGACTTTATCGTCGAGAAAGTGGCGGATGGCAAGGATGACCGCTTCTCGGAGATTGCTGAAGATATCGAACCTTCTCACTTCGCAAGATTCGATGAATATAAGCTTCTCTCACCCGAAGAGATTGCTGATACTTTCGCAAGAGACCTGACGATTCTAGCGGATACAAAGTCCACTTCTCGTGGATAAGTAGTATTAACCGACGAGTTAATACACCATAGCACTAAGCGGTGTTCTAGCATATCTATAACGTCGCTATAGCATCGCTAGTGATATGGAAAGAGAAAGAGAACAAGAATTAGAATAAGAAAACGAAGATAGAACACTAGGTTTTATCGACGACAAAACAACAAAAAGAGAGAGAGTACAAAATGAGCAAAAACGAACGATTGAACGCAGTATATAACGCATATCTGAATAGTAACAATGCCGACGAGATTGAAATTGGAATCTTGAAGCTGAAGTGTATCAATATCAGCGACGATTTACTCGTCGGTGGTAACGTCGGTCACCTCTCGGGAGATTGTCAGAAACGTGACGGTTATCTGAACCGAAATGGCAAATTTGTCGAGAGAGTATAGTCGAAATACTATTCGAAGCGGTGCTAGATTGTTCTAGCATCGCCAGAGCAGTATCGACGAGAACTGGTCTACTCGTCCTGAAGAAGACAGACCAACTAACGAAAAACCACCGTCTTTAGTGACGGTAAAGAGAGAGTAAAATGAAACATAAGAAACAACTCGTCGAGAGAGTCGTCGAGAAGCTAGAGCATTTCAAGGCATACTTTGACAGATACAAAGAGAAATTAGCTCTTCCACCGTCGGCAGAAGAGAGAAAAATCCAAAGATGCACTATTCACCCCGACTATAGACTCAACGACGAGTCTTGGTTCTCCGTGATGAAAGAGCATCTCTTATGGGAAGCCTATATCGACGAGAATAGACTCGATTGGGACAAAAATCTCGAAATGGGAGAATGGTCTTGGAAAGAATGCGAAGAGCATCTCGGTGGGACTGGAGAACTGGAATGGATTAAAAATTCCGACTACTTCATCGTCAAGGAAGGAGAATCACCTCAACCATCTTGGATGGTCTTGGTGTACAAGGAAAATCAAACCGAAGATGTACTTCTTGAGATGATATTATAACCTAAAACCGACGGTGTTAGAATGTTCTAGCACCGTCACAGCTTGGAGAGTAAAATGAACACAATCGACAGAATCCTCGAATTAACAGGGGAAATAGAAGGCATATTAAATGCTTTTAAGAAGCACGAAGATAATCCTAGTAAAACTGCTTGTCAATGTGGTGACAATAAACATCACGGTTTTCCAAACAATTTTGGAGTGAGAATCTTGTTAGGAGACTTAGATGACTTAGTCAAAGAGTTAGGTTCTCTGATTAAGCACCATCTAGAAGACGAAGTAAGCAAGGGTCGGGGAAATCAAGGTTACGACTATGGAGACTTTCTCGACGAGAAAGAGTTAATCGATGAATTAATACCCGACGGTATTACCAAGGGAGCCTTGATGAAACAAGTCTACACGAAGGAAGAACTAGGCAATATTGATGCTAGTTTACCGAGAGAGATTCATCTCACTTATGGAGTTGATGCTTTCTTCTTCGTGATGAATTACAATAAAAATGTCTTCGGTGAGTTAGAAGATATGAGAAAGTTAATCAAACAACCAACAACGATAGTAACAGGGAGAGTAAAATGAACATAAAAGACAAGATGAAAAAAGTGCTTCTCGTCAATAAGCAGCAAATTGGGATGTTCCATTCGGGAAGGAATGAAGTCATCACCGTCGGAACGATGAGTGATTATGGATATTCACTATGGACTCACTTCATAAATGGAGACTGGGATGGATTAGACCGTCACAATGTCTTGAAGATGAAAAAAGCTACCGATAGACAGCGGAGAAGTTTTGTAATCTCTCGATATACAAGTCTTTTAGCAACAGAGTTTGACTGCTCTTATGGTTATGCTCAAAAAACGATAGTTGGACTCTTTACGAAGTCTAGACTAGCATTGATAACCGACGAGTTTATCGACGAGATGCTAACTATCGAGTAGTGAGAAGCAGAACCGTCGGAAGAACTGACGGCTTTGTATTTATAAATGATAGCATCTGAAGGAACTGAAGATGCTATCATTTATAGAAATACTAACGGCTCGGAATTTGAGCCAAAAACCAAAACTGCCGAGAGAGGCAAGGAGAACAAAATGAATGTTTCAGAAATGAGAAAATCCGCTAGAAGAAAATGTGAAGCTGACGGTGTCAGTTCAAGTTGGACGGCTTTTGCTAGAAGACACGAATTAGACGGCTTTCTAGACGGAAGTTGGAATCCACCAAGTAACGACGGTAAAGATACTTCCGACCAAAGTAGTGGGAATAGTTCATCGTCGGACAACAACGGTACTACAGGGCAGAAAAGTCTGTCGGATATGGAGAAAGTGATTGGAGACTACTCGTCGGAAAAGGTTCTCGAGAAGATGGAGGACAAGTATGGGAAGAAAATCGAGGAGATGATTGAGGAGAGAGTCGAGGAAGTAACGAGACCTGTCCAAATCACCGTCAAGGATAAGGTAATTTTTGACCAAGTCGATGGAGATTTAATCCACTTTCAATACCAAGATTGTCTCGATAAACTGATAACTCACGGCAAGCTTTTTATGGTCGGTGAAAGAGGAACAGGGAAATCGACAATAGCCGAGATGCTATTTAAGGTAATTGCCAAGGCTAAAGATTGGGACGAAGATGATAAGTTTAAATATACTTATGCCGTCGGTACTGCCGGAGTTAGTGAGGCTCAACTATTAGGGAAATCGACATTTGATGGTCGGTATATTGAGGGTCAATATGTCAAACCATTCTCGGAAGGTGGCTTTATTGTAGCCGACGAGTTCAATGGATTTGACCCCAATATGTCTCTCATTCATAACTCTATGCTAGATGGTCAAGGATTGATGTTCACTCCAAATGACCCAGAGAATCCGTATCGATTTCGTCACGATGACTTCTCGTTTATTGCCATCGATAATAGCACAGGGTATGGAAATAGTCACCAATACGTTGGAAGGAACCAACAAGATATGGCAACTCTTGATAGATTCACCGGAGCAGTAATATCGATAGATTACGACAATGAAATCGAGAAAGCTATAGTCGGGGAATATAAAGAGCTAGCAGATGCTCTCTTCGAACTAAGGACTCGGATTAGAGACCAAAAGCTAAGATACAACATCTCTACCCGTGCTTTTTCCACTTCGGCAAAAATGATTCACCAAGCCGTCAATGGTGTAGTGGCAGAAAAATCGGTAACTCCGATGACACTAGGAAAGGGCAAGAAGATAGAGGGCGGCTTATCAAAAGCTAGCATCTTCTACGCATTAGCTGACTTGACGGCTCAATGGACAGACGAAGAGAAATCGAAAATCAATCTTGAAGAGATGATGGAGAAGTTTCCCACCAACTACAAGAGAGCAGAACCGAGAGTATCTAGCTTAGATGGTGTCAATGTCAATCAACCAATAACACTTTAATCGAGGAGTAAAATATGTCTGATTATATTCTATCAGAAAAGAACGATGTATCATATGACTATAGTGCCGAGAAGGAAATCGTCTGTCTTGAATTTGATTCAGCAGAAGACTATATCGAGGCTTGTCTGACTAACGATGTCTTCAAAATAACCGACAAGGATTGGACTTATGGGTCGGTTAAGACAAGGGAGCAACTTGTCGAGAATCTTACTATCGGCAAGAGCAGTAAGAAAGTAAGGGACTTCTTTGAAAAATATCGAGAAGAAGTAGAACAACAACTCGACATTACTTCTTACTTAGGGCAAGGACTATCATCGAAGAGAGTTAGGAGATGTAGTGACGATGGAGATGAACTTAACATCGACAAGGTTATGGTCAATAGGGACGACTATTGGGACAAAATGGTGAGAGACAACAAGAGGAGAAATGTGAGAATAGGTATCAATTTCTCCCTTGCTCACTTCAACGATGAGATGGAATTTGCAAGACTAGGGGCTACGGCTTCGGTGCTAGCAGACATTCTTACAAGGATGGGGAATGCCGTCGAGATTCACGCTACTTATTGTTGTCAGTATGAAGGTTCTCTCCCCGGAGTAAGGGAGTTTGTTGTCCTCTTCCCGGTAAAGAGAAGTCACGAAGTGTTGGATTTGCAGAGGGTTATGTCGATAGCAACCAACGGAATACTTCGAGACCTATTGTTCCAAATCAAGAGAGGTGTCTTCGGATTTGACCACGGTATGGGATATCAGAAAGAAATGTCTGAAGATGCTAAAGAAAGAGCAAATGTGTTCTATGTCGTTGAACAAAAAGACACCAAGAGTGTCGATGCTACCGTAGATACTTTGGACAGGGAAATACGAAAGCTAGCAGAGACAATGGAATACTCACAGGGTCATTACAAATAAGGAGAGCAGTATGTACTTTGGAAAAGAATCTAAAACTCTTTACTATGACGAAGATATACTTAAATATCTAAGGAAAATGAGAGAGTTTATTAAAAAAGTTAAGACCCAAGACTATTATGTCAGGGGATATGAAGACCAACGGATGATAATGCTAGAAGTATTAGACTTTATCATCCAAGAAAAGGAGAATAATAATGTCTAAAATAATAACAATAACCGTTGAAAACGAATCTCAAAAAGACCAAATAGTTGACGTACTTCTAGAGGCAGAAGGTGACGGAGTGCTAGCGTTCCCCTACCAAGTCAAGGTAGATGACGAGTCGGTGGATTCTTATCCGGGGAGTAAGGAAAGCGATTGTTGCGGTGCTTTAATATCTTTTTCTGATATATGTTCTAATTGCAAAGAGCATTGTGATGAAATAAATGTTGAAGAAATAGTATCTAACATAAGGAGAATAGTATGAATCAGCAACTTGGAGATGTATTAACGGTAATAATAATTGTTGTAGTATATGGGACTCTAGTACCTGTAGTTTACTTCGCATTCAAAGATATGTTTATCCCCGATACGAAAGATGCTATCAAGAGGATTAAAGAGTCCTTTAAAAAGAGATAGATTTATGTCGCTCTCTCTCGACAAGGGAACATCACTTGAGGAATCTCGTGGTGTTCCCGCCCCTCCTAAAATCAACGTGCTAGCACCGTTTAACCCATTCCAAAACCTTGAGTAATACAAATATTATGCTTAGTAAAGCTAAGGAGAAACCAATACTGACAAGCAAAGATAGCTATTGCTATTTAAGTTATTTATGTATAATATTAGTTAATAATATAGTTTTATTTATTTTACCTTGAACAAAGTGAAAGGTAAAATAAAGAAAACAATATTAAAAAGGGAGCCGACGAAATGGATTTTATGAACGACAAAGTTAGAGCATCGAACAGGGCAACGGAGACAGATTTCTCTGACCAATTCCCAAGAGATTTTTTAGAAGTAAATTTATTTGAATCACTCGGTCAAGTTATTGATATGATAGATACCACAAAATCAATTTTAGCTACTCTCTCGCTAAGTAAGGGGTTGGGAACGAAGGGACTTCCCGACCCATTGGAATATTACCCAATGGACAACGACGAATTAAGAATATTAGCAACGGAAATAGAGTCTCTAGCGGTGGATTTAGTTGATGTGACCAACGGCTACCCCACAAATCCAACCCCACCAACCAAACAAGACAGATATAATATTATTGAAAAATATAACAGGAAGAAGGGTGGATTAAAAATCAGAAATCAGTTAAAAAAATTAAATAAAATGATAGCAATCGCTATGAACAAAAACGAACAAGCTAACTAGGAGAGAGAATGCCCAAAGCAAAATCAAAATACCTGACACAAGATAAACTAAATGATGCCCGTAGAAGAACCATCGAATCAGATGCACCAAATCCAAGAGATATCTTCGGTAGCTATGAAGATTTTGAAGAGTATAGTGACGAGATGAAAAAATATATAAAAGGTGATGGGAAAATGAATGCTTATATGTCGGCAATTATTGGAGACATAATGGATAGTTTGTGTAATTGTATCAGAGCATTAGTAAGTAAAGAGTGTCTAAGCAGAAAGGACGCTATGATGATGCTAGCATACTTCAACAACGAACAACACGACAGGAGCCTCGGAACGGTTCTAGGGATGTCTCTTTCTTTGACATCTATGTGTAAGAGTGCTGACATAATTCCCGACGGTGTTGATATCTTCGAGACAGAAGATGGAATTGGTATGGGTGTAAATGCTGATATTGACGAGTCAGATATGAAAAAATTCATCAATGACTTCGGTGATGGAGACATCACCACAGGGTTCTCTAGTGGAGCAGAGGCGTAGAGTGACTTGGCACTTAGCACTTGTTATCATATTGTTCTTGATATGCCAAGCAATAATTTTTTTAAACGAGTAAACAAACAGGAGTTATCGTTATGAACGACGACAACAACGTAGTAGCAGTACATAAACCAAATGAAAAATCTAATTCAGAAATCAGATTCACCCTCGATGAATTAGGCGGTAAGCAACTAGCCCAAATTAGGACTTGGATTAAGCTAGAAGACGGTAAAATGATTCCTACTAAAAAAGGTGTGGCTTTTCCAAGAACATCAATCGAGGCTATGGCTAAGGGAATCAATGCTCTTGCCGAGGCAATCAAGGGAACTGATTAAGCATAACTAATATGTAACAGGGAGAGTAGCAAGATATGTGCATTAGTCTTGTGAAAAAGGTCAGACCTCTCTCCCTGTAAGAAAGGATAATAACTATGGCTAAGACAAATTATAAAATGAAAACATCTTTATTAGTAAGTTTTTATGAACAATTATTAGAAAAAGGAAAAATAAAAAAAGGGGGAAAGGCGCATCAAAGACTTAAAAAGCTATCTGCTCAATATGATAGATGGGATATTCATAACAAATATAATTACAAAAAACTTTATAAGGAGTACAGAGATGAAAATTAAAGATGCTATTAAAAAACTTTCTCTCTATGATAGTAATGAAGAAATTATTATAGCTTGGTGGGATGAAGAAATGTCTCCAATAGATATTAAAGAAATATCGTGGGAAGAACAAGTTGGCATAGCTGAAGAAGAAATGGATTGGTGCGTGAGTCACGAACAATTAAGTGAAACCATATTGAATAATTGTGATGATTTATTTGAAGATAAAGATACAGAACAAAAAAGGGATGAATAATGATAATTCTAGACGTAGCAGGTTGGATAGTTCAAGTGCTAGCATTGGGAGTAGGGTTCCTAATTTGGTCAATAGCCATAGGGATAATGGCAGTTGTGGTTTCGGTTACAATTCAAGCAATAAAAAGAAGTGGTTAGTCTGACTACCTAGATAACGGAGAAAGGGGGAGCAAAATGCTCCCCCTTTTTTTTGCCTATTGGGATAGGATGTAGACACTAAGAAATAATTGGCGAGTAAACCGAGGTAGTTGTGAGCCGACGAAACGACTTTACAATATATATTCCCTAGTGTCTATCTAAATATTAAGGTGAAATAACCTACTTATCAAGCCCCCCTATTGATTAATGCGGAGTTGAAATGCGAAGGGCGATTTGTTTCGGCTACTTCACCTTGAGCTATGTGATTTCATTTTTTCGTGCTAGCATCTGCCAAGTCCGGTGTCTTTAGCTCGTCCTCACTAATGCCGCTTCCGTCTAAAATTTCTTTTAGTTCTTTTTCATTTGGGTATATTGAATCTAGTATTTCTTTTCCTACGAAATATCTGTCTTCTTTTTTCTCTTCCCACCAATCATAGTTTTTATATAAATCCAATGGGTTCCATTGATAGACTTGTTTCTTTGGTACACCAATCCATCTAATAGAATAGTCTACAATGCCTTTAATCTTGCGAATAAGGTCTTTTTTACTATAATTCCTGTTCCTCTTTGCATCGTCAGATTCAACGAGTAATTTAGCGTATATTTCATCTATATGAAAAATTACATTTTTTAAATGACCACCAAGATGATTTAACTGCTCATTCAGGCGATTTACTTCCTTCTTCCCCTCATAATATTTCTCTTTCAGGGCGGTTACTTCTTTTTTTGTTGCCATATTTCTCTCCGTCTATAGGTTATAAGCGTGATGGTGAATAAAAATGGGTAATTTGGAGAATAACCAAATAATCCACCATCGAGATTTCTCTCTTTTGCGCTTATTTTTGAGAACTAGACTAATAGCCAAACCAAACTAGCTCTCTGTTCATTTGTCACCCCAATTTATACTAAGGGTGTTCTGTTAAATTTATTACTTTTCTCCTACTAATTCCAAACCTAAATCTAAACGTATGCCATTAATCATTAGTAAATCATCGTCCATTAGCACTTTATTCTCTGAAAACATATCAAAGCTAGGTTTGTGCCTACGGCAAACATCGACAGAGTTCTTGTCGCATCCATCCTTAGTTGCTCCACAGACGGGGCAAACCTTCACAAAAGTTCTCTTAATCACCTTTGTGACCTCACCAGATATATTGCTAGCATCATCATTCCAACATTCCCCATTTAGCCAAGTCATTGGATATGGTATAAATTCAATTTCTTTCCCACTCCAACAACCTTTTATATGGTTTTTTAATCCATTTATTACGTCTTCTTTGCTTGTGCTTTTTCTTATTTTATTATATAGTGCTTTTGTTTTCTTCTTTCCTGTTTTTCTAGGATACGCTTTCCAAAATTCAGTTTCAAATTCTACTTCTCTTTCCAACTCTAGAGCGTTGCTCCCTTTACTCACACGCAATAATGCTCCTTTTCCCCTTTTATTTTCTCTTGCTCTCCTTAAATCTTGACTCATTTTTCCGGCTTTAATGTGAGCATCCTTTCTTTCTTGTTGCTTGGCTCTTTCTCTTTCCTGTCTTGGTTGTCTCCAAGTATTTTTTTCTAGCTTAAAACAAGCATCTATAACCTCAGATTTATACCTTGAGTAAGTGTCCTCGTCACTACATTGTAAGATAACTTTTAATTTCCTGTCTTCATTTGGTATCCCGTTCTCTAGCCAAGAGTATGCTAACAGAGTTATGTAAACACCTCTCAACTCCATATCCATAAAAGCAACATCTATGCTCGATAAGAAATCTCCGGCATAAAACATAAAAGCCGGGGGCTTATTGTCGGGCATTTCTCAACTCCTCTATAAATCTGCTTAATGGCATTACTATCAATGGCTCTTCCCTATCTTGCTTGATAATTTGAGCATCCACGTTTTCCATATTAGGTTTAATCCACTTGGCTATTACCTTCCTAGCTTTTATTTGAAATCGCCATTTGTGACCAAACATTTCAGCAGTTAGGTCGCACTCCTCGTGTTCCCCCAGAGCTAAACCGTTGCTAGCATAGGCACGGATTGACTTAAATCCGTGACCTATAAAGATATCCTTTACTAGATTCTCAACACGATTACCTTTCCTTTTTGATGGATGAGTCATATCAAGAACCGAACAGGGTTGATGGGATTACTAAAGAATACTTAGCATACTTAGAGTTTCCCTTTCTCACATACTCGGTGTTAAATGTGTATCCATCTGCTTTTAAGTCGTGGATAATTGAGGCTAACCTCATCGAGCCAAACATCTCATAAGCATCTTTAGGCGTTATAGACCTACCTTCCTCTAGCCAATTTCTGATTTTATCCTTCTTGCTTTTTTGATTCATTATGTATTCTCCTTCACTATGAAACCAATAATTATTACTTGTCATTATTTGCTAAGAATCTGACCGTCAAAAGTTTCGACAACTTTATTTAGCAGTTCTTCTTGTTTTTCAATGGACTTTTTGGTTTTTGTTGGGATAGAGCCGTCCATTATCTCTTTCAACTTCTCTAACTCATCTAGTTCGCATTGAGCGAATCCCTTTGCTCCAACTTCCCTAGTCTTAATTTCTTGGAACTTCTCCATTCCTAAGACTTGAGATAGAATAGTAAGTTCATTGGCAACATCTCTTCTTCTTCTTTCTAGAGACAAAGGAGTATCAGCAACCGGAGACTCAGAAATAACCGGAGACTCAGGAGCTACTCCGTTGCCTATGCTAGCAACCATTTCATTGACGCTTTGTTGTTTTTTTTCTATCGTCTTTGGTGTTTGGCTTTTTGGTTTTTCTTCTGTCTTTGCAACCTTGCTGAAGATTTTTTCATCCACTTCCCAAGAATCGTTGGCTTTGACATCTTTATCATCAGGCGGTGTGAGATTCCCAATGCCTATTGAATTTCTTACTGAGATTTCTGCCTTCGCAAGTTCCATAGTCTCTTGGTCTGTGTCGGGTCTCCCTGTCAGCCACTCTAGATATTGAATAGGAATCTTGTTGTATGGTTTTCCTTTGTGTTTTCCGAAGTTAATTGTGCTAGCATTTTTCTCGCTGCTGGCTGAACTGTTCGTCGTGACAGCGGTGCTAGGTTTCTTGGCGGCTGTACTTTTTTGGTTAGCAAGAGCCTGAACTAATTCATCTGCCGATGCAAACTCTTCACCGCCTAGTCCAATACTAGCTAATGCTCTTCCGATTGCGGATGTTTCAGCGTTCTCTAGGGCTGATGTCTTATTAATCATTCCCTGTCGTCTGTCTTCTTCAGCGTGTCCGGTTCCATACAGAACTTGAACGTCTTCTATATTTACTGAAATAGTAGCCCTAACTTGTACTAGGCTATCTTCGTCTTTTAGTATTTCAGTATGTATTGATGTCTCGTTGCTTCCTCCGTATTTGGCATAGAACTCAACTATTCTCTCCGCAACCGTTTTATATTCTTTGTTGTGTATCTTTACAGGCATCTTATTCTCCTTTTGTTTTTACGTTAAAAGACTCTTTCTCTTCAATTTCCCAATCATTGGGGGCAAATCCCGTTTCTTTAATGTATTTAATGATTAAAGATTTTGACGGTTTTGTCATTGTTGTTGTGAGAACCCTCTCTTGTTTTTTGCACCAATCTAGTAAGACTTCATCATCCCCGTTATACTGATGCTTAGTTGATTTCCTAATAGAAATCGTTCCATTTGGGAATTTCATTGTTTTTTTCTTACTTGCTTGTAAGAAACTTTTTAAACATTGGCTTTGATACTTTAGTTGTTTTTTAATTTTATCTATTTCGTCGTTATAGAAATTCTCACTACTTTCCTTTCTTTCTTCCATTTCACTTAGGTCTTTTTCAATCTTAGAGTGTCTATAGAGGACTCTTTCTACGTTGTTGTTGTCCACTTCTAGGTTTTCGCTCGTGTCATCACCGAAGAAGTCGTCCGTGTATTGGTCTAAGGATTCTTGAAACTTTCTCTCTTGCTCTTCTGCATCTTGAAACATTTTACTACCCTTGACTCTCCCCATCGTTCCCTCCGTTATATTTTTGTGATAGCTTATTGTTGCATAATTCGCACATTATATCAAAGTTATCCCCATTGTCGTGGATTACTAGCCTTTTTGGATAATGTACCCCTCTATTACAAGTGTTGCAGTAACCAAAAAAGAAACTAAACTTCGGAAGTCCTATTTTCTCTGCTAACGCCTGTGTTTTTGTTACCCATTCCTGTAATTGTTTCAAGTTGGCTACTTGTATATCTATTTTCATTTTTTATGCACTCCGTTCTGTTTCCGATTGTTTCTATTCTTCTTTCGTATAAGGTTTTCCCTTCCGAGTTATACCTCACACAACCGTCCATTATGACCCTAGTCCCCATTTGTCCGTGCTTTATAATGGTTCCGTAAAGACTTGTGTTTGGAACGTGAAAGGGTGTTCCAACATCCAAGTTTTTTAAATATACAATCGGAGTCTTTCCCAATAGTCTCATAGTTACTTATCCTTTATTGTTCACTAGCGTTCACAATAAAGGATAAGTACCTTGATACGCTTTCTTATTGCTTACATACCTAGTATAATCGCTTGTTGGGATTTTCCAAGTTCCACCATCTCTAAATCCACCTAGTTCACCGCTTTTTAGTCTTCGATAAACGGTATATACGCTACAATTAAGGTTTTCTGCAACCTCGTCCACGCTTAACATACGTTCTATATATTGAATATTGCTCTTTTCTGCTACTTTCAAGTGATACTCCCTGTTGATTGGCAGAAGTTAGCAACAGAAGTTAATGCCTGTCAAGTTTTATATGTTCGAACCGCCTTATTTAGATGGATGTACCCGACTTTCTTTAATTCCATCTTAGATTCACCAAAATCGGTTGTTTTTTTACATAGTCTCTCGTGCCAACCAAAATTATATCCCTCACCTACAAGCTCGGTGACGTTGAATATATACATATTATCATTAGAGTGGACTAAATAAATAAATTCTTTTTCTAAACGGTCTCCCCAATCGTTATTTGCTTTAAACTTTTTATCCTCAATCATCGTCCTTAAAAAATGCTTTTTTCTGTCTTTCGCCTCGTATATGTAGTTTTTGTCCTCTGCATCATACCTTGAGTATTCGTCGTAATCAACTCTGCTAGCATCCCTACCAGTCGTCTGGTTTAGCGATTCAATCATTTCATCTTCTGTCATATGTCTCATTTTATTGTCTTTTTTAGCTTATTGACTATAGACTTTCTATATTTCATAATAACCCCATCAGCCATTGTTTCGCCTTCGTGAATATTGTATGGTACTATTTGAAATTTTCCATTATCATCTTCAAAATGGACAAGAGCCATACCTTGTTGCCAATCGTTTCTAGCTTGATATGCGGGGACTACCCCGTCAATTCTAGCAACCGTTCCGGGAGAGTACGCAACGTAGGTCTTAATGCCCTTTCTCGGATGAACGGTTTTCTGCGCCATTTCGTGCCTGTGTATATGTCCAACAATCTCAGAGTTCCTAGCGTCTGCTAAGATTGCTGAAGCGGTTTTTCCGCCTCCCTTCCTTGCTATTTGCCCGTGAGACACTCTCAAGTTGTCGTTAATCCAATATTCTCCATCTGGATATGGACCCATATATTCGACACCCAGTTCATCAAGTGCTAGCAGAGTAGGAACTGTGAGGCTATTTTTATTAGGTTCGTTAGCAGGCTTTAAATTGTACGCAGCGATAATATTTTTTACAACAGCCTTAGACATTCTTAACTCGTGATTCCCCTCAATATATATCATTTTATTAGTGTGCTGTCTTAGTTCTTTTATCCACCAATAGAGTTCGTTTACTGCGGGTTGAGTTGTCCAATAGAACTCTGGGCTTATCATAAACTTATCGGACCACTCTGGAAGGTCTAGCATATCCCCCAGCAGGATGATTTCATCAGGCTGGTGCTTTTCTGCCATTTGCAAGCATAAGTCCAATGCTCTCCTGTCGTGAAACGGGTCTAGTTCTCCCGTTTGGAAATTCCTAGAAAATCCCACCTGTGCGTCTGGTATAATTAATGCTAGCTTATCTTTCCTGCTGCCATAGGTTTTCATATTTAAGGGTTTTGGAGAGGGTACATTTATTGGGTTTATTGGCTTAATTGTCGGAAACTCTACAACAATCGGTTTTTCTCTCACTAACCAAGCCTTTACTTGAAACAATGGGCGGTGAACAATCGCCTCTTGTAACTTCATAGCTACTTCCCACTTATTTACAACGTAGCGTTCTACTTGCCAAATAGACCTATCTACATCACAAGCAGTTAATAATTCTTCTAGGGATGACGGGTTTTGCTCTCCACGATAGTCTAATATTGCATAATTACCTAAAGATGAAAAATCGTGACCGGGTTCAAAATCGGGTTTTTTGTTTGGTTCAGCAGTAAAAACTTCTTTTTCCTGTCTGGGTTTTGATTTCCTGTGTCTGCCTCGGTCAGCCGAAAGAGGAATGGTTGGATTGACACCTAGTCGTCCTGTCCTTTTTTGGTTTCTAACTGAGTTGGCTGTAAAGTTGTATTCAGGGTATAATTCACATAATCTACGAGCTATTTCTGAATACGAGTGTTTTTTTCCTATTAAATCTTCAGCAACGTCCCGTTGTTCCTGTGTCCAAGTTGTTTTGCCACCGAATTTGTCATCTTTTTTAGGCATTTTGATTTTACTCGTCTTTACGTCTACCCTCTGCTTCTAGGAATTTTTCAATGGTTCCTGCCCCAAGATGTGTATTAAACCATTTTTTCCAGTATGTTCCAAACCCTCTAGCATCCCCTTTTTTCGGCAAAGCCGTCGGGACCCTCCTGTAATGCAACCTACACATACAGATGGCAAAAGCGATATTTGTTTCCAGCAGGTAAGCTAATTGTTCGGTGCTAGCTTTATGCCAGCCATCATATAGCTTTGCTGTTTCTGTCACTTTTTGACGGGTAGTTATTTTGTAGGAAAGATAGTTTTCAATTATATCCTTGCAGGTATTTGGTTCTATTTGAAAAAAGGACTTTGCTGGTCCAGAACCTAACTGCTCTAAGTAGTTATATTTTGATTCGACTAACCCTGTCAGGAAAACCATTTCTAGGGCATCTTCTGAATCGTACCCTAAGTTGTTTAAGACCTTTTGGATTACTCGTCTAATTTGCGTCTGATTCATCGCTCTTAATGTAAAGATTTAAACAACGACAAGCAAATACTATGCTGAACGTAAGGGTGGCTTTAAAAAGATTTCATTGCTTCTTTGATTTTTGCAACAATTTTATCGTCTTCTTTAGACGGAGTAGCTTTTGCAACCAAGTCTAATACCCAAATGATAAACCCCTTCAGTCCTCTCTTTCTAACTTGTCTCTGCACATATTTTGATGCCCAACTCATTTTTCTTCTCCCTTTATCATTTTAGTTAAACCTTGAAATACAACATCCACAAGAATATCGTCTTTGTCTGACGGGGACAGCTTTACTATTTTTTCTAAACAGAAAAAAACAACAAGAACCGTTTCCCAATTTTCAGCTAACCATTCCATTTATGACTCCTTTATCTTTTTTGTTTTTAGATACAAATAGTAAATCTGTACCGCAAACATTATACACATCAAAACACCGGAAAGTAGGTCTGTCCAATATGCAAGCCCCAAACTTGTGCTTATACCTGTGACCCTTAGACTATCCATTATCATTTATTCCCATTTACTCTTCCAGACAGGTAGCTTACTTTCTCAGCTAAGTCTGAAATTTCACGAAGAATATCTTCCCTATGTCTAAGGGAAGTATCATCCGACTTGTTCCATCGTTCAATTAATTTGATAATCATACTTTCAGTATTCTCAAGAGTCTCTGATTGACCCCTGTTTTCAATCTGTAAATCATTTATGGACTTTCCTTGTTCTTCGGCTCTTTTGGCATTTTGATATACCATAAAACAAAACATAACACCCACAACCCCTATCATTCCCGCCTCTGAATATACTTCTAGAAATTCAGTCATCCTTAACCTTCTTTGGGACACTAGCTTTTTTTTCTGGTTTAGCTGGTGCTGCTGGTCGTGCTAGCATATCTAAACAGGTGCTGCATATACCGTTTTTGTTCCTTGTGTATTTATCACACTCGTGGCACATAAACGGCATAGGCATAGTAACTATCTAAAAAGGCAAGTCATCACTTTTAGTGTCTGCCTTCTTGCTCCTATATGTGTCTACTTTAGCATAATGAGTTTTTCCATTTTCCGAAGGTTCCCTTCTTTCGCAAATAGTAATATTAACCCAACCATCAACCGCTATTTCCTTTAACTCGTCTATACCAAAAGCGCAGTTTAACACACTTCCGCCATTCTCAAAGTCCTTTTGTTTTATTGAACACTTGTCAATATACTTTTTTTCTTCACTCATTTTTTTCGATTCCCTTTTCTTTTTCCCCAGCTTAGGGGGTTTATGTTAAACTCTTTCTCATAAAAACTTACTTTCTCTTCTAGCTGCTCTCTTTGTAAAGTCTCCTCCACGATGTGTTTACCAAGAAGGTCCCCAATCTTAACATCTGCCGTAAGCATCGCTTCTTCAAGGTTACCCAATCTGCTTTCAATGCGCCAATAACCATAAACGAGCATAGCAACAAGGACAAGTAACTGACCCAACCATTTAAGGTTAATAGAAACAATAGCGTTATCATCAACCACAGTCCCCCTATAACTTCTAGCAGTTTTGGGCTGTTCACTCAAGTAACTTCCTATTTTTATCCATAACTAAACAGAATATACTAAACAGAATATAAGAAATAAATATTATATTTAAAAACCTCATCGATATGGTTCTCCAGAAATCCATTGAACCAAGCTCTTTCTTACTCCTTCCGTGATTGGCAACACCCTATGTAAAAAAAACGACGGGAAAAAAACAGCTTGACCCTTTTTTAAATCTAGTGCGTGAGTCTCCCTACCAGTTTTGAACTCTACACCCCCACCTTTATAGCCATCGTTTAAGGCGCAAATTACGCTTATTTTGCGATGATTAATCCCTTCCCCGTTTATGTCTAGGTGGTAGTCATATTTGCCTGTAGGGGCTGTATATTTTGTAAATTGTGCGGAGTCTTTAAACCCTATAACATCAAATCCCCATAATTCATTATTAGCAATATTGGAATGCTCCCAAATCCTGTCGTATATCCAGTCGTTTTCAAAAGGTATCCACTTAACGCTAGATACCCTGTAATCATCATCAGGGTCCTTGCTAACCGTATCTGCCTGAGCATAACTAATATGTTCTATAGATTTTTCAATATTCTTTATCTCTACTTCATCATATAAATCATCAACAATATAGTATTTTTCAAAGATTGCATCTCTTACTTCTCTCTCTTCCGTTTTTGTCATTATTTTTTACCCTCAATTCCCTTTATATTATGTTATATTGTGATTGTATTCCCAACTTAGTCACAGCTTAGTCATACTTAGTCATTTTCAAGATTTACTATTTCAACATAACTAGCCCAAGATGCTTTGATTGCATCTGTCCAAACTAGGTTGGCTATATCTTGAACTTCGGTTGGTTCACTCGATACATCTACATCAGGAGTTAAAACCTTTTTGTGCATTGAGCGTGATAACTCTGTCCAACCACTTGCATCAGTACCTTCGTAAAGAACCGTTGCTTCCCTTATTCCTATTTTCTTAAATCCACCAATGACTTCAATTTTGTCTATTATTGTTTCTTTTTTAAGTGCCATAATTATGTACTTCCTTTAATCGTCTGTTTCGTATTGTATTGAAAAATATATGTCATCTGTTGAGCCTGAAGTAAGGTCAGCCGTAGATACTTTAGTCCATTCATATCCGGGAGCCGTTTCAAAGAAATATAAGATTTCAGATGTATTTACATACGGAGAAACATTGCCACCCTTACTATTCCAATTAACGTATTTTAACATACAATCTCCACCAATCGCACTATGCTTAACTGTAAAGGGGAGACCTGTTATTTGTAAATCTTGTGTTGACGAAGAACCAGAAAAATTATCAATATGTCCCCATAAATGAACAAATGCACCTATTTTTGTATATCTATTATTTGTCGAACCGCCAGAATGACTCCAGCCAGAATTTAATGTGGGAGTCCAAGACCCTTCTTCATAATCAGGAACTCCAGCCGCACCAGTCGGTCCAGTTGAACCTGCCGGACCAGTTGAGCCCGTTGGACCAGTTGGTCCAGTTCCACCCCCTGAGCCAGTTGGACCAGTTGGACCCGTTCCTCCCGTTGGTCCTGTTCCGCCAGTTGAACCCGGAGAACCGCTTGGAATGCCAAATGCGAATACTTTAGCGGTAGCGGGTCCACTTCCCGTAACAGTTGGGGCTAATAAAAATGAGCGTGCAGATGCCGTGGGAGTCCCAAATCCTGCGGCTGCTCCAGTAGGACCTGTAGGACCTGTTCCCCCAGTTGGTCCTGTCCCACCTGCGGGACCAGTACCACCTGTCGGACCAGTACCACCTGTCGGACCAGTTCCACCTGTCGGACCTGTCCCACCTGTACTTCCAGTATTTCCTCTTGGAATTGTAAATGCAAATATTTTTGCAGTAGCTGGTCCACTAGCAGCTATGCTAGCAGTTGAGCCGGGCAACCCAGTAGCTACTGTCGGCGTACCAAATCCAGCAGCAGTCCCCGTTGAACCCGTTGAACCTGTGTTACCTGTGTCACCCTTTACGCCAGTTGGTCCAGTTGGTCCAGTTGGTCCCGTTGGTCCAGTTGAACCTGTTGCTCCAGAAGGTATAGAAAAAGCAAACACCTTCGCAGTAGCGGGTCCACTAGAGGATACTCCTATAGAACCCGTGCTAGCAGTAGGTGTACCAAATCCAGCAGCAGTCCCCGTTGGACCAGTAGGTCCTGTATTACCTGTAGTTCCCGTTGGTCCTGCCGGACCCGCTCCTCCAGTTGGACCAGTTGGTCCCGTTGGTCCAGTTGAACCTGTTGCTCCAGCGGGGATACGAAATGCAAATACTTTAGCCGTATTTGGTCCACTAACAGATACAGCAAGCGAACCAGTTATAATCGTTGGTGTTCCTACTCCCGCTGCTGCTCCAGTTGGTCCTGTAGGACCTGTTCCCCCAGTTGGACCAGTACCACCTGTCGGACCTGTCCCACCAGTAGGACCTGTCCCACCAGTTGGTCCTGTTCCGCCAGTTGAACCCGGAGAACCGCTTGGAATACCGAAGGTAAACACCTTTGCAGTATTTGGACCGCTTGTGGATGCTGTTGGGGCTAATAAATATGAGCGTGCAGATGCTATGGGTGTTCCTACTCCTGCTGCCGTTCCTTGAGGACCAGTTGGTCCATTTGGACCCGTTGGTCCAGCTACACCAGTATTACCCGTTGGTCCCGTTCCCCCTGTAATCCCCGTTGGTCCCGATGGTCCTATTGGTCCTGTTGGTCCTGTCCCGCCAGCTGCCCCTGTTGCTCCGGTAGGTATGCCGAATGCAAAAACTTTTGCTGTATTAGGTCCACTAACAGATGCTGTTGGGCTAGTTCCAGCACTTCTAGCACTTGCCGTTGGCGTGCCAACTCCAGCAGCAGTTCCTTGCGGTCCAGTTGGACCAGTATTACCCGTTGTCCCAGTTGGACCAGTATTACCCGTTGTCCCAGTTGGACCAGTTGGACCAGTTGGACCTGTGTTACCTGTATCACCCTTTGCGCCAGCAGGTATAGAAAAAGCAAATATTTTAGATGTAGCTGGTCCGCTAGCCGTAATTCCAATCGAGCCTGTGCTAGCAGTAGGTGTTCCAAAGCCCGCTGCTGTTCCAGTTGCTCCTGTTGGTCCCGTTCCCCCTGTAATACCTGTTGGACCCTGTGGTCCAGTATTACCAGTCGGTCCGTTAGGTCCATTCGGTCCAGTTGCACCTTGAGGTCCAGTTGCACCTTGAGGTCCTGT
>Ga0114997_10000200_pt1 | contig 46526 bp, 51 predicted proteins | sample ArcticOcean_MG_C_2_FD_87045 | JGI IMG/M metagenome (GOLD analysis project Ga0114997, IMG submission 87045) | Marine microbial communities from western Arctic Ocean - ArcticOcean_MG_CB4_136 | ecosystem: Environmental > Aquatic > Marine > Oceanic | place: Arctic Ocean: Canada Basin | collected... | reverse complement strand
GCCCAATGTTGTTCTTGACCGAACCATATCATCCAATACTCTTTTCTGAGCCGCTGAAATATGTGTGCGATCATATTCAGGTTTGAATCTGTGCCCCCTTTCTTTTCTTCCCTTTCTTCTATCAATCTCGTCGGTTTGTAAATAATTAGGTGTTTTTTTGTGGCGGCGATGTTTACCGCGAGGATCATCTTCATCACGACCACGATGTTTTCCGTGATGTTTTCCGTGATGTTTTCCGTGATGTTTTCCATGATGTTTCCCATGTTTATTGTGTCTGCGATTATTAACTGTTATTTTTGGCCGCCTTCCCGTCAAAGGATCGAGTCCAAACATTAACAGCAGCATTGTTACAATTACGGTCATCAGAATAAATGGAATAAACACGATTATCCAAGATATTATCCCTAAACCCTTATTGCATAAAAAATTTAACAAAATGGTAAAAATTAGCGCAACCCACAACTTTATAAATGCAATATTATACATTCCTTTAAATGTGTCAATTACTATTTGTGTTACCGAAAAAACCAGATAAATTAATGCAGGTGAACATATTTGTTGTAATACCATCTTATACTATATTACGAAAAAAAGGCATGACCATCTTCAAAATGACCAATTTCAGGACCTATCTCTCCATCGTCTTTGTATTCAAAAATATCACCGTTTAATTTATCATTTGTATAATATAACTTCTTATCTATTGTAATTTCATCTACATCAAGCGCATCCTCTTCGTCGTCGGTCTCTACACAATTGTCTCTGGCATCTTCTGCCGATACAATAACCACCTTATCCACCGCATCTTCTTCATCTTTATCTACTTCTTCATCTTCTTCGCTGGCGGTATCAATTGTAGCATAGTCCCCCGCTTGCTGGGCTTTTAATATTGTTTTTGCAACCTGGTTTTTATAATCTTCTTTCTCTTGGAGCTTTTTTGCTCTAATTTCTAAGTCTTCATCTTCACTGGAAGTGTCAATAACCTCATCTTCTTCATCTTCATTTTCATCTTCATCTTCATCTTCATCTTCATCTTCGTCTTCATCTTCATCTTCATCATCATCATCATCATCTTCTTCCTCTTCTTCATCATCATGTAAAAAGGTGTAAGAATTAAAGGTATTGGGAACGGTGTCATCATCGCTATCGTTTGAATATTTATTCCAAGAAGAGGACCACGTGTCTGAATTTAATTTAGTGATTTTGGTAATTCTATCAGCTTCTAATTTTTTTACTCCCGCCTCGACAAGATCAGAGATATCATTATAACTAACATTGGAATCATCGTCAAGAATTTCGTTTGTCTGTAATTGTATTTTTGCGCCACCTTTTAATTGGGCAATTTCTGCTTTTAATTTTAATATGATGCGATTCTTTTCACTAAGTTTGGCCTCAAGAATTTTAACCATGGGCAATTCTTTTAATACCTCCATAGTTTCTATTCCGATTTTATTGTCAGTACTTATTTTTTGTTGAAATTGCTGCAGACGCCTATTCAACAACATTGTAAAGTCGCTAACAATTGTTCCTATGTTAGTTTCTTCCATATTTGTCCCTAAATTCATTTAATTATTACTAACGAATATCGTTTAATACATTTAAAAAAGGTATTAAGATATATTATATGGCAAATATTAAAGATACTAGTAATAATATTTTGAATAATATTGAAAGGTCTAGCGATGATTCTGATAAGCAGTCTGAGTGGAGTGATGAACACAAGAATGTTCTTTACATGGTTTGTAAAAAAACGGGATTGAGTGAAACGCAGGCGTATCGTGGACTAATTGAATATAATGGTGATTATAGAAAGGTAATACAGATCGCTACGGTACATAATAATATTTCAGTAATTATGAAACAAACGGACTATGATAGAGACAAAGCATACCTGAAATTAAAAGAATATGATTTTGATTTACACAAAGTTATCCGAGAATATATGGGCATTGTGGATAAACCTAAATATGAAAAGGTTAATACGGTAAATCAAACTATATTTAAGGAAATACGTGGATTTATGGACACGGCTATGCAGGGATACAATAAAAGAAAGGACGAGGCAGAACGAATGGAGACACTCCAATCGTTATGTCAAAAAAAAACTAAAAATTAAAGTTAGTCGATAATATACTCTTTTTCGTAGTAGACTTCTTGGACCTTTTTAAACGAAGGGTGGACTTATTATTTTGTTCTGTCAATAAATCATTATAAATATTTGGCGTATCATTGTTTTCCTCATATAAATCTGGTAACACTTTCGTGAGAGGTTTTTCAACTATTAGCAAAAGTTGTTGATTATTTAACAACTTTCTGTATTCCTCTATTGATAGATTACCATAATACTTATCCAATGTATAATATGGACATGGTGCAGGTTTAATATTTTTAGTATAATTGTAAATACCCGAATATATGTGATTTAATAAGGCATATCTTTCCCATAAAATAGATGTATCAATGGGTTCCTTTTTAAGATATGCTACGGCGCATTCGGGGCTACAAAAACATCCATAAACTTCAATAACACCCTTTCTTTCTTGTCTGGGTATAAATATCGGAGGATTATCAAATCCACATGTGCACCAAAAACAATTTGATCTCTTTCCGCAGACGTCATTGGTATGAAGTTGTTTTCGCAAAATTTTAATTTTGTCCCAAACATCTTTTTGTTCAATATTATCGTTTTCTTTTAGTTTAATTTCATTAAATAACGTAGTGTTTTGCATATTCTCTATATCCAAAAATTTAGGTGAATGTTTAGAACCATTGGTAGAAATTTCTTGCGTAGAACACTTCAAATGTAGAATTACATTCGGTCTTTTAATGACAGTATTGGCATTTGAAGGTTTTGTGACTTGAAGAATTTTACCTCCTTTTGGCTTGCGTCCACGCTTTTTAGGCGGTCCCTTCGCCTTCGCCTTCGCCTTCGCCTTTGCCTTCGCCTTCGCTTTGGCTTTCGCTTTGGCTTTGGCTTTGGGTTTTGCTTTAATTTTTGTTGTCTTTACATTTTCAGTGTTAGATTCTGATTTTTTAGTTCTGGGTTTTCTAGTCTTTTTCTTTTTAGGAGAATCGCTCATGTTATTATGCAAATTTAAACAATTATGGATTTAAATACTTTTAATAATTGCTTTATGGCATAAAATAACATTCGCGGCACACGGGAATGTATAATTCACCTCCTCCAATAAGTGTTTGTTTTTTATCTTTTGTCAATCTTTTAGTGAAAGACGCTTTCATTGAACATTTTGAACATGTTGCATAAAGTTTTTCATATGCATCACTAAGTGGGATCAAATCCAATAATTGACCGAATTTTTTCATTTCAAAATCACCGTCTAGTCCGCAAACATAAACTGTTTTATTGTGCGACGTAACGAGAAGATTTACAACCTCGTAAAGATCTGGAAAAAACTGGCCCTCATTTATTAAATAAATATCTACCCTATCTAATAGATCGGGATCCCTTTTAAATACATCATAAACATTAATAACCTTTTTACAAGGTATCATTACCTTATCATGGCTGGATAACAGTTCTTCATGATAGCGCGTGTCGCATGAATGGTTAATCACACAAACTTCCTTATTCAAATTTTTATATTTGTTATAAAGTTTAATAATACGAGACGTCTTTCCTGAATACATGCAACCAATGTATAACCCTAGATATCCCTTCATTGGTTTATTATTCATATTTTCCATATATTATGATATTTCAATTTATATTTTTATATAAAAATATAAGTTTATAGATATTCAAATGGATTATAGTCCTTGGGTGGAAAAATACAGACCGACCGAGTTTAAAGATATTGTTCTTGATAAAACAAACAAAAAAATATTGAATAATATTATTCGTAAAAATTATTTTCCAAATCTTCTATTTTATGGACCACCTGGTACGGGTAAGACTACCACGATTATAAATCTTGTAAATCTATACCAAATAAAATACAAACAAAAAAATAAAGGGTTTATGATACATTTAAATGCAAGCGATGATAGAGGTATTGATATAATTAGAAATCAGATAAATCAATTTGTAAACACGAAAACACTTTTTGGTAAAGGCATGAAATTTGTTATACTCGATGAAGTAGATTATATGACAAAAAATGCCCAACACGCCTTGCGTTATCTAATACAACAATATTCAAATAATGTCCGTTTTTGTCTGATTTGCAATTATATTAGTCGTATTGATAATGCGTTACAAAATGAATTTGTAAGATTACGCTTCTGTCAACTCCCTAAAGAAAAGATATACCAGTTTTTAGATAAAATACAGAAAGCCGAAAATCTAAACCTTACTAAAGAAACAATTATTGCTGTTCAACATGTTTTTAAGTCTGATATAAGAAGTATGATCAACTTTTTACAGTCTAATCATACTCCGGATAGTAAACTTATTAAATCGGATATTATATCAAATTCATTGTGGGAAGATTTAATTGATAAAATACAAAAGCATAATACAGAATATTTATATAACTTTATAATTACAAAAAGTTCTAATTATAATATGGAAAGTAAGATTTTCATTAAAAATTTTATTTACTATCTTTTATGCAATAAAAGTTATGCTATAAATAATGACTGGTTGTGTTTATTTAAATATGTTATTCACCACGATAAGGCCTCTGAAGATTTTCTTCTTCGTTATACATTGCGTCGTTTAGATGATTTATACAAAGAATTATAATAAATTCTCATTCTTCGTTCCAATTTGGTAATGAATACATTTGGGGAGGGTGATTCTGGGTTAAATATTTTTCGTTTAAGGCAGTATTCATTGGTGATTTCTTCTAAAGTTTTTTTTTTGGACGATATTCTGATCCGATTGTTTACATGCGTAGTAGGTGAATCGCGATGAGTTTCCATTTAAATATGCTCTAGAAAATAAATTGAAAAAAAAGTAAGCTTAAAGAACAAGTAGTAATATTACACATTAGTAAATGCAAGCAGTAGATTCAGCGTGGGAGAACTTTTTAGAGTGTGGGACAAATAGTCCAAATAAAGCCAATACAACACAATCACAATTTGATACCTTTATTCCTAAATGTACGGATATTTATATATCAACACAAACAAAAATAGCATATTTAAATCAACCAATTAATCTTTCAAAAGTATTCTGGAATATGGATGTTATGCCTTATAATGAAGACAAAGAAGGTATAATTAAAAAGCAAATGAAGGTAAATAGTATAAGTAAAGAAGAGGTAGCTGTTGTAGATGAATTGATTAAAAAAACCGATGGGATTGTTATAATTGATATGATTCAAAAAATAGATAACCCCAATGCCAGAAAGGTGAAATTCAAGGATGTACGTAAAATAAATGTAGGTCTCTGCAAAAAGGATTTAACAAGTTACAGGACAAAAAGAAAGGGCGCATTCTACAATTGTTTTGTGCTGATTTTAAGGATTGATCAGGGAGAATCTTTTAAAGAAGCCCATGTAAAGGTTTTCAATACGGGGAAACTGGAGATTCCTGGAATACAGACAACTGCTTTCCTTTATAAGGTTCTAGATAAACTAATAAATGTTATGAAGGATTATTGTGAAACCAAATTAGAATACAATAAGGAAGACATTGATACCGTTCTTATAAATTCCAATTTCTCGTGCAATTATTTCATAGATCGTGATAAGTTGGCAGAAATATTAAAGTATAAATATCATATCCATGTTGTTTACGACCCATGTTCTTACCCTGGAATCCAATGCAAATTCTATTACAATATAGATAATACTGCAAACAATGGTGTATGTAGTTGTGAAAAAAAGTGCAGCAAAAAAGGCACTGGAAAAGGGGCAAACCAATGTCTTGAAATATCTTTTATGATATTTAGAACGGGGAGCGTATTGATCGTGGGACATTGTGATGAATTTATCCTTCATAAAATTTATAAATTTGTAAAATCAATGTTAATCGCCGAATGCGCAAATGTAGCAATCCCTGGAGATAGGAAAACCAAACCCAAAAATAAAAAGGTATGGAAAAAGGTTATTTTGCTATCCAATTAAGAAAATATCCAATTTATAAAACGGAGGGATGTAAAAGTTTCCAATTTATTATCACAATCATTCCTGTATAATTTTTCACAAATTTTATCTTTTGAAATTGTTTTCTTTTTATATTTCTTAATAAAACTTCCACATAACTCTGAATATTTGAAACTATCTGATGTAAAATCTTTGATCGTTGAAACAAAAAAAATGGCTAGCTTACTTTCATTGAGCTTCTTATTAATATTTCCTGATTTTGAATTTAACTTCGTACAAATTCGCATCGATTCGGATATTGCTTTTGTAATTGTTTGTCCTCTTTTCTCAATAACATCGTTTGTCAGATATAGTATATTAATAATTATCTCTCCAAAAATATCAATATTCGTACTAATCAAATCAAGAAACATTTTATCCTCCGTTTTTAATGTATAATTTTTACGATGCTCATTGTCAATCTCAAAAATAGTTTTTTTATACACAAACAAAGTTGCATCTTTGGAATTAAGCTGTAGATAGGTGTGACTATCCTCTCCTATTTGACCCATAAATTCAATATAATAACAAAAAGCCTTTTTACAATGGAATATTGCCACATCGGCATCTTTTGTATACAAATAAATCATCTTAAAACAATGTTTCAATGTTTCCAATCCCCGCTGTATTACAAATATATAATACATGCTATTATGAATATGAATGTTTTCAATAGCACACTCAAGAAATTCTGCTATCATTGAGGTGTATTTGTTAAATATATCTCGCGTTTTTGACCGATTAAAGGTAGCTTTTAAAAGCTGATTTTCCGATATATTGAAGGATTTTGACATTTTAATAATATGATACTTTATTTTTAAGCAAATAAGGATTTAAAGCTTTTTTAAACAGTTTGTTTATAATGGCTGAACAATCGGAAACTGCATCAAAACCCTATCGGTTGCCTTGCGACCAAACATTGAGACATCTGGCTAAACTAAGTATTGTTGAAGACAAACCTGTTATGTATGATTACTGGTCGGATTCAACTGATAAGAGCGTATTAATCGGTGTAAGAGATGGAGGAGAGAAACTTTTGGTTAAAAGCGAAGATGAGTATACAAGTCCAATTGGAAAAATATACAAAGTTGAAACAGAGTATATTATTATTACAGAAAACTCTATATATGTTGTCTGTGCAAGTATCGATACAAAGAGAATTTCGTAAACATATTAAAATATTGCGGCTTATTTTGTAATAATATATTTAATACTATATTATGACAATGAATATTAAAAGACATTCGTCTTGGGAAAAGTGGGTCATTCACAGAAAACTGGATTTTAGTATAAAAAACCGTCTTTTACATGTTAATAATATCGCCAATGTTGTACAATCAGGTATAAGAGAAAAACCTATTTTGGGAGAATTTATAATAAATGTTAAAAACGGATTTGATTCTAAAGGCAATCTTCATTTAGAAGTTAATGAGATAGCTATCAATATTAAAAACAAATTCAAATTTAATGAAGAACAAATAACAGCAGGAGAGAAAATCAATAAGTTTCTCAAAAATTTAATGAATAACATGAAATTGTCCAGAAAACTTATCAATTTACATATCCTATACCTGTGCTTCATTTACAATATTATACCCAATAGTATATATGAAATCGTACCTTGTTTTGATATAACATATCCCCATACGCCAACAATGGTAAAACAAATAAGAGAATCGCGATTTAGAGGAGATAACATTTTAAGAAGAAGACATTCTATTGAATTTAAAAAAACACTAAAAGGAATTCAGGATGATCGCCAGCTTATTGACAAAGATGTCAATAGATACAATAGTAATGATAGCGAAGCCACTATTTGGCAAAAAAATTATGTTAAACCGCGCAAACTAAATAAAAGGTGGGGGACATCAAGATCCTTTGAATTGACACCAAGAACCAATCCGCAACGGCGTGCGGATATTACCGCCACATGTCCCATGATGGCAAATGTACCCGAAACAGGTAGTTATTGCTGTTTGAATGAAGAACTTGATTCTATAGAAAATGATGGTAAAATTATTTTTGCAGGACATAAAGTATCTTATGCTAACGTTTATGATGAATTAAGAGAAATTTATCACAATGATAATGAATATTTTTCATCCGCCATGGACATCCTTGCAAGTTATGTAAAAGGACAAAAAATTATTTATATGGAAGCAGAAAGTTACTGCCAAGGTAGATTAAATCATCTTATGTTCCCCTCAATTTTTGCATCGGCTACAGCTTCTGTCATGGCAACTACTTTTGAAACAAGTACTTGGGGTGGTACCGTATTGGCATCTATGAATGCAGGTATTTCATTTCTTCTTTCTATCATTAGTTATCTTAAATTGGATGCACAGAGCGAGGCACACAAAATTTCCGCTCATCAATATGACAAACTCCAATCAATATGTGAGTTTTCATCAGGTTCTATATTGTTGTTCACCGATATGTCAAAATACGATAGTTTAAAAGAAGACTCTGACTTTTTTAAAAAACTAAAAGAAACCATTGCCACACTAGAAACCAAAATTAAAGAAATAAAAGAAACAAACCAATTTATTGTCCCGCGCAAAATTCGCCATAGTTATAAAATAGCATATAATATCAATATTTTCTCCGTTATCAAGAAAATAAGTGGATTAAAAAAACATTATGTTACATTTATTAGGGATAGAATTAACCAGGTTAAAAATTACAAAACACAACATAATTATTTAATAGATAAAGGATACCAAATCAATAGCCCTGAAATTATAAAACTTAAACAATTAATAGATCAGGAAGATTATGAAAAAAATTATGGTTTTGAGAAATATCAGTTATTAAAGTCATCTTTCGGTATCATCGATCAACTTCTCGCGGATGAAATGGAGTTCGCTGAAAAGGCCAGGGCGCGTTGGGGATGCAAATGGTGTTGTTGTTATTCAAGATTACCGCGACCAGAAATGAAAAATACTCTCACTCATCTAATAACAGATCCATTCAGTTCATTAGATAACAGACATAAATTACAATATCAAAATTATCTTAAAAAAATGCACCAAAAATATGATGTTTCTGGAAACATCTTTCAGTTTCAACCCGTCACTATAAATAAATTAAAAACAACCACGCATGGGTGCTTAAAATTATCAGCAAAAGAACGTGAGCTTCAAGAAATAATTGCTGATATTGATAGCAGTAATGAAGCCGCTTATGATACCTACCAAGATTATTCCTGTTGTTGCAGGACAAAATGTCTTATTATAACATTAATCGTAAGTATAATCGGAGCATGCGCAATAGGAACTATCGTTGCCATTCTTACATAAAATTGTAAACGTATAATATATAATGCGGACTTTGAATTTCAATTCACTCGTAAAAAAGTTGAAAGATAAAGATGTTTATATGATGATTGGAAATGGTAGTAAAAATCAATTCAGAGATATCAAAAAAATAAAGACGATTGTTAAAAACATTGCTTCTATGTGCAACGAAAGAACTGCGTTTTTATATTTTGGAGATGCTCCTAATAAAAAAAAACCCGATGTTGGATTATTATTTGAACTTTTGCATCAATATAATCCAAAAATTCCCATATTTATGATACAAATAAAAGAAGCAAAGAGCTGGGGCGTTCCAAAATTTGTCTCATATAATTATTGGCACAATGATTATACAAAAACATGTAAGTGGGGTGGAATTTACAAAGGAAAACCATGTTCAAATACAAAAAAGTGGGTATCTTTAGAAAAAAGACTTCCTAATGGAATTCGTTGTGTTTTTATTTTCGGTGGGGGGGCAATTACTTTAGATGAATACAAACTCATTAAAAAATATCAAATACCATATGAATACTTTCCTGTTGAAAGGAAATTCAGCGGTGACGGAAAAACAAAGACCAAAAAATCAGAGAATCTCAAAAATAAAGTCGGTATAACCTACGGGAAAATTCATTAAAAATATTTTATTCTAATTATATTACATAATGGCAGGAAAAGCGGGTTGTTTTGAGTACGAAGTTTACCAAGTAAAAATTATAACTGAACTTAAAAGATTGGCCAATGGCGAAGATCCGTTTAAATACAAATGGGAGGGGTTCGCGACGGTTGTTGGTCAGAGTGCAAGTGGCGGCGGCGGCGGTAAAATGGGTGATTTTGTCTTCACCGGTAAAGACGGCAAAGAAGTAGCAAAGGTTGAGGTTTTATACTCTGACATAAACAAAACAAAAGATATTACTAATGAATTAGAAAATTATAATGCAAAGGACACTATTATGAGGCGTTTTAAGGAGTGCGTGAACAAACAACAAACAACAACTACTTCCCCATTGGAAATAGATGGGGGAAACTGCTCCATGGCAAAGGATTCTGAATATACGTGGATCGGTTCTCCAGAGGAAACAAAGGAAGACACGAATACAAAACACTGGGGTTTTATATTTAAAAATAAAACAGGCGAAATTTATTATAATGCCTTATTGAAAGTGAGGTTTACTGATTTTATTACAAGCAAGTTGAAAAAGATAACAGCTAAGCCATCTGCACCATCTGCACCATCTGAAGAAGAGAACAAAAAAACAACACTGGACGAGAAGTTAAAAAAAGCGGAGGCGGATCTGGAGAAGTTGGATGGCCAGTCGACGTCGGACAAGAATTCTGCCACTGCAATCAAAACGAGATTGAAATTGAAAGCAGAGATAGAATTACTGAAAAAGAAGAAAGCGAAGAAGAAAGTGACGGGGGGTGGACGCCGGAGAACGAGACGTAAACGAAGACGTCGCAAAAAGAAGAAAACTGTGCGTAGAAAGAAGAAGAGGCGCACCAAACGTAAAAGAAAACGCGTTAAGAGAAAAACAAGACGCAGACGTTAACTGAATATAAAACTATTAATTTTATGTTAATAATTTTATAAAATTTCACCAATGGTTTTTTTCTGTTCGGATGTCAATTCGGTAGGAAACTCTATTTCAAATTTAATTATTAAATCGCCTACCATTGGAGATGCTGGGTGCGGTCGTTCTCTTTTCATTCCCATATACTTAACTAGTTTAGTATATTTGTCAGTTATCACTTTACCATCAGTATTATTTATACGGTATGTTTTGCCAGATAAATGTTTTATTTCAAATGAAAATCCAATTAATGCCTCTTTCAAACTAACATTTTTAATATAGGTTATATCTAATCCCTGGCGGATGAATTTCGTATTGTTGGATATCTCCACATGTACTTTAATATCACCCTTAATCTCTCCAATAACATTACCTTTACCCTGAACTGTAATAATTTCATTTTGATCTATTCCCATTGGAACATCTATATATACACGTTCTGATTCTTGCCTCTGTGCATCCGAACTGCGTATTGTTCTTTCAATGTCAATAGGAATATTAACACCATTATAAGCTTGTTCTAAAGTTATATTAATTTTATGGCTTATCGGGCGAGGTTTGAGTTGTCTTGGTTCACCCATTGGAAAACCGGGAATTGGAAATGATTGCCCGCCATGGAAAACTCTAACATTTGGACCACCGTTACCAAAAGGCATACCGCCTCCAAAGAACATTTTAAGAATATCATCAGGGTTACCAACTCCACTCAATCCACCCATGCCGCCCATGCCGCCAAATGGCGAGGATCTCGCCATATCGTACTGTCTTTTCCTTTGCGGATCTTCCAAATGTTCATAGGCTTTCCCAATCTTTTGAAATTCTTCTTTGTTACCACCATTTTTGTCGGGATGATGTTTAAATGCAAGTTTTCTGTAGGCCTTTTTAATAGCATCTGGACTAGCATCTTTACTGACTCCTAAAGTTTTATAGTGATCTTCCATCTGTATAAGTATTTATGCTTTAAATTTAAATACTTATTAAACGAGTATTTCTTCTATTTCTGTATTTATTAGATTCTTTTGACATCTTTTACTTAAATATTAAATAGAATAGTCTGTTAATGAACGAGCCGTTCCTAAAGAAATATAGACCGAAAAGGTACCATGAATTTGTTATTGAACCTCAATTAATAGAACTTTTAAAAACATTAATTGAGATGAATAATCTTAATATATTATTAGTCGGAGATTCGAGCTCAGGGAAAAGTTCACTCCTTGATGCAACAATTAGAGAATATTACAATTTGGATCGCATCCCAATGGACAATGTCTTATATATTAATAATTTACATGAACAAGGTATATCGTACTATAGGAGCGAAGTTAAAACATTTTGCCAAACTCCTTCTTCTGTATCTGGAAAAAAAAAGTTCATCGTATTAGATGATATTGATATTATCAATGAACAAAGTCAACAAGTATTTCGCAATTGCATTGATAAATACAGTCATAATGTAAATTTTATAGCTTCCTGTACAAATACGCAAAAGGTTGTTGAGAGTTTGCAATCAAGAAATACTTTAATAAAAATCAAATCTGTTTCCGATAGTTTATTGCAGAAAATTTTAACCAATATTAAAGATGAGGAAAAGATAAATATTACTACCAGTGCACAATCTTTTATACTTAGTATATGCAATAATTCAATAAGATTATTGGTTAATTACATGGAAAAATTTAATTTATTGGATGAAAAAATTACTTTAGAGAAAGCGAAATTAATTTGCACCAATATTAGTTTTTACGATTTTGAGAAGTTTACAAGTAAATGGAGTAAAGAAGAAGATATCGCTGGAGCTATAAAAATCATAAAATCCATTTTTGACAAAGGATATTCAGTAATGGATATTCTTGATAGTTATTTTAATTTTATAAAAATTACAAATTTAATAGATGAATTTCAAAAATATAGATGTATCAAAATAATTTGTGCATATATTTCTCGCTTTCATACTCAACATGAAGACGAAATAGAGTTGATTTTTTTGACGTATGATTTGATGTATAACTACAAATAAGTATTTAGTTTGGATTTTTAATAACCAATTAATATAATGTCAAGTCAAATATTTAAAACACCATATCCAAAAGAAAAACTTATTGAATTTCTCGAGCAATGTGTAGAGAAGAAAAATAATAACTATTTATTTTCTAAAGTAGCATTCAAAACAGCCGCGTATAAAAATATAGTTGAAGGGTTTTGTAAGGAGATTGAACCATTTTACTACGATTCTAAAAAACACTACGCTACCAGAAATATGACTTATAAAAATCTCGTGACCATTATAAGACAAGTTTGTAAATTTCATTTTATCCCTTTTACTTCGGAAATCAAGTATTATAAATCCGTTTATGAGATTTCCTATACTATTTTTATACCTTCTGACCAATGATCATCCATTTTGTTGCAATGACAGGTGTATTCAATAACTGTTGCTGTGATAATCTCGTAAACCACCCATATTTAGTCCGCGAAAGAAGTTGATCATGTGGTAAATATATTCCATACATACGTGGATCAAAATCCACATATGTAGTTCCCAACAATCTATCAATATTTACCACATTTCCAGAAGTGTCTTCACATCCGAAAAGACATCCGCTTAATTTACTCATTTTTCTCTCCATTGTTAATTTATAAAGGAACTTATTAATATCACCACAAAAATCAATTTCATTTGTATAATCAGTGGTATTGAGTACTTCAAGATATCCTATATACTCTTTCATTGTTGGGCACTCCCGTTTACAACCTAATATTTTGTGATTTGGGAACATATTTATTTGTGAGGACACTTTACTTGTTGGTATGGTTTCACCAACCATACAACCCGTAGTTGATATACCAAGATCATATAATGGTTTTAAATCTTTGATAATGATAGTCGAATTGGGTATTGTCATTCCACCGAACGTGTATAGCAATTTGGCCATTGCGAGAGAACGAATATGCGGTCTTATAGGATTAGCTAGTTTCCTTAGTGATATATTCCAACCCGGAACCAATCTTGCAAACGAATTATCATCTATCAAGCATATATTGAAGGAATCGCCGCAATTTTTAACTATTGTTTCCAAGCAAGATAAAAGATAAGGTTGGTTCATTTTAATATTATTACGCGAATAAAAACTCTCCCAATTTCTAGCATTTACATCATGGGTTGCGTGAATCCATAGTATCGGTTTCCCACCTAAACCTTCTGTTCCATTTAGTAGATACTTTTTAATTAAATCATATTTAGATAACTCTTCATCTGACTGGTACTTAACTCTATAACGTTCGTATAGGATTCCCAATACTGTTAATATTACAAAGGTTGTTATATACTTGATCATTATATATATATATATTCTGATTTATTTTATTATTATGAATTATTCAATCTCTGTAAATTCCCCCACCATTTTTTACTGTTCTGCGCTATTTCCTCATCTCGTTTTATAATAGAAAATATCCGCCTGGTATCACCTTCTTTACCACTTTCTTCTTTCCTTTTTAGATATTCTCTGCTTTGTTGGAGAGATGGTGGTGCATTCATTTGCGATGCTCTGTGCATTCTATATTCATCTACGCTTTTAAACTTTTTGGTCCTTTCAAAATCTTCTCTTGTAACTGGCACGACGGTTTGTGTATGAGCCTTTTTAAGATCTTCATATTTAAGTTTACTAAATACATCTGAACTATATTCCACCGGAGCATCTCTATTTAACGAATAACCTCCTACTGTACCACCCATTTCTTCGATATCTTTCCTCACTACCAAAGATTTACAAATTTCCTTTTCTTTTTCAAATTCTCTACCGAAATCACTAAGTGTCATGGATTTTTGCTCTTTATCATGATAATCATTATACCATTCTCCATAACCATTGTCAGCGTTATCATCTTTAGTTCTGGTCTTTTCAAACATTTCATTAAACCACTTATTAAATTCTTTTACACTTTTTCCATCCAAACCTCTCAGAAGAGCGGCTTTATCGCCACCCATACCTTTTGGACTATACACTTCATCCCTTGCACAGGCTTTTTTTTTATTTCTAAAATAATAAATTTTTGAAAGAACGGCATATGCCTTCTTGAAAAACCTAAATATATCTGGATCAAGTCCAGATTTATCCGGATGTGTTTTACATGCCATGCGGTAAGATTCCTTCAACTCTAATTCTGTAAACTGATAAGATAAATGAAATAGTTTCAAAATATCCTCCAATTCATAATTTTGTATATCAAGATCTAAACTATTCATATACAAACTTCTTATATATTATTTACTATTTCATTCCTAATCGGTTTTTAACTTTATTGAAAAAACTTTTTACACTAACGGGGTTTGATCCTTTAGAAACATCATATGGTTGTCCTTGATGAAAACTAATGAAACATGGGACCGATCTTATTGATAATTTTCTTGAGACCGACGGCGCTTTATCAATATCTAAATGTACAATTGATACACATTTTGGTAATTCTTCCACACATGCATTAAATAGAGGCTGAACCATCTTACATGGTTTACACCATGTGGCATGGGCCCTAACAATTACAGTTTGATTATCTCTTAGAAATTCTTGAAATGCCACCGATTCTGATAAATGTACCTGTATCCTTTCATTGTCTGCCATTGTATATATATATATTTTATACTTTTATATATATAAATGTCTTATATTATTTTGACAATATTGACCATAATATTAATATTATGTATATGCTTTTTATGTTATCCGTCAACGCAAGAAGGAATGAGTGGGAAAACTTCATCCACAAAAAAAAACTTTAAAACTTTAGCTCTATATCACGGAGGTTGTACCGGATGCAACTATTTTACTGCCGATCAATGGAAAAAATACTGTGCAGCTTATTGGTCCTTTGTACGATATGCCGGTATTAATAAAGCAATGTTTAATTTAACCGACGCTGGCGCCAAAGACAATGGAACAGGATTACGCCACGGTGACAATATTTTAAAATTTTGGATTGGTTCTATGCCAAGTGATCTGAAAAACAATGTCAAGATTGGATTTACAGTTTATCCTTCTACAAAAAGTCCATGGCATTGGGCACCTAATTTAAAAGGCCAGATACCAGGTGAGTGCATTGACTCATGGGATTACAAAATACAAACAGATGGATCTGTATTTAACCCTTTGGAACCTGGAGACACCTCAAAAACTTGTGCGCCATATAATGCTTTCAAAAAGGCGGATGCATACTGTAATCAACAATGTACTGATATTGCAAGTAACGGAACATGGTGTGAAAAAAATCTCTGTCATGGCGCTGGATGCAATACTATATCTTGCGCACCAGATGTAATTAGTGGTGCAGATATTACAAATCCGAATCCTCCTGCCCCAGGATGTCCGAATAATTGGGAGCAAATAATGAACTATATAACTTATGTAAATTCTACAGTTAAAAACAATACACCAAAAATTTCATTTATAGTTATTGATGGAGAAGGGGAAGGGGGATATACTATAGATAAAGATGGATTTTGTCCATTAATGAGTGCTATTAAATATGGAAAGGCTAATTATTCCAATGAAATACCTCATGATTTTTCAGTTGGCGTGGCCCACGGTCCTGGAAATTTTTGTTCAGGTGGTACATATCCAAAAGGCGACGATACATGTCAAATAATTGGTACAGATCAAAAGGATTCGTCAAATACTTCCGGTGAAGCATACCCAGAAATATACTGGTATGGTGAACTAGGCAAATGTGCAGCTGGGATTAAAAGTGGCGCCGGATCACTCGCTGCTGCAATGAATCAATGTTCGGATACAATATATCAAGACCATATTAATAACCCACAAGGTTTATTCGACGCGATCACTTCAGGTTCGGGACAGGGGCAATATTTAGGATCTATTTTACCTAAAAATGATTCCGACATGAATAACCCATCTAATATTTATCATTATAAACAGACATATCCAATGTTTTCAACTGAAAATATAAATAAAAATAGTGGCAAAGGATGCACATCTGGTTTAAATCCAAAAGGGGGACAAGATCAATGTTGTATTGCAAATTATTTTTACGGTGAAGCCAATTCCTGCGGCTCTTTCAATGGATTTGGAAATTGGGAATTTGATAAATTTATGGAATTCTTGAATTTATGGTCTAATAAATTTGGTTCTAAAAGTATAGCTATCTATGAATGGGCTTTTATTCCAACAGCGTGGATACCAGATTTTGATAAAATTATGGGAAGCAGTTCCCTACCTAGCGGCAAGACCCCGTCCGTTGGACCAACTCCGTCAGTTAAACCAACTCCGTCCGTTGGACCAACTCCGTCAGTTAAACCAACTCCGTCAGTTAAACCAACTCCGTCAGTTAAACCAACTCCGTCCGTTGGACCAACTCCATCCGGAGGAAGCCATAGCGGAGATTGTCCTCATCCCACACCAGGCGTCTTGATTCCTACAGGATCCGCCGGTTCTAACCAGGCATCCGGTCACTCAAATTATCCAAGTGGGGGGGGAGGGAGCGGACCATCTTCAAGTAAAAAAAAAGTATTTAGAACTTGTTATCCAACAGGTAGCGATGATATAGAAAAATGTTTTAATGAATTACCGCAGGGTAAAGCAGATGGAGTATATATTACATCTGTTAAAGTGGGTAGTAAATTTTGTCCTTGGGATAATGGGGGAGATCCGGATTATTGGACAAAAATGAAGGAGCAAAAAAAGAAGACAGGTATGGAAGTGTGGGGAATAGTAAACCGTGCTAAAGGAGACGAATTACCTGATTGGAAAAATGCCGTAAATTGTATGTGTTTAGATGGTAAATGTAATGACGATCGTAAAGATTTATTTAGTGGATTATTATTAGATATAGAAGGAAAGGATATGGATCAAGCAAAATGTAATAGTATTAGTAATTTAAGTGCTTTGGGTATACCGACAGCTTCTGTTGTTGGTAACGGTACATGTTCAAATTATAATAATCCAAAGGGACATTCATATATATCCATGTGTTATGATGGGGGAATTTGTAAAAAAAACGACAAATGTTTAAAAAATATAAAGGGTGTAAATATTGATAAATATATGTATTCAACAAGTCAATGGCCGTCAGAAACATTATGTACTCCACATGATATATTCCACCCTAAAGTTTAAAAATATTAGTTAAAAAATTAATATTTTTTAATAAAATTGGCGCCAAAACCAGAACATGAGCGTGCCGAGACAGCCATCAATGGAACACATGTATCAAGGATTGAGAAAGTAAATTAAATTCTAGACAACTTGCTGCTCAATTTAAATGGAGAAATTTTGCAATCTGGTACGGGGACAATAGTTAACTCGTTATCGCCATTAACTCTGTCAAATCAATAGAAGGCAAATCAACGTGTGATTCCCAAAAATACTTACAGAAAGCCCATTTAATATCACAATTGTCTGGATAATTATCAGAATATTCGGATAATAATTTTGTTCTAATCTTGTCAGGTAATAAATGCAAACTATGCCTGGGCAATACATATGAAAGTTGTGTGATGGGACTAACAGGTTTATTGTTATTTTTTTCAATCATATCGGTTTCCCAATGTGGTATATATGAAAGTAAATCCGTAAGAAGTGGTGGGTAGTGATATTTATAACACCAATTCCAATCGCAACACCCTTCTGTATAATAACGCATAACCCATTCTAAACCCTCCATATAGTTATTACACACTTCTTTAATAAAAAGTTTATTCATATCACTATCAAATAATTCATTATAATATCGCATCTGCCAATGCTTTGTATAAGGATCAATAAACCTTTCTGAGTGTCTTTTCTTTGTTGGAATATTATCCAACTTTCTTAATTTTTCTTCAATCGTATCTTTTTTATAAGAACGCTTTTCCCATCTATTTCTAATCTTATATTCATCTTTTAGATTTGATTCCTCGTTGCCCGCCAACCATTTAATCATTTTTCTTAGATTTCCCCAAAATATTTGTTTACCATCGGTCAAATTCAAACCAGCTGAACAAATTGTATTTCTATACGCCGAAATTAAAATGCTCATGCCACTTGTTCTTATATTCATTGCAGGAAAATGTGGCATAAAATCATTTCCAAGAAAGAATGCCAATAATATATAATCGTATAATGTGTTATACTTTTTCACAGGATCGGAATTATATTTAAAACCAGCCATCTCCTCGATGATGCGATCTCCCAATTGTGGTATATCCAAAAAGTAATGTTCGTTTGGTTCTAAACTTGCATCAATGGATTTAATAAATTCAGGCGTTTCCCTATAAAGATAAATCTTCTTACATAGTTTGAGGTGATTTAAACACAACATGATTAAATCCGCGTCAAGTCCATAAATAAGGGTAATGGTATTTGAATGATGCGCTTTGTTGTCCCGTATATATTGAAAAATCTTGTGTTCCCCTTCCCCAGGATCGCTGGTGGTTGAAACAATAATATTTTTACCGTTAAACTTTTTTGTCAAATGGGCTCCCAAATTATTCATAAAATTTGTTCCAGGTGTTATGGCGGTTTTATCCCATGTAGGCTTATAATCGGGATCAATGTTTTTTCTAATATGATCTATTAAATAAGACTTATAACGCCTCGTTCGTTGTTGTTCTAATTTAGCGACAGGAGCGACACCATCAAATGCTATATACACCTTCATTTTTGGCTTGACTATCTTAATATACTCCCTTAGCTTAATCTCTACTGCTTTTATTAATTTTATTTCAAATATATCATCATTGCCATCATATTCAGGCATTAATTTCCTAAGACAATCGTAAATGATAGAATTACTATCGAGATAAAAATTATCAATATCACCAAGTCTATTTAATTTCTTGATGATATCAGGATGATTCTTTATAATATAAGAAAAGTAACTTGGTATTCCCATTAATAAGACTAGAATGGATTATTCTTATATGGTTTATAATAATAATTTCCCACCAAGATTTTTTGAATGAATCGTTATTTATTTTTAATATGAAATATATTAACAATAAAAATCGTTATGTAAAGTATATGATAGTGTCAAAAAATGAGAAGATTAAGGAGAAACCTATTAATAAAATAGAAAAATCACACACTTTAAGTTTTTGTAAGAAAAAGGTAACTATTTTTATGAAAATGATTACTGACACTATTTTAGCAGTACAAAAATACAAAGCGATGGATATTATTACTGCAAGTGATATGAATATTTGTATACAGAATTTAGAGATTTTATATAAACAATTAAAATCAATTGACACCGTTTTAGATAAGAAACGGGAGAATAATAATTTTGATGACATTATCACGATATTGCAAAAAATTAACAATGAATTATCAGCACTGTTCAGAACGACCGGTACACAAAGCATTAGTGATATTATTATGGTAGCCATGGGCAATGATTTTCTTAGAGATTTGTTAAGTAGTGATTCCGAAGGTATATTTGAAGTTATTAAAACATATACACATCCCATCAGTTATATTGTCCTTCCGTGGAGAGGAGAGGATCAAAAGGGGAAAGGGAAAAAAATCGCTAAAAACCGCATTGTAGAAGATTTCACAATCGTGGAAACCGCGAAAAATTTTGATTGTTTTGATCTGGCTCGCACTAGTAAAACACATGAATTTCACAAAAAGGTTTATGGTATTAAAATAGCGGTTCATAATGAATTGGAAAAAAAGACATTAATAATCTCAGGAATAGTTGATGATATTTTAATTGATTGCACGAATCATCTTTTCACTAAAAACAAATTAATATCTCTTAAAGAAAACAAACCAAATGAACAGTCATTCCTAAGTTCTGAGTTTGAACGCTTTTGCGATATTTTAACAATTAAAGAGTTATTGATCTACAGGAATGAAGAATTATACCAAAGATTTTCCGGATACATTAATCAAACGCATCTTATAAAACAAAAACCAATATCGCAAAATGTTAAAGAATTTATAGGTGCCGGACTTTATGGTCAAAGACGAACACTTATCCAACTTCTTTTAAAACACAATGACCCCGAATTCCAATATCTCGCATATCTTTTATATGATCTATTATCGAATGATTCTAATGGTAATATTGATACGGTTGAACAAACTATTCTCTTTGACAGTTTGCCGTGGAACATCAAAAAATATTTCAGAGATGCAATGAAGACCACAATAAACTATACAAAAACGCTCGCGAATTTTGATAATAATAAAATTCCAATAGAACAACAAATATGCTTATTGAAAGCTAGTGACAATATTAAAGAAAAGGCAATGATAAAACTCAGAGAAGTAAAAGCCAAATCGGAAGATTCTGGATCTAAAGCTAGACAATATTTGGAAGGTCTATTAAAAATCCCCTTTGGAATTTACAAGAAAGAATCGGTTCTTAATATTATGACCGATGTTAGAAATAATTTCAAAACAGTCGTAGAAAAAATTAAGGATAATAAAATAGACATACCCCTACCAGAAGATGGTAAGCATAGTAGTTTAGAAATAGCGAGATATTTTCCAGAAATAAGTAAAAAGGCAATCGGAAAAATAAAAATAAATAATATTTCTCGCATTAAAGCATTATTATGTAAAGGAAAAAGAGATACACTTATAGCAAATACGTGTTTTTTAAATGGAATTATCAAAAAACACAATATACAAACAAATAGATTGTGTCACTCTGGTAAAAAAAATGGATATATGCGCGATAACATCAAGAAATTTATAAGCGATAACAAACATAACGAACATGTTGTCCAAGATGTAAAAAACAAATATTCTAAAGTTTTTGATACAAATAGCATATCGGATATACAAAAACATATTGATTTTGTAGGCAATGGTCGCAAGGAAATTAATGACACGTTGGCCATAATAGACAAACATCTAGATAAAGCAGTCCATGGTCATAAAAATGCTAAAAGACAACTTAAGCGAATCATAGGTCAATGGATAAATGGAGATCAAACCGGATATTGTTTTGGTTTTGAAGGCCCACCAGGTGTTGGTAAAACTTCACTTGCTAAAAAGGGTCTTTCCCAATGCTTATCTGATCAAAATAATGGAAATAGACCATTTGCATTCATTCCTATTGGTGGTTCCAGTAATGGCAGTACTCTGTCTGGACACAATTACACTTATGTGGGTTCAACTTGGGGAAGAATTGTAGATATCCTCATGGAAACGAAATGCATGAACCCAATCATTTTTATTGATGAATTAGATAAAGTAAGTCGGTCTGAAAATGGTAAAGAGATAATTGGGATTCTCACTCATCTAGTAGATGAAACGCAAAATGAATCGTTCCAAGATAAATACTTTTCTGGGGTAGATTTAGATCTAAGCAAAGCGCTCTTTATATTTTCCTATAATGACCCAGACATGATTGATAGGATATTGCTAGATAGAATACATAGGATTAAATTTGATAATCTTACTATTGAAGATAAGATAACAATTACAAATGACTATATTCTCCCTGAAATTTACAGTAAAATGGGATTAAATGACTGTATAAATTTTTCAGATGAAGTTATCGTGTATTTAATTGAAACATATACTTATGAACCAGGAGTTAGAAAGTTAAAAGAAATATTATTTGAAATTATCAGCGAAATAAACTTGGAAATTTTACAATCTGAGAAATGGTATAACTTCCCCATTGTTATTACTAAGGAAAGTATATCCAAAAAATATTTGAAGAATCGCATTGAAATCACCTTTACAAAAATTCACAATGATCCTACTGTTGGAGTCGTTACCGGATTATGGGCAAATTCTTTAGGAAAAGGGGGAATAATACCCATTGAAACTGTTTATTACCCTGCTACAAATCTTCTTGATTTTAAACTTACGGGGCTTCAGGGTGATGTTATGAAAGAGTCTGGGAATGTTGCAAAATCATTGGCTTGGAAGATTACATCCGCGAAACAGCAAAAAAAATTATTGAAACAATTTGAAGATACAAAGATGCAAGGTGTCCAAATTCATTGCCCGGAGGGAGCTACTCCAAAAGATGGACCATCTGCGGGAACCGCCATTACAATAGCTATTTATAGTTTATTTAATGAAAAGAAAATCAAAAATAACATTGCAATCACAGGTGAGATAAATTTACAAGGATATGTTACTGCGATAGGCGGATTAAAACTTAAAATTATTGGCGGGATTAAAGCAGGTGTAAAAACCTTTATATTCCCAGAAAGTAATCAAAAAGATTTTGATAAATTTATGGAAAAATATTCTGATAAGCCTGTTATTGAGGGCATTGATTTCTATCCTGTAAAACATATTACAGATGTTCTAAAACTTGTTTTTGTATAATAAAATGTAATTAAAATATATATAATGCTTTCCGCAACCTTAATGGCCTATATCAGATTTTTTGTATTATTAACACCTATAATAATTCCCACCATGGCTATATTCGGCTCCTTCTTTAATCCATCTTTTAAAGGATTTGTTTATGTTCTAGGACTTACCATTGCTATGCTTTTTGGTAGTCTAGTATCAAGGTCTATTGGAAAAAGGGTTCCAGGGGAAATGAAAGATGGCGTATTTAAACCTGGAATTAACGCAGCATGTAATTTATTGGGTAGCTCTTTAACAGGATGGGGAACAGAATACGCAACGCCTGGACCACATGCACTTATTTTAGCTTTTACCGCAACATATTTCATGTTTCCAATGTTTTTGAATGGTACCACAAACCTCTTTTTGATTGGAGGCTTGATATTAATGCTCATTTTAAGTGCAGCCATCAGAGTTTCTGAACCAATGATTTGTCTCGGATTTGGATCCGTAGTTGCAGGTTGGTTTACAGGATTTTTCCTTGGCGCGATGTGGTACTTTACAGTTGCTACACTTGCAGGTCCGAAAAGTGGTCTAACCTATTTTGAAGTCGAAAAGAGTGATAGACAACAATGTAAACTTGATAAGAAATCGTTCAGATGTAGAAGAAAAATGGCAGCTATCTAAAACTAGTCCAATTTCTCTCAATCCAATCCTTAACTGATATTGCAATCCTTCTTCTCTTTATTTCAGTAGATTGAATTCCTGCTTGTATAGTTCCATTATATCTCCTAGCAAAAAATGTAAGGAAATTTTGCAATGCAATTCCTAAATTATTTTTTTTGTATTGTTCTAAACTCTTGTGTTTAAATTGCGGTTTACCTGTACGAGCATTTACGCTATTATGAAACTGATATAACATGGAAATAAATAAGTCTTTATTTGTTATCCCACTAGATTTTACTCGGATCATCCATGCAACCGCGTGTTCTCTGCAATGCGGACATGGTAAATTACTGCATATATTTTTTACAATACTGAGTAATTGCAAATATAATTTTGGATACGCATCTTCCGATATCCTCGCTGCCATTGTATGGAATAATATCCAGGTACTTTTACCCCATAGCATTGAATTTTCGTTGTCGGACATTATATATAAATAATATAAAGAGTTTAGTGAATTTAAATGTATAGATGAAAAATACTATTATTTCTTCTGAACAATTTAATAAGTTGCTATTGGAATCTTTATTTGAAGGCGATTCTGATGATGAGGATGATAAAATATGTTTAATAACTGGTGAAAAATTAACAAAAGATCATATAAAACTCATATGTGGACATAAATTTAACTACATGTCAATCTTTAATGAAATTACAAATCAAAAACTACATACTAAATTAGAAACTCATCAACTTAAAAAATATCAAATTAAATGTCCTTATTGTAGAACTATTCAAAATGGTATTATTCCATATAACGCCAATTGTACTACAATTAAAAAAAATGGTGTTAATTGGCCGCCTAAAAAGGTATGTAAAAACGAAAAGTGTTGCACTATATTGAAAAGTGGCAAAAGAAAAGGAGAAACATGCGGGAGAGCATGTTTCTCCTCATTGTGTTCTATTCACCAGCGCCAAGCAGAGGCAAAACAAATAAAAGAATCTAAAAAAATTATTATTTGTTGTACTGCTATATTAAAATCAGGTAAAAGAAAGGGTCAAGTCTGTAATTGCAAATGTAAAACCCCCGAATTACAGGCGCTGAAATTATGCAAACGTCATTATAAAAAATGAATGCAACTATATTTAAAGATAATTACTGTATTATATTATTATATGGATAAAGAACAGTTATTATCTAATGTCAAAGGTTGGATTGGACTCGACGATGAAATTAAACAGTTGAACAGGGAATTGAAAGAAAAACGCAAGAAAAAAAAAGAATTGACAGAAAATCTAGTCACTACAATGAAAAGCAATGAAATAGATTGCTTTGATCTATCCGGCGGGAATAAATTAATATACACCAAAAGCAAAGGTAAAAAAGCATTATCAAAAAAACATTTATTGGATGCATTATCAAAGTTTTTTAAAGGAGATAACACCGAAGCGAAAAATCTAAGTAAATTTATATTAGATACCAGAGAAGATAATATTAAAGAGAATATTAGAAGAAAGGTTGCAAAATAAAATCAAAGTTAATTATATTATGATTACTAGTTCACGATTTAAAAAATTTGCAGGTATTAACAAAAACAAGATAACAAAGGTAAACCCTACTATTAATATAAAGAATACACAAGATAACATAATGCCCACGCATATAAAGTTAAATTCGCCCTCTCTAAAAGCAACGCAATCGTGCAATGAACATTCTTACAATATTGAAAGATCCATCAATACTGATATTAAAAATTTACCCACAAGCCCTTCCGTTATTAGTTTTTGCATATACAGAATAATTACTTGTAAAAATAGATCTAAGCCACCACATCCCTTTTTACAATACTTATTGTACAAATATCCACAAACGGAAAAAGGTGTGTCTGATTTAATGGTTTTTCCGTTTATTAAATATAAATCTGGTGCAATTAAAACTATCGCAAAGAGTACAACAAAAAAACTTACTAATCAAGATCTCACAATTAAAGGATTTATAGAAAATGGGGAACAATTATTTTTATTCTTTGATCTTCAAGAGAAAGAAAGTATACCTATACAAACTGTTAATTATAAAAATAGAGACAAGCAGTTATGGTGGGCAATGATTGATGAAATCTGTAATTCTCGCGAGGTTATTAATTTCCCCATTCATCATTCCGTATACAAGATTTTCTACTATAACCCAGCTTTGATTTATCTTATGAATAAAGAAAAAAGATTACCCATTCCAAAAGTTGGATATTATGGGAATTATTATAAATTTATACCCATTATTGCTGCAATTGGAAGTCAAAATTCTATTCGTGGACAGCTTTCTAATTCCGATTTATTTTACTTTTCCACATTTAGGAAAGCTGTAAGATATGCCACATGGTCGCCATTGTATAAAGAAAGAATTGCATATAATAAAAAAGTAACAGATATTGACGGAAAATATAATGAAGGAGGTGTCGTGCGCTTTGCACTTTTTATAGAAAAAATTCTTGTACCCAAAGATAACTCTTATGAGAAATTGGGTAAATTATTATCTAAATCAAGCGAATGGAAAGAACGTTATGACACCTTATATTTCGGTTCTATTGACTATGATTCAACAGACTTAACTATAAATCCCGAATATATATTAACTCATCCTGAGCAATATATTTCTTTGTCATACCACATGATGGATATGAAAACAATCACGCCTAACTGGGAACCATCATATAATGGTTACAAAATTGTATAAAATATATATATTTATATATAATGGATTTTTCACTATGGAATTTTGCTATGATAGTTGTCGGTGCATTTTTATTAAATTCAATATTCTACTTTATACCCTATTTAATGCCTAGAATTAATGCCATGGAGCTGTTGACATACCAAGCATTTGCCAACGGAATGATTTTATTGATAATGATTTTACCGAGAGGAATGTGGGAAGGTAAAGATAGTAAACAAAATACGTCAACAACCGCCACAAGTACCAATGCCGTTACCACTTAGATTTTTTAAGTATGAAATTAAAAAAATTGATTAAAGATGTTAAATATATTTGAACAGTATATTCAACATGGAAAAGAAACTAAACGCCAAATTAGCCGTATGGGTCTCCAACTTCAAGAAAGAAATTGCATCTCAAATTATAGACGCGTTTCCAAAAGAATTGGACTCGGACTCCAAAAAGATACTCCAATATATTTACGCATACCCTCATCTCCAATTTACAAAACAGGATTTACAGAAAAGAACGCGTGTTAAAAACATTGTTCCTTACCATGATAGGTGTCGTGCCCTCAGGGCAAACGATGAACAATGTACGCGAAGAAAGCGTGTTGGGAGCAAGTTCTGCGGAACACATATTAAAGGTATACCGCATGGAGAAATCACAGAAAAACAAGACAATGTTGAAACATTTAAAAAAGTGCAAGTATGGGCACAAGAGATCGCTGGAATTATTAGACATCTAGATAAAACTGGGAATGTGTATGATCCACAAGATATCTATCAGGGAATTAAAAATCCTAAAGTAATTGCTAAATATACAGAACTAAATGGAGTATATCAAATCCTATAATACATAATTTAAACAATTTTAGTTTATTGTTTCTAAAGATTAATCCTTTTTCTTTGGCAAATGATCCGGGAATTGTTTTTTTAGATATTCATTCATAATATTTATTGTTGGTTTACAATCATAATAAGTACCTATATACACACCCGACGCACATCCTAAAATAAACTGCCACATTATTACTATTACATTAGAAAAATTGATGCGAATTTTTCTAATTAAATACTATGATATCATCTCACAACAATAAACAACAATATAATGGATATTTGCGACAATTTTCAAAACGATAACGCCTTGGGAGGAAGATGTGTTTCATCTCGCGATACGATTTGCGTGTGGTGTAATAAAATTATGAAAAATGGGACAACGATGATTATTTGTTCAAAAAAAAATTTCAATGATTATATTTTGAAACCTGTTTCAAGGGTGTTATACAAATATAATATACCTATAGGCGTTTCGTTGCTACTTCGTGAATTCCTCATCCTTCCAAAAAATATTATTGATGGATATTATTGCAGCAATTGTACAACATCTGTCTATGTTACAAAATCTGGTCGAACGTCAAAGACTCCGAGAAATGATATCATTCGTACCGTATCTGGATCCGGATTTTCAGGATGCGATCATTATGATTTTAGTTATGATGGCTTTGATAAAGAAATATTTGATATTAATCATAGAAAAGGATCTGATCTTAAGAACTTTATTATTACGGACGAAGAACTAACTTCACAAGCTGCGATTATGGACAATTTTGAAGAAAATGAATCCGAATTATCCGATTATGTGTCGGATTGCGATTCATGCGATTCATGCGATTCGTATGATAGCAGTGATTCCAATTATCGTTGCTGGTTATATTCAGATGATGAAGACTAGAAACCCCGATCCTATAGCTAACGATGTAAAGAAATGCCACCACGCGTGCATTTGATAACCTTGGACTGATTCGCATAGAAATTGATCTGTTAACCAACATATTGTCCCTAAACAAAAGAAAACTATGTAACCAATTATAAATACTTTTTGATAAGATCCGGATCTACAAGTTTGTAGTCCAACGTGAGCCATATATATTTGAAACAATGCAAATATAATAAAAAAATAAATAAAATAATTATGAAGAAAAATATACAATATTAAAATTGGAAAGATTAACCATCTTGAAAAGGTATTTTTTTTTATATGTCTAACTGCATCAAAACTAATTACCAACATTGCACTTTCATCTAGCATTTGTGCATAATATCGCATTGTCATATGCAACAAAAAAGCTCCAATTCCGACAACAACTAAGCTTCGTCCGAGATTTGATATACGCGTATTTAAAAATAGAATACCAACAACGATATAATACAATGATGATAATGTATTATAATATTCGGCAACAACGGGACTTATTATATATTTTTCTTCACAAAAATGCACACTGGTATCCTCTGCGCCCCAATAGTAATCAATAGATGAGTTCATTAATATTATTGAACTATTTTCTCTATTATAATTTTATAATAGATATATCCCCGTCTTATTAAAGTTGTAAGTATTAATAATTTTAATTTAAAAGACGATCGCGTTATTGTTTTATAATGACATCTATTGCAACTAATGATATTACACCACGCTTTGTATATTGGGGGTTGAATGCTCGCGCTCAACTTCCAATGCTCTTATTGAGAGCTGCTAATATTAAATACATTTGGGATATGACAACTGCGAATACATGGCCAGAACCAAAAAAAACTGTTCCTTTTGGGCAACTTCCCGTGTTGTACCACAATAATTTGGTTATTCCGCAATCTGGTAGTATTTCTAGATATTGTGCTAGGTTGGCAAATTTAATGCCATCTGATGAAAACAATAGAATAATGGCTGATATGTTAATGGAACAATCAAATGATATCTATACTATGCTCATTAAGGCAAAGTATGCAGGAGACGATGAGGCGCAATATAACGCATGGAAAGAACTAAGAGAGAATAAACTTCATTCTAAACTAGAACCTTTGGTTACTCTTTTGGGAAATAAAACTTACTTTTCGGGAAATAATTACCACGCTGGAGATATTGCTGTCTTTTCAACTCTTTGGCTTGTTATCCAAGCAAACCTCGAACAAGAACTGGGCAAATATCCAACCCTTATGAATCATTATAAACAGATTTTAAATTTGGGAGAGATTCAATCATTTGTTGATGAGGGTGCTAAAGCATATTTTATTGCACCCCCGATGAGAACAAGTGAAAATGTTGAGGCAACTGTTTAACTATACATATAATTAATTAAATATATATATAGTTTATCCACAAAAATACTCCATGTTTTTTTGCGAAATATCTGAAATCCCATCTAAATGTCTTATATATCTAGGTAAAACAATGAATGAGTTTCCCCGGGATTGTATAGTTTGTAAATAAAATATATCAATCTCAACAAGTGAATTTCTTATTGTATTAACAATTGTATGCATGGTTTTTTCTGGTAAAATATACCCCACTGTTCCTGCAATATTATTACTAAGATATATGTTAGGCGTTGCTTTATAACAATTAGAATCATGTTTTGTTCCACCAAGATACATAATATCATATTCATTTAATCTTTTCACCCACTTGGATTTGTTTTGTTTTAGTATTTGATGTTGTTGTTTTAAACTATTAATAAAGGAATTATAGGTAATATTTGAATGGAAAATAACGTCGTCTTCTAAAATTAATATTTGTTTATATTTCCTCTCCAAAGCTATTTTAATTACATTATAATGGCTTAATAAACATCCTAATGATCCCAGTTTATATTTTAAAAAAGACTCATCCGATTCATCTTTAAGCCACGCGGGTCTATCTTTAAGAAACCCCGGGTTCCATTTTATAATGTCGGAGAGTGATTTCGGTTGAATTCCTACAAAAAATTCATAATTTTTTATCCCAACCCTGTTTAACTCGGAGATAATGCGTTTTTTACGATCAGTTCTATGTTTTAAGTTAATAACAAAAACCCTATCAATATTCATAATTATATAAAGAAATATAAAATTAAAACTCACAAACAATACTATTCTCCAATTCTTCTGGGAGAATTTCCTTGATTCTACTATAAACTATTGTTTCGTTTAATAATAAATCATCTGCTATTTTCATCATATGCGTTTTATTTGTCTTTAATGTATCAACTGTAAATTCATCCAATTTATCCATCATGGCTTTACAACTAGCAAATACATTCTCCGACATTGACTCGCTTATTATCCCCATGAAATCTGGGTTGAGTGCGCCAAACTCTTTACTCATCCCCCAATTTGTATTAAATCGTCTTACAAAATTTGAGATTTTCTCAATATCATCAGAAGCGCCTGTCGAAACTTCCTCATATATTAATTTCTCAGCACCCCTGCCCCCCAATAATACACATATTTGTGCCAATATAGCATTTCTGGTATATATCTTTTTATTGACAGGTTTCGGTTGACTAAATCCGAGTGCAGATTCACCGCGTGGTATAATGCTGACTTTTATGGGAGGTTCGCTGTGTTTTAAAATATACCCCATTAAGGCGTGCCCCGCTTCATGGTATGCTACCCTTTTTCTCTCCTCATCCCCCAACATACGTGATCTCTTTTCCTTCCCAATCATTACCTCGTCAATTGCTATTTGAATATCGGATTCAACCAATTCAACATTTGTTTGACCTCTTTGTATAGCATTGATTTTGGATTGGTTCGCAATATTTGCAATATCTGCACCTGTCATACCAGCTGTTCTCTCAGATAAAACAGAATCAGATATTGTTTGGGGGATCTTCACATCTTTTAAATATAAATTAAACATTGATTTGCGCTCGGCAAAATTGGGAATATCAAAAAATATTTTTTTATCAAATCTTCCCGAACGTAGCAATGCCGGATCCAAACAGTTGATAAGATTTGTCGCTGCAAATATGATGATACCATCAGAATTATCAAACCCATCCATTTCTACAAGCAACTGATTTAAAGTAGACGCTCTCTCTGAATTCCCCCCATTATCCCTTTTACTACCAACCGCATCCAATTCATCAATAAAAACAATACATTTCCCCTTTTTTTTGGCTTTTTCAAAGAGTTTCCGGACACGAGCCGCCCCAACGCCAACATACATTTCTACAAAAGAACTGCCTGCAGCCGTAATAACAGGTATATCTAAAACATCGGCCATTGTTTTCACTAAAAGTGTTTTACCCGTCCCAGGAGGACCCGCCAAAAGAATACCCTTTGGTAGTTTTACACCCCACTTTGTATACTTTTCTTCATTATTAATAAAGTCCATATAATATTTAATCTCTTCCTTGACATCTTCTAAACCAATAACGTTGCTCAATTTATCAGGCATTTCATTTTCTTTCTCTTTCCTTCTCCTTTTCTTTTTATCTGGTATACTTTGAAGTATTCTAATAAGTATCCATCCAAAAATAGCATACATTATTAGCGTTGCTAAATCGGGCGAAGGTTGTGGTGGAGGTGGTGGTGGCGCAGATTTCCAGAATAGACCTGACATATAAAATATTATGTTGCGTTATTTTGAAATCATTTTAAAATTTAATGTATTTCAACTTATTTTATTTTATATTTTTTAATTCTAAACCATTTAGTAATAATATATTTTTCCCCTTTAATAATAGGTTCACCTGCGTGTAATGTATGAGGATTAACGTCACCATTACTTTTTAAATTATACCATAATAATGCCTTTCCTCTTTCAGGTTTAACTCTATAATCTAACTCTTTCATAAATGTACATCCACCCTCTTGTACATTATTTAAATAAATCATAAAAGTCCATGTTCGGTTACCATTAATACTTGCATTATTTATATATTCATCTGTAAAAGGTTCAAAATAATCTGTATGTAATTTAAATTGATTTCCAATTTTATAATATTGTGATTGCATAGATTCTCCATAAGAAGGACATATATTTAATGTATCGGAAATTCTTTTTTCTATATCATTTATAATACTACAATTATTATATAAATCACATGAATAGCTTGTACGAAATGATGTATCTTTTCCGTCACCTGTTATTTTAGATGGTTTTAAATTGCTTTTGGTTAGCTCTATAATTTTGCTACATTCTTCATCACTCATAAAATTATCAATCGTAAATATCAGCGCTTTATCACTATTAAATCTAATTCCGTTTGGAATTATTATTGAATTGAAATCCATATTTTTATTTACATCATAATTTAATTCATTACATATTACATCAGAATCATAATTATTTTCAATTAATATTTTAAAAATCTCTTTTTTATTAACGCCATTTTTAATGTTATTCCATATCCAATATTTCCATTCGTCATTAAACATAGTTTTTTTTGACATATAAATTAATTAAATATTATAATTTTACAAATACCGTTTCAGGTGTCATATCTAAAGCACTAAGAACTCCACCTACAACACATTGCGAAGTATTAACTATTATTATTATATTATTTTACCTGGTATTTTTATCACATCTTTCATAAATCCTGGGGCATCGTCCCTCCCCCCCTTTTTTGGATGACCCCATAATAATTTCGCCCCGCATTTCTTATTACTACATGATGTAGGATCATTATACCACCAACCCTCAAAAGAATAACCTTTCTTTTTTGGTCCATTTTTATCACCACTAACGCATTTTGGTATACTCCCTAATAATCCAACACTATGGTATATATCATCTGTTACATTTGTTATTGACGCTATTTTTGATCTATTCCACCCTACTATACAACATTCGCATTCCATGTCACACCCGTCGCCGAGGCTGCTTTGTACTTCGAAGGGAGCTGTATCCATTGAACAAGTGTATTTACCTTTTGGGCCTCCGGGTGGGAAAGCTGCTTCCTTGCAAATGCTTTCACAATTTAAATTTTTCTTAATTTTTTTACAATCACTCCCACATACACCGCAATCCCCACATCCTTCTATATTTTTATATAATACAGCTGAAATGGTTATAATTAAAATTAAAAATAAAAATAATAATACCTTTTTCATTATATAAATGGTTTATAAATATTTTTACTAATTTTATATTAATGAAATGTTATTTTATAGTTTAGATTACACTGTCTAGAATCGCAAATTATTGTACATTCGTCCAATTGGAGTTTATTTAAGGTTTTTATTTTGAATGTTGAAAATTTAAACCGAATGAGCTTTTTGTTTCGGTTGGTTGATTTCCAAGTCCCATAATGTGACCTGCTGTGGTCTGTTCTGTATCAGGTTGGTAATTTACATAAAGTACTAGTCTGGGTACTTTAGAGCAGGCCGAGTTACCGTGAGGTACCCCGCAGTTCCAGATCACCGCTTCTCCGAATCGAGTTGGGATGTCTACTCGTTTTAGACCCAGGGTTTTCATGAGTTTGATAGGGATTTTCTGGATAGTCTTCGTCTTACCTGGCCAGTCGAGCCCGTCACCTATTTCAGCGTATTTTTGATGAGCGCCTTCGTAGCCGTACCAGCCTGCATCGCTGTTATTTAGGCCTAAGATAAATTGCAGTCTATGAAAATTTCCATCGGGATTGTAAGGATAATATGATACCGGATCGTCTGATTCGCGCATTTCCGTAACCCCGTCTCGATTCTCAGCGATATAGCTCATATCCGTATGCAACTGCATATCCTTGGCTGGCGGTAGCTTTAATCCGAACCGAGTGAGGTGTCGCTTCACTGGGCTTTGATATAGAGCAGTCATAAATGATCGCAGTTTTTCCCTTAGTTCATTCAGTCTAGGATGATAATACGTGCTTTTCTGACTAGTAGCAGAACCCATACCACAGTTCATAGCATTGGCTGGTGCCCTGGTGTTAATGTATTCGCGACCGTCATTCGTTTTTTGCCCATACATAGCCTTGAACATTTCGCTATCCTTGGGCTGTTTAAAATAAGGATTGGTTTTCATTTCGTTTTTAAGGTCAATTTGTATACTAGTGGGATCTATGCCTTTATCTGTAAAGAATTTGTAGTATTCGCTCATGCAAATTTCCTGCATTTCTTGAATTTCTTCTACTGTGAAAATACCAGCCTTAACAAGATCCAGTCTCATATAACCTCTATCCCTTAGACTAGTTATAGATGTTTTTAAGTACGCTTTGATTTCAGCTAGTTCCATATTGTTTTAAATGTGTCTTTTTAATTGTTCTAGAATTCAAATTTTCTTTTCAATTTTTTGAAATGAACTATAAAAAATATACACTGCCACGGTTACCAAATATCCTGATAATAGTCTTTTTCTTGTTTTATCCGTTAATAAAATACTATATTTTCCACTAACCCATTCAAACAAAAAACAAATAACCATTAATAAAATAGCATATTTTACATTTACTTTCCCTCGTTTGTAATACTCATACACAGCACCAATTGATAGAGGTGGTAAAATAGCTAATAATGTTGTTCCTGCCGCCATATCGTAACTAACGCCTATCATTAATAAACCGGGTAATATGGTGGTCGCTGTTGTTGTGCCCAACAATCCGGCTATCAATCCCGCAAATATTCCAACTAAAGCAACGCCTAACATTTTTATCATTATATATATATATAATGATAAATTATCAGAATTTAATTGATACGGTTTACAAAAGTACCAAAAATATCAAAGGGGGGAAGAAGGCAAGTTATATCCCTGAACTAGCGAAGGCCAATTCCAAATGGTTCAGTATTTCATTATGCGATATTGAAGGAAACCTTTACAGTGTTGGTGACAATAAACAAACTGTTGCAATTGAATCAATTAGCAAATTATTTTCATTGGCATTCGCTATTAAAAAGCATGGGTCAAAATATGTTCATAGTAAAATTGGAATGCATGGATCATTTCTACCATTTAATTCTATTATAGCGGCAAAGTTGTCCCCATCTCATACTATTAATCCCTTTTTAAATCAAGGAGCAATGGCAACTACATCCTTATTATACCAGAAAAATCAGAAAAAATTTAAAAATAGTTTGCGTAAAAATATGAGCAATTTTGCATCCAAATCTCTCCATGTCGGTCCAAAAGTATATGAAAGTGAATCCAAAACAAATAATGTTAATATGAGTTTAGCATATCTACTCAAATCATTTGGACGGTTTTATGGAGAGGTTAATCCTACTGTAGATGCATATACATATCAATGTTCCATAAAGGTAAACTCCGATAATTTAGCAAAGATGGCCTCCGTCTTTGCAAATGGTGGTATTAACCCCAATACCAATAAAATAATGCTCTCTAAAAAAGAGACCTCTTACATATTAAATAATTTACTACCCGAAGGGTTATATGAATATTCAGATGATTGGATCGCCAGAACAGGAGGGAGTGCATACGCAAAAAGTGGCGTAGGTGGAGGTATACTTATTGTTATACCTGGTGTATGTGGAATAGGAATTGTTTCGCCACCACTAGATAAACATGGTAATTCGGTTAAAGGTATTGCTGCAGGTGTAAAGCTTGCGAAAGCATTGGCAAGACCCGTTTTTTCAAATTGCACTAGGAAAAAAACAGATAGACGACATAAAAAAACCAGGAAGCGCCACAAATAAATATCACATATATGTATATAATGTCTAAATCAAAAAAGTCTAAGTCAGCGTCTAAGTCAAAAAGCCTTTTCGGTGAATTTATACATAGTATACCCGGTCAGTTTATAATAGGTGGAATAACCGTCGCAGGAATTGCCTATTTCAGCAATAATGCAACAAACCCTGCCATCGCAGGTTTAATTGGAGCCTTTCCAATTGGTATGCCCAGTTCCGTGTTCGTTGATGATGATAAAGTAGAAGGTTATGCGTATAACCTTATGTTAATGACAATACCATTAATGTTGGCAACAATATTAAATTGGTATTTAATATCCAAAATGAAACTTACAAAGTATGAATCCGTGCCCGTATCCTTTTTTCTTTTTGTTCTTATAGGTGGTGTAATAGTATTCACATCAAAAAAATCTAAATAAATTAACAATTGCTTATGGTTATTATTGCAATGAGTTATCCATGTCGCAAGACCATGTTAGGGATTAATTACTCTACGAAGTATCTAAGATTTATTATTAATTTGGAGAGATGGAAAACATCGCATACTTCAAATCAATAATAACATACATAAAAATGAATAATTATACGGGTAAAATTTCTATATCCGTGCAGTATACTATTTCTTCTACTATCGGCATAACAGGTGCTACCGGCTCAAATATTTCTACGGCGAATGAAACCTTTTCATACTGAGGGGTGCGCGCAGGTTGTCTAGGAGATACAAATGATAATTTATGATCCGTTGGGGGTTTCTCTTTTTGAGAATGCCATATATTGGCATGTTTACAATGAAAACATAAATAATCCCATCGATCTTTAAATTTGGTACAAAAACAATCTTTAAATTCACAATGATAACGTCTGGGCATAATTATTATATTGTATTTATGTTTATATCATGTCCGCAAGCAATCTCATCTATAAATACGGGCAACTCAAATTGTCCCATATATTTATCATTTTTCCATTCAATTATAAGCGGCATTGTTTCAGCCAATGGAGATTTACTTGTCCATCTTTCTTTATTTAATAGAATATTTAACTTTTTTATTCTATTTTTTAGACCTCCTTTATTACGAGGGGGTACATGTTTTAATGCCCATTCAAATTGCATAGATTCAATTTTCGTTGGAAATCCACTTATTATACAAACGTGTTTCCATCCGGGACCTTTTGATGTTGTATATTTGGCACCCCCGCTTCTTTCACCGTTATGCGCTCTTAATCTTTTTTCGGCATCATTCGATACACCAACATATGTGTATCCTCGGTTTTCAATAATATAACATACCCAACTCATAGACTTAATATCCTGTTAACTTTATTATAAAATTGTTATTCAATCCATTGGATAAATTGAAAATGAATACTAAAAATAATTAAAAACCAATACAACAATATGGAAAGACACTTGAAAGACGTTTATGGTTTTAATAAATTCAGAGAATATCAAAAGGATATTATTGTGGATTTATTGGATAAAAATGACGTCGTTGCTATATTACCCACTGGTGGCGGAAAATCTCTGTTATATCAATTCCCAGCAACATTTACTGATAAAATTACTATAGTTGTATCCCCGTTAATTTCATTAATGAATGATCAATGCAAATACCTAAATTCAAAAAATATTAAATCGGTATGTTTAAATTCGGAAACTTCTATAGGTTTGGCGCATTACATTAAATATAAAATTATTTATACTACGCCAGAATTTATAATATCAAGACTACAAGCTTTCAATAGAATTAAAACAAACATTGGATTGTTTGCAATTGATGAAGCTCATTGCGTGTCACAATGGAGTCACGATTTTAGACCAAGTTATCAAAAATTAGGTATAATAAAGACACGCTTTCCAAATATACCGCTATTGGCGGTAACAGCGACAGCAACGCCTCGCGTCTTAAATGAAATGTATGATTTTATGAATATAACAGAAGCTTCCGAATATTCGTTAGGAACACGGCGAACTAATTTAATTATAAACGTTCATCCTAAATATAAATTTAAAAGTTGTACATTTAATGAACCGAGTATTGTCTATGTACAAACGCGAAAATTATGTGAAAAACTGTGTAATGATTTTGTTAATAGAGGAATAAAAGCTGCATATTATCATGGTGGTATGAAAAAAGAAGAAAAGGAAAGGAGTCACGAATTATTTATTAATGGTAATATTATTGTCATCGTAGCCACTATATCTTTCGGGATGGGAATTGATAAATCCGATATAAGACATGTAATAAATTATGGTCCGCCTGCTAATATTGAAACATATTATCAAGAAATAGGTCGTGCTGGGAGAGATGGTATTATTAGTAAAGCTACAATTTATTACGATGATAATGATTTTGCAACCACTGCCTATTTAATATCAAAATCGGAAGATGATAAGCAAGTAAAGATCAAAACAGAAGGCATGGAAGTTTTTAGGAGCTATCTCCAAGAGAGAAATATTTGTAGACAACAAATGATTGATTATTATTTTGATACAGGTAAATTTGCAAATGAAACGAATGTATCGCATATTCCTAAATGCGGAATGTGTGATAATTGTACAAATGAACACAAAGAAGAGTTAAAAGATATTACAAAAGAATCTGAAATTATCATCCAACTTATAAAAACAAATAACTTTACGAGAGGGTTCAATCTTGGGTTAGGCAAAACTATTAAAATGATAAAAACAAACGAAAAATTCGTCGGTTATAATAATTCAGACAAATGGTTAAAAAATGTTATTAATATACTGGTTACTAAAAAAGTTCTTAGGCGTTATAAAGCAGGTTATGGTTTTGCAATTGGATTGGGTACAACACGATTAAGTGACGTCTCTCCAATAAAATCTCGTATTGCAGAAGATTTTAAGAAAATAAAACTTTCCATGCGAACATCTAGTATATCTATCGCGAGTTTGATGAATATTAGAAATAACATTGCAAAAAAATTCAACATGATCCCAACATCATTTATAAATGATAGAGTTATTATGAATATTCATGAAAAATCACCAAAGAATATTTCGGAATTATGGAAAGTTGATGGTATTTCAAATGAATTTATTATGACAGAACCATGTCACGACTTTATGAAAGAATATACACTTGGACAATGCGATAGTAAAAAGGTTTCGTCGCAAAAAAAAAAGGGAAATACAAGAAAACGTATTATTAAATTTTACAAACAAAATAAATCGGTAAAATTTATGTCACAAGCACTGGGAGTTAAAGAACAGACAATTGAGGGTCATATTTTACATTTATTTGAGAATCACGATGATTTTGATGTAGATTTAGATTATTTTGATTTAACAGAAGAAAGGGAAAATCAAATTAAAAAGGCTATTAAAAAGGTTGGTACGGAAAAACTTAGACGTATCAAAGATTTAGTTGGTAAAAACATAAAGTACGTACAAATTAAATTATGTATTCTTGTTATGAAAATTGAGGATCTTTAAATATAAAGTAACTGTGTAATAGTAACTAATACACATTTGACTTGAATATATTAGTTATTATTTATAAATAAATTATGGTGGATCAGATGCGGTTCAAATATAAATTCGCTCCCTCGGATTTCTTGTAACTTCCGTTTAAACAAGAATTCGTCATAGATTGAAGCATTGATTTAAAATTTGCTTTACAGCTAAGAATATTTAGGGAAAGGCAACCTGCGATCAACTGCCACCTCTCATGCGTCTCCTTCTCTTCGTCCTCCTCGTTCTCGTTCTCCTTTTCCGTTTTACCCTCTTGGTACCACGTCGTTTCTTCGATTTACTGCGTTTAGTTCGTCGCTTTCTATATTTTTTAACCCTTTTTACCATTATAAAATAAGTAGATATTTAAAAATAACATATAATAATAATCCAATTATTAATATACAATGGATATTTCAAGAGCAGACGAGATTTTAAAATACTGGTTCAAACATGATGGATCACCGGACTATGACAAATGGTTTATGAAAAGTAGCGAGTATGACGATGAAATCAAAGAGAAATTTGGCAATTTATTAAAAGAAGCAGAAGAAGGAAGGGGTTTTGGTTGGCTTATAAGTAAGGATAGTTTTGTCGCGTATATTATTTTAACAGACCAATTTTCACGACACATTTACAGAGGCTCTGGTGACGCATTTAAAAATGATGTTTCAACAATGATATTTACTAAATTAGGATTTGATTTATATAGACACCAATTAGTAGGTTACGAATTTATGTTTGCTTTTATGCCATATATGCACACCGAATCTCTTAAATATCAAAAGAAAGGTGAAAAAATATTTAATAAACATCGTGAATTATACGTCCGTTCGGAGGAGTGCTGTGGTGGCAGTCATTATGACGCCAAAAAAGGGAGCAGACATCACTTATTGTCTCCACCGGTAACAGGCGAGATCATGTCAGGGATAGAACCCGCATTAACACAAGCGGATAAAGATTTGAAAATATTAGATCAAATACAAACACATGTTATGGGTCATAAACGGACGATTGAACAATTTGGAAGATTTCCCAAAAGAAACGAAGTTTTGGGCAGGGATTCCACCAGTACCGAATTACAATATATGGGATTATCACATGTTAAATCAAGACCTTATTAACTTATTTCGGAGAAAATGAAACACCACAACCACAAGATGTGGCAAAATTTGATTTATATAAATTCACTAATTGCAATTATTTGCAAACTTTGATATAATACTAAAATTTATATACTTATATATGTCTATTCAAATACAACCATTTCCTAAGAATTTTCATTTTGGTGGCGGCGCGTGGGCATCATCTTTTCACATAGGCGTCGTTAAAGCATTGGAAGAACAGTGGGAAGATGCTAAAATAAAATCGGGTGGAACATTAACCGGTAAACTTGGTTCTTATATGAAAATTAGCGGCGATTCAGTGGGTTCTGTAATTGGTGCAGGTGTTCAACTTGGAATAAATTGGAAAGAGCTGCGAGCTATCTATATACAATTGGCAAGACAAGCGCGTAAAGGTGGTGTGTGGTGTGGTAAAATGAGTATATATCATGAAGAAATGTTAGATTGTATTCTCAAAGATCATAGGAGTGTAGAAATATTGAATAAACGAGGATTTGCCATGGGCGTTACACGTTTTTTTAATAAATATCAAAAATATACAAGCTGGCGTAATACTGAACACTTGCGCGAATGTTTTCACTCATCATTTCATGTACCACTATATTGCTCATATAAATCTGGTGTTGATGGACGACAGGCAATTGATGGTGGATTTTCCAATACGATCAAAGAAATGAAAGATATTGAAGCATCGGCGGGCAGAGGTCCATTTTTTCATATTTCCATGTCACCCACTTTCTATGAAATTATATACCCTCCTTCTGATAAAGATATAGATAGAAAAATAAATGAAGGATATAGAGCTACAATGGCTTGGAAACGTGGTACACCTCCTCTTGAAATTTCAAAGTCTACTGGAACTTGCTTCATGATATTTATTCTTTTATTGAGAACAATTCATTTTATATTTCATATTTTTGAAAAAATACTATGTGCTCCTCCTAGTTAACACAAGCGGATAAAGATTTGAAAATGTTAGATCAATTCGGAAGATTTCCCAAAAGAAACGAAGTTTTGGGAGGGATTATCACATGTTAAATCAAGACCATGCTAAATTGAAATTTATTAAAAATGTTAACGTAAAATGCATTACAATGAAAGCTTTATATATTGGTTCAGGTTGTGACATCTTTCCAATTTCATTCTTGAGTTATATCAAGGATTGGGTTTATATTGATTGTCAACCCTTCAGTGAATTTGGAAAAATCGTTCATATTTGCGATAAACGTTGGTGTCCTGATAAATGCATTGGTTACTCAAGGCCGGGGTTTATACCCAAAGTTATTAAAAATATGAAAGATATTGGTTTGAAATATAAAAAAGTATCCGAAAATGAATTAGAATTCACAAACGAAACCCAGCGCGTTACCTTCTTTGTTAATACTTCTGTTCCCGAAGATAATGATAGAATTAAAACCAGGATCAAGGATTTTGATAATTGGATAGTAATGGGTCATGATCCCGATGCAAGTGTATTGAAATATACAACAAAAAATATTACATTTTGGGGAAATAGAGAAACATCTTACTCAAAATGCGAACAAGATGATTATAGAAAAAATGTTAATGAATTATGCTTTCATTTGAACAGGATAGGAACTATTAAAAATCACTTTACGCGTTTTAATTGTATTCATAATGGAAAAGTTAATAGTTTTGATAACTGGTATAGTTTTGTAAAACATACAAATTCTTATTGATCTCTTTTATACCAATGATATGAAATAAAATCATATGGTGGACCATTACCATCATCTTTTAACCAATTACACCAATGTAAATTGCGATATTTTATGTTATCATTGTGGTATTTCAAGATGTAATTGAAATACATCTCATATTCGGATGCACCCATAGGTTTTCCTTTAAATTCATCAGATACAAAATTTATAAAACAATAGTAGAATGGTTTTTTGTGTTTTCTCTCCACCATTTTAATAATTTCTACTATATATTTTTTTTCAAACATCATGTGATGACATATACCAGATTGTTTTACTACTTTAGTTAAATTTTCATGCATAAGAAACATGTGTTTGAAATAGGGTTTATGATTTTCACTACCGTACATGTATAAACATTTCCCCCCATCGATAAATTTGGTAGGTTTAAAAAATATCGTATCACAATCAATAACAAGATAACGATCTAAAATATCAGGTATTATAATACCGGCATATAGTTTTAATAATTGTTGTAGATACCACCCATTGAATTCTGTTTTTCCGTGGGACCGAGCTATCATAGCTTTTGTAAAAGGAAATTTTCTCTCATCTACTGTTATACAATCATTTATACGAATACTGGGATCATAACATATTAAATAAATGTTTCTATATCCAATAATATTTTTTTTGGTATATTGTAGTTGCTTTTCTAATATATTCCTATCATTGGGACCAACCGGTATAACAATATCGAATATTCCATTCATTGTATTATAATTAACGCATTTTATTATAATACAAACTAAACTATTTTTTGGCATTTTTACCATTAATCATTTCGCTAAAATTTCCAAGGTCCTCATACATTTTATCAATACATGTATTAATATTTTTAATATATAATGGCATTATCGTCGCGAATGTAGCGTTTCCACCGTACATATGATCAATAATCTCTTTCAACTTTGCATCCGTTTCCTTATCACGACCAGAAGACCCCAATTGCTTACATTTTTCAAAAGTATAATTTATTAAATTATAAAAATCATCATACTTAAATACCTCATTGCGAATCATTTGATCAAAAATTTCTATATCCATACAATCTTCAATTTCTACTCTTAAATGACTACCCTTTTTAAGAATTTTTGTTAGTTTATTTCTAATTTCTTCATATAATTTTGTTATCCAATCATAATCAGGAGGGTCTCGCGCAACCCTTTCTTCCAAAAGATCACAAAAAGCCTTTTCCGCCATTATTGTCCATTGTTCCTTCATTTTTTGCAACGCCTCTTGATCCGCCTTTTTCAACTCATCTTTACTCATTTCCTTTGCTTCTGACATATATTTTTAACTAGAGATTAGTTTTTAAATTATTTACAATTATTTACAATTATATTCTTTGCAAATTATATTCTTTGCAAATTATATTCTTTGCAAATTATATAAATGATTGATATGTGTCTACTGTCTCCTTATCTTGCATACGGAATGGCATTGTATTGCATGGCTTCAATATATTATTTAATACGAACAAGATCCGTCGGAACACCATTTAGAGATTCTCTTAATGCCAAACAACTAAAAATAAAAGCAGCCTCGGGTGATGTCAGAAGAGGTATCTTTTATCAAGGTATAGGTGCGGGTATATTGGTATTAATGGTATTTCGTCCATTTCAAAGTTGTTAATTTATTTTATTGATATGAATGAAAAAATTGAAAAAAAACTTATACCATTTATAGTATAAAAAAACATGAATAACTTAGATAAAATCAAAGAATTACTTAAAAATGGTCTTGCTATATTGAACAATGTTGATGACCCCGCAAATAAAATTCCAAAAACAATGGAATACATTGACGAAGGATATAAAAATTTGAAGGAAGCCGGTATTCTAATCGCCGCTATTAATCCAGATTTAACCGCCATGATTAATTTTGTACACGAACACGTGGATGAATCAGATCATTGTAAAATAAATCATGGTTTTAGCGGCGTTGCTGATTGGCAATGCTAATCTCTTTAACACCTGACAACCACTCCTAACTAAATATTAAAATCACAACATATTTTAATATCATGGAACATTTATCATCTCCGCGCCAAAAATCAGACCTAAATACCAATGTTCATATTTCACGTCATTATTATTACACTTGTTTTATTTTTAATATAAATTAACCCTCTTTGTTTTTTTGAGATGTTGACTCGTCAATATTTCTTTTTAAATTTTCACGAGCTTCATGTAGAAGGATTTCGGTTTCCTCTATTCCAATACAGGAGTCAGTTATACTAATACCATATTTGAGATTTTCTTTTTTACACAACTTTTGCTTTCCTTCTATTAGATTTGATTCAATCATCACACCTAATACAGGTGCTCCCATAATAATTTTATCAATAACACTTTTTAATACTTTACTCTGATTTTTATAATTTTTATTTGAATTTCCATGCGAACAGTCAATCATTAAACTTCTAGGTAATTCCTTTTCTTCCAATAAAACACTCATTTCACTTATATCATTCAATGAATAATTTGGACCAGTGCTACCACCTCTTAAAATAGTATGACAATCCGCATTACCCCTTGTTCTGCATATAGCTGGTTCACCCTTATCTGTTATACCCATAAAACAATGCTCAAATTTTGCAGATAACACAGCGTCACGAGCAATCTTTTTATTACCGTCTGTTCCATTTTTGAATCCCACCGGCATAGATAGTCCCGAAACTAATTGTCTATGAACCTGACTTTCTGTGGTGCGGGCCCCAATTGCAGCCCACGATATCAAATCAGAAATGTATTGTGGTGTAATGGTATCTAGTACCTCATAGCCACATGGTAAACCCAACTTATTTAGACGAAGCAAAAGGTTTCGTGCTTGCATTAGTCCCTCATTTACTCTACAACTACCATCCAGCATCGGATCGTTAATCAAACCTTTCCACCCAATTGTAGTACGAGGTTTTTCAAAATAAACACGCATTACTATCAATATAGTATCCTTTACCGCATCAGCAATAATATGTAGTTTTTTACCATATTCATATGCCTGTTCAGGGTCATGGATAGAACATGGTCCAACAATAAATAATTTTTTATGAGATTTCCCCGAAACAATATCTCTAATTTCCAACCTTGTCCTTGTTACTAGATCTTTCACAAATTTGTCAGTAGGCAGCGATGAGCGTAAAACATCTGGCTTTACCAAAGATTCAAATCCTTTGATATTTCTGTTTTCCATGTTATTTCTATAATAATATAGAAATAATATTTATATCGATTATTATATACAATTTGATTAATAATATAGTTATATATAAAAATGAATCCGACCTTTCAAAAATATGAGGTAAAACCAGAAGTTTGGAATACTGAATTCGATGCCGCCTATAAAAATATGTCTGAACAAGAGAGAATTACAAGGGATAAATGCCCAAAGTTTACTAAAAAGGGATATGTGGCTAAAAAACTACCATCGGTGTTGAAGAAACGATTAGTAAAGTTGTGGGAGACTAAGAAACATCTTAAAATATCGGAAGATGTCCCGTCCAATGTAATATGGGGTACCAAAAGTTCTGGTAAAGAACTTATTAATATACTGGATATTAAAAAACATGATCTAGCCCTACAAACAGAGTTAGAAAATTACATCGAGAAAGAATTGGAAATTTGGGCTAATACTCCAAATCTAATACATACATCAACATATGGTATACGAGAATATAAACGAGGGGCTACCCTAAAAGTCCATTGCGACAGATATGATACACATGTTTTGTCGGCTATCATACATATCGCGCATGAGCAAGACACACCTTGGAGTTTGGATGTATGGGATCATTCCGGTAAGAAGGAAAAGGTGTATTTGGATGAAAATACAGATCTAGTCCTATATGAATCCATAGCAACCATGCACGGAAGACCGGATCCGTTTATGGGAAATTCATATGTTAACATATTTATCCACTTCAAAACACCCGGATGGATGGATAAAATGAATACCATTTTTAAACGCTGATATACGTACTTTAGATATTTCTAACGATAATCAAAGAGAAGAATTGGATGAAATAGCAGAAAAATATGCCAAGGAAGACAAAGAAGTTGTGTTTGTAGCAGATTTTCCACAAATGTCGTTGGAACATTATGTGAATGGTACTGAAACTAAATCAACAATAATATGTAGTTTTTTACCATATTCATATGCCTGTTCAGGGTCATGGATAGAACATGGTCCAACAATAAATAATTTTTTATGAGATTTCCCCGAAACAATATCTCTAATT
>Ga0114997_10000199_pt1 | contig 46579 bp, 46 predicted proteins | sample ArcticOcean_MG_C_2_FD_87045 | JGI IMG/M metagenome (GOLD analysis project Ga0114997, IMG submission 87045) | Marine microbial communities from western Arctic Ocean - ArcticOcean_MG_CB4_136 | ecosystem: Environmental > Aquatic > Marine > Oceanic | place: Arctic Ocean: Canada Basin | collected... | reverse complement strand
CACCAGTTCCGATCCATACTTCTCTCATATACATGTAGTGTATGAATGCGATACCAGTTACTAGTCCCGCTACTGTTATTGAAACTCTCCAAGCAGGTGCAACTGATCCTCTTTCTAAAAAGAAGAACGCTGTAGCTGCTAAACAACCCATTGATACTAACCAAAATGATATTCCTACGAAATCATCTGTAGCTAGTAAGGCAGTCGCTGCATTAGCTTGGCTAGTAATACCTATAAAGGCAACAGCAGCTAGTGCAATTGTTATTAATTTTCTCATGAAAACCTCCCTCGTTATGTGTTTTCTACTCAGTTTAATATATTAAACTGCTTGCTATTGATTAACTTTTCAACATTAAGCAATTTGTCGGACCTTAATAAAAAACAAAGTTACAGTGAAGTGTTTTTTTTAAAAAAAAGTGTTGATTTTAGCCGTTTTTTAATTTTTTTTTGGGGATATTTATGAAATACTTCATTTTAAATTAATTTTTGGAGAAAGTGATTTGAATCAAAAATATAAAGATGTCTATAACGAGTCTATAAATAACAAAGAAAATTTTTGGAAAAAAATTTCTGAAGATATTTTTTGGTATAAAAAACCAACTAAAATTTTGAATTCTGATAATCCTCCATTTTATAAATGGTATGAAGATGGAGTGACTAACACTTGCTACAATGCTGTCGACCTACATGTTGATGAAGGAAGAGGTGATAAGCTTGCAATTATTTATGATAGCCCAATTACAGGTGTTCAAAAAAAAATAACCTACAAAGAATTAAAAGAAAAAGTTGCTTTGTTTGCTGGGGCTTTAAAAAATCAAGGTGTTGATAAGGGAGATAGAGTAATTATTTATATGCCAATGATTCCAGAAGCAGTAATAACGATGTTGGCTTGTGGAAGAATTGGTGCGGTTCACTCAGTTGTGTTTGGTGGTTTTGCTGCCAATGAACTTGCTAGTAGAATAGATGACTCGAAAGCAAAATTAATTGTTTCTGCATCTTGTGGGTACGAACCGGGAAGAACAGTCTTCTACAAACCTCTTGTGAACAAAGCTGTTGAATTGGCAAATCATAAACCGAATAAATGTATAATTTATCAAAGAGAAAAAGATAAAGCTGATCTAGATCCAAAAATTGATATTTCTTGGGAAGATGCCCTTAAGAATGTACAGCCGGTCGAGTGTGAAAAAATGAATGCAAATGACTATGCTTATATACTTTATACTTCAGGAACAACTGGGCTTCCAAAAGGAATAGTTAGAGATATTGGTGGACATATAGTTGCTCTTAAATGGACAATGAAAAATATTTATAATATTGATCAAGATGATGTTTGGTGGTCTGCGAGCGACATAGGTTGGATAGTTGGTCACTCATATATTGTTTATGCTCCTTTGTTTTATGGATGTACAACTGTTTTGTTTGAAGGTAAACCTGTGGGTACACCTGATGCTGGAGTTTTTTGGAGAGTTATTTCTGAACATAAAGTAAAATCTCTTTTTACCGCACCAACGGCAATAAGAGCAATTAAAAAAGAAGATCCAAATGGAGAGTTTTTTAAAAAATATGATTTAAGTAATTTTGATAAACTTTTTCTAGCGGGTGAAAGAGCTGATCCCGATACCATTAAATGGTTTGAAAAATTATCAAACTCACCTGTAATTGATCACTGGTGGCAAACAGAAACAAGTTGGGCAATCACATCTGACTGCACTGGCATAGAATCCTTTCCGGTAAAATATGGTTCAGCTTTTAAACCTGTGCCTGGATATGATTTAAAAGTTTTAAATGCAGAGGGAAAAGAAGTTGAACCAGGTAAGATGGGAGATATAGTCATTAAACTTCCTTTACCTCCAGGAACCTTCCCTACCCTATGGGGTGCGGATAAACGTTATAAAGAAAACTATATGTCAACTTATCCTGGATATTACTTAACTTATGACGCGGGTCACATAGATGAAGACGGCTATGTTTGGATAATGTCTCGAACTGACGATATTATAAATGTTGCTGGGCATAGGCTGTCTACAGGTGCCATTGAAGAAGTTCTTGCTGAGCATCAAGATGTTGCTGAATGTGCTGTGCTTGGGATTGCCGATAAATTAAAGGGGCAAATTCCAATGGGTTTGCTTGCTTTAAAAGCTGGAGTTACTAAAGACAAAAAAGAGATAATTACAGAGTGTATTAAAATGGTAAGAGAAAAAGTGGGTCCTGTAGCTGCTTTCAAGATAGCAGTAATAGTCAAAAGATTGCCCAAAACTAGGTCTGGAAAAATTTTAAGAGGGACGGTAAGAAAAATTGCTGACAATGAGCCTTATAAAATGCCTGCAACAATTGACGATCCAGCTATTTTAGATGAAATCAAACAAGACCTTATAGAAAATAATATTTTAAAAAATTAAAATTTATTTATTTATTTATTTTCTTCTTTTTCTTCTTTTTCTTCTTTTTTTTTATAAATTCACCAATAGACTCTGTGGATTTAACATTAGTTAAACTTGCATAAAAAATAAGAACAAAAAATCCAACTACAGTCCAACCTAAGAAGAGATTTAAGAAAAAAACAGGCATTGAATTATTTATTCTTCTTATGATAGCAATGATAAAAGGTATAAAATATAAAGCAACTAATATAATAAAAAATAATATTCCAAATATTTCCATAAATTTAATTTATAACTAATTATTATTTTATTTCAATAACTTAAGCTAGGATTTAAAAACCATAGGCTGTCCTTGGGCTTTTGAAATGATTTTACCCTCTGACATTACTAAATTACCGTTTACGATTGTGCCAATTGGAAAGCCTTTAACCTTATAATTATTAAAAGGCGTCCATCCACATTTACTTGCGATCATTTCATTTTTAATTACTTGTTCTTTATTCATATCAACAATTGTTAAATCAGCATCAAATCCTTCTTTAATATAACCTTTGTCTTTGATTCCAAATATTCTACATGGATTCTCACACATAAGTTTAATTAATTGTTCTAAAGATAATTTACCCTTGTTTACATGATCTAACATCACTGGAAAAATTGTTTGCACTCCTGGCATACCCGATGGTGAATCTGGATATTCTTTATCTTTATTTTCTTTTGAATGAGGTGCATGGTCTGAACCTAGTACATCAACGACATTATTTTTAATTGCTATCCAAAGCCTGTCATAATGTTCTTTGGTACGTATTGGTGGATTCATCTGAGCATATGTGCCTAATTTATCATAACAGTCGGGAGCATAAAGAGTAAGATGTTGAGGGGTTGTTTCAAAAGTGACATTTTTTTTGTGCATTGCTAAAAAGTCAACTTCTTCTTTGGTTGTTACGTGTAATACATGAATTTTTTTATTATAACGTTCTGCGATCTTAACGACTCTTCGAGTTGATGACATTGCGCATTCGGCATTTCTCCACTCTGGGTGAGAATGAACATCACCTTTTTTGATAAATTTCTTTCTTAATTTTAATATCTCTTCATCTTCTGAATGAATTGAAACAACACGATCGCTATTAGAAATTACTTTTTCTATATCTTCTTCTTTATCAACTAATAGCTTTCCTGTTGAAGAGCCAGCAAACAATTTTACACCACAACACCCTTCTACATCTTTAAGTTTGGATAATTGATCTATATTGTCAGGTGTAGCTCCAAAATAAAAAGCATAATTGCTGTGCATTCTATCTTTTGCTAATTGGAGTTTTTTATCAAACTCTATTAAGTTTGATGTTGGAGGATTAGTATTAGGCATTTCAAATAGGGAAGTTACCCCTCCTAATACCGCAGCCCTGCTTCCACTTTCTAAATCCTCAACATCAGTTGAGCCAGGTTCTCTAAAATGGGTTTGAGTATCTATTATACCTGGAAGAACCACTTTGTTCGTAGCATTCAATACTTTTGCACCGCTTGATTCTACTTTACCAATTTTTTTTATTTTTTTTCCCAGTAAAGCCACGTCAGTTTGGACTAATTTACCCTCAATATAACAAGATCCGTTTTTAATAATGAGGCTATAATTATCAGACATGATTTATTAAATATATTATACAATACAATCTTGCAAATATGGAAAAAAATCAAATTGTAATATTAGAAGATAGAGGTACAATCTCAGTATCAGGACCTGATTCTGAAGACTTTCTTCAAAATATATTAACCAATGATGTTGGCAAAGTAGCTGAATCCAACTCTATTTTTTCAGCGATATTTACTCCCCAAGGCAAATATCTTTATGAATTTTTTGTAATAAAATCAAAAAATGGTTACTTTTTAGATTGTGACAATGAATTTACAGAAGATATTATAGAAAATTTGTCCAAATATAAAATTAGATCCAAAATCGAAATAAAAAATCTAACTTCTGAATACGTAATTGGAATAATAAGCCTAGAAAAGTTTTCAGAAATACAAGCTGATGTAGAAAAAAATACTAATACAGTCTTATATAGAGAAAGTTCTATCTTTATTGATCCTAGAACTAAAAAACTAGGCGCAAGAATTTTATCAGGCATAGAAAAGCTACATCTAACAATTAAAAAACTGGGCTTAAAAATAGTTGATGATAAAAAATATTTGAAGAAAGCATACATTTGTGGAGTTCCAATTAAAGGTATAAAAAATTTAAAAGATCAATTATTTGGGCTTGAAGCAAACCTTGAGCAATTAAGAGCTATAGACTTTAAAAAAGGTTGTTATATAGGGCAAGAAAATACAGCAAGAATGAAATTAAAAAACAAGCTTAGAAGAAAATTGCTACCAATAAAAGCTAAGGATGAATTAAAAATTGGCAGTGATATTATGTTCAATGATGTTAAAATTGGTAAAATTTTAATTAATAAACCTCATCCTTTTGCTTTAATAAAACTTTTTGATCCAGAAATTTCTGATTTTGAAAATAAAGAATTGTCAGCCGATAATAAAAAAGTATATATATTAAAATAATTAGTTCTTTAAATAATGAGGTATAAAAATAAATTATTATGATTGGAATCTTAGGTGGAATGGGAACTCAAGCTGGTCTCGATTTTTGCAACAAGCTATCAAAGCTAAATAGAGGAAAAATTGACCAAAAATACCCTCTTTTTATTTTATACAATAAATCTGATGTGCCAAGACGACCTGAAAATATAAACAAATATAATAAAGTTTTAAAAAGTTTGATTAAAGGTTGCCTCCTGCTGCAAAAAAGTAAATGTAAATTTATTGTTATTCCATGTAATACCGCTCATTACTGGTATGATGATCTTCAAAAAAAAATTAAAATTCCAATAATAAATATGCCAAAAGCGGTTTATCTTCATTCTAAAAAAGAATGTAAAAAAAATTCAAAAATAGGAATTCTTGCAACTGAAGGTACTCTAAAAACAGGTGTTTATAATAAATTTTTTGATAAAGAATTTAAACTAATAAGTCCAAAAAGATCCCTGCAAATAAGTAGCGTTAATAAAGCCATTAAGTATGTAAAAATGGGTAGAATTAAAGATGCGGAAAAATCAATTAAAACTGCAATTAATTTTTTAATTAAAGCAAAATGTAAAAAAATAATACTTGGATGCACTGAATTGCCAATAGCTATTTTTGCATTTAAATCGTTCAAAAAGATTAAATTATCTAAAACTTTTTTAGATCCCAATTTAATATTAGCTAATACTTCTATGAAAAAATATAATGATTTATAATTTAATAGCTATTTATATACTCTGTCAAATTTTTATTTTCTTCTCTAATTTTATTAATAAGATGGTTAACAACATCACCTATAGAAATAATACCTAACAACTTCTTATCTTCCATTATTAAGATATGCCTCAATTTTTTTTCAATCATTGTATCCATTAATTCTGTTACAGACGTATTGAGGTCACAAGTTACTAAATTTGTTGACATAATTTTTGTAACAGAAAGATTTAAATTAAATCTTTCTGTGTAAATAAATTGAGATAAATCTCTTTCTGATATTATTCCAATAACGTTATTATTTTTATCTAAAATTGGCATAGAGCCAACTTTTTTTTCATGCAGATTTTGACTTGCACTTTTAACTGTATCTACTTCGGTTAAAGTAAAACATTTTCTTTTGGACATCCTGCTGACTAATTTTCCAGGCATATCCTTATTTAAGTAGATTTAATTATAATAGTCAATGTAGGTAATAATTACCGTAAAGTAAGCTTAATTTAAGTCTAAGATATTTAATCTAAATTTGATTCAACAAATTCCCAGTTAATTAGTTTTTCAAAAAAATTTTCCAGATACTCTGGTCTTCGATTTTTGTAATCTACATAATAAGAATGTTCCCATAAATCACAACCCAAAATAGGTTTCATATTATAAATCAGAGTATTTTCAGCATTTGAAGTTTTGTTAACAACCAGCTTTCCTTTGTTAATTGATAGCCAACACCAACCGGATCCAAATTGAGTGACGCCTGCTTGAATAAATTGTTTTTTAAATTCCTCTACACTTCCAAAGTCAGCTACTATCTTGTTCTTTAATTTAACGGGCATTGAGCTTCCGCCATTTGGTTTCATACATTTCCAAAATAGTAAATGATTCCAATGTTGGCTGGCATTGTTAAAAATTAATGTTTTTGATTTATCTTTTGAAGAATTTAAAATTATTTCTTCTAAAGTCATTTTTGACATATCTGTCTCTTTAATAAAATTATTAAGATTTGTTATATAAGTCTGATGATGTTTTCCGTGATGTAAGTATAATGTTTCTTCTGACATTATTGGTGCAAGAGCACTTTTAGCATAGTTTAGTGTAGGTAATTCAAAAGCCATTATTAACTATATAAAAAATATGTAAATTAAAACATGATAATACTGACGCAACCTTTCATAATAATGAATTTTCTTGATTTTGGTGCGGTCGAAGAGACTCGAACTCTCACGGGAAAACCCACACGCCCCTCAAGCTTGCCTGTCTACCAATTTCAGCACGACCGCATATATTATGCGACAATAAAGGAATGACAATTTAAGTTCAAGTTGATAGATTAGGATAAGTATGTCTGCACAAGAACATTATAATAGAAGCACTTCTGAGATTTATAAAAAAATCTCAAAACACGTTCCTGAAATTGAATGGAAAGTGCATGCACCATTAATAGAAAAAATTAATAAATTAAAGAAAGAAAAAAACGCAGTAATTCTAGCTCATAATTATCAAACACCAGAAATTTACTATGGTGTTTCTGATATTGCCGCTGACTCGTTAGCACTTGCAGTTGAAGCTGCCAAAACTTCGGCTGATATCATTGTTCTTTGTGGGGTTCACTTTATGGCTGAAACAGCAAAATTAATGAGTCCGGATAAAAAAGTTTTAATTCCTGATATGGATGCAGGTTGTTCACTGGCCGCCTCATTAACGGGCGAGGATGTAAGATTATTGAAAAAAAAATACCCAGGTGTTCCAGTCGTTTCATATGTTAATACTTCAGCTGACGTTAAAGCTGAAACTGATGTATGCTGCACCTCTGCAAACGCCGTTAAAGTAGTTGAGTCTTTAAAGACTGACAAAGTTATATTTTTACCTGATCAACATTTGGCAAATTATGTAGCGAAACAAACAAAAGTTAAAATCATTTCTTGGAAAGGTTCATGTATTGTACACGAACAATTTTCAGCAAAAGAAATTCAAGATATTAGAGAAGCAAACCCAGGCATAAAAGTTATAGGTCATCCTGAATGTCCTAGTGATGTCTTAGATGCTTGTGACTTTGCAGGTTCGACTGGTGGTATGATAGATTATGTAAAAAAAAATCAACCAAAAAAAGTTATGTTAGTTACAGAGTGTTCTATGAGTGACAATGTTCAGGCAGACAATCCGAATGTTGAGTTTATCAAGCCCTGCAACCTTTGTCCTTATATGAAAAAAATTACATTACAAAAAATTCTTGATTGTTTAGAAAATGAAACAAATGAAATTTTCATTGAAGAAAAAATGGCAAAAGCTGCAAGAAAATCCGTACAAAGAATGGCTGAAATCGGTCGCTAGATTCAGTGCAAAAATTAAATCAAAACTATATTAACTCAATTGTTAAACAAGCTCTTAATGAAGATCTTAAACCCTTTGGAGATATCACAACTAAGCTCATAAGTTTTAAAGACAAAAAGGTTAAGGCAAAAATTATAGCTAAACAAAGTGGTGTAATCGCAGGTTTGGATTTCTGTAAAGCCGCTTTCAAAATTGTTGGAAAAGAAACAATTTTCATAAGTAAAGTTAAAGATGGTTCAAAAGTAAAAAAAAATAAGATTATCGCTGAAGTAAAAGCTAAAGTGAAAACAATTTTAATTGCAGAAAGAACTGCTTTAAATTTCTTAAACCATGCCTCAGGCATTGCTACATTAACTCATCATTTCACTCAAAAAGTAAATAAAAAAACTAAAATTTGTTGCACAAGAAAAACAACACCTAATTTAAGATTTTTAGAGAAGTATGCAGTTACTAAAGGTGGTGGTTTTAACCATAGATATAATCTTAGTGATGAGATTATGATCAAAGATAATCATATAAGCGCTGAAGATAATCTAAAAACTTTAGTAAATAAGGCTATTAAGACTAAAAAAATTGTAACAGTAGAGATAGAAAATTTGAAACAATTAAATCAAGTGTTAGGACTTAAATTTAAAAGGATACTATTCGATAATATGAATACAAAACAATTAAGAAAATGTTTGAAACTTTGTAAAAATAAATATGAAACAGAATACTCTGGTAATGCTGATCTAAAGAATATCAAAAAAATATCTAATACTGGAATTAATAGAATCTCGGTGGGCGCTATTACTCACAGCGCTAAATCTTTTGATACAAGTTTGTTATTTAATTAAGTCTTGTGTGGTTTAATTAGAAATTAACTTGGGGGTTAAGAATTCTTGAATAACCACGCAAAACAATGCTGTGGTACTCTTAAAAATTTTAATTGATAGTGTGCAATAACGCACAGTTATAGTAAATTATTTTCTAAGTTCGGCTTGCGCGGCAGCTAACCTGGCAACAGGGACTCTAAATGGTGAACAGGAAACATAATGAAGACCTATTTTTGAGCAAAACTCTATACTTTTTGGATCTCCTCCATGTTCCCCACAAATTCCAAGTTTTAGCCTTTTATTTTCTTTGCGCCCTCTTTCAGAAGCAATTGTAATTAATTCACCTACTCCATCTTGGTCAATGCTAACAAATGGATCTACCTCGAATACTTTGTTGTTAATATAATCACTTAAAAACTTACCAGAATCATCTCTACTAATGCCAAGAGTTGTTTGTGTTAAGTCATTAGTTCCAAAACTAAAAAAATCTGCGTATTTTGAAATAGCTTTTGCCTGCAGAGCAGCTCTAGGTAGCTCTATCATTGTGCCGACGATATAGTTAAATTTAATATTGTGCTTTGCTCTAATTATATTGGCAGTTCTATCAACGAGCTCTCTTAATATTTTCAGTTCTGTATCAGTTGAAACTAAAGGAATCATTATTTCAACAAATGCACTTTTTTTCCTTTCATTCTTAAGTTCTATCAATGCCTCAAATATTGCTTTACACTGCATTTCATATATTTCTGGAAAAGAAATACCAAGTCTGCATCCTCTATGCCCAAGCATGGGATTTTCTTCATGTAGTTCAGATATTCTTTCTTTTATTTCTTTAATTCCTAAATTTAATGATCTCGCAACCTCTTCAATATCTTTTTCTGTTTTTGGTAGAAATTCATGTAAAGGAGGATCTAGCAACCTAACTGTTACAGGCAGACCGCTCATAACTTTAAATATCTCTTTAAAATCCTTTTGTTGATAAGGCAGTAATTTACCTAAAGCATTACCTCTATCTTCTTTGGATTTTGATAAAATCATCTGTCTAACTGAAAGAATTCTTTCTTCGTCAAAAAACATATGCTCAGTTCTACAAAGACCGATTCCTTCTGCTCCAAATTTTCTTGCTGTCCTACTGTCATTTTCAGTTTCTGCATTAGTTCTTATTTTTAATTTTCTAAACTGATCTGCCCAACTCATAATTTTTGAGAAATAACCAGAAATTTCAGGCTGAATTGTTGGCACTAAGCCTTTCATAACTTTACCTGTGCCGCCATCTATCGTGATAATCTCTCCTTCTTTGATTGCTTCTTCTCCTGCTTTAAATTGTTTGGCCTCATAATCAATAGTGATTTCACTTGAGCCTGACACACATGGTCTACCCATTCCTCTAGCCACTACTGCAGCATGACTAGTCATTCCACCTCTAACCGTTAAAATACCTTTGGCAGCATGCATGCCATGAATATCTTCTGGAGAAGTTTCTAATCTAACTAATATTGTATCTTGCATCATGCCGCTTAATCTCTCAGCTTCATCAGCGGAAAATACAACTTTTCCACTTGCAGCTCCCGGTGAGGCTGGTAATCCCGACGCAATAATTTCTTTTTTTACTTTGTCATCTAAAGTTGGGTGTAACAATGTGTCTAAAGTATTTGGATCAATTCTAAGGATTGCCTCTTTTTTTGATATTAATTTTTCTTCGACCATATCTACAGCTATTTTTATAGCTGCTTTTGCAGTTCTTTTTCCCGATCTAGTTTGAAGCATCCAAAGTTTATTATTTTCTACAGTAAATTCTATATCTTGCATATCACGATAATATTTTTCTAATTTGATAAACACCTTGGCTAATTCTTTGTAAACTTTCGGCATAGCTTCTTCCATTGATAATTTTTTTGACCCTGATTCTTTTTTTTCTTTTATGGTAATGTTTTGAGGCGTTCTTGTTCCAGCTACTACATCTTCGCCTTGCGCATTAATTAAGAACTCACCAAAAAATGAATTTTCGCCAGTTGAAGGATTTCTGGTAAAAGCTACACCCGTTGAACAATTGTCACCCATGTTTCCAAAAACCATAGCTTGGACATTTACAGCTGTTCCCCAATGATCTGGAATTTGATTTAACTTTCTGTAAGTTTTTGCTCTTTGACTGTCCCAAGATAGAAATACAGACTTAATTGCCCCGTAAAGTTGTTTTTTTATATCTTGAGGGAAGTCAATTTTTTTTTCTTTTTTAATTAATTCTTTGAAATTTAATATTAACCCATCCCAATCTTTTTCATCGAGGTCGGTATCTAATAGTGCACCTTTTGTTAATTTATAATTATCAATCAGCTCTTCAAATAAATGACTCTCGATACCTAGCACAACATTGCTATACATTTGAATAAATCTTCTGTAGCTATCTTTTGCAAATCTTCCATTTAAGGTTTTTTTAGCTAATGCTTCAACAGTTTTATCATTTAAACCTAAATTTAAAATTGTATCCATCATTCCGGGCATAGAAATTCTTGCTCTCGATCTAACCGAGACTAATAAAGGATTGTTGAAATCTCCAAATTTTTTTTTTGTTTTAATTTCAATATTTTTAAGCTCTTTTTGAATAGCTTGAATAATTTTATTTGGTAATTTTTTTTTATTTTTATAAAAAATATCACAAACTTCTGTAGAGATTGTAAATCCTGGTGGAACTGGTAAACCTAATTTTCCCATTTCTCCAAGGTTGGCACCTTTACCACCTAAGATATTTTTTTTGTTTTTAAGTTTTTTTGTAGCTTTGTCCTCAAAATTAAATATAAATTTTTTCATTACAGGCCTTCTAGTTTTGAAAAATTAATAAAATTATTAAAAGTATTGCAAAACATTTTTAATAGTTCTAATCGATTATTTTTTATATCATTATTTTCATCATTTACCTTAACGTTGTCAAAAAAATTATCTGTTAATGGTTTTATTTCTGACATTTGAACTAGTAAATTTTCATAGTTTTTTTTATCTTCTTTGACCGTAAAAGCCTTTCGAATATCATTTATTTTTTCAAAAAGCGCTTTTTCCTCATTTTTTCTGAAGAGAACCGGGTCAGGTCTACCCGCAGCTTCTGGGTCTACATTTTGAATTATATTAAAGGCTCTTTTATAAGCATTAATAGTATTTATTCCAATTTCTTTATCAATATACTTATGCATCAAAATATTTTTTTTATAAAGATCTAAATAATTATCTCCAAAATGAGAATCAATTGCAGCCTCAATAATATCGAATCTAACTTTTTTCTCTTTTAAAATATTTTTCATTCTTTCTTTTAAAAAATTTAATATTTCTTTTTCAGTGTTTAAATTTTTAATATCTACTCCCTGCTCTTTATATAATTCTATCCCATAATTAATCAAATCTCTTAACTTTATGGATAAATTATTTTCTATAATAATTCTTAACAAACCTATTGCTGCGCGTCTTAGTGCGAACGGATCTTTAGAGCTAGTTGGTTTCTCGTTTATTAAGAAAAAACCCAAGAGACTGTCTAATTTATCGACAATGGAAATTGAGTAACTCATTGGTTTTTTTGGGACTTGAGAAGAGGTTCCTATCGGTAAATAATGTTCACTAATTGCATTGGATACATCTTCTTCAAATCCTTGAGCCAAAGCAAAATATTTTCCCATAACGCCTTGTAGTTCCGGGTATTCACCGACCAAATCAGAACATAAATCAGATTTTGAAATTGATGCAGCGATTTGTATTTTTTCTTTATTTATATTTAGTTCATCCGATATCATTGAAGATAGTTTTCTCAGTCTCTGTGTCTTGTCATAGATTGTTCCTAATTTTTCATAAAAGATAATATTCTTCAATCCACCTATCTGTTTAATTAAATTCTTAGATTTATCTTTATCCCAAAAAAATTTAGCGTCTGACAGTCTTGCTTCAACTACTCTTCTATTTCCTTTTTTAATATAATTTTTTTTATCATTTTTATTAGTTACAACCAAAAAATAATTTGTAAGCTTTTCATTGTGATTAAATAATGGAAAGTACCTTTGATGATTTTGCAAAGTTGATATAATTATTTCATTTGGCATTTCTAAATATTCTTTTTTAAAACCAATAATTAGAACATTTGGATTTTCAACAATATTAATTACTTCTTCGAGAAGATTGGTGTTAAAATTTTCTTTATAATTTCTATTTTTGCAAATAGCCTCAAATTTTTTTAAGATTTTTTTCTTTCTTTCTTCTTGATCTAGAACAATGTCATTAGTTTTTAGAAATTTTTGATATTCAATAAAATTTTTAATTTTCTTATTTTTTACAATTAAATCCTGTTCTATAACTACATTGTTGCAAGACTGCAGGTGTCCATATTTAAATGAAAGACACTTTTTATCAAATACTGTCAAAATTGATCTTAAGGGCCTACCCCACAACATGTTGTTATGAGACCATTTCATTGATTTTCTCCAGTTTAATGCGGCTATAGAATTTACTGTGGCTTTAATCAATAAATCACTTGTCAATATTTCTTTTGGTTTAGTTTTGATAAAATAAAATCTACCCTTTTCACTTTCTTTTTCAAAAACTTCTTTTTTAGAAACATTATGCGATTTTATAAATCTATTTAAAATATCATCAAGAACACCTACTTTCGGGCCTTTTATTTCTTTGGCAAGAATTTTAGTTTTTTTTGGGATATCCTTAATCAAAATTGATAGTCTTGTTGGAGAAGAATATTCTGATATTGATTTATATTTAACAGTTTCTGAGTCCAGCTCTTTCTGAAAAAGTTCTTTAAGTTCCTTTCTTGCACTAATTTGTAATAATGGCGGTATTTCCTCGCTATATAGTTCTAGTAGAAATTCAGACATAAATTAAACTTGAGTATTTAACCACGCAGCACCGGTCTTTTTAGCAAGCTCACGAATTCTATTGATATATCCGGTTCGTTCAGCAACCCCTATTACACCTCTGGCATCGAGCAAATTAAAAAAATGACTTGCTTTTAAACACTGGTCATAAGCAGGTAATGTGAGTTTTTTATCAAGTAAATCTGTACATTCTTTCTCAGCAAACTCAAAATTTTTTAATAAATTTTTAGTATTTGCAAATTCAAAATTATAAGCAGAAAATTCTTTTTCAGCTTGAAGGAACACTTCTTTATATTTTACTCCATTGTTATTCCAATCTAAGTCAAATACATTATCAACTCCCTGCACAAACATGCAAAGTCTTTCTAGACCATACGTTAGCTCAACTGGAATAGGTTTGCATTCTAACCCGGCCATCTGCTGGAAATATGTAAATTGAGTAATTTCCATTCCATCACACCATACTTCCCAGCCCAAACCAGCTGCGCCTAAAGTTGGACTTTCCCAATCATCTTCGACAAATCTTATGTCATGATTTTTAACGTCAATGCCAATTGCAGCAAGACTTTTTAAATATGTTTGCTTTATGTTATCTGGGGACGGTTTTATAATTACTTGGAACTGATAATAATGTTGTAGCCTATTAGGATTTTCACCATATCTACCATCCGTGGGTCTTCTCGATGGCTGAACATATGCTGCTTTCCACGGTTTTGGGCCCAATGATTTTAATGTTGTCGCTGGGTGAAAGGTTCCTGCCCCAACCTCAAGATCGTAGGGTTGAAGGATTACACATCCATAATTTGCCCAAAATTTTTGTAAATTCATTATGATGTCTTGAAAGGATAAAATTTTTTTATTTTTTATTTTTTTATTCTTTTTAATTGGCATTTATAAACCAAATTTTTGCCACATAGATTTTTCTTCTAGGATATTTGTTAAGGTGTCTAACGGGTCTTTAAAAGAAGAAGACAGTCTTTTAGCAATAAATCCTTTTTGCTTTTCAAAATTTTTAACTATCACCTTGTCTCCAAATTTTTGTTTTAAAACTTGATCCATATTACCAATTCCATCTATTAAACCTAATTCTAATGCGCTTTTTCCTGTCCAAAATTCACCAGTAAAAATATTATTTTTTTCGGGGTCTTTTAATTTTTTTCCTCTACTATTTTTAACTACATTAATGAAGTCAGCGTGTAATTCTAATTGAATACTTTTTAGTCTAGTTATATCTTCTTCTTTTTCTTCAACAAATGGGTCTAAAGTACTTTTATTTTTTCCAGCTGTATAAATTCTTCTCTCAACTCCTATTTTTTTAATTAGATCTTTAAATCCAAAAGAGGCTGAAATAACACCGATTGAGCCTATTATTGAACTCGAGTTAGCATAAATTTCATCTCCTGCGCAAGATATTAAATATCCACCCGATGCAGCGACATCTTCTGCAAATATTAAAACTTTTATATTTTTTTTATCAGCGAGTTGCTTTATATAGCTGAAAATTAAATGTGATTGAACTGGCGATCCGCCTGGAGAATTAATTGAAATTGCTACATGTTTTGGTTTTTTAAATGAAAATGCCTTATTCAATATATCTTTTTGCCCAACAAGCTCCAACCCTTGTTTAAATTTTCCTGCTGATCCAATTATACCGGTTAATCTAATGTGTGGAACAATGATTTTTTTTTTGAAAATAGAAAACATGATTTAATGATTATTAATATTAATCTTATATCAGTAATAGTTTTAAATTTTAATTATTTTCTTTCGCTACCTCTAGTTGAATCTGAGGTGCGTCACCAGGGATTAAATTAGAAATTTATTAATATAAAAATCCATTATAATTGAAAAATGGGATCTGTAATACCTTTAAAAAAATCTGCCAACTCTGCTTATCTAGATCTTAAAAACCTCATAGGCAACAAACTTATAAAAGTTGAGGATTTAATTGAATTAAAGCTTGAAAGTGAAGTGGGTTTAATAAAAAAAATGAGCGATCACCACTTAAAGTCAGGTGGAAAAAGATTGAGAGCTCTGCTAACTCTAGGAGCTGCTAAATTATCTGGTTACGATCTTGGTGAAAGAGATATAAACTTATCTGCCTGCGTTGAATTAATCCATTCTGCAACTTTATTACACGATGATGTTATAGACGAAAGTAAACTAAGAAGAGGAATGCAAACTACAAATTCTATTTGGGGCAATCAATCTTCGATATTAGTTGGAGACTATCTTTTGAGCAGATGTTTTGAAATTATGGTTGATGATGGGGATTTAGAGATTTTAAAATTACTTTCTTCTACCTCAGCTAAAATTGCTCAAGGTGAAATTTTACAGCTTCAACATAAGGGAGAGGCTGATATTCTGGAAGAAATTTATATAAATATAATTAGCTTAAAAACAGCTGCACTTTTTTCTGCAGCAACTAGAACGGGTGCTTGCCTGGCGAATAGCAACGGAAAGGAAAAGAATGCGTTAGAGTCCTATGGAAAAAATCTTGGTTTAGCATTTCAAATCGCAGATGATGCTTTAGATTATTATGCAAAGGAAAAATTGTTTGGAAAAGAAATAGGAAAAGATTTTTTTGAAGGTAAAACTACTTTGCCATTAATTATAATTTTTCAAAAAGGAAATGATGAAGAAAGAAATTTTTTATCAGAGATTTTAAAAAAAGAAGAGAGAAATGAAGACGATTTTAGTGAAACATTGACGTTAATTAATAAATATAAAGCTGTTGAGGCAAGTTTAAAAAGGGCTGAATATTTTGTAAATGTTTCGTATGATGCTTTAGGAATATTTCCTGATAGCGTAGATAAAAAAATTCTTCAAAATTTAACTGGTTTTAGTCTTAACAGATCTTTTTAAGGATAAAGAAGTTCTTTGTTCCAAGAACCTTTAATTTTTTTATAATTAAGTCTTTCGTGAACTCTTCCCTCCCCGTCAATCCAAAATTCAATTTCATCTGGTAGCAGTCTCCAGCCTGACCAATGAGAAGGTCTGGGAACATTTTTTTGATCAGGATATTTTTTTTCAAATTTTTTTATTTTTTCAAAAAAAGTTAATCTTTTGTCGAGAACTTCAGATTGAGATGAGGCCCAGGCGCTAATTTTATTTTTATAAGGTCTTGAATTGAAATAATCATCGGCTTCTGTTGAAGTTACTTCTTCGACTTTCCCTAAAATTCTAATTTGCCTTCTTAAACTTTTCCAGTGAAAGCACATTGAGGCTTTTTGATTGACTTTAAGTTCACTTCCTTTTTTGCTATTAAAATTTGTATAAAATACGAATCCTTTTTGACTTAACCCTTTAAGCAGTACCATTCTTACATTTGGCTGATTTTTTCCGTCTGAAGTAGCTATTGCGACTGCGTTCGGGTCGTTAATCTCAGTTTCTTTTGATTTTTCAAACCATTTTTTGAATAAATCTATAGGATTATTCAAGTCTTCGAAGCAACTATCTAATCCTAGTGAATTTTTGCCATTATTTTGATTCATATTTTTTATAAAATAACTTATACATTAAATAACTATGTCTTTTAATACTTTTGGTAAAATATTTAGATTTACTACTTGGGGTGAGTCTCATGGGCCCGCTATAGGTTGTGTGATTGATGGATCTCCTCCAAATATTCAAATATCTGAAAAAGATATACAAGAAGATATGAATAGAAGAAGACCTGGACAATCAAAATTTACCACTCAGAGAAAAGAGTCTGATAAGATAATTATTTTATCGGGTGTGTTTGAGGGCAAAACTACAGGTACTCCAATATCAATTATTATTTACAATGAAGATAAAAAATCTAGAGATTATGAATCTATTAAAGATAAATTTAGACCTGGCCATGCTGATTATACATATTTTAGAAAATACGGGATTAGGGATTTTAGAGGAGGTGGAAGACAATCTGCAAGGGAAACGGCGTGTAGGGTAGCAGCTGGTGCTGTAGCAAGAATTATTTTACAAAAATTAATCGGTAAAAATTTTAAAACCATAGGTGCTGTTACACAACTAGGTTTGTTGTCATGTGATAAAAATAATTGGAATGATAAAGAAATTAGAAAAAATCCATTTTTTTGCCCAGATGAGAAGTCTGTCAAATTATGGGAAAAATATTTACTAGAAGTAAGAAAATCAGGTTCATCCTGTGGGGCTATAATAGAATTAAGATCATCGGGTATACCCGTTGGTTTGGGCGCACCTATCTACTCTAAATTGGATGCAGATATAGCCGCTGCATTAATGAGCATCAATGCAGTTAAAGGTGTTAATATAGGTTCAGGAATGAATTCAGCTTTTTTAAGTGGAGAGGAAAATTCTGATGAAATGAGAGTAAGATCTGGGAGATTAAAGTTTAAATCGAATAATGCTGGTGGTATTTTAGGTGGTATATCTTCTGGTCAAAATATTATTGCTTCCTTTGCAGTAAAGCCAACTTCTTCAATTTTAACTAAAAGAGAAACCATTGATAAAAAAGGTAAGAACGCAAATATATCTGTTAGAGGTCGTCACGATCCTTGCGTTGGCATTAGGGCGGTGCCAATTGGTGAGGCAATGATTAACTGTGTATTGCTAGATCATTTATTAATGAATAGAGCCCAGTGTGGTTAAGTTAAATTTTTATTTTACTCTTCGCAAAAATAATATTTGAACTCAATGTTTCTTCGATTTTATTAGCTATCGATCTACTGTCTAATCCTGCTTTTTCATACATTTTTTCCGGACTGTCTTGGTCAATAAATAAATCAGGCAATGTCATTGATCTAAATTTTAATCCTCTGTCAAAAACTCCTTTATTTGACAATAATTGCATTACGTGAGAACCAAAACCTCCTACCGAACCTTCTTCGATTGATACGAGTACTTCGTGATTTGTTGCTACTTCCATAATTAATTTTTCGTCTAAAGGTTTTGCGAACCTCGCGTCAATTATTGTTATGTCTATACCTTTTGATATTAAAATTTCTGAAGCTTTTTTACATTCTGCTAACCTTCCTCCGAAACTTAATATGGCTACTTTTTTTCCTTTTTTAATAGTTCTACCTTTGCCAATTTCTAATATTTCGTTGATGTCTGGTAAATCAACACCTAGGCCATTGCCTCTTGGATATCTGAAGGCAGAAGGTCGATCATTAATTTTTACAGAAGTGTTTATCATTTTAACTAATTCAGCTTCATCACTTGCTGCCATTACGACGAAATTTGGCAATGTAGTTAAATAAGTAATATCAAATGATCCAGCGTGGGTTGGTCCGTCAGCGCCAACAAGACCAGCTCGGTCAATTGCAAATCTAACTGGTAAAGATTGAATGGCTACATCGTGAACAACCTGATCATAAGCTCGCTGCAAAAAAGTAGAGTAAATTGCTGCGAAAGGTTTATATCCTTCTGTCGCCAACCCCGCAGCAAAAGTAACAGCATGCTGCTCTGCTATACCTACGTCAAACATTCTGTCTGGAAATTTTTTTTCAAACAAATTTAATCCAGTACCTGCTGGCATTGCACCTGTAATTCCTATAATTTTTGTATCATTTTCCGCATGTTTAATTAAAGTTTCAGCAAATATTTTTGTATATGAAGGAGTGCTTGAAGTATTTTTTTTTTGTTCACCTGTCAGTACATTAAATTTTGAAACTCCGTGATATTTGTCTCCAGATTCTTCGGCTGGTTTATATCCTTTGCCTTTTTTTGTTATAGTATGAATTAATATTGGCCCATCATGTTTGACATTTTTAACGTTTTCTAACACTGAAACTAAGTTGTCTATATCGTGACCATCTATAGGTCCTATGTAATAAAAACCTAACTCACTAAACAAAGTTCCTCCTGTTACCAATCCTCGCAGTAAATCTTCTGCCTTTCCCGCTTTTTGACTAAATCTTTTAGAGAATGCAGAAGTTATCAATTTTACAGTTTCTCTAAAACTAAAATAGAGTTTGCCCGAAAGAAGTTTTGCTAAATACTTACTCATAGCTCCAACAGGATTTGCAATCGACATATCATTGTCATTTAAAACAACAATTAATTTAGATTTTAATGCTCCCGCATTATTCATTGCTTCGTAAGCCATCCCCGCGCTCATAGCGCCATCTCCAATAACAGCAATTACATTATTTTTGTCATTTGACAGTTTTTTTGCTACAGCCATGCCCAACGATGATGAAATTGATGTCGAGCTGTGTGCAGCTCCAAATGGGTCGTATTCACTCTCAGTTCTTTTCGTAAAACCAGATAAGCCACCTCCTTTACGAAGAGTTCTTATTTGTTTTTTTCTTCCAGTAATTATTTTGTGTGGGTAGCATTGATGACTAACGTCCCATACCAATTTATCTCGAGGTGTATTAAAAACGTAATGCAAAGCAACTGTTAACTCAACAACTCCCAAACCCGCTCCCAAATGTCCTCCTGTTTCAGAGACTACATCAATTAACTCGTCTCTTAGTTCTTTGGAAACTTGTTTTAATTGATTTCTTTTTAGTTTTCTTAAATCAGTTGGAAAATTAATTTGATCTAGTAAATTTTTATTCATTAAAATTGTCTTCCTAATATAAATTCTACCGTATGTTTTAAGTCGTTTGCTTTTTTTCCATATTTTGTCAATTTTTTCAATATATTCTTTTTTAATTTATTAGCAAAAATATATGCTTTTTTGTTACCAATTAAACTAATTAAAGTAGATTTCCCTTTTTTTTTGTCTTTTTTAATTGGCTTTCCCGCTACTTTAGTAGAACTTTTAATATCTATAAAATCATCAGCCAATTGAAATAAAAGTCCAATTTCCTCACCCAATAAACTTAGCTCTTTTTTTATCTTATTGTTTTTATTTGAAATTATTCCCACAGATAAGCAGCAAAAGTTAAATAGCTTACCGGTCTTCTTTCTCTGCATATCAATTATTTGTTTAAAATTTTTTTTCTTTTTTTCAAAATTTAAATCTAACTCTTGTCCGCCTGCAATTCCTGTGTGCCCTGAACAAACAGCAAGCTCTTTAACAAGTTCAGCCTTAATTTTATGTTTAATTAAATATTTGTTATCTGTTATTAATTCAAAAGCCAAAGTCAATAATGAGTTGCCCGCAAGAACTGCTGTAGACTCTCCAAATTTTACGTGTGTAGATGCCTTGCCTCTTCTTATTTTATCGTTATCCATGCAAGGTAAATCGTCATGTATCAAGGAGTAGGAATGGATACATTCTACTGCTGCACAAACATTAACTAATTTATCAATATTAATATTAAATAATTTACCTGTATTTATTATAATTGAAGATCTGATTTTTTTTCCACCTGCTAAGGTACTGTATTTCATTGGCTCAACTAGTAATGTTTTTTTTTGTTTTTTAAAATAATTTTTTAAAAAACTATCTATTTTTTTTGCGTTAAGTATTATTTTTTTTTTTATCATTCAATTATATATCTTTTTTATTTATGGCAGATATTTCTTTGACTTTATCCTTTAATAAACGATCAACATGATTGTTTAATTGGATCAATTTCTGGTAGTCTTCTATTGACGCCCCAAGATCAACGTCATTTTCTTCTAAACGGTCAAGAATACTATTGATTTCATCTTTGGCTTCTTTTATTGATTTACTTTGAATGCTAGCTAGAATATTTTTAGACTTCATTTTTAGTATAATAATTACATTATGAAAAATATCTATTCAAATATATTAAATGTTAATAAAAATAGTATAACAAAAGCTATAAACTATTTAAATAACAATAAATTAGTTGGTGTGCCTACTGAAACAGTTTATGGACTTTCTGGAAACGCCTATTCTAATCTAGCTATAAAAAAAATATATTCTATTAAAAAAAGACCAAAACATAATCCTTTGATAATTCACTACTACGATATAAAAAAACTTTCATTTGATGCTCACTTAGATAAAGTGTTTTTTAAACTTTATCAAAAATTTTGCCCTGGACCGATAACATTTGTTTTAAAAAAAAAAGCGTTTTCGAAAGTATCAAAACTTGCAACATCAAATCTTAAGACTATTGCAGTTAGATTTCCGAAAAATAAAGTTATTAGAAATATTTTAAAAACAACAAATTTTCCCCTTGCTATACCAAGTGCAAATAAATCTAGTGGTATTAGCCCTGTAAGTGCAATTGATGTTATTGAAGAATTTGGAAATAAAATTAAAATAATACTTGATGGTGGTAATTGTAAAATTGGAATTGAGTCTACGGTAGTGGATTTAACTTCTAGCGTCAAAATACTAAGACTTGGGGCTATAAGTCCTGAAAAAATTGGAATTGTATTAAATAAAAAAATTAAATTTATAAAACAAAAAAAAATAAAATCTCCAGGAGGAATAAAAAAACATTATTCTCCTGGTATACCAATGCTCCTTAATCAAAAAAAGGCTTCTGAAGATGGTGCTTTTATAACTTTTGGAAAAAGGTTTAAAAGTAAATATAATTACTTTAATTTAAGTAAAGATTCTAATTTAAATCAAGCAGCAAAAAATTTATATAAAATATTGAGAATAATAAAAAAAAGAAAATTTAAAAAAATATACGTAATTAAAATATCGCAAAAGGGCATAGGGGCAGCTATCAATGATAGGTTAGAGCACGCTGCAGCAAAATAAATGAAAATTGAAGTAAATAACTTGGTGAAAAAATTTAAAAATACTATTGTGGTCAATAATATTAATTTTACTGTAAATAGAAATAAAACTTTAGGTTTACTAGGCCCAAATGGATGCGGAAAAACCACTTCTATAGGAATGATGTTGGGTCTGATAAAACCAACAAGTGGTGAAGTATTAATTGATGGCTCTAATATTAATAATATCGATAGATATAAAATATTAAATAAAATTAATTTTGCTTCACCGTATATTGAATTGCCGAAAAAATTAACTGTTAGAGAAAATCTTGAAATTTACGCTCGTCTTTATGGTGTGTTAAACTTTAAAAAAAGAATTTCAGAAATATCAAAAGATTTAAATTTTAAGTCTTTTTTAGACAAAAAAACTGGAGAGCTTTCGTCCGGACAAAAGAATAGAGTCTCTCTTGCAAAATCATTAATAAATGAACCGAAACTTCTTTTTTTAGACGAGCCTACTGCGAGTTTAGATCCAGATGTGGGAGATTTTGTTAGAGAATATATTGAAGATTATAAGGCTAATAATGAGGTGACTGTCCTACTTGCTTCTCACAACATGAAAGAAGTTGAAAGACTTTGTGACTCTGTAGTCATGATGAAAGCTGGAAAAATAGTTGATAATGGCACATGTGAATCTCTTATAAAAAAACATGGTAGAGAAAATCTTGAGGATGCTTTTCTCAAAATTGCTAGGAGTAAAGATGAGGTGGCATAAAATATATGGCTTAAGCTTAAGGCATATTTATTTAATTAAAAGTTCTTTTCCAAGAATCTTAGATTTAATTTATTGGCCATCTATACAAATTTTTTTATGGGGCTTTATATCGAAATTTTTCACAATGAATTCATCTTTCTATAATGATACAGTTGGTATTATTCTTACGGCAGCTATACTTTATGATTTTTTATTTAGGACTAGTATTAGTTACAATATGATGTTTTTAGAGGAGATTTGGAGTAGAAACTTTACAAATCTTTTTATTGCACCTATAAAAATTAGTGAAATAATTGCTGCTTTAACAATAACTGCAATAATAAGAACTATGATAGGTTTGATACCAGCTGCTTTATTGGCAATACCACTTTTTGGAGTTTCTATATTTAACTTGGGGCCGCCCCTTTTGCTTTTGCTTTTAAGTCTTTATATTTTTGGTATAACCTTGGGTCTTTTAGTAACTGCAGGCTTAATGAGATTTGGTCCATCATTTGAAAATATAGCTTGGGCAAGTTTGTTTTTTTTAGCTCCCTTAGGCTGCATATATTATCCAATTGAAATCCTGCCAGATTGGCTTCAAATTATTTCAAAGCTGCTGCCTCTGGTCCATATTTTTGAAGAAATGAGAAATATAATGATTAATAATACCGTTAATTATTTTGCAATTTTAAAGGCTATATCTATTTCTTCACTTTATTTCATCGTTGGTGTAATAGTATTTTATCTATCATACTATGGGGCTAGAATACGTGGCACATTAATAAATATAGGTGAATAAATGCACAAAGAAATAGAAGAAATAAAAAAATTAGAAAGTCCACCAAAAGTAATAAAAAATATTTTTAGCAAGGAAGAGATTAATCAATTTCTAAACCTGTATAAAGAATTGCCTACAACAGTTCATAATAAAAAACAAAATGTTATAAAAAAAAGATGGTTAACAGACTATGGAAGAGACTTAGAAAAATTATTTTATGAGAGATTGAAAAATGAAATAAGTGACTTTAAATATGATAACTTAAAAACTGATAATGGAAGTGATATTTATGGTTTGTTTCAAGAAAGTTATAATCCTATTGGACTTCACATTGACGGAGGCTTCAATTTTGAAGATCAAATATATAAACAAAGTTTAATACCACTAACACCTATTGGCAGTACAGTTATTTTTAAAAATAGGTTTTATGGAAATTCAACAAATTTCACAATCGATAAAAATGAACTCAATATAAAAAATTTGAATTATGGTCAAAACAAACGATCATCAGAACATATTGGCATGTTTGGTGAAAAACCTTTTGATAAAAAAATTCATAGTGAATATTTAAATCATGAAAATATTGAAAATCTTATAGGATTAGAGGTGGAATTGATTTATAAATGGGAATTAGGATCAATGCTAATCTTTGATAGGACTAATTTGCATTGCTCATCGTCTGTTATAGAGGGTAAAAAGATAGGTCTAACAACTTTTACAAAAAAATAAAAAAATTATACTTTTATGATAAAAAAATTTGCTTTAAAGGCCGCAAGAAGTGTCATAAAAATTTTGCTTCCTTTTGTATCTAAAATATTAATATGCCTAAGAATTAATAGAAGAGTAGCAAATTATTTAAATCATCAAAGCTTTCTAGCAAATAATTGTTATAATTTTTCAAAATTTATTGAAAAGCTAAATATAAATGAAAAAATTATTGCCTTAGATGTTGGTGCACAGGGAGGTTTCAACGCCGATGGTTTTTTCTCGAAAAGATATGAAAAATTTTTTGAAATTATAATGGTTGAGCCTATTAAAGAAGAGGCAGAAAAATTAAAAAAAAAATTTAAATATGTAATTGATAAGGGTCTATGGAGTTCTAATAAAAAAAAAAGTATTTATATTTTAAAAAATAGGCTTGGTAGCTCGTCTATGTACGAGCCTAATCCATCATCTTTTGAAATTCATTCTATTAAAGAAAAAGATTACAATAGTTACGAAGTAACAAAAAAAACAGAGATAGACTGTGAAACTTTAGATCACACCTTGCATAAAATTAACGTCAAAATTATAGATTATCTTAAATTGGATACTCAAGGTGCTGAATTAGAAATTTTAAAGGGGATGAAAAACTATAAGCCTTTAGTTATAAAATTAGAGGCACATATTTTTTCTATGTATAAAGAAGTTCCAGCTTGGTCTGAGCTCATGGACCATTTAAACAAACTTGGTTATATGGTTTGTGACTGGAAAGGTATTGGCTCTCACGCTACAAGAATCCCAGCTGAAATGGATATAGTTTTTATTCCAAATTTTAAAAAAGAAGACGGTATAAATTTAATAAATAGAAACGAGAATAAATTTATTAGTTTAATGTTGATGTTTGGCTATTTAGATTTATTAAAAATAATAGCTAGAGAACTGAAGCTAAAATCTTACGAAAATTTAGATAATTATAAAGATAGGTTCTTTTTTTAAAATGGCAATATACGACTGTTTTCAATATTTTAACGAGGACCATATCGTGGATCTTAGATTAAATATTCTAGATAAATACGTAGATTATTTTGTAATATCTGAGTCAACAAAAACTCACCAAGGAGAAAATAAAAAATTAAACTTTGACATAAATAATTTTCCTAAATTTAAAAAAAAAATAATTTATTTGGTTGCTGACTTTAAAGAAGTTAGTAATTTAAACAACCATACGGGGGGGGAGTCTGTAATAGAGCAGCATCAAAGAAATTTTTTAATACATGGAATTAAAAAAGCAAATGATAATGATCTTGTTATACTCTCTGATTCTGATGAAATTCCAGATCTTGAAAAATTGTGCCAAATAAAGTCAAAAACTAAATACACTGCTTTTTCGCAAATAATGTTTATGTATAAATTAAATTTACAAAATTTAAATGAGAGTAATTGGATAGGGTCTAAAATTACCTTAAAAAAAAATATTAAATCAATGCAAATTTTACGAAATATGAAATTTAAAAATTATCCATTTTGGAGAATCGATAAACCTAATATACAAATAATAAAAGGAGGGTGGCATTTTTCTTTTCTACAAACTCCTGAAAATATATCAAATAAGATTAAGTCTTACTCTCATGGTGAATTTAATACAGAAAAATTAACTGATGAAGAAAATATTAAAAAAAAAATTATTAGTAATGAAGATGTGTTTGATAGAGGTTTTGATTTAAAAAAAATTAATTTAGATGAATCTTATCCTGATTTTATATTAAAGAATAAACATAGATTAAAACAATGGATATTATAATAGTAGCAATTAATTTTCTAAACCATTTGATGTGCGGGACATAGGATTTGAACCTATAGCCTCTCGTTCCGAAGACGAGCGCTCTATCCAGTTGAAGCTAGTCCCGCTTTTAATTTAAACTTATCAAGACTATAAAACACACTTAATTTAGTTGCAAACATTTCTAAAATTAGTCTCTGTATCTGGTTGAGCTATAAAGACAATAGTTTATAACTTAAAAATTAAATGACAAATAACACAGTAAAATTATCAGTTACAGAACAAGATGTTGGATGTAGGCTTGATATTTTTCTAGCCAAAAAAATTAATTCTTTGACTCGATCAAACTTAAAAAAAATAATCGAGGCAAAACAAGTTTTAATTAATAAAAACATAGTATATTCACCTTCCTACAAGATACGAATTGATGAAATAATTTTTGTAAGTCTGGACCAAAAAATTGAACAAGATTTAATACCTTCAAATATAAAGTTAAATATTATTTATGAAGATGCAAGTATCTTAATTATAAATAAACCTTCTGGAATGGTGGTTCATCCTGGTGCTGGTAATTTTAAAAATACTTTGGTTAATGCTTTAATATTTAAGTATAAAAAAAAATTATCAGACCTTAACGGTGAACTGCGGCCAGGTATAGTTCATAGAATTGACAAAGAAACTAGTGGTTTAATAGTTGTTGCAAAAAATAATATTTCTCACTCAAATCTAGGTAGGCAGTTTAACGAACACACAATAAAAAGAAAATATTTGGCACTAGTTTGGGGTGTAATACGCCCCCTAGAAGGAAGAATAGAAACATTGATAGCAAGAAACAAAAAAAATCGTCAATTGATGGCGGTAAGTGAAGTAAATGGAAAAAAAGCAATAACCAACTATAAAACTTTAAAGGTGTTTGACATTAAAAATGTTCCTAGAATTAGTTTGATTGAATGTAAATTAGAAACTGGAAGAACGCATCAAATAAGGGTGCATATGGCGTACAAAAAGAATCAAATTTTAGGTGATAAACAGTATGGTAAAAAAAATATTAAATTTAAAAAAATTGATAAAGACTTTGAAACAAAGTTAAGCCTTCTCAACAGACAGGCGCTTCATGCAAAAAGTTTAGGTTTTGTACATCCTGAAAATAAAGAAAACATGAATTTTGAGAGCGATCTTCCTGATGATTTTAAAAAACTATTGAATTTACTAGAAAAACTAAGTGATTGAAAATTTTTACATGATATATAAGTATAATAATTATGAACAAAAAAGATAATATTTCTAAAATAAATTTACCAATCGTTGGAGGGTTGTCGCTTTACTTAACGCAAATTAAAAAATTTCCGATGCTTGATGCAGAAGAAGAATATATGTTAGCGAAAAACTGGAAAGAAAGAGGAAATTTAAAAGCCGCCCACAAACTAGTAACAAGTCACCTAAGATTGGTGGCCAAAATTGCAATGGGTTATAGAGGTTATGGGTTGCCTGTTAATGAGTTAATTTCTGAAGGAAATATTGGATTAATGCAAGCTGTAAAAAAATTTGATCCTGATAGGGGATTTAGACTCGCTACTTATGCCATGTGGTGGATTAAAGCTGGCATACAAGCGTATGTTTTGAGATCTTGGAGTTTGGTTAAAATGGGTACAACAACTGCCCAAAAAAAATTATTCTTTAATTTAAAAAAATTAAAAAATCAAATTGCTCCTGAGCAGGAGGGTGACCTAAGAAATGAACAGGTTAATGAAATTTCCAAAAGACTAGATGTAAAATCTGAAGAAGTTGTAAATATGAACAGAAGAATGATGGGACATGAAAAATCTCTAAATGATCCTATAAAATCTGGTGAAACTGATGAATGGCAAGACTGGTTAGTAGACGATCATATGGATCAAGAATTAGTCATGTCACAAAAACAAGAATTTGATGATAAAAAAGAGTTACTATATCAGTCAATAGAAATTTTAAATCAAAGGGAGAAAGAAATTTTAGAAGAAAGAAGGTTAACTGACAAACCTAAAACCTTAGAGGAATTAAGCAAAAAATACAAAATTAGTAGAGAGCGTATTAGGCAAATTGAAACGAAAGCTTTCGAAAAACTTCAAAAATCAATGATTAATGCTTCAAAATCTAAAAACTTGTTACCTAAAAATTAAACTTTAAAAGGATCTTCTAAAAGAATGGTATCTTCTCTTTCTGGACTGGTTGAAATACTTGAGATTTTTGCGCCAATAAAATCTTCTATCGCTGCAACATATTTTTTGGCATTTTTCGGAAGATCAGCCATTTTCCTAATGCCTTGTGTTTTTGTTTTCCAGCCAGGAAATGTTTTATAAATTGGCTTAACCTTTAGTTGATCATCAACTGCAGCAGGTAAATAATCCATTTCTTTTCCATTAACATTATATTTGATACACATTTTGATTTCATCAAGCTCATCTAATACATCTAATTTAGTAAGTGCTATTCCATCTATTCCAGAAATTTTTATAGTTTGTCTAACCAAAACTCCATCAAACCAACCACAACGTCTTTTTCTACTTGTGACAGTTCCAAATTCTTTTCCTCTACTACCTAAAAGTTCCCCCACACTATCCGTTAATTCTGTTGGGAAAGGACCTTCGCCAACTCTTGTAGTATAGGCTTTTGTTATACCTAAGACATAATTTATAGTGTTAGGACCACACCCTGTGCCAGTAGCTGCGGAAGCAGCAACAGTATTTGAAGAAGTTACAAATGGATAGGTTCCATGATCTACGTCCAATAAAATTCCTTGCGCTCCCTCAAATAATATTTTTTTTTTCTGTGATTTAAACTCATCAATTTTTTTCCACACAGGTTTGGAATATTTTAATATTTCTGGAGCAATCTTTAGCAAATCTTCTTTTAGTTTTTTTTTTTCAAAAATTTTTTTACCAAGGCCTTTTCTAATTGCATTGTGGTGAGCGAGAACTGTTTCTAATCTACTATCTAAATTACTCCCAGAAATAAGATCCATAACTCTAATCGATCTTCTTCCAACTTTATCCTCGTAAGCTGGCCCGATGCCCCTTCTCGTTGTTCCGATCTTAGATATCCCAGCGGAGTCCTCTCTAATGGCATCCATTTCTTGATGAAATGGTAAAATAAGGCTAGCTGTTTCAGCTACAATTAAATTATTCTCATCCACTGATACGCCTTTAGACCTAATTTCTTTTATTTCGTCCAGTAATGCCCATGGATCAACTACTACGCCATTCCCAATTATAGAAATTTTATTTTTTCTCACAATACCTGACGGTAATAATCTAAGCTTATATGTGACGCCATCTATTACTAGAGTATGACCTGCGTTGTGTCCTCCTTGAAATCTAACTACTATATCTGCTTCGCTGGATAACCAATCAACAATTTTTCCTTTACCCTCATCACCCCACTGCGAACCTACAACTACTACATTTCTCATTATTTAAATCTTTTAATTATTTTTATTGAGTTTAAGTGATTTATAGGACCATTTCCTTTACCATAATTAAGGTTAGATCCTATTGCCTGGTTAACATATTTAATACCCAGCTCACAGGATTTCTTTAATAGTTTTCCACATGATAAATATGTAGTGATAGCACTAGATAAAGTGCACCCTGTCCCATGAGTATTCTTAGTTGTATATTTTTTATTTTTAAAGATACTTACTTCACGCGAGCTAACCAAAACATCAAATATTATATTTGATTTTAAATGTCCGCCTTTTATTAGTACATTTTTAGCGCCGAAAGTAATCAGTTTTTTTGCAGAAAAAATCATGTCCTCTAAACATAAGATTTTAGTGTCAGTTAAAATTTCAGCCTCTGGAATATTTGGAGTTATTAAATAAACTTTTTTTAATAAATCTTTTTTAATCAGCTTGACAGCATTATCATTAATTAATTTTACACCTCCTTTAGATGCCATTACAGGGTCCAAAACAATCTTTACAACTTTTATTTTTTTTAAAGATTTAACTACGGCTCTTATTACATTTGATGAATGAAGCATACCAATTTTAATCGCATCAGGTTTAATATCATTAGAAGTAAATTCTATTTGGCTCGAGATATTCTTGGGATCAATTGAGATAATATTTTTTACTCCTGTAGTGTTTTGTGAAGTTACTGCTGTGATAGCTGTCATTGCATAGGAGCCAAGAGTCGTGACTGTTTTTATATCAGCCTGTATGCCCGCTCCACCAGAGGAATCAGAGCCAGCAATAATTAAGACTTTAGACTTAGGTTTCATTATTTAATTGATTTTCTAATTATATTTATACATTTGATTAAAAGTTTTTTATTTTTAGACTCCCCCATAATTCTTATTTTTGGCTCTGTGCCCGATTTCCTTATTAACAACCTTCCACTATTTTTAAGAATTTTTTTTGCACTAATTATAGCTCGTTTACACTGTTTGCTATAAATAATATTTTTGTCTTTCACAGCAACATTTTCTAATATTTGAGGAATTGATTTATAGACATTAAATATTTCACTTGCTTTTTTTCCTTTTCTTAGTGAAAATAAAGTTTCTAAAGCAACTAACAGGCCATCACCTGTAGTGGCAAACTTTCCTAGTATTATGTGTCCCGATTGTTCTCCTCCTAAATTAAAATTATTTTTTTTCATTTTTTCTTTCACGTATCTATCGCCAACTTTTGCCCTTGAAAACTTAATTTTTTCATTTTTTAAAAATTGTTCTAAGCCATAGTTTGACATTAGTGTCCCAACAACTCCTCCTCTAAGAATTTTCTTTTCCTTCCATCTTTTGGCCAGCATTGCTATTATCTGGTCTCCATTAATAATGTTACCTTTTTCATCGCACATGATAACTCTATCGGCATCTCCATCTAAAGAGATTCCAAGTTTTGCCTTGTTTTTTTTTACACATGAAATCATTTTGAAAGGATATGTGGAGCCACATTTTTTGTTAATATTTATGCCGTTTGGGTTCACTCCTAGGGGTATTATATTGGCACCTAATTCAGAGAGCAATTTGGGAGCAGCTTTATAACCCGCCCCATTAGCGCAATCCAATACAATTTTCATTTTATTTAAATTAAAACTCTTGGGAAAGTTCTTTCTTAAAATTTTAATATATTTTTCATTAGCATCCTCAATTCTTTTTACTCTTCCTAAAGTTTTTGGAACCGACAAATAGTTGTTTATCTTAGAGTCAATTAATTTTTCTATTTTTTTTTCTATTTTATCAGATAATTTAAGACCATCTGGTCCAAATAATTTTAAACCATTATCATAATATGGGTTGTGAGAAGCTGTTATCATTATCCCCATGTTAGCTTTCATTGACTTTGTTAGCATTGCAAGACCGTTAGTTGGTAAGGGGCCTAAGGTTGTAATATGCATTCCGGCTGATGCTAGCCCCGAGACTAATGCTGGTTCAAGTGTGTAACCTGAGAGTCTTGTATCTTTAGCTATTATTGCTGTCTGTTTAGTCTTTTTTAAATTTTTAAAATACGTACCAGCAGCTAATCCAAATTTAAAAAACTTTTCACCATTAATATTACCTTGGTTAACAGTTCCACGAATTCCATCAGTACCAAAATATTTTTTTTTCATATATTTAATAATTTTTTATATACTAAAATTCCCTGTTTTATCTCATCGACATCATGAACTCTAAATAGTTGCACACCTTGTGAAAGTGTAAATAAAACAGACGAAAGTGTGCCTCCAATTCTTTGTTTAGTATCATACACTCCAGAAATTTGACTAATAAATTTTTTTCTAGATGTGCCTATTAGTATAGGAAATCCCAAAGAATGGAATAAAGAAATTTTATTCATAAGCATCAAATTATGTTTCAAGTTTTTACCAAAACCAATACCCGGGTCTAAAATTATTTTTTTAGAGTACTTTTTTCCTTTTAAATCATGTGTAATTTTTTTCTCAAAAAAATCATAAATATCTAATAAAACATTTTTATACTTAGGATCGACTTGCATAGTTTTTGGCGTGCCTTGCATGTGATGTAAAATTTTCCAAACGTTAAATTTTTCTATTTTTGATATTGATTTAGAATCATAATTAAAAGACGAAACGTCATTTATGATATCTGCCTTATATTCTATTGCGTTGGACATTATTTGTGATTTTCTTGTGTCGATTGATAGCATTATATTGGGATATTTTTTTTTAAAATTTCGTATAACTCCTGAAATTCTTTTCCATTCTTTCTTATATGGAACTGTTAAGGACCCTGGTCTTGTCGATTCGCCACCTATATCAATTATAGATGCGCCAGATTCAATCATTGAATCAATTTTTTTATTGGCTTTTTTTATTTGATTATATTTTCCGCCATCAGAAAAACTATCAGGTGTCATATTTAAAATACCCATTATGGCTGGGTTCTTAAATTCTCTTCTTTTTAATGTAATTTTTTTAAGATCTTTTTTTATTTTTCTTTTTAACGTTAAGTTTTGATATTCTATTTGATTTATATCTATTATTTTTGAAGATACTTTGCCAGCATCTCTAATAAAAATTTCAAGTTGATTAAATGCAATATCATTATTTCCACATAATGAAAATGCAATTTTATTCTTAATTAATTTTTTTGCAACTGTCCCATAATAAAAATTACACGCTCGGGTGTAATATTTTTTCATGATTTTTTTAAATTGCCGGTTTTGGATTTAATCCCAATGAATCTAGAGCTGATGTTTCTTTTTTGCTATCTTCATTTTCTTCTTTGAAAGACCTAGTTGGCTTAACATTTCTTAATATTAAATCTCTTATTTCATCACCTGATAAAGTTTCGTATACTAATAAAGCTTTAGCTAATTTGTGTAGATCATCGATTTTTTCATTGAGTACTGATTTGGCTCTTTCATAGCCTGTATCTACAATTTTCTTAATTTCAGAATCAACTTTCTTTGCTGTTTCTTCTGACATGTTTTGTGTTTGAGTTACAGACCTACCTAAAAAAATTTCTTCTTCATTTTCTCCAAATGCAATTGGACCTAGTTCTTTGCTCATGCCCCATTTAGTGACCATATTTTTTGCCATTTTCGTTACCATCTCAATATCAGATGAGGCTCCCGACGTTACTTTATCGTGCCCAAAAATAATTTCTTCTGCTATCCTGCCCCCCATAGCAACTGCTATATCAGAGTGCATTTTTTCTCTAGTAATTGAAAGTTGATCTCTTTCTGGCAGCCTCATAACCATTCCGAGTGCTCTGCCTCTTGGAATTATAGTAGCTTTATGAATGGGATCCGACGCTTTTTCGTTAAGGGCAACAATGGCATGCCCTCCCTCATGGTAAGCGGTAAGCTTTTTTTCGTCTTCTGTCATTACCATTGATCTTCTTTCAGCGCCCATCATTACTTTGTCCTTTGCTTCTTCAATATCAGACATAGTTACTACTCTCTTGTTTTTCCTAGCTGCTAATAAAGCTGACTCATTAACTAAGTTTGCTAAGTCGGCTCCAGAGAAACCTGGAGTTCCTCTAGCAATAGTTCTCAACTTAACATCTGAACCTGTGGTAATTTTTTTTATATGTACTTTTAAAATTGCTTCTCTTCCAATAATATCTGGATTGCCTACTACTACTTGTCTGTCAAATCTTCCTGGTCTTAATAAAGCTGGGTCTAACACATCTGGTCTATTAGTTGCTGCAATTAAAATAATTCCTTCATTAGTTTCAAACCCATCCATTTCGACTAAAAGTTGATTTAGAGTTTGTTCTCTCTCGTCGTTTCCTCCTCCAAGACCTGCTCCTCTACTTCTGCCAACTGCATCAATTTCATCTATAAAAATTATACATGGAGAATGTTTTTTTCCTTGCTCAAACATATCTCTAACTCTAGAAGCTCCAACGCCTACAAACATTTCTACAAAATCTGATCCTGAAATAGAAAAAAAAGGAACGTTAGCTTCGCCAGCTATGGCCTTGGCTAATAAAGTTTTTCCTGTTCCTGGGGGGCCAATCAATAGTGCTCCCTTTGGAATTTTTCCGCCTAATCTACTAAATTTTTTCGGATCTTTTAAAAATTCAACGATTTCTTCTACCTCTTCTTTTGCCTCCTCCACTCCAGCAACATCGTTAAACGTTACTTTGCCTTGAGCTTCTGTTAAAAGTTTTGCTTTAGATCTTCCAAAACCCATGGCACCACCTTTTCCGCCTTGCATTTGTCTCATAAAGAAAACCCAAACTGCAATAAGTAAAAGCATAGGGAACCATGATAAAAGAATACCCAATAATGAAGGCATTTTTTCTTCAAGAGGAGAGGCTACAATTCCAACTTTATTTTCTGAAAGTTTTTCAACTAAGTTAGGGTAGTTTGGTGAATAAGTGCTAAAAGTAGTCCCATCAGCTAAAACGCCTGAAATATTATTGCCTTGAATTTTAACCTCTACCACTCTTCCTTGGTCAACTTCACTAATAAATTGTGAAAAGGGAAGCTTATTTTTTGTGATGTTTATTTTTTCAGGATTTTGAAATAGATTAAATAGTCCCACTGATAGCATGACTATTATTCCCCACATTATTAAATTTTTAAAACTCATATTATATAAATAGTTATTTTCTAAAATTTAACAAGTATAAATAGTAAATAATTGTTTTGTAAATAAGGCATATTGTGCCAATTCATTAAAAATCTGATTATTTTAAGCTTCTTTTGATATTAAAATATTGCTTTTAAGTTTTTCTATAAGGCAGCCCGCTAAAGTGAACTTGCTTTTTTTATTAGAATGTAGATTTTCTATTATATTCATGACCTTCTTGGATCTTGGGGGGTAATAAGATCTTGAAAAATCTCTAATAGCATAGCTAAATATTCTCAGTTGTACTTCGCGACTCTCTGAAGAAATATTTTTAAAATTGATTAAAATTGTATTTTTTTTTTTTTTTACGTTTTTTTTATAAATTTTTGAAATGTAATTGTTTATTGTATCGCTAGTAGAAGAAAGATTTTTTATAGATTTGATAATTTGATCATGGCGAATTCCACTTTTTTCTAAAATATTTTTTAAATACCTCATTCTTGTTCTTAAATATTTAATATCTTTATTACTTGGGTCTTTAAATACTTTTCCAAAAGTATGCTTTGCAATTCTAATAAGGTCATCTTTTTTTACGTCTAGTAAGGGGCGAATTAAAAAAATTTTGTTAGTTAGTTTTGTATAAGATTTCATCGAAGAAAGTCCCTGCACTCCACTTCCCCTGGACAGTCTAATCAAAAAAGTTTCAATTTGATCATCACTATGATGAGCTGTTAAAATGTAATCTACTTTTTTAATTTTACAAAATTCTACTAAAAGTTTGTATCGAACTTCTCTAGCAATTCCTTGAATATTTTTAGTTATTTTTTTTTTATTTTTTAAAACTGTAAGAGTAATTTTTTTTTTCTTCAAAAGTTTCTTTACTAAAATTGCTTCTTTAGCTGAATCTTTTCTTATTGAATGGTCAACTAATGCATAAAAAACTTTAATTTTTTTCTCATATTGAAGTTTTTTTGAAAGCGCAGCCAAAGCCAAACTATCTGGGCCTCCAGAAACAGCGACTATAAAAGCTTTTTTTTTTAATTTTTTTAAACTAGATTTAAAAATTGAATAAATCTCTAAATCTTTTTTATTATTTTTTTCTTCACTTTTAAGATTTTGCACACTTAAATCTTTTTTGCTCGTACTGTGCTTTTTGTAACACAGACTTATCAGCTTTTGGATATTGTTTTTTGATTCCTACAATCATCGAGCAACCTTGCTCTTTCTCGCCAAGCTCAACCATTGTTATTCCAAGTTTAAGTAAGTTATCAGGCGCTTTTTTATTTTTAGGGTAATTTTGATAGCCATCAAGATATGCTGCAGCTGCGTCAGAGTATAATTGTCTAATTCTAAAAGTTTCACCGTACCAGTATTGTGCATTGCCCGCTAAATCATGATCTTTATTTTTTTCAATAAATTCTTTTAAAGCAAACTCCGCGGTTTCATAATCTCCTATTTTCATAAAACTTACAGCAAAATCATACTGTTCTTTAGGCGGCTTGTTGGGTAATAAATTTTGTTTATTAGGTTCTTCTGTAATAACAGTAGCTGCGCCTTGTATTGATTGCGTTTCTTGTATGCTTGGTAAATTTGAATTTGAATATGCTGGTGCTGCACCAAAATCTTGAGGTTTGTCTACGCCTGGTAATTTAGTTTTTGGTTTTTTGTTAGTAGGCGTTTTAGCAATTGAGCTGTCAGTAATTTCTTCTAAGTCTGAAAATCTTAACTGTGTATCAGATTGAATTTTGCTTACTCTAGTTGAAAGTTTATCTAATTTAAAATTTATTTCTTCAAATCTATTAGTCAAATCACTAAATTGATTTTCTATCTCATTTAATTTTAATAAATGTTTTGTTAAAACGTCTTCGTTTAAGTTGTTTGAAGATGAAGCTCTACCAACGGTTATATCTGCCTTTTTGTAAACTGCTTTTTCCAATGTTTTTAGATCATTGGATATTATTTGTATTTGGTCTGTAATTGCACTTATTTTTTCTTCATTAGCATTGATGTTGGAATTAAAAAAATTGGCAATGAGAAAAACTAGTAATAGATTCTTCAATTTCATAGATAGCTATATTTTTAACTATACAAGATGGCAAAAAAAAGACCCCTTAACTGTTAACATTAATAAGGGGTCTTTAAATAATTTATTTAATTACTTAACTTTAACAGTAACTGATCTTCTATTTTGTGACCAAGCTAATGGTGTGGAAGCGGTATTAACCGGTTTTTCTTTACCATAGCTTATTACTGATATTCTTTTTCCTGAAATACCATATGTCATTAAATAATCTTTTGCAGCGTTTGCTCTTTTTTCACCTAATGCTAAGTTGTACTCTCTTGTACCTCTTTCATCAGCGTGGCCTTCGATGGTAACGCTTAAATCTTTATTTTTTCTTAAATAAGTCGATTGTTTTCTCAATGTTTCTCTTGCAGCAGTAGTTAAAGAAGATCTATTTGTTGCAAAGAAAACTCTATCTGGAACTCCGCTTGCTAAATATTCTACAGTGTCTTTTCCAGTGTATACATCGCCACTTGTTGAGTCCGATGCTTTTCTGGCAGTAGAACATGCGCTAAGTACTATAGACGCTAAAATTACTAGTACAATATTTCTTAAATTAATTTTAAAATTCATTTTTTATATCCTCAAGTTATTAGTAGGTTGCAGTTATTATTTAATATTTCAAATTATATTACATTATTCAAGTTAAAATTACATTATATATACCTCAGTTTGATAGCAATGAAGACCAAGATGGGTCTGAGGCGTCAGTTTCTGTCACAATCATCCTCTCATTATATCCTGTAATGTCGATTGACCACAATTTAGCAGTAAATCCCTCTCCCTTGGAGTTCGATTTAGTTTCTCTATAAAAAATTAATACTCGACCATTTGGAGACCAAGATGGAGCCTCTTGGTAAAAGTTTTCAGTAAGTAGTCTTTCGCCAGTTCCGTCTGGTCTCATTACGCCTATATAAAATTTTCCCTTTCTAACTTTTGTAAAGGCGATCAAATCTCCTCGTGGGGACCATACCGGCGTACCGTATAAACCACTTCCAAATGTAATTCTTTTTACATTGCTGCCATCGCTATTCATTACATAAATTTGTTGTCTTCCACTTCTATCGGAATTAAAACAAATATATTTTCCATCTGGAGAATATGAGGGAGATGTATCTATTGAAGAGTGTTCAGTAATTTTTTCAACAACTCGACTCTCTATATCCATGGTATAAATATCTGAATTTCCATCTTGAGCAAAACTCATAATAATTTTTTTACCGTCAGGAGAAAATCTTGGTGCAAATGTCATACCTGGAAAGTTTCCCACTACCTCTTGAATTCCAGTTTCTATATCTAGCAAGTAAACTCTGGGTAAATTTCTAAAATAAGATAAATAAGTTACTAATTGACTCGCCGGATTAAATCTTGGAGTTAAAACTAACTCATTTCCTAGTGTTAAATATTTAGTATTAGATCCATCTTGATCCATAATCGCCAGTTTTTTTACTCTTTGATCCTTTGGCCCGCTTTCAGCAACATAAATGATTCTAGTATCAAAGTATCCAGTTTCACCCGTTAATCTTTCATAAATTTTATCTGAAATAATATGCGCAACTCTTCTCCAATTACTTGGGGTTGTTGTAAAAGCTAAGGCCATCATTTCTTTTGATGCTGTTAAATCCCAAAGTCTAAATTCAACTTTAAGCTTCTCATCTTTAACGAGTAATTTGCCAGTAATTAATGCTTGGGCTTTTATTAATCTCCAGTCCTCAAATCTTGGTTTGAGATGAGCAATATCTGGTTTTTGAACAAAGGCATCTTTTTTTAATGGATTGAATAAACCGGTGTCTCTAAAATTATTTTCGATAATTTTGGAAACTTCATCTCCTAGCTCTTTAATTCTAATTTCTTTATATTTCTCTGACTTTGGATCAACGTGCAGAGGCGAAACAGCAATAGGTAGTGGGTCTAGGTTACCTCTGGTAATATCGACTTCTATAAGAGAATTAGCAAAATTAATATTTACAAAAAAACAGAATAAAATTAAAATTATTTTTTTCATTAATTAACCTTTTAACATTTCTGTAGGATTAAAATTAAGTTGAATGTCTTTCCATTTATCATAGCCTGTTGGTGGCACTTTTAGTGGTTGGCATAATCGAACTGCACGTAATGCACTTTCCGCTAAAATTTTATAAAATTTTTGACCAGGTTTATTCATTCTCTCATGATCTAATATCTCCGATTTCATAATAGTACCATCTTTTTTTAAATTAAGTTTTATTCTTACAAGTAGATTTTCATTATAAGGCAAACCTAATGGTACACTCCAGCATCCAAATATTTGTGCTCGTAACGCATCTTCTTCCGACAAGGTAAGCCCTGCTGCAAAAGAATTTTTAACACTACTTTGAGTTAATTTTTTATTTTCCACCTTTTTCTGCACCTCTTCTTCTTTAGCCTTATCTATTAAAGCTGCTATTTGATTGGTGTCAATAATCTCTTTTTTTTCAAATTCAGAAGATTGTCTTATTTCTGGTTTAATCTCCTCTGGATTCTGCTTTTTTTTTACAATCTGTTTTTTTTCTTTTTTTACATCAGGCATAGGTATTCGATCTGGCTTTTCTTTTGCTTTAGCAGAAGGTGGCGCTTGCTCTGAAACAACTCTTTCTTTTTCTTTTTCTTTTTCTTTAACTTTTTCTATAACTTTTCTAGCTTTCGGAGCATATGGAATGTTTGTTTTATCGGAAATTTGAATTAATTCTACGGAAACAATTGGTGGTAAATCTATTGGCTGCCTAATCATAAATGGCAAGGTTAGAACGGTAAGTAAAATCATTACACCGTGAAAAGCTATTGAAAAAGTTAAACCTTTTGTCATTTTTCATTTAATTCTTATATGGCTCAGATATTAGAGCAACTTTTGAAAATCCTGCGCCTGACAAAGTTCCCATCACCTCTAATACTCTTCCATAATTTATTGTCTTATCTCCCCTAACATATATTCTAGTGTCAGTTCTATTTTTTGCTATTGCTAATAATTTTGGGACTATCTTTTTATATGTTACTTGATGTTCTTGTATGTATATCTCACCTTTTGAGTTAATGCTGATTGTTAAAGGCTCTTGGTCATCTGGAAGAGAGTCTGCCGCTGATTCTGGTAAGTCAACTTGGACTCCCACTGTTAATAGCGGTGCTGTTACCATAAAAATAATTAACAAAACTAACATTACATCAACAAAAGGAGTAACGTTGATTTCACTCATTGGTTTATTTCTAGAGCGATTTAATCTAAATCCCATAATATTATATTATCGATAAAAATCTTTTACAAAAATTATCTATTTTAGAGGTGTAATTTTTTGCGTCGCTGTTAAATTTATTATATGCAATTACCGCTGGTATTGCCGCTAGCAATCCCAAAGCAGTTGCAAACAAAGCTTCCGCTATACCTGGGGCAACTATTGCTAAACTTGTGTTTCTTGAAATCGCAATTGATTGAAAAGAATTCATAATTCCCCATACAGTTCCAAATAAACCTATAAAAGGCGCTGTAGATCCTACAGTTGCTAAAAACGTGAAATTTTTTTCAATTTTTTTAATCTGAATATCTGTGCTTAATTCTAAAACTCTTTCTACTCTGACAGCTTGTACGGCTGATGATTTAGATTTTGTTTTAATAACTTCACTCATTGCAATTTTAAAAATATTTACAAGTGGATCTTCTGATTTTGCAGGCAAACTATTGTTAAAACTTTCTGCAGACTTTGCCTTCCAAAATTTATTTTCAAAATCTTCTGAAGAAATATTTATTTTTTTAAACAGTTTATATTTATCAAAAATCAGTGCCCAAGAATAAATTGAACTAGCCAATAATATAATAATTACTGATTTTACTACAAAGTCAGCTCTTAAAAATAATTTCCAAAGAGAAAAATCTGTACTTCCTCCTAGGCCCACAACTTGAGATGCAATTTCTTGTTCCATACCGATTAGATACTTTGAGAATGTGTCATGAATTTGGCCGTTTTATTGGTAAATTAAAAAGATTTATTTTATATCCTCTTTAAACCTTGTTTCACTATAAAACCTTGCAATTAGTATGGCATCAGACTTATTTACATCTTTTTTTTTTGATAGTTTATCTGAAAGATTAGGATACATTTCAATTGCTTTTGTTCGACTAGCGTCTTTTGATGACTTTATTAAATCAAAGTGTTTTTTCCATTTTGCAGGCCTTACAAAAAATATTGGCAACCCTAAAGCGGCAGCTACACCTTTAATTGCACCAAATGTCTGGCCAAAATTAAACATACTGGTCACACCTTGCCCCGGCATCGCATTAACTTGCTCGACTACAATCACAGAGTCTTCAATGCTATTAAGGTTTACATTATTTTTTAATAAAACTACTAATTGAGCGCTGTTAAGCTGTCTTTTGTTTTTTTTACCCTCTGGCATAACTGGCATATCAAATATTTCTTTAACTATGTTGTTCTCTAATATTGCGATCCCGCCACTTAGCCCTGGGTCAATGCCAATAATTTTCATATATTTATTTTGCAGTTTATAAATGTATTTTGAACATCATCGTCTTCTTCTAGAGTTTCCAGCATTTGAATAACCGTTTTACTTTGTTCTTTTAATAAATTTAAATAACTATGAGGCCTCCATTCTATCCCAGAATAAGAAAAATTAATCACTTTTTTTTCAATTTCACTCTTTACTTTATAAAAATCTTCTTTTTCAGTTACTATTTCATGGTAATCATAATTGCTAATACAATCTTTGGCGCCAGCACTTATTGCTAAATCTAAAATTTCTTCATCAGAAAACTTGTTTTTTTCTACTTGCAAAACTCCACAAGTAAAAAATAAATGTGCTGTTGATCCACTTTCTCCTAATCGTCCGCCATTTTTTTGCAATATGGTTCTAATGTTCGATGCAGATCTATTTTTATTATCTGTTAAAGTTTCAATAATAAGAGCGACATTGAACGGGCCGAAACCCTCATATCTTAAATTAATATAGTTTTGACCAACATTCATTTCAGATTTGCTCACAGCTCTAGAAATATTGTCTTTTGGCATATTAGATTGTTTGGCAGCTTGAATTGCTGCTCTTAATCTTGGATTTGTCTCTGGGTCCTTTGCGCCAAGTTTTGCTGCCACAGTTATTTCCCTAGATAACTTGGAAAAGATTCTTGATCGTGCTTTGTCTTGTTTGCCTTTTTTATGCTTGATGCCTGCCCAATGTGAGTGCCCTGCCATAATTCAATTTTTAAAAACCCCGCCTTCAACCAGCCTTTCTACTTTAATGGCTAACCCTGTCTTTTCATCGGCATTAACAATTATGCCCGATATGGTTGCCTCTCCAACTGAGGGGAAATGTTGCTTTGCATTCTTGTCTTTTAAAAATTTTAAAATAGAGTTTGCTTTATTCATTCCAATTACAGAGTCATAATCTCCGCACATTCCTATGTCTGTTTGGTATGCTGTGCCTCCATTTAAAATTCTACTATCTGCTGTCGGCACATGTGTATGGGTTCCAACAACTAAAGTAGCTTTACCGTCATAGAAATGTCCCATGGCCATTTTTTCACTAGTGATTTCTCCATGAAAATCTACAACTATAAAGTCAGAATTTTCCTTAAGTTTAATTTTTTTTTGTAAATCTAAAGCTGATAAAAATACATCTTCTGTTTTTCTCATAAAAACATTTCCCATTAAATTGATTACAGCAATTCTAAATTTTTTACTTTTTGATTCATAAATACCGTATCCTCTTCCTGGTGAGCCTTCTGCAAAATTTGCTGGTCTCAATAACCTGTTTTCCTCTGAGATAAATGTGGTAGTTTCATTCTTATCCCATATATGATTGCCTGATGTTATTACATCAACACCATCCATAAAAAATTCATCTGCAATTTGCTTTGTTATACCTCTTCCGTCATCAGCAGAGTTTTCTCCATTCACTATTGTAAAATCTATTTTTTTTTCTTGAATTATTTTTTTTAAATTTATTTTTACCGCTTTTCTGCCAGAAGCTCCCATAACGTCTCCTAAAATTAAAATATTCATTTTTTTGTCATTCCCCCGTTGTTTAAAATGTAATCGAGTTCTACATCATTTTTTGTTATTGGAAGTTTATTATATTTTTGAAATGAAAAAGCAACTCCTATTGTAACTATATTTTTATTTCTTTTTAGGTATTTATTTAAAAATTTATCATAGTAGCCCTTGCCATATCCAAGACGATGATTATTGCTGTCAAATGCTAATAGTGGGATAAGCATTATATGGGGTAAAAAATTATTCTTATTAACAATTGGTTCAAGCATTCCATATTTATTTACTTTTAAAATATCTAAATAGCTCCATTTAGAAAATTCAAGATTATTATTTTTACTTACTACTGGAAGTAATGAAATAATTTTTTTTTTATCTTTTAATAATTGCAGTAATTTAATTGTATTTACCTCATAGTTTGAAGGATAATAGATAGACAGATATATTAATTTATTTTTGAATAATTTTTTTATTAAAAGTATTATAGGTTTAAAATAATCAATCGTTACTTCAAAATATTTTTTTTTGCGTCTTAAAAAAAAATATTTCCTGAGGCTACTTTTTGTGTTCATTTACTGAGCTGTAGCAGCGGGCTCGGTTTTTTCTAATATTTTTTCTAGAGATTTTGTCGTTCTATCTAACATTGACTCGTACAAACCATTGCTTTCTTCCATCATTTTTTTAAAATCATCAATTTCTGAATTTAAATTATTAATTTCACTATCTTTATTTTCTTTGTATGCAATAGCCAATGACTTTAACTCAATAAATTTTTTGGAGAGATCATCTAATTTATTTTTCTGCATATTAACTTTTTCTTTTAAGTCAAAATACTCATCTATTAGATGTATTGTTGTAATTAATAAAAGTTTATTTTCACCTATGTTGCCGAGTTTACCTTTTAATTCTGTATATTTTTTATCAAGATAGCTTGTTAATTTTTTTAAAGACTCTTCTTGTCCGTCATCACAAGAAAGTAAATAGTCTCGATTATTAAATTTAATATTTACATTTGCCATTTGTCAATTTCTTGAACTAAACTTTCTGTTTCTTGACTTAATTCATCTATTTCTTTGTTAAATTTCTCTTCTTGTTCAAACTTTTTATTAACTTCTCCTTGTAATTTTAAAATTTTATTTTTTAAATGCTTGTGCTCTCTTAGTAATTCTTCATGTTTAATTTCTATTGCTTTTTTTTCACTTTCTAATTGATTTTTCTCTGTTAAAATTTTTTCTGCTTCATTCGAATTCTGTGAATAACTAACTGACATATTGCTTAGTTTGTCAATTAAGGTATTTAAATTTTTTTCTTTATTTTCTATATTGTTCATCTTTTTTTATTAAATCATAATATTGATATAGTGAGCGTAAGTCTATATAGGTAAATTAATAGTGAAAATAAAATTTAATCAATTAGCAAACGCAATAAGATTTTTATCGATTGACGCTGTGCAAAAAGCAAATTCTGGCCATCCGGGTATGCCAATGGGCATGGCAGATGTTGCGACTGTACTATTTAAATACCACCTGAGGTTTAATCCTAGAAACCCAAACTGGGTTAATCGTGATCGCTTTATATTATCAGCAGGACATGGGTCTATGCTTTTGTACTCTTTACTTTTTTTAACTGGATATCAAAGTATTTCTCTAGAGGATATTAAAAATTTCAGGCAACTAAATTCAATTTGTGCTGGTCACCCAGAATACGAAAAAGGAACTGGAATAGAAACAACTACAGGACCGCTAGGACAGGGTTTGGCTAATTCAGTTGGAATGGCAATAGGAGAAGAAATTTTTCGAAAAAAATTTGGCTCTAATATAATAAACAATAAAACCTATGTGATAGCTAGCGATGGTGATTTAATGGAGGGAATTAGCCATGAATCAATGAGCTTAGCTGGGCATCTTAAGCTAAAGAACTTAATTGTCTTTTTTGATAACAATAAAATTTCTATAGATGGGCCAACTTCCTTAAGCGTGTCAGATAACTATAAAAAAAGATTTGAGTCGTATGGGTGGGAATATTTAGAAATTAATGGTCACAATGAAAAACAAATTTCAAAAGCTATTTCAAAAGCTTCGAAATCTAATAAACCCACTATAATATCATGTAAAACAATTATTGGATTTGGTTCTCCAAATAAATCAGGGAAAGCATCGTCTCACGGCTCACCACTTGGGAATGAGGAAATTGCTTTGGTAAGAAAAAAATTAAAATGGAATTTCGACCCTTTTTCTATACCAGATGATATTTTGGCATCTTGGAAAGAAATTGGAGACAAGGGTATTGAATTAGAAAAAGTTTGGAAGCAAAATTTAGATAAAAAAAGCGATATAATTAAATTGGAATTAGAGAATTTTGTAAAAGATTTAGATTTAAAAAATCTTGAAAGTCTAATAGCTAAAGAAAAAAATAAATACTACGATTCAAAACCAAGTATGGCCACAAGAAGCTGCTCTCAATCTGTTATAGAAAGTGTTACACAAATTTTTCCTCAAATAATCGGTGGCTCAGCTGACTTGAGTGGTTCAAACAATACTAAAACAATGAATTCAAAAGTCATCACATCAAAAAATTTTAACGGGAATTACATACACTACGGTGTTAGAGAGCACGGTATGGCCGCAGCAATGAATGGCCTAGCTCTGTACAGTGGTTTAATTCCTTATGGAGGTACATTTCTAATTTTTTCTGATTATTGTAAGCCCTCAATTAGATTAGCCGCATTGATGGGTTTAAAAGTAATTTATATTTTTTCTCATGACTCAATAGGACTTGGTGAGGACGGCCCTACTCACCAGCCAATAGAACAACTTAGTGGCTTAAGAGCAATACCAAATTTAAATGTGTTTCGCCCTGCTGATGTTAATGAGACTCTTGAATGTTGGGAGATTGCTTTAAAAAGTAAAAATACTCCTAGTGTGATTGCGCTATCAAGACAAAAGCTCCCTTATATTAATCCAACTTTGTCAAAAGACAACAAATCTGCTCTTGGAGCGTATGAGGTCAATATTACTTCTCATGATAATAAAGTTATTCTTGTTGCCTCAGGTTCAGAAGTGGAATTAGCCCTAGAAACTCAAAAACAACTAAAAAGGAACAACATTGATTCAAAAGTAGTTTCGATGCCATGCCAAGAATTATTTGATATTCAACCAGTAGAATATAAAGAGAAGATTTTAGAAAAAGATTCGATTATAGTTACCATTGAAGCTGGTAGTATTAGCTCTTGGACTAAATATACTGAAGGAAAAGGTGTTTCATTAGGTTGTAATGAATTCGGGAAAAGCGCTCCTTATAAAAAAGTGTATGATCATTTTAATTTGACTAGTGAAAAAATTGTTACACTAATTCAGAAAATTATTAGATAATATTTTAAGAATTAAATGGCTGGAATAAAATATTTCTCTCAAAATATCAGTGTTGAAGAAAAAACTATAATTTTACGTTTAGACCTAAACGTACCTCTGCAAGATGGAAAAATACAGGATGATACAAGAATTTCGTTAGCTATACCTTTTTTAAAAGAATTAATTAAAAGAAAATCTAAATTAATTATTATATCTCACCTTGGTAGGCCAAAAGGAGTAAGAAATAATAATTTATCTTTAATACCAGTGTATAAATATCTAAAAAAAAAAATTAATAAAAATATTTATTTTTTTACGGGAAATAATAATGAAAAAAAAAAAAAAAAAATAATTTTATTATATTCAAGTGTACTACAT
>Ga0114997_10000198_pt1 | contig 46684 bp, 40 predicted proteins | sample ArcticOcean_MG_C_2_FD_87045 | JGI IMG/M metagenome (GOLD analysis project Ga0114997, IMG submission 87045) | Marine microbial communities from western Arctic Ocean - ArcticOcean_MG_CB4_136 | ecosystem: Environmental > Aquatic > Marine > Oceanic | place: Arctic Ocean: Canada Basin | collected... | reverse complement strand
TAAGCCAAATAATACACCTGATATGCCTAAAACAATGGAGGGCCCATATTTGTCTGTCAAACGGCCACCTATGATTGCAAGAATTCCCATAGACAGAAATGCTATTGCGGAACAGCTAGAAAGCAGTGTCCTTGACCAGCCAAATTCTAGCTCAAGTTCTTTGAAGAAAATACCATAAGAAAAAAGTAGCCCAATGACTGTGAATTGAGTTAAACTTGAGCCGGCCACAACTAAATACCGTGTAAGCATTTATTACTCCACCATTTGCTTATCTTTATTATTTATAGTGGAAAAAGCTTATATAATTAATTTTGAAACTACTATCATTTTAAAAGTTAGGATCAAAATATTATGGCGCGACAAATTACCCGACAAATTTAATAGGTTATTGACATCGCTTATCGAGTCGGATTATCTGCAGATGCCCGACTGTTTTAGTAAGGTAAAGTAATATTAGACTTAAAAAGGCTTACGAGATGAAAAATTTAATTTGAAATGATCTTAATTATTAGTGCCAAGATTATTCCTCAAACTTAAGACAAGACGTTTAAACTCTATTTCAATTTTACTACATAATGTGAAAATATAAGGAAAATATGTAATGTTATCAAATAAAACAAAGCTCAGAACCGTGGGTATATTAGTAGCTAGTTTGTCTCCATTAATGATTGCCAGCACGGCTTCTGGAGATTCTTCCAACAATTATGGTCCATTTCCAGTAACTGTAAAAGGTTATGATGGATCTATAACTAATTCGGTATCATATTCTGGTCAGATAGCTAGACACGTGCTTCATGACAGCCTTAAGAAACTAGCATCAACTGGTGATGGTGGCTCCAACGCCGCCGCTGTGGAAGCAAAAATGATGGCTTATTTTGCTGGTTCAGATAAAAACAAGACGATCGTTTCGCCTGCTTCGAAAGATGATTATCAAATCAAGCAAACTGTGATGAATAGTCTTTCAAAGGGCAAGAAACTTTCTAACAAGTCATACAAGGGCGTGATAAATGGATGGCCTGGACAGATGACTGGGCCTGAAGTTTTAGAGTTTATGATTAAAAAAGCAGCTATGTCTAAAGGTGGTTTTGATCCTTTGACAGGCTATAATTATCCACAGTTAATTTCAAAGTTTGCTATGGGTGCAGTGTTTTACAACCAAGCAGTCGATGGCTACTTAGATGAAAAGTTGGCAGCAGATAATAAACCAAATGGTAAACCTTATAAAGCAGGAAAACATTACACAGGAAAAGAACACGTCTGGGATGAAGCTTATGGTTATTGGGGAGCAGCGGCTCACAGCTTGAATTTAAGCGCAAAGCAAAGTTACGAAGTTGCAAAAAAGAAAAATTTTGCCATTTCTGATGCGAATGGTGATGGTGTTATAGATCTTAAATCTGAGATGACTTTTGCGCATGCATACTATGCGTCAAGCTTTGATAAAGGTGGCAAAACTAACTATCTTCAGACAGTATCGCAGGCTTTTCTTGATGGTAGGAAATTAATTACTTCTGCTAATGGTGAAAATCTAACAGATGCACAACGTGCTAAATTGGTAGCATACGCAGGTGTTATTGGAGAAAACTGGGAGCGTGTAATCGCTGAGTCAACGTTTAAATATGCTGGATCAGTATATAAGGACATTAGCATGATGGAAAAAATGCTTGATGCTGGTGAAGATGTAGCTGAAGTTTTTGCCAAATATTGCAAACATTGGGGCGAACTAAAAGGTTTCTCAATGGCGCTTCAAACGGGCAAAGGGAATCTAGGCGAAACAGCCGTGAAACTAAATCGCTTGATTGGTTTTGGTCCAGTTTTATTAAATGCTTCTCAAGTGACTGGAATAGACTCTAGTGGTGAGTACATGAAAGATGAGGCTCTCAGTTGGGGTGAGTACAAATTGCATATGTTGAAAGTTCAAAAGTTAATGATTGATAAATTTTCAGTAGTTGCAAGATCCAATGATCAGACGGCTAATATGGAAACGCTTGCAGAAAAATTGGGTGGTTCTGATAGTGCTGAAAACGATTAAGGTTATCTAATAAATTGCTCGGCAAGAAATAACTCTTGCCGAGCTTTAAATATTATTTTATCGGATTATATTATGTGGGTGGTTGATCTCTTTTATGATGTTTTTGAGCACTTCAGTGATCCAAAAAAACGTGTCTTTATTGGGTATGTATTTATTTCAATAGGAATAGCATTTCTTTGGTTAATATTTCTTAAAAAGCTTTCAGTAAGGCAAGCTTTTTGGAAGGTCTTTGATAAGAAGGTATTTTTTTCTCGATCTTCAAAAAGTGACTATTCAGTTTTTTTGATTAATAGAATTTTTACTCTATTTATTTCGCCACTCTTAATTACTCAAATGGCAATAGCGACTGTGATTTTTCATTTTTTACATAAAATTGAATTATTTGATATTAGCATATTTTCTAATTTATCCAAAATCTGGATAGTTCTATTTTTTACTATATTTATTTTTATTCTTGATGATGTTACAAAATACTTTGTCCATCGGTGGATGCATAAGTGGCCAATTTTATGGTCTTTACATAAAGTACATCATTCTGCAACAAAACTGACCCCGTTAACAATTTATAGGACACATCCTTTGGAAGGAATTGTCTTCTCTTTAAGGGGAGCCTTTACTCAAGGAGTGTCAATCTCTATTTTTGTTTATCTCTTTGGTAATAGTGTAGATCTAATGACTGTACTGGGAGCAAACATATTTGTTTTTACCTTCAATGTGGCGGGTTCAAATTTAAGACACTCTCATATTGGAATTAGATATTGGAGTTGGTTGGAATATGTCTTTATTTCACCTGCTCAACATCAACTTCATCACTCCATTGATGAAGCGCATCATGATAAAAATTTTGGAGCAAGTTTGGCTATATGGGATTGGCTGTTTGGTTCATTGCATCATTCAACTGACGTGGAAAGCTTGACCCTAGGATTGGATGGTGCTGAGCACGATGGAAGCCATAGTTTAAGAACTTTATATATTACTCCTCTGAAAGAGGTTATTTTTCACTTATTAAATAAATTTAAAATCGCAAAAAAATATATTTTCAAATTTGGTATTTATATTCAAAATAAATTTTTTTCATTAGTTAAACAGTAAATAAAAATTGGGATATGCGGCATGAATAAATTTAAAATACTGGGATTAGTTATAGTATTATTTTTTTCTTCTGTAAATTTTTTGAAATCTGAAGAATTGAATATATATTCTCATCGTCAGCCTTTTTTAATAAACCCATTTCTTGACGAGTTTACAAAAAAAACAGGCATAGCTACTAATGTTATATATTCGAATAAGGGGTTGGCTCAAAGGCTCAGGTCTGAAGGAAAAAATAGTCCAGCTGATGTTGTATTAACTGTCGATATTGGGAGATTATACATCTATCAGGATATGGATTTACTGAGTTCTATAGAATCTAAGAAGTTGTCAAAAAATATTCCACTGCATCTAAGAAGTTCAGACAATACTTGGTTTGGTCTTTCAAAAAGAGCAAGAATTATTGTAACTTCAAAAGATAGAGTGAAAGTGGGTTCAATAAAGAGAATAGAGGATTTGGCTGATCCGAGATGGAAGGGTAAAATTTGCACTAGACCTGGAAGTCACGTGTATAGCCGAGCCTTAATGTCATCAATGATTGTTGCACATGGTTTGGAAAATGCAGAAAAATGGGCAGGAGGATTGGTTTCCAATCTCGCAAGAAGACCGCAAGGAAATGATCGAGCACAAGTTAAAGCCATTTTTGAGGGCCAATGTGATATAGCGATTATAAATAATTATTATTTTGGTAAATTAAAATACTCTGATAAAGAGGACCAAAGGGCATGGGCGCGTTCTCTTAATTTAGTTTTCCCAAATCAAGGAGAAAATGATAGGGGTGCACATGTTAATATTTCTGGAGGTGGTGTGGCAAAATACTCAAAAAACAAACACCTAGCTGTAAAGCTATTAGAATTTTTGACTGATGAGTTTGCTCAAAAATTATACGGTGAAATAAATTTTGAATACCCAGTAAATCCAAAGGTAGAGGCAACAGAAGAATTAAAAAGTTGGGGCAGCTTTAAGGAAGATAAATTACCAATTTTAACAATTGCAAAATTGTCTCGTGAATCTCAAAAAATTATTGATCGTGTTGGTTGGTAAGCTGCATGTCATTAAATGTGAGGACCTTAGATTTCTGGCAAATAATAGTTTTAGCATTATCTATTTTAATTTTTTGTCCGTTGATTGCATTAATATTAATTAGCTTTGGTGATAGTGAAGGCTTATGGGGACACTTATTAGAAACTGTCTTAATAAGATACGTAAAAACTACATTATTCTTAATGGTTGGTGTGTCATTCTTTTCACTATTATTTGGAATTATTTCGGCTTGGATTTTAACTAATTATGAGTTTAGGTTCAGTAAGGTATTAGAAGTTTTAATGCTTCTACCATTAGCCTGTCCTGCGTATTTGGTAGCCTATGCCTATACAGATTTTTTTGAATACGCTGGACCAGTTCAAGGTTTTATCAGGGATTTAATGGGATGGAAAACAGCATCTGATTATATATTTCCTGAGATTAGATCACTTGGTGGAGCTATATTTGTTTTATCTTCGGTTCTTTACCCATACATTTATTTACTTTCCAGAACAGCTTTTAGAGAAACACCAAATAGTTATTATGAGGTTGCACAGTTGTATAATAGAAATATTTTTTGGTCGGTAAGTTTGCCGTTGGCTCGCCCAGCAATTGTGGCTGGATTAGCTTTAGTCTGTATGGAAGTTGTATCAGACTTTGGTACTGTTGAGTATTTTGCATTGGAAACACTTACTCTTGGTATCTTTAACGTTTGGATTGGAATGAATAATATTAATGCCGCAGCACAAATATCAACATTTACATTTATTTTTATTCTTATGTTACTGCTTGTTGAAATTAGGTCTAGGGCAGGAAAAAGATTTAACGATACCAGTTCTAGGCAAACAAACAAAAAAGCTAAATTGATAACAGGTATTGAAGCATTTTTTTGCATAGCTGGTTGCCTGATTCCGGTCTCATTAGGTTTTTTTATTCCAATTTTAATTCTACTTTCAAATGCTTTAACTTCTTTAAATTTCCATAATTATTATGAGGTTACAAAGATATTTACTAACACTTTAATAATATCATCCATAGGTGCTTTTTGCATAATGGGTGTGTCAACTATTATTGCATGCACAGCATACTTAAGTGGGAAAAAATATCTGAGAACGGTCGCTAATTTTTCAGCTTCTGGTTATGCTTTTCCAGGCACAATGCTTGCAATAGGAATTCTTGTGTTTATTGGATTTGTTGACAGAACTTTAGATTTATTTAGTTCGGCTGATAGTACTTTTTATCTGAGTGGTACTATTTTGATGTTAATTTTTGCTTACATAGTGAAATTCCAAGCAGTAGGGTATGGAGCTGTTTTATCGGGGTTAACTAAAACTTCGCCAAATCTAATTTGGGCTAGCCGGACATTAGGAATGTCTTTTCAGAAAACTATTTCCCGCATTACGATCCCTTTAATAAAGAAATCAATTATTGCAGGTGGAGTGTTAGCTTTTGTAGATATCATGAAGGAGTTGCCAATAACACTCTTGCTGCGTCCATTTGATTTTGAAACCCTCGCGACATTTACATATCAGTTTGCGCATGATGAATTGATGGGAAAAGCATCAGTACCTGCACTTCTGATTATTTTGGTTGGGTTAATACCTGTTATATTCCTTAACAAAATTTTAAGAACAAATATTTGACTTTATATATCCAAGGTGTTTTCTTTTTCCCATGAAGAAAAATGGGAGCAAAAACTAGTCCATTCTTCATGTTTTAATTTCAAGAATGCATTAGAAAATTCGAGCCCTAGAGCCTCTTTAAGTGCAGTGTCTTTGTTAAACAAGCGTAATGCATCGAGTAGATTTAAAGGCAATTTTGGTGCGCCTTTAACCTTATAACCTTCTGCATACATGTCTATATCATAACGTTTTCCTGGATCTGCATTTATTTCTAAACCATGCATCCCAGCAGCGATTATAACTGCTTGTAAAAGATAAGGATTTGTTGCTCCATCGGGAAGGCGAAGTTCAAATCTACCTGGTCCAGGAACTCTCACCATGTGTGTTCTATTATTCCCAGTCCATGTCACGGTATTTGGAGCCCATGTAGCCCCAGATGTCGTTCGAGGTGCATTAATTCTTTTGTACGAATTTACAGTTGGATTTGTTATTGCAGCCATAGCGGTTGCATGTTTCATGATACCACCAAGAAAATTATATCCCTTATCTGATAATCCAAGTTCATTCTTGTCATCTGCAAAAGCATTTATTGTGCCCGATTCATCCCAAACAGAAATATGCGCATGGCAACCGTTGCCAGTTAAACCTTCAACCGGTTTTGGCATAAATGTTGCTCTCATACCGTGCTTTTCAGCAATTGATTTAGTCATAAATTTGAAGAATGAATGTTTATCAGCAGTTTTTAAAGCATCATCAAACTCAAAATTCATTTCAAACTGCCCATTCGCATCCTCATGATCATTTTGATAAGGTGCCCAGCCCAATTTCAACATATAGTCGCAAATTTCAGCTATGATATCATATCTTCGCATCACTGCTTGTTGGTCGTAACAAGGTTTTGCGGCAGTATCATATTCGTCTGAAAGTTCGGATCCATCTGGAGTGAGCAAGAAAAATTCTGCTTCAATGCCTGTTTTGACACGTAATCCTGCAGCCTTTGCTTTTTCGATTTGCCTTATAAGTACATTTCTGGGTGCTTGGTTTACCAAATCACCACCCATTACACAATTTCCAGCGACCCAAGCTACTTCTGGTTTCCAAGGTAGTTGAATAACTGAAGACGGATCAGGAACTGCAAGCATATCTGGAAATGCTGGTGTCATATCCAAATATGTAGCAAACCCAGCAAACCCAGCACCATCTTTTTGCATATCTGCTATTGCCTGTGCAGGGACCAATTTAGCTCTTTGCCCACCAAATAAATCTGTAAAAGAAATCATGAAATACTTCACACCATTTTCTTTAGCAAATTCTTCTAGATTTATAGTCATTATATGATGCCTTTCATTTTTATTATACGTCAGGTTTACCTGGTATCCAATTGGTGCCAGACAAGGGGACTTGAGCCATTGCAGCCGCTTCCACTGTTAAAGCACACAAATCTTCGGGTTCCAAATTAAGAATATGATTTTTCCCACATGCTCTAGCAATAGTTTGTGCTTCTAAGGTCATTACTTTTAAATAATTTTTCAACCTCCGACCTGCCAAAATTGGATCAAGTCGAGCTGAAAGTTGTGGATCTTGTGTGGTGATGCCGGCTGGATCTAGTCCTTCATGCCAGTCGTCATAGGCTCCTGCTGTTGTGCCAAGCTTGTTATATTCTTTTTCCCACCGAGGATCATTATCACCCAATGCGATTAACGCGGCAGTTCCGATGGATACAGCATCAGCACCTAACGCGAGAGCTTTTGCGACATCGGCACCAGTGCGAATTCCTCCAGATAAAACTAATTGCACTTTTCTGTGCATTCCAAGATCTTGGAGTGCCTGTACTGCTGGTCTAATGCAGGCAAGGGTTGGTTGGCCTACATGCTCGATAAACACATCTTGTGTAGCAGCCGTTCCTCCTTGCATTCCATCGAGAACCACAACGTCTGCTCCAGCTTTTATTGCTAGTGTCGTGTCAAAGTAAGGACGTGCACCACCAATTTTTATATAGATTGGTACTTTCCAGCCAGTTATTTCGCGTAGCTCGAGAATCTTTATTTCTAGATCGTCAGGACCAGTCCAGTCTGGGTGACGACAAGCAGATCTTTGGTCAATACCCTTTGGTAAATTCCGCATTTCGGCAACTCGATCGCTTATTTTCTGACCTAATAACATCCCGCCACCACCAGGTTTTGCTCCTTGACCTACTACTATTTCGATTGCATCAGCTTTTCTCAAATCATCAGGGTTCATACCATATCTTGATGGAAGATATTGATAAACTAATTTTGTTGAATGGCCTCTTTCTTCTGATGTCATCCCACCATCACCGGTTGTTGTCGACGTGCCTGCAGCGCTTGCACCCCGCCCAAGCGCTTCTTTTGCTTGTCCAGACAAAGCACCAAAACTCATCCCTGCAATGGTTATTGGAATATCAAGTTCAATCGGATTTTTTGCATAACGCGTACCTAACTTAACACTTGTGTCACATTTTTCTCGGTACCCTTCGAGTGGGTATCTTGACATTGAAGCACCTAAAAATAGTAAATCGTCAAAATGTGGTACCCTTCTCTTTGCACCTCCACCCCTAATATCGTATATGCCTGTCGCGGCAGCACGCCTTATGTATGAGTTAGTATGATCATCAAATGTCCATGATTTTACTGGTGTTGTATGTGGTTTTCTATGATCTGTCATTTAATAATCCCCAGCATTATCTATATCAAAATTGTAAAGGCTACGTGCAGAGCCATAACGCTTGAACTCTTTCGCATCTGCGTTTGCATCGGAGCGATTAAGAAGGTCCTGTAATATTTTGAGATGCTCTGGGCGCATTTCTTTTTCCACACAATCTGCACCTAAAGATTTAACATTTCCCCTAACGAAAAGCCTTGCTTCATAAAGGCTGTCGCCCAGTGCGTCTCCAGCATCTCCTAAGACGACAAGATTGCCTGATTGGCCCATGAAAGCTGACATATGCCCTATATTTCCATGCACAACGATATTTATTCCTTTCATAGATATTCCACATCGTGACGCAGCATTTCCTTTAATTACTAATAAGCCACCTTGTCCTGTGGCACCAGCATACTGACTGGCATCACCTTCAATAGTTACACAGCCTGACATCATATTTTCGCAAACACCGGGTCCAACTGAACCATAAACTTTAATATTTGCTTTTTGGTTCATACCACCACAGTAATAACCTGTTGAGCCTTTAATTGATAATTCTAATGGAGCATTTAAACCAACTGCTACGGCATGCGCACCTTTTGGATTTATTACCTCCCATTGTTTTTGATTGGTAATCTCAGATTGTCTTTGTAGTATTTCGTTTAAATCTCTTAATGACGATTTAGTTAGATCAATGGTTTCCATTAATTAATGCTCCCAAAAATAAACTGTTGCAGGTTCTGGCTCCCAAACCTTTGCACTATCGATGTTAGGTAAATTTACTAAAGCTCTATATTCAGAGCCAAAAGCAACATACTGTTCAGTTTCAGCTAAAACTGCTGGTTTGCAAGCTATTGGATCTCGCAAAACCCCAAAACCATTTTTTGTACCAACTAAAAATGTATAAAACCCATCAAGCTCAGTTATTCCAGCTTTCAAAGCATCCCCTAGATTATATCCCTCATTCATTTTGTAGGTTAAAAAAGCCGCAGCAACCTCAGTATCGTTATCTGTCTCACATTCAATTCCCTCTTTGCGCAATTTACGTCTTAATGAATTATGGTTGGATAGTGATCCATTGTGAACTAGGCATTGATCACTTCCTGTAGAAAAAGGATGCGCTCCCATCGTTGTTACTGCAGATTCTGTAGCCATTCTGGTATGACCGATTCCGTGACTTCCAGACATCTTAGATATGTCAAAACGATTTGCGACGGTTTCAGGCAATCCAACTTCTTTGTAGATTTCTATTGAATCTCCAATGCTCATTATTCTTAAGTTAGGAAAAGATGTGGCTAGTATCTCTTTAATATTATTCAAATACTTTGTTTCAATTGTAATTATCGCATGAGTATCAATTATCATAATTTCTAGATTTTGATTAAACAAATTATCTAATTCAATCTTAATATTCTCAAAATCCATTTGTGGTTGAGATGATTGAACAGTTATTTTTGTAAAAGAATTCTTTGGATTTTTATATATAGCTATGCCAGCGCTATCAGGGCCTCTATCAGACATAGTTATTAACATTTGAGTTAACATTTCACCCAATGTTAATTCCAATGATTTATCTTTTAGAAATAATCCAACTATTCCACACATTTAATACTCCATAATGTAATCAGAAGATTGATATCCATCAGTAACATTCTTTGCAAGAACGTATTATAATTCTTTCCCTGTAGCTATTATTCTATTTGAAAAATGTTTATAAATTAACTCAATTTTTTACTTATTTTCCATTTGATAAAGTGATTGATAAACTTTGCATTTAGATAGCAACTCTTCATGTGTGCCTTGATCCACTACATTACCTGCATCCAAAACCACAATCTTGTTTGAATTTTTAATAGTTGAAATTTTATGGGCTATTACCAAAGTAGTTCGACCTTTAGATAAAGAATCTAATGCAGTTTGAATTTGTTTTTGAGACTCATTGTCGAGCGCAGAAGTTGGTTCGTCTAACAATAATATTGGTGTGTCACGTAATATTGCTCTAGCGATAGCTATTCTCTGCCGCTGACCACCTGATAAGTTAGATCCACGAGGTCCAACAGGCGTTCTCTCCTTCTCTGGCATTTCAGAGATAAATTTGGTAGCACTTGCGGCAGAGACAGCAATTTTATATTCATGATCAGAGGCATTTAAATTCCCGATTTTTATATTCTCTTCAATACTTTCATCAAAAAGCCAAGCGTCTTGTGAAACGAACGATAAGTTTGTTCTTAGGTCTTGCAAAGATAAATGGTTAACTGGAACTGTTCCTATTTTAACGCTACCGCTGTCTGGATCTACTAATCTGCCTATTAGATTAAAAAGTGTCGTTTTGCCTGCACCAGATGGTCCAACTATAGCAGTTGTTTCTCCTGCATTGGCTGTAAATGAAACACCATTTAAAATATTTTTTTCATTAATCGACAAATGTAAATTTTCAAAAGTTATTTCATTTGAGAAATCAGTTTTTTTAATAGTGCTTTTCAGTGGAGAAACTATCTGCGCTTTGAGATCAAATATATTACGTATACGCTCTAGGTTTGTGAAAACTGCTTGTGAGGCTCCTCCAATAGTACCCAAACGCCGAACTGGTTCAAATAAAAGAGCTATAGCAGTAAAAAAACTCATAAATTCACCGACAGTTTTTGTGCCATCAATGATTTGATAACCTCCGTAAGTTAAAACACCTACAAATCCGATTCCTGCAATTATATCCATAAGTGAAGGAACGGCTGCAATACCTGCTTCTGAAGAAATCGAATTTCTTACAAACTTATTTAATCGATTGGAAAACTTAGAGTATTCTCTTTGCTCACCACTAATTAATTTTATAGATGAAATGCCATGAAATATTTCATCTAATCGTGTTGCTATATCCGCTGCTGCTGATCTAGATTCCCGCGCAGTTCGTTGTATTAATTTTCTTAAAAAAAATACTGGAATTACAAGCAATGGCGCTCCTAAAAGCGCTATTGCGGCCCAAATTGGGTCTATAGATATAGCTACTATCAAAAGAGAAAATACTGCAACTATATCACGGAATGATCCTGCCAAAACAGTCGCCCAAACTCTTTCTATCGCAGCAGTATCGCCTCTTACTCTTTCAATTAATGAGCCAGGTGCATTTTCTTGAAAAAAGTTTGGGCTAAAAGTTAAGAGATGTGAAACAAGATTTTTTTGTAATGCGGCTATAACTTTTTGACCAATAAAGGTAGTTATTAATTTATTAAAGAAGGCGCTGAAAGCTCTTAAGATAAAAATGCCCGCAACACTTAAACCTACCCACTTTATAGCACCATAATCACCTTTAGCAAAAACTTGATCGAACATGGGTTCAATAAAGTAGCTTAGTAAACCAAATGTACTTCCCTCAATAGTCATTAATAAAATAACTAATATTATTAAAGCTTTGTATTGCCGTAGGTAATCAAACCAAATCCATTTAAAAAGTTTGCCTTGTGAATAATTTCCAGTTTTAGAAATTTCATATTCAGAATTTTTATTTTGTTTCACAGTGTTTTCTCAAAATTGATTATTAAGTTTCTTATAATATTTGCATGGCTTCAATAAGAACTTTTTATAATTTAATTCTCTAAATGTTTTTTAAAATATCTTAAGACTTTTGTGTAAGTTGTTAGTTTGAATGGCACAATACTTTCAATTAGTTCATTTGGAGCCATCCATTGCCACTCTGCAAATTCTGGATGATTTGTTTGGATATTGATTGCCTTATCATTATCTTCAAACTTGAATAAAAACCATTTTTGTATCTGCCCTCGAAATTTCCCGTTCCATAACTTCGGAACAAGTTCCAATGGAAGATCATATGGTATCCATTCATCCATAGTATCTAGATGGGTCACAGATTTTTTTGTGACTCCTGTTTCCTCCTCTAATTCACGAAAAGCTGCAGTTAGCGGATCTTCTGGATTATCAATACCACCTTGGGGCATTTGCCAAGCATTGATGCTATTATCTATTCGTTGACCAGCAAATATTTTATTGTCATGATTTATTAACGTTATGCCAACACAAGGTCTGTAAGGTAATAAGGAAGTTTTTTTAAAATTCATGATATATTGTCTTTTTCAATTTATTTAATTTTTTTGCTGCAAAACTGAAAAGCCTTTAAGTAAATCTATAGCATAAGATAATTGATAGTCATCGCGCCGAAGTTTTGCTTTTTCGTTTAATTCTTTTTCTTCTTCCTCTAATCGTTTTTTATCACTTTCAGATAAACTATCATTCGTTAAGCTTCCGCGCAAACTGGCCTCAGTACGAGTTTTTTGCGTTTTATCACTATCATCAGGTGCTCTGGCTTGCTCAACCAGCACATCGGGAACCACGCCCACCGCTTGTATTGAACGACCTGATGGCGTGTAGTATCGTGAAGTAGTCAACCTGATTGCGCCATTACCTTGCAAAGGCATAATTGTTTGGACTGATCCTTTTCCAAAGCTTTTGGTACCCAAAATGATTGCACGTCTATGATCTTGAAGCGCACCTGCAACAATTTCTGATGCTGAGGCTGATCCTCCATTTATCATTACAACAATAGGCTTTCCCTTAGTAATATCACCTCGCATAGCATTAAACCGATCTCCTTCGCCTTTGTGTTTACTACGAGTTGATACAATTTCACCTTTGTCCAAAAAGGCGTCTGAAACTTTAATTGCCTGACTCAAAAGTCCGCCTGGATTATTTCTTAAATCTAAAACAAATCCATTTATATTCTTAAGGCCCCCAGCTTCTTTGATCATTGATTTTACAGCCTTTTCCAGTCCTTTATAAGTTTGGTCATTAAAGGTGGTAAGCCTAATATAACCGGTATCACCTTCTAATCGATGGCGCACAACTACTAGTTTAATGGTGTCTCGTATAATTGTTACGTCATATGGTTCTTCAACCGTTTCACGAAAAATTGTCAAAATAATTTCAGATCCGACGGGCCCTCTCATTACCTTAACGGCTTCATCCAAAGACATTCCCAGTAAGCTTTGCCCATCCACTGCAGTAATAAGATCACCCGATTTTATTCCTGCTCGAAATGCTGGTGTGTCGTCAATTGGTGAAACTACTTTTACGTAGCCTTCTTCTTGGGTAACTTCGATTCCAAGGCCACCAAATTCACCTCTGGTTTGTACTTTCATTTGATCAAAATCACTTGGCGGTAGATAACTTGAATGCGGGTCTAATGATGTAAGCATGCCATTTATTGCAGCCCTTATCAGCTCCTCATCGTTCACTTCTTCAACATATTTTTCCCGGATACGGTCAAATATGTCGCCAAATAACGATAAATGTTCATAAGTTGATTTGTTTACAGTAGATTCATTCGCACTAATAGGTTTTGCAATTTCTAAAGTTATAAGGGCGCCTGTGATAAGACCAAAAACAGTAGCAATAATAAATTTTTTATTCATTTCAATTCTCTTTTCCGTTGCACAAACCATATTTCTAAAACTTGTTTAGCATATATTCCATCAATGTGTTAATTCAACTTTTTTATTTAAAATAGTGCAATTCATAACTTTCCTAAAAGCTATCATTAACCTGGCAAAAGTTTAGCATAATAAGCTTTCACCAGTCATTTCCATTGGTTTGGGTAAACCCATTAATTCTAATAACGTAGGAGCAATATCTGCCAGTCTACCAATTTGTCTAAGTTTTCTGTTACGGCCTATCAGTATTGCTGGAACTAAATTTGTGGTATGTGCAGTATGCGGTTCTTTGGTCTCCAGGTTTATCATTGTTTCACAGTTTCCATGATCTGACGTGAGAAGCATACAACCATTAGATTCCTCTAAAACTGGTAGTATTCGCTTTAGAGCGCGATCGATTGCCTCACAAGCTTTTACCGCTGCCTTTAAATCTCCAGTATGACCAACCATGTCTGGATTAGCATAATTAACGATGATTAAATCAATTTTATTTTTAATAGCTTCGATAAGTTTGTCTGTTACTTCTCTGGATGACATTTCTGGTGCTAAATCATAGGTAACAACTTTCGGGCTCTTTGGCATAAATCTGGTTTCACCAGCTTCAATACTTTCGCGACCGCCATTGAGAAAAAACGTGACATGAGGATATTTTTCAGTCTCGGCTAAACGAAGCTGAGTATAGCCATGTTTTGAAGTCCACACCCCTAAAGTGTTGTTTATAGGTTTGTTAGAAAATAAATTGGACATGAAGGCACTGTGCTCATCTGAGTATTTTGTCATGCCAGTGACCAACTCCCAGTTGGGTTGCTTTGAAACATCAAATTTTTTAAAAGTTGGGCTTGCAATAGCTGACATTATTTGCCGAGCGCGGTCAGATCTAAAGTTTAAACATAAAAACCCATCTCCATCTTTAGCGCCATTATAAGAAGAAATAACAGTAGGAAAAATAAATTCATCTGTTCTGTTGTTTGCGTAGCTATCTTGAACAGCCTCTAATGAAGATTCTGATGAATGCCCTTTTGCTAATACGATAGCATCATAAGCTTTCTTGATTCTATCCCAATTATTATCTCGATCCATCGCGAAGTATCTACCTGTGACTGTTGCAATTTTAGCAGTAGGAGGTAGTTCTTTAATTATACTTTTTAAAAATTTTTCTGCAGATTTAGGAGCAACGTCTCTACCGTCTGTGAGTAAATGAAGAAGTACTGGCACATTATGGTCACTAATTATCTTTGTTGTTTTAATCAAATGGTTCATTGAAGCGTGAACGCAACCATCAGAAGCCAAACCCAATAAATGTACGGACCCCTTACTTTTTTTTAATTTACTTATTAAATTTAGTAACTTAGGATTTTTATTATAATCACCATTTTCTATCGCGTCATCAATTTTTGGTAAGTCCATATAAACAATTCGACCCGCACCAATGTTTGCATGACCAACCTCAGAATTACCCATTTGATTTTCTGGCAATCCTACATCCAAACCATGCGTAATTAATTGAGTGCTTGGGTTGTTTGACAAAAGATAATCATAATTTGGAGTTTCAGCTAGGTCTATTGCATTGCCTAACTTGTTCGAACTCAATCCCCACCCATCCATTATACAGAGAATTGTTGGAGAGCGGTTTTTCATTGCGTTACCTTTAGAATACTAAACACGGTGATAGGGGCCATTTAGCAATATAGTTGACGCGCGATAGAGCTGTTCTGATAACATAACTCTTACAAGCATATGAGGCCAGACCATCCGACCAAAAGAAACCAGTTTTTTGCAAGATTTCTTGAATTCTGGAGTTAAGCCGTCAGCGCCACCTATTACGAATCCTAGATCACTTTGATTTTGATCACGCATGTTCTTTAGAAATGATGCAAACTCAATCGAAGATAATTGTTCGCCAGATTCGTCTAAACCTATTAGAGCTGCAGACTTAGGGATGACGCTGTTAAGCAATTTAGCTTCCACTTCTTTATCGCTTTTATTTTTTGCTTCTGTTTCGATTAAGTTGATTGCTTTAAAACCTAAAAGTTTTCCATTTTGATTAAATCTTTTTTGATAATTTTCATAAAGAGATAGATTTGGCCCACTTCGCAAACGCCCAACTGCACATATGTGAATGCGCATTTCCTTAGCTTTCGTCTATTTTCTCAGATAACCACATCTTTTCTAATTGGTAGAACTCGCGCACTTCAGGTCTGAATATATGAATTATCACATCACCAGAATCTATTAATACCCAATCACCTTGCTCTTTTCCTTCGATCCGAGAAATAATATCAAATTTTGATTTTACTTTATCAGCAATATTTTGAGCTAATGATATTACTTGCCTAGTTGATCGTCCAGAAGCAACAATCATATGATCTGCCATTTCTGATTTTCCAAATAAATCTATCGTTATCACATCTTCTGCTTTTTCTTTTTCAAGAATTTTGAGTAAATAATTTAAAAAAGTCTTATTAGTTGTTGTGGAACGCGCTTTTTTAGTGATTTTCTTCTTCGCAGATATTTTCTCTGCGGGTGCCAGCTCAGACAGAACCGTATCCTCCTATAAAAAAACAATAAATCTCAACTTAATTTGTTGATAAATACTTATATCATTATTATTATGCATTACTCAAGATTAAGAAGTACTTTCAATTTATATAGTTTGGCTTGGCAGTTGGCTATTTTAGTTATATTAATTATGATTAACTAATAACTCGTTGCTAATATGGAAGAAAATGAAAAAACTTGATCAAGATTGGAAAGCCACGGCGCGCACCCTCTCTGAAGCGCTACCCTATTTGCAACGCTACGATGGATCAATCGTGGTGATTAAACTTGGCGGGCACGCAATGAGTAGTGCTAAAGCTCTAGCTAGTTTCGCACGTGACGTTGTTTTAATGAAGCAGGTTGGTATGAACCCAGTTATTGTGCATGGTGGTGGCCCCATGATCAATGAGATGCTTGCTAAATTAAATATAAAATCTAAATTTGTAGGGGGAAAAAGAGTAAGTGACGAAACTGTTGTTGAAGTGGTTGAGATGGTTCTGTCTGGAAAAATTAATAAGGGCATTGTTCAAGCAATAAATGATCAAGGCGGTAAGGCAGTCGGTTTATCGGGAAAAGATGCAAATCTTATGGTTTGTGACTTTGATAACCCAGAATTAGGTTTTGTTGGCAAGCCAGTGGAAATGAATCCTGAAGTTTTGGAAAATTTTTTTGCTTCTGATCATATACCAGTAGTTGCGCCTTTAGGTGCAGGTAAAAATGGTGAAACTTTTAATGTGAATGCTGATACCGCTGCTGGAGCAATTGCAGCAGCATTAAAAGCGGATAGGCTCCTTCTTTTGACAGATGTGGACGGCGTTAAGGATGCTAATGGTAATGTTGTAACGCAGCTAACAGCGGCTCAGGTAAAGAAATTAACAAAACAAAATATCATTGCTGGAGGAATGATACCAAAGACGGAAACAGCTCTTTCTGCTATAGATGGTGGAGTACGTGCGGTAGTTATAATAGATGGGCGTGTGCAGAATGCTGTACTACTGGAATTATTTACAGATCATGGAGCTGGGTCTTTAATCAGAAAGAAAAATTAATTTTATCGTATTGATTCAATAATTTAACAAATTAAACTTGCCAGATACTAATAGCATATACATGTTAGAGGTATGCAAAATGAATTAATGATCCGCCTTGGAGTTTTTTTAGCACTATTTTTTATTTTAGCGTGTTTAGAAAGCGTTTTTCCTAAAAGAAAACGTGTCCAGCCGCGTAAAGATCGTTGGCTTACTAATTGGACATTGGTGATCATAGATACTTTGTGTCTTAGGGTAGTAGCAATCGTAATACCCTTCGTGGCAACTTTAGCCGCCTTCGATGCAGCTTTAAATAATTGGGGCTTGATGAATTTTTTAATATTGCCGACTTGGTTGGAAATATTAGTATCTATTTTATTTTTAGATTTGGCAATTTGGGCACAGCATTTTTTTACCCATAAAATACCAATTTTGTGGAAATTACACCGGGTTCATCATGCTGATAGAGATATGGATGTATCAACAGCGATTCGGTTTCATCCTTTTGAGATAGCTATTTCTATGGGTTTAAAGATATTATTAATATATATCCTGGGTCCTGCTGTGTTAGCTGTAGTTTTGTTTGAAATTATTTTAAACGGCTCGTCAATGTTCAATCATGCAAACTTAGCCATCCCAAAGTCAGCTGATAAATTTTTGAGATGGTTTTTTGTCACCCCAGATATGCATAGAATTCATCATTCTTCTATTAGGGAAGAGCATGATACTAATTATGGATTTGCTTTATCTTTTTGGGATCGGATATTTAAGACTTATAAATCTAAACCGTCTGGTGGGCATTTGAAGATGAAAGTGGGTCTGGAGTGGCAAGACGATGCTCCTGCTAAAATATGGTGGACCTTATTACTACCATTTCGCAAATAAGATTTATTTTAATCACTATTTTTATTTTAAGTATTGTGTTTTCTTAAAATCAGTGATCACAGTTTATTATAAAATAACACCATAATCATTTCTTATTTAAAAAATCGAGCACTGTCTGAATTGTTAATTCTTTTTTTGGGAGTATTATTTATGAACTTTAATCTATTTAAATCATCACTATGGGCTGTATTTTTTACCACATTTGGTATGCTTATAGTTCCAGGTCTATCGCTTGCTAAATCAAATATTGTCATCGGCTTACAACAAGAGCCTACAAGCCTAGATCCAACATCAGATGCGACTGCATCTATCGACGGTATGCTATCGCATAACGTTTACGAATCTTTGACCACTGTATCTGAAGCTGGAGAAGTACTTCCGGCCTTAGCTGAAAGTTGGACTATTTCTGAAGATAAGTTGACCTATACTTTTAATCTTGCGTCAGGTGTTAAATACCATGATGGGACTACATTTGATGCGGCAGACGTTATTTTTGCATTTAATAGGGCTATGGCTGAAGATAGTGTCAACCCAACCAAAAAGATTTTTAAGGTAATCGAAAGCGTATCTGCGCCAAACTCTAGCACTATTGAAATTAAACTCAAAAAACAAAATGCTTTCTTTTTGTTTAATATGGCCAAGGGAGATGCATCAATTGTTGCTGAAGAAACAGCAGCAAATAATAATACAAATCCAATTGGTACTGGACCTTTCAAATTTGCTAGTTGGAAGCGAGGAGATCGACTAATTTTGGTAAAAAATCAAGATCATCGTGAAGCAGCTGATGTAGCCTTAGAAAAGGTTGAGTTTAGGTTTATTTCTGATGCTGCTGCTGCAAGTGCAGCAATGCTTGCTGAAGAAATTGATGCTTTTCCTGGATTTCCCGCACCAGAAATGTTGCCACAATTCCAAGCTGATCCACGCTTTAGAGTTAATATTGGCAGTACAGAAGGTGAGGTCATCTTGGCGATGAACAATGCAAAACCTCCATTTAATGACATTAGAGTTCGCCGTGCCATAAGCCACGCGATAGATAGAAGCGAGATAATTGATGGAGCAATGTATGGAAAGGCAGTGCCTATTGGTAGTTTTTATCCACCACATGGAGCAGCATATGTTGATTTAACTGGTGTCTATCCGCACGATACAGCCAAAGCTAAAAAAATGTTTGAAGATGCTGGTGTTGCTGGAATGGAAATGACACTTAGGTTACCTCCTTTTCCTTATGCGATGAGATCTGGAGAAATTATTCAGGCTCAATTAGCTGAAGCGGGCATTAATGCAAAAATAGAGCAAGTTGAGTGGGGTTTTTGGATATCAGAAGTTTATAAGAAAAAAAGTTATGATATGACAATAATTGCACATACAAGCCCTAATGACATGGGTAATTTCGCCCGTGGTCCAAAGTACTTTTATGGCTATGATGATGCGGGTTTCTCTGACTTATGGAGTCGTATTAAAACTGAAGCTGATCCAGAAAAACGTAAGTTGATGTTACAAGAAGGTCAAAAGTATTTAACTGACCAGGCGGTGCATGGATTTTTATTCCAATTGCCTTTGTTGGGTATTTTTAAAAATGAGGTTAAAGGCTACTGGTCTTCTGCCCCAGTTTTATTTCATCCTCTCAAGGGTGTAAGTGTAAATTAAGATTTTTAAAATCAAGTAGTAGGCGTTAAGGCGCCTACTATAATCTTATATCTGATGTGAAAATTCTTGGATTAAAAACAGATGGCTTATTTCCTATTTAGGCGAACAATTGGCTTTATATTTACATTATTTACCGTATCAGTAGTAGTTTTTGCGGTAATGAATGTTTTACCAGGTGATCCTGCTTTAACAATTTTGGGTTTAGAGGCAAGTGATGATGCTATAGATGCATTAAGGAAAAAACTTGGATTAAATGAACCAATACTAAAACGCTATTTTTATTGGATTATAAACGCATTAATTGGTGATTTTGGGCAGAGCCATTCCTTTGGTGTGCCAGTTTCTGGCTTAATTTCAGAACGCCTGTCTATGACCGTGGCACTGGCAGTTTCTGGCATGGTATTAACAATTATAATCGCTTTAACCTTAGGAATAGGTGCAGCAGCAAATCATCGAAAGTTTGGTGATTGGGGTGTGATGTTTTTTAGTCAAATTGGTATAGCCATTCCAGCGTTTTGGTTGTCAATTTTATTGGTGATATTATTTGCAGTAAAGCTTCGATGGTTACCGCCTGGCGGGTTTCCTGGGTGGGATGATTCTATCATAGCTGTAAAATCTTTAATCTTACCTACGGTTGCATTGGCTCTGGTACAGTCGGCTGTATTGGCCCGTGTGACGCGCTCATCGGCTTTAGAAGTAATGAGACTTGATTATATAAGAACTGCCAAAGCAAGTGGGTTTTCTAGGAGGCGTATTCTTTGGCGCCATGTTTTGCCAAATGCATTAGTTCCTATCGTCACGATTGTTGGTATGCAATTTGCAGCAGTTGTTACTGGTACTATAGTTATAGAAAATGTCTTCTATCTTCCTGGCCTTGGAAGGTTAATTTTTCAATCAATTGCTAATCGGGACCTGCCTACTGTTCAGGCTTTGGTAATGATGTTTGCTGTAATAGTTGTCACAGCAAATTTTATAGTAGATCTTCTTTATTTAGTTATCGATCCTAGATTAAAAGAGCGAAATTAATGAAGAAATTACCACTAAATTTGATAATAGGAACAGTGCTAGTGTCAATAGTGCTTGGTACAGCTTTTCTTTCGTTGATTTGGACTCCACATAATTATGCATTGATGAATATAAGTGAAAAGTTTCATCATCCAAATTATATTTATTTGTTAGGAACTGATCAGTTGGGGCGAGATGTATTATCGCAGTTAATGGCCGCTTCAAGGAATTCAATGATTGTTGCGTTGGTTGCGGTGTTGTTGGGAGGTTCAATCGGAACTCTGCTTGGTCTGCTTGCCTCAGCAATTGGTGGCTGGGTAGAAGATCTTGTAATGCGTGTAGCTGACATAGGGTTCGCTTTTCCGGCTCTTTTGTTTGCTATAATGTTGGCTGCAGTTTTTGGTCCATCATTAACTAACGCTGTCTTTGCGATTGCTTTCATTAATATTCCTATTTTTGCAAGAATTTCCCGCGCTTCTGGCAATCAAATTTGGACTCGTGATTTTGTACTTGCTTCTAGAGCAGCAGGTGTTGGACGTGTTGTAATAACGTTCAATCACATCCTACCTAATATTTTAGCGCCAATAATTGTGCAGGCGACAATTGAATTTGCTGTGGCAATATTAGCTGAAGCAGCATTATCTTATTTAGGCTTGGGAGCGCAGCCACCAGCTCCGTCTTGGGGAAGAATGTTATCAGAAGCTCAAACATTAATGTATTTAGCACCCCAGTTGGCAATCTACCCAGGTATTTGTATTATGATTGCAGTACTTGGATTTGGTTTATTAGGTGATGGCTTGCGTGACATCACTGATCCTCGTTTGGCTAAGGTGCGCTAAATGATTGTATTAAATAAGTTCTCAGTCACTTTTGGCGAAAATATTGCACTGAATAGTGCCTCTGTAGAAATTAAATCAGGTGAAAGATTAGGTATTGTAGGAGAAAGTGGTAGCGGCAAAACGATGCTTGCTTTGAGCCTTATGGGAATGATACCGGAAGGTGCTGATTTGTCAGGTTCAATTAGCGTTGAAGGTCGTGATATGACAAATTCTACTGATAAATTATGGCAAGAATTTAGGGCTCGCAAAATAGCGATGGTTTTTCAAGAACCAATGTCTGCACTAAATCCTCTTCGAAGAGTAGGGGACACTGTAATTGAACCTTTATTAGTACATGAGGGGATTAGCAGAAAAAAAGCCTTAGCTAAGGCCTTAAAACTTTTTAAAGAAGTGGGCATACCTGACCCATTATTACGCTTGCGTCAATTTCCTCATGAATTATCTGGTGGGCAACGGCAGAGAGTGCTCATCGCACTGGCTTTAGCTTGTAATCCAAGGATTTTGATTGCTGATGAACCAACCAGCGCATTAGATGCGAAAGTAGTATTACGAATTATTGACCTTCTTGTGAATTTATCTGAGTCAAGAAATATGGGCTTAGTATTTATTAGCCATGATTTGCAGGCAGTTGCCAGGGCAACGAATGAAATTTTGGTTATGCATAAAGGTGATATTGTTGAAAGTGGCTCAACTAAAAATGTACTTTCTGATCCAAAACATGCCTATACGAAAGGCTTACTGGCGGCGCGACCTAGCTTATCTAGGCAATCAAAAAACAATTATAATAATCGATTTCGATTACCTACTATCCCGGAGCCAATTCCCACATCTCGACCCGCGAAGCCTAATCTTTCAGCACTTGATGAAAGCACGCCACTATTAAATGTTCAATCTATTGAGAAACTGTACAAATTACCGCGCAAAACCATATTTAAATTACCATCAGTAATTACAGCAGTAAAACAGGCTACGTTTACCTTAAAGAAGGGTGAAACAATCGGAATTGTTGGGGAATCTGGTTCTGGAAAATCAACCTTAGCACGACTTATTATGGGTTTTGAAAAACCAAACTCTGGTTCAATTATTTTTGAAGGAAACGACATAAATAAAATACCTTCAGAAAAATTAAGAAAACTTAGACAACGTTTTCAAATGGTATTTCAGGACCCATTTGGTTCTCTAGATCCACGTCGAAATGTGGGATGGTCTATTGCAGAACCATTAAGAGCAATTGGTGAGAAACATCAATTAGAAGACAGGGTAAGTGAGGCTTTATTACAAGTAGGATTAAAAATCACGGACAGGGCAAAATTTCCACATGAGTTTTCAGGAGGTCAGAGGCAGAGAATAGCGATAGCGCGTGCAATTGTAACCCGTCCAGCTCTATTAGTAGCGGATGAAGCAGTATCTGCGTTAGATGTTTCTGTGCAGGCGCAGATATTGAATTTACTAATGGACATTCAAGATAGTCTCGGTTTGGCAGTTTTATTCATAAGTCATGACTTAGCGGTGGTGGCAAGTATTTGCGATAAGATTATAGTTATGAATGGTGGTGCTATTTTAGAATCTGGTACTTTGCCTGAGGTTTTAGGGTCCCCTAAAAATGAATATACTAGAAGTTTATTAACTGCAGCGGGAGGTTGATTTGATTTACTTTATCCACATCACAGATCTTCATCTCTCACATCCAGATGTGAAAGATCCAAATCTACATACAGATACTATCGCAACTTTTACTAAAATAATTGATGCTATTTCTTCTATGAAGTTAAAACCTAAATTTGTTATTTTAAGTGGTGATCTTACTAACACTGGAGAAAAAAAGAGTTATGAATTATTAAAAACTCTTTTAAAATCCTTGTCTATCCCAGTAATTTTGGCGCTAGGAAATCATGATAAAAGAGATTGGTTTCATCAAGTATTTAATAATAAATCCTCTTCAGATCCCTACTTTCACGATGATATTTATTCAGGGTTACACGTGATAACTCTTGATACTAGTGTCCCTGGTCGAATCGCAGGGGCAATATGTGTTGATCAATTTGATTATTTACAAAAAACCCTTGAACAGCATGAGGCTAGCCCAAAATTATTGATCTTACACCATCCGCCAAGGATAGATTCTAATGGGTTACCTTGGGGCAGTTTAAGTATGGAAAGCACCAAAAAATTACAGACTGTTTTAGAAGGTAAAAATGTTATTGGAATTTTTAGTGGTCACATTCACATAAATCGTGCAAGCCACTGGCATGGAATTCCTGTTTATATTTCTAATGGACTGCTTTCGTCGATAGATGTTTTGGCAACAGAAGATTTGAGAATTGTGGAAGGATCTAGCTTCTCCATATGCGTTTGGAGAAAATCTGGTCTTAGTGTTACTTATGTGCCCGTAAATCCAGAACCGCGAGAGTTAGGCATTATAGATCAAAAGAGATTAAAAGAATTTAGTTAAAGGGATTTTAGATTAATGATTGAGAGTACTAATCGCCATTTACCTGTAAAAGGCACATACAATATAAGAGATTTGGGTGGTTATAAGACTCAGTTTGGAGAAACGACACCTTGGCGCAAATTCTTCAGAAGTGATAGTCTACATCTCATAACCAATGAGGGTATGTCCTATTTATATCAAGAGGGTTTAAGATTGGTTATTGATTTACGAACTCAGAAAGAAATGAAAGAAAGGCCTAATCCATTCGAAAAATTTCCTGATGTCCGATTTTTAAACCTACCATTGTTTGATGATCTTGCACCAATTTTCATGCTAAAGAATGATACCGCTCAGCAAAGCCCGTTGCTTAATTTCTATCTTGCGGCCCTTCATAATCAACATGATGCAATTAGAGCTGTCATGAGTGAGATTTCGAATACTAACGATGGGGCCATCCTATTTAATTGCACGGCTGGAAAAGATCGCACTGGTATCGTTGCTGCTTTGCTCTTAGGGTTAGTTGGAGTTTCAAATGAAGATATAATGTACGACTATACTTTAACGGCTGAGTTAATTCCTGATCTTGTTAAGCAACTTCTTGTTGAGTCTAAAGAGCGTGGGGTGGATATTAAAAAACATTCACAAATGCTGGAGAGTCCTGCCGAAGTAATTAAATTAGCATTACTAGAATTAGAAAAAAAATATGGATCAGTTAATAATTATTTTAAAACGATCGGGTTAGAGCAGGCACTAATATCAAATTTGTGCGACCGGTTATCAGGAAAGATTTAATCGAGCTTATATTATTCGCGATATTGACACTAAAATGAAATAATGTTGAACACATCTAGAAAATACTAGTTTTTCTAGATATTGTTTAAACCTGTTAATTTAAAAGGGTTCATAATTGACTTACACCTATGACAATCAAAATATATTTGCAAAAATACTGAGAAGTGAAATTCCTAATGATACCGTATTAGAAAATGAATTTGCTCTCGCATTTAAAGATATAGCCCCACAGGCCCCAATTCATGTGTTAGTAGTACCAAAGGGTCCATATGTTTGTTATGATCACTTTTTAAGAGAAGGATCAGATGAGGAAATTTTAGGATTAAATAATATTATTTCTAAAGTTATTGATAAATTAAATCTGTCACCCTCGGATGGTAAGGGAGGTTATAGAATTATTTCAAACGCTGGGGCAGACGGTGTGCAGGATGTGCCCCATTTTCATATCCATATTTTGGGTGGGCGGTCACTTGGTAGAATGGTGGAAAAAACTAAATTCGGAATTTGAAAATAATTAATGTTGTGGTGATGTATATTTTATAAAAGAACCTAAGTTTGTTGTTAACAATTATAATATGAGGAAATCATGACCCAGGAAGCGCCAGAAATCCAAATTGTAAAAAAACTTCGCATCAATTGCGATGGATCTGATGATGTTCTTGGCCATCCACGCGTTTGGCTTCAAATACCAAAAGAGATTGGATTCGTTGAGTGCCCTTATTGTGATAAACGTTTTGAATTAGAAAAATAATAGTTTCTAATTTAATTTTTAAAGATATCGCTTTATGCCAAGTTATTCGACATAATAATCTTAGGATTCCAGGTAAATATAAAAGGAGATCTCTAGTTGAGTAATAATTTTGGTAAAGGCCATCACCTTCATCTGATTGACGGATCTGGCTTTATATTTCGTGCTTATCACGCTTTACCACCTTTGACCCGAAAATCAGATGGCTTGCCAATTGGAGCGGTGAGTGGATTTTGTAATATGTTATATAAGTTTGTTGAAGATCAGAAGGGTATTGATGCCCCCACTCATGTTGCTGTTATTTTTGATGCAAAGGGTAAAACATTTCGTTCTGATATTTATGAGGCTTATAAAGCTAATAGACCGCCTGCTCCCGAGGACTTGGTTCCACAATTTCCTTTAACTCGTGATGCAACACGGGCATTTAATTTAGCTTGTATCGAACAGGTTGGATTAGAAGCAGATGACATAATAGCAACCTTAGCGACACAAGCTCGAGATAGTGGTGGGCGGGTAACAATTATAAGTTCAGATAAAGATTTAATGCAACTGGTTGGCGATGGCGTTGATATGTTGGACCCAATGAAAAATAAAAGAATAGATAGCGATGGGGTTTTCGAAAAGTTCGGTGTAAAACCAAACCGCGTTATTGATGTGCAATCATTAGCAGGAGATGCTGTTGATAATGTTCCAGGTGCACCAGGTATAGGTATAAAAACTGCTGCCTTATTAATTAATGAATATGGTGATCTTGATAGTTTGCTTGAGCGAGCTGAGGAAATTAAACAACCAAAGCGTCGAGATACGCTTATTAGTTTTGGAGATCAAATTCGTATTAGTCGTGAACTTGTAACATTAAAAATAGATGCAGAGATTGGAATATTTTTGGATGATTTGGAGGTAACTGAACCAGATCCAGAAAAATTATTAGAATTCTTAAGTGAAATGGAATTTAGGACACTGACCAATAGAATAGCTTCAAAATTGGGTGTGAATCCACCAATAAGCAATGATCAGGAAACTAATTATTCAAACCAAACGTTAGGCATTAATAATGATATTATGTCATTTGATAAGAGTGTTTACAGTTGCATTAGTGATCTTGAATCTCTGACTAGTTGGGTTTTAAAAATTAAAAATCGTGGTTGGGTGGCTGTTGATACTGAGACAACCGGCCTAGATGATATGGTAGCGGAACTTGTAGGTGTTTGTTTGTGTGTTGAAGCTGGTGAGGCGTGTTATATTCCGCTTAATCATAAAATTGGAGACGATGATTTATTCGGTGGAAACAAACTAGCCTCTAATCAAATTCCATTAGAAGAAGCTCTTGCCGTACTAAAACCTATTCTTGAAGATCCTTCGGTCATCAAAATAGGGCAAAATATAAAGTATGATATGAAAATTATGTCGAGATATAATGTTAATATTTTTCCGATCGATGATACAATGCTGCTTAGTTATGCTTTAAATGGTGGGGCTCATAATCATGGTATGGATTCTCTTTCAAACAGATATTTAGATCATTCACCGATTTCAATTAAATCGATATTAGGTACAGGTAAATCAGCAATAACCTTTGATCAGGTACCTGTTGCTGAGGCACTTAATTATGCCGCTGAAGATGCAGATATTACTTTGAGGTTATGGAAGTTGTTCAAACCACAATTACACAAAAATAGAGTTACAAAAGTATATGAAACTTTAGAGCGCCCCCTAGTTCCAGTGCTGGCAGATATGGAAAGACATGGGATTAAAGTTGATAGGGATACTTTGAGTAGAATGTCTAATTCGTTTGCCCAGAAGATGGCTGGTCTAGAATCCGAAATTTTCGAGTTAGCTGGTAGAAATTTTAATGTAGGATCACCAAAGCAATTAGGTGAGATCTTATTTGATGAACTTGAGTTTCCAGGTGGGAAAAGAGGAAAAACAGGAGCTTATGCGACAGGTGCTGAGGTTTTAGAAGATTTGACGGTAGAAGGTTATGATCTACCATCGAAAGTTTTAGATTGGAGACAATTATCAAAATTAAAGTCTACTTATACGGATGCATTGCAGGATCATATTAATGCAGAAACTGGAAGAGTTCATACATCTTATTCGATGGCAGGTACTTCAACGGGTAGGCTCTCATCGACTGCTCCTAATTTACAAAACATTCCCATTCGTAGTGAAGATGGTCGAAAAATTCGAGAGGCATTTGTTTGTGAAGAAGGATCTGTTTTACTATCACTTGATTATAGTCAGATTGAATTAAGAATATTAGCTCAAATTGCTGATTTAGACACTCTCAAAGAAGCATTTTTTCAAGGGCAAGATATTCATGCTTTAACAGCAAGTCAGATGTTTGATGTTCCATTGGAGGGCATGGACCCTATGATAAGACGTCAAGCAAAAGCAATAAATTTTGGAATTATTTATGGAATTTCAGGTTATGGGCTTGCCCGAAACTTGAGAATTCCTAGAAAAGAGGCTCAAGCGTTTATAGATAAATATTTTGAGAGGTTTCCTGGTATCAAAGGTTATATGGAAAGCACAGTTAATTTTGCAAAAGAGAATGGATATGTTGAAACATTATTTGGACGCCGCATTCACACTCCAGAGATAAACAATCGTGGCCCACACGCTGGTTTTTCGAAAAGGGCAGCAATCAATGCTCCAATCCAAGGAACAGCGGCAGATGTTATCCGACGCGCAATGATTAGGATGCCTAAAGCGATCGAAAACTTGCAGGCTAAAATGCTATTGCAGGTCCATGACGAATTACTATTTGAGGTTCATGAAGAAGCTGTTGAGGAAACTATTGTAGTAGTAAAAGAAGTCATGGAAAACGCTTCAATGCCTATAATTGAGATGGATGTGTCTTTGATTGTAGATGCTGGGCAGGGAAAAAATTGGGCAGAGGCACATTAAGAATTGATTAGGGCCAGGGTCGTTCATATCATTCTAATTCTGATGATAAAATTATAGGAAAAAACTCGCCCTTTGACCAAATACCAAACCAACTTTGCTCATTCATCTCATGATGCTCCCCGATATCAACTAGTCTGTAAAAAGATTTTCGATCAATCAAAGCATCTAAATTAGAACGTATTCTGATATACGGTGATGGTTCATCTGTTTTTGGATCGTGGATAACGCGTATCTTGTTTTTAGGACCAGCTATTGCTTCATCATCTACATTTGTTTTGAATATCACTTGTTGTGTTTTCCCAGAGCCTTCAACCTCAAAATCAACAGCAACAAATGGTGCATCATCAACTTTGATGCCAACTTTTTCAACAGGTGTGACAAGAAAATAATTTTCACCATCTTTTCTGATAATTGAACTAAAAAGTTTTACCATGGGCTTGCGACCAATAGGTGTGCCTAAATAGTACCAGTTTCCATCTCTAGCTATTCTAATATCTAAATCACCACAAAATGGGGGATTCCATAGGTGAACTGGCGCAGGACCTTTTTTCGTTGCAGCTGAAGCCGACTTTGCTAAGCTATCAGCATTAAGAATAGGTTTTGTGATTTCTTTTTTCATAGGGCACTTTGTTATTTCTGAACTAATTTAGCTTATTTTAATTAATATAGAATTTAAGAACGAGTTGATATAATCAATAATCTTAAGATTGGTAAATCTAATATAATATCTTTTTAAGAAAAATCCTAAATTTTGTTAAAATAATTATAAAAACTTGCCAGCTACTTTAAAATTTCAAAATGATACTTAGATTATTAGTATCAGAATGCCCATTTGGGGTCTGATATAATCTGGTCTGTCTATTTAGAAGGCCTTTAACACATTGCTTCTTAGGAGGATGCGAAATGAGACATATTGATTTTACACCGATATACAGATCAACAGTTGGATTTGATCAATTTGTGGACATGTTTGATAATATTTTTACCAACCAGGTATCACAAGAATCATACCCACCATTCAATATAGAAAAAATTGATGAAGAAAATTACCGAATTTCCATAGCATCGGCTGGTTTTTCTCAAGAAAATTTTCTAATTGAAGTAGAGAACCAGCAGCTTACTGTAGGCGTTCGAGCGTCTAAAAGAGAAGAACAGAGTTCTTACTTGCATAAAGGAATCGCGCAAAGATCCTTTGAAAAACGGTTTAAATTAGCTGACCACGTCCATGTTACGTCAGCAAGTTATGAACATGGCATGTTACACATTGATTTGGTTAAAGAGGTACCTGAAGCTTTGAAGCCAAGAAGGATTGAAATTTCTAATTCTAAAACAATAGCTGCCAAAGCGGCATAAACTATTATTAGTTGAGTTCCTTGCTTAATAAGCAGGGAACTCTTTTCATTATATTGATGTGCAAAGATACTTCATTTCTAAATAATCTTCTATACCGTGCCGACTACCCTCTCTACCAATACCTGATTGTTTAATACCACCAAAAGGCGCAACTTCTGTTGATATAAGTCCAGTATTAATGCCAACCATACCATACTCTAAGGCTTCTGATACTCGATAAACACGACTGAGATCTCTAGCATAAAAATAGGAAGCCAATCCAAATATTGTATCATTAGCTTGTTTGATTACATCTTCTTCTGTCTCAAATTTAAATAACGGCGCAACAGGACCAAACGTTTCATCATTTGCGACCATCATATCTCTTGTGACGCCAGTGATTACGGTTGGTTCAAAAAATAAACCCCCTAATTTATGACGATTGCCACCTGTTAGAATTTTTGCTCCTTTTGAAAGCGCGTCACTAATGTGTTCTTCTACTTTGCTGACAGCGTCAGAATTAATCAGTGGTCCAGATGAAACGCCATTTTCAAATCCGTCACCAACTTTCATTTTATTAACAGCATCCGCAAGTTTCGTTGCAAAAGCTTCATAAACACCTGATTGAACATAGATACGATTAGCGCAAACACATGTTTGTCCATTGTTTCTGTATTTTGAAATTAATGCACCTTCTACAGCTTTGTCTAAGTCAGCATCGTCAAAGACAATAAATGGAGCATTCCCTCCTAATTCCATCGAAACTTTCATTATTTGTTCAGCAGACTGTCGCATTAAAATTCTGCCAACTTCTGTTGAACCCGTGAAAGTAAGTTTTCTAATAGCTGGATTAGAGCAAAATTCTTGACCAATTAATGATGATTTTTTTGATGTAATTACAGAAAAAACACCTTTTGGCACACCAGCTCTTTCAGCTAATAAAGCAATTGCAAGTGCTGATAGAGGTGTTTCAGTAGCAGGTCTGGCAACAAATGAACATCCAGCAGCGAGCGCAGGAGCAACTTTTCTTGTAATCATTGCATTAGGAAAATTCCAAGGTGTTATAGATGCAACTACGCCGATAGGTTGTTTTATCACCGTAATTCTTTTGTCTACTTGGTGGCCAGGAATTGTTTCACCGTAAACGCGCTTTGCTTCTTCAGCAAACCACTCAATAAATGAAGCTCCATATAATATTTCCCCTTTACCCTCAGCAATTGGTTTGCCCATTTCAGCTGTCAAAATAATGCCAAGGTCATCAGCATTCTCGACCATTAAATCATTCCATTTTCGTAGAATGGCTGACCTCTCTTTTCCAGTTTTTGCGGCCCAAGCCTTTTGTGATCTCTGCGCTGATTCAATTGCTCTTTTTACTTCAGTCAATCCCATATCTGGAACTACTGCGATAACATCTCCTCGAGCAGGATTCTTCACCTCAAAGGTGGAGCCGTTGTCAGCATTTATCCAATCGCCTGAAATATACGCTTGTGTACACAAAAGTGATGGGTCTTTTAACATAGAGGACAGATTTGTTGAATCTAACATTTTACTTCTCCAAGAGCGGTTTATTTATGTCTGTAATATTTATTTTTCTTTTACAACATAAGATTATTAGCTTCTACTGTATCGGGCAATTATTTTTACTTCATTTGTAATTATTCACGAAACGTGGGCTTAATATCGTTTGGTTTTGGAGTTGCAGAATATACTGCGCGAGCTATTGCCCGAGCCAGACAAATACTGGCGCCATGTCCAATGATTAATTCATCTTCTAAAGGTTTTTTTAATTCTTTTTCTCCAGTGGCGGCAGCAAAAACTAAATCACCGTCTACAGGTGTATGTGATGGTATTATAGCTCGTGACATTCCGTCATGTGATACTGTTGCCAAACGAGTCGTCTGTGCTTTAGTAAATTTAGCATCGGTTGCCACAATTGCTATTGTAGTATTTTCACCTTTTTTTGATGGTACTTTGAGATGTACTGATGTTGGATCGTAATTAGTATCCGTTCCCAAACCCCCAAACTCATCTGAGAACTCGAATGGTGATGCAAAAAATGGCTGCCCCTTTCCATTGCTTACGGCACCAAAAGAATTAACTGCAACTATTGCAGCAACAGTAATACCATTATCTAAAATTAGGGAAGCTGATCCCAAACCACCTTTTAAATTTGCAGTAGTGGCGCCTGTACCTGCTCCATGGCTTCCCAGCTCAAAGTGCTCAGCGCTATTTTTTAATGCTTCTATCCCCAAATCTTTATAAGGGTTCGTTTCCCATTTTTTATTTCCGCCGTTTAGTAAGTCAAATAAAATAGCGGCCGGAACAATTGGAACATTTGCATCGCCGGCTTTAAACCCTCGACCTTGTTTGGCAAGCTCATCTGCAACACCGCTGGCAGAATCTAAGCCAAATGCGGACCCACCGGATAATACCAAAGCATCTATTTCTTGCACCATTTTATCTGGGGCTAAAAGATCTGTCTCTCTAGTGCCTGGCGCGCCACCCATAACTGAAACACCAGCTACAAATGGTTTGTCGGATGATAGTACCGTAACACCTGTTTTAATTGAATGGTCTTCTGCATTTCCAACTTTCAAGCCTTTAATATCAGTTATTAAATTTTTCTCCCCTGGCTTCATATGCAACGCCCTCCATCAACTTCTAAAGCCACACCAGTAATCATACTTGCTTCATCAGAGCAAAGAAAAAGCGCTGCATTTGCCATGTCTTGTGGAGTTGAGAATCGCCCAATTGGAATAGTTGCCAAAAATTTTTCACGAATTTCCGGTGTGTCTTCTCCCATGAAACTTTTTAGAAGTGGTGTTTCACCTGCAACAGGACAAATAGCATTAGTTCTTATCCCGAATGGAGCTAATTCAACTGCCATTGTCTTAGTCGCTGTTATCATCCATCCTTTTGACGCGTTGTACCAACTTAAGTTAGCTCTTGGACTAATCCCGGCTGTTGAGGCTACGTTAAGTATAGATCCTTTTTTTTCCTTTTTCATTAATGGTATTAAATGCTTTGCTGTTAGGTATACCGATTTAGCATTTACCGCTATAACACGATCAAATTCTTCTTCTGTAACATCCTCTAAAGGAGATTTTAAATGCGTGATGCCTGCATTATTTACTAAGATATCAATTTTCCCAAATTGCTTTAAGGCGCTCGTTATCATATTTAGCACGCTTTCATTATTACTTACGTCAACTTGCTGAGAAACCCCATTTATAGTTTTTGCATGTAGTTCCGCTGCTTCGTAATTAATGTCTGCGACCATTACCTGAGCACCCTGTTTTGCAAATTCTGTTGCAATACCTTGGCCAAAACCAGATGCAGCTCCAGTGATTATCGCAGATTTTCCATTTAATCTCATAGCTATTCCTATTCATAGAATTTGATAAATTGTGAGACTATCAAAAATAAATAACAAGTCTATCTATTATGTTAAATTTAAAAATAGAAATTGGTTAAAATTTGTATGAAATTTAATTATATTTTTGTTTTTTTCTTGAAAGTTCTAGATAATGATCAACAAGAATTTGCTCAGATTTAGTTAACTGGATATGTCGAGGATAAATTGGATTTAATCTGTCATCAAATATCTGACAATTCCACCCGTCGGTTGTCTCAAAAAAATCCATAACTCCCTCTTCTCCATATTGTTCTAGATAACCTTTAATTACGCAATCTAAATAACTTAAGATAATACCTTTTACTGGTTTGTTATTAGAAATATTTGAGGGGCGTACATGATAAATTTGAACCTCATTCTTAGATGTATTTTTTTGCAACTTTAAAGGTATTTTTGTTCGATGATATCCTGTTTCACGCCTATCAAGCGCTGACCAATCATTGTCAGGAACAGAGGCTATTAATCCAGAAATTTGACCTTTATTAACAAAATGAGCAGAGAGAAAAGGAACTTCCCTTAATTTAGTATAACACCATATCCGTCGCCAACCTTTAATGGTTGCTTTCTCATATGGGCGGTATGAATGTGTGTTTATGTTTACCAAAGACCCATAACCAAAAAAATGTGAAGTCCGCATTTAATTTAACCTTTTTTTTAACATGCCAAATCTCAGATGCTATTGCTAGTATTAAAATTCTGTATTATGCTTTGCCAGTATTATCTGCCGGGAGAACCAAATATTTTTGGTGCCGAAGGAGCAACCGCCTCGGAAACTCTCAGGCTTCAGGACCGGTAGGTAAGCAGAAACTCTGGAGAGTGGCGCAAAAATGCGTCCGCCGAAGGGATAACGATCTCAGGCTAAAGGACAGAGGGGGCAATAAACCGCACTATTTGTGCGTTGGACTGTTGCCGATGGAAACATCTATACTTATGGAGAAAAATATGTCTGAGCTTTTATGGACACCACTTCACGAACTTCATGTTTCCAATGGTGGGAAAATGGTGCCATTTGCTGGTTATGAAATGCCTGTGCAGTATAAAGATGGTGTTTTAAAAGAACATCTCCATTGTAGAAAAAAAGCTGGTTTATTTGATGTTAGTCATATGGGGCAGGTTATAATTAAGGGACAAAGTTTTGCTGATATAGCTCATAGTCTTGAAACTCTAACCCCTATTTCAGTATCAACTTTAAAGGAAGGAAGACAGCGTTATGGTTTCTTTACGAATGCTTCGGGGGGCATAATTGATGATTTAATGCTAAGTAATAGAGGTGACTATTTGTTTATGGTAGTAAACGCTGCGTGTAAGCATATTGATGTCCCCCATATGATAAAGAATATGCCTAATGTTACAGTTGAACTGATTGAAGATAGAGCATTGCTTGCACTACAGGGCCCGTTGGCAGAAAAAATTCTAGAAAATTTTAATAGTGCTATTAAAGAAATGCGGTTTATGGATATTGCGACGATAAAAGTCCTAGGTGTTGATTGTTGGGTTGCTCGCTCTGGTTATACCGGTGAGGATGGTTTTGAAATCTCAATTCCTTCTAATAAAGCTATAGAATTTACTGAGAAGTTACTAAAATTTGAAGAGGTCAAATTGATAGGCTTAGGTGCGCGGGACAGCCTAAGGTTAGAAGCAGGTCTTTGTCTTTATGGCCATGATATTGATTGTGATACTAGCCCAGTTGAAGCAGGGCTCTTATGGGCAATTCAAAAATTGCGGCGAGAAGATGGAATTCAATCAAGTGAATTTCTCGGAAAGAAAAGAATTTTAAATGAAATAAAGAATGGACCAGATAAAAAAAGGGTTGGTGTGAAGCCGTCAGGGCGTGCGCCAATGCGAGAAGGTACAGTTTTATTTGCTGATTCTGCTGGACAGCAACGTATTGGAAAAATTACATCAGGAGGTTTTGGTCCAACATTCGAGGGTCCAGTATCTATGGGGTATGTTGATTCTAAATATGCGATAACTGGAGGTCAGATTTTTGGTGAAGTGAGGGGGAAGTTTTTACCAGCAACTATAGTTTCTTTACCGTTTGTGAAGGCTAATTTCAAAAGATAAATTGGAGGAAAAATTGAAATGAAATATACTGAAGAACATGAGTGGCTTTTAATTGAAAATGATGTGGTTACGGTTGGAATCACTGAGCATGCAGCGGAACAACTCGGTGATGTTGTTTTTGTAGAATTACCTGAAATTGGTGATTTGGTTAGTAAAGATGAGTCAATATGTGTCATTGAATCTGTTAAAGCTGCTTCTGACATTTTGTCACCACTGGATGGTAAAATTATTGAAATTAATGAAGCAATTGTTGAGACACCAAGTTTGGTAAATGCTGACCCAAATGAAGCAGGATGGTTTTTCAAAATAGAAGTATCTGATATGGCGCCGGTAGCTGAGTATATGGATGAGGCAGCATATTTGTCATTCATTAAATAAAAAACAATATTTAATTGGAGTTGTAAATGTCTTTTAAACCAACCAAATATTTGCCTTATGATTTTGCAAATAGGCGTCATATTGGCCCCTCACCCCAAGAAATAAAAGAAATGCTTGATGTAATTGGATATAATTCTTTAGACGAATTTATAGATGATACAGTTCCAAAAACTATTAGACAGAAAAAACCTTTAGATTTTGGCAAGGCAAAATCTGAACGAGAATTGTTGTTTCATATGCGTGGCATTGCAAAGAAAAATAAAGTATTAACAAGTTTAATTGGACAGGGATATCATGGCACTGTCACACCTCCAGCCATTCAAAGGAATATATTAGAAAATCCCGCGTGGTATACGGCTTATACACCTTATCAGCCTGAAATTTCTCAAGGTCGTTTGGAAGCTTTATTAAATTTTCAAACAATGATTATTGATTTGACTGGTTTGGAAATTGCAAATGCTTCTTTATTAGATGAGTCAACGGCTTGTGCGGAGGCAATGACGATGGCACAGCGAATTTCTAAGTCTAAGAAACTGTCATTTTTTATTGACGAAAACTGTCATCCTCAAAACATTGAAGTAATGAAAACTAGGGCCGCTCCGCTTGATATAAATATTGTTGTGGGTGATCCAGATAAAATGGTTCCTGAAGAGATTTTTGGCGCTATTTTTCAGTACCCTGGAACTTATGGAGTACTAAAAGATTTTACAAAACATATTGATGAACTTCAAAATTTTGGAGCAATAGGAATTATTGCTGCTGATCCATTGTCCTTAACTCTTTTGAAGGAACCTGGAGCAATGGGCGCAGATATCGCAGTGGGTTCAACACAGAGGTTTGGTGTCCCCGAAGGATTTGGTGGGCCACATGCGGCCTATATGGCTACAAAAGATACTTATAAGAGAAGTATGCCTGGTCGAATAGTAGGGGTTTCAATAGATTCTCGAGGTAATAAGGCGTATCGATTGTCTCTTCAAACTAGAGAACAACATATAAGGCGCGAAAAAGCTACTTCGAATGTATGCACAGCACAGGCACTTTTAGCTGTTATGGCAAGTTTTTATACAGTCTTCCACGGACCTGAGGGTTTGAAGGCAATCGCTCAGCGTATTCATAGGAAAACTGTTCGGCTCGCGCGGGGTTTAGAAGATGCTGGCTTTGCAATTATGGCACCAGTATTTTTTGACACTATTACTGTTCAGGTGGGTGAAAATCAGTCAAAGATAATGAAGTCTGCAGTGGCTAAAGGTATTAACTTACGGAAAGTAAGTGATAATTGGTTGGGAATTACTTTAGATGAGCGAACGAGACAGGAAACAATCAAAACAGTGTGGGAAGCATTTGGTATTATAGATCAAAGTGTTGGTATCTCTGAAGAATATAGGCTCCCAACATCTCTTTTGCGAACCTCAGAGTTTTTAACTCATCCTATTTTTCATATGAATAGGTCAGAAACTGAAATGATGCGTTATATGCGTAAGTTAGCGGATCGTGATTTAGCATTAGATCGTGCAATGATACCATTGGGATCATGTACTATGAAATTAAATTCTGCAGCAGAAATGATGCCGGTAAGTTGGGAAGAGTTTAACCTTATCCATCCATTTGTACCAAGTGATCAAGTATTGGGTTATAAGGAGTTGATAGATGATTTATCAGATAAGCTCTGCGAAATTACCGGTTATGATGCAATCAGTATGCAGCCAAATTCAGGTGCGCAAGGTGAGTACGCTGGACTGCTTACGATCAGCGCTTATCATAAAGAGAATAACCAAGAAAATCGAAATATTTGCTTAATCCCTATGTCAGCACATGGAACAAATCCAGCATCTGCACAAATGGTTGGCATGAAGGTTGTTCCTGTAAAGTCGCTTGTTAATGGAGATATAGATATTGAGGATTTTAAATCCAAGGCTGCTTTAGCTGGTAACAAATTAGCAGCCTGCATGATCACGTATCCTTCAACCCATGGTGTTTTTGAACAAACTGTGAAGGAGGTTTGTGACATAACTCATAAATATGGTGGTCAAGTTTATTTAGATGGAGCGAATCTTAACGCGATGGTTGGATTGGCCAAACCAGGTGAAATTGGGTCTGATGTTAGTCATCTAAATTTACATAAAACTTTTTGTATTCCTCATGGTGGAGGTGGACCTGGCATGGGCCCTATTGGGGTTAAATCACATCTTACTAAATTTTTACCAGGTCATCCTGAGGTAAATGGTGAAGGAGGGGCTGTGTCGGCTGCTCCTTATGGCTCTCCGTCACTTCTTCCCATTTCTTGGGCTTACTGTCTGATGATGGGTGGTGATGGCTTAACTCAGGCAACAAAAGTAGCAATATTAAATGCGAATTATATTGCAAAAAGATTAGAAGGTTCTTTTGAGGTTCTTTATAAAGGTCCGTCGGGCCGTGTTGCACATGAATGTATTATTGATACTAGACCATTTTCTGAAACAGCAAATGTAAATGTTGATGATATTGCTAAACGTTTAATTGATTGTGGGTTTCATGCTCCAACTATGAGTTGGCCTGTAGCTGGTACGTTAATGATTGAACCCACAGAATCTGAAAATAAAAAGGAGTTAGATAGATTTTGTGACGCAATGTTGCATATAAGAAAAGAGATTAGAGCGATCGAACAGGAGGAAATAGACAAGGAGAATAATCCATTAAAGAACTCTCCTCATACTGTTGAGGATTTGGTTGGAGATTGGGATAGACCTTACTCAAGAGAAGAAGCTTGTTATCCTGCTGGAGCTTTTCGTATTGATAAGTATTGGGCTCCGGTTAACAGGGTGGATAATGTTTATGGCGACAGAAACTTAGTGTGTAGTTGTCCACCATTATCTGATTATCTAGAAGCAGCAGAATAGATTTTATTCAGTTTCAGTTATATTTAATGTAAAATTATGAAGGATTAATTGTGGTGGGAATTTTAAGAACCCCAGAGGACAGATTTAAAAACCTCTTTAATTATAATTTTAAGTCAAATTATATTCAAATCACTGATCCTGATCTAGGTAAATTGCGGATGCATTATTTAGATGAAGGCTCCAACTTTTCGAAAGTAGCCTTACTACTGCATGGTCAACCTACGTGGTCATATTTGTATCGGGAGATGATACCTATTTTGGTTAAGAATGGGATTAGGGTAATTGCACCAGATTTTATCGGGTTTGGGAAGTCGGATAAACCATCCAGCAGAGCATCGTATACATATAATGGACATGTGGACTGGCTGAACCAATTTTTTTTAAAATTAAAACTGAAAAATGTAACCTTATTTGGTCAAGACTGGGGTGGCTTGATAGGATTGAGATTATTATGCGATAATCAAGAAGCCTTTGATGCTGTAATGATTGGCAATACCGCCCTACCGACGGGGGATCATGATTTAGGTGAACCATTTAAATTGTGGCGGGAGTTCACTCAAACAAACGAGTCATTTAAAATTGGCCCTATTATACATCGTGGCAGTGTTTCTGGTTTGACCCAATTAGAAGTTGATGCCTATAATGCGCCTTTTCCAACTGAGAAATTTAAAGCAGGTGCAAGACAGTTTCCAGTATTAGTGCCCTCATCAAAAGAAGATCCAGCTCGAAAAGATCAATTAGCAGCATGGGAAGTTCTAAAAAAATGGGAAAAACCATTTCTAACTTGTTTTTCTGATCAAGACCCAATCATGAAAAATGGCGAAAAAATATTTATCAAACTAATACCAGGTGCTCAAAGACAAAACCATTTTATTACGAAGAATGCTGGCCATTTTTTACAAGAAGATGATGGGATAAACTTAGCAAAAGAAATGGTAAATTTAATACAAAGCTTGAGTTAATTATAACATTGCAGGTACGACTTGATCAGGTGGTCTATGGCCATCAATAAAAGTTTTTATGTTTATGATTACCTTTTCGCCCATTTCTATTCGAGCCTCATCTGTCGCTGAACCCATATGTGGCAATAACATTACGTTGGGAAGATTGCGCAGCTGTGGATTTACCTCTTTGCGCGCTTCGAAGACATCTAAGGCTGCCCCCGCTAATTTATTATTCTTTAATGCCCGTGCTAAAGCATTTTCATCCATAACCTCTCCCCTGGAGGTATTAACTATAAATGCAGTTTCTTTCATCAATGATAGTCTGCCGCTATTAATCATATGGAAGGTGGAGGGTGTGTGAGGACAATTGATTGATAAAACGTCAATCTCTGCAAGCATGCTATCAAAGTTTTCCCAAAAAATTGCTTCTGTTGGAGCCTCGAGCGCAGGATGTAATTTTTTTCTATTATGATAATTGATTTCCATTCCAAATGCTTTGGCTCGATTTGCTACGGCAGCACCAATTCTGCCCATTCCTAAGATGCCTAGTTTTTTACCCCCTAAACGGGTCCCAAGCATTGCCGAAGGCGACCAACCATCCCAGGATTTTTTTTGAATTAAGCTAGCTCCCTCTTGAAATCTCCGCATCACACCCAACATAAGTGCCAAAGTCATATCAGCAGTGTCATCCGTAAGGACACCTGGTGTGTTTGAAATGAGTATTCCTCTTTGTCTTGCTGTTTGCACATCAATATGATCAAAGCCTGCACCATAACTAGCTATCAATCTCAAATTTTCTCCAGCTCTAGCCAAAAGTTTGTTATCAATCGTATCACTTATAGTTGGAACCAAAACGTCAGCCTTAGTCATAGCAATGCCCAGTTCTTTTGATGACATTGGAATGTCATTTTCATTGAGCTCTACATCGAATAATTCTTTCATTCGATTTTCTACTGGGGCTGGTAGGCGGCGAGTAACGATTACTTTTGGTTTTTGTTTACTCATCTGACATTCCTCTGGTAACTTTTGTTATATACTGGCAAATATATATACTAAGGAGCAAGTAAATAAGATACACTATATTAAATAAATTTTATTCATTTATTATGTGTATAATAATGATTGGTGCAAATTTTAGCTTTTCTATTGTTCACGCAGAGCAGCGAGGGCAGGTAACTAATTTGCCGATACCTCGCTTCGTTTCAATGAAAGCACCTGAAGGAAATGTTAGAAGGGGCCCCAGCTTATCTCACAGAGTAGATTGGATATTTAAACAAAAGAATACACCTTTAAAAATTATTGCTGAATTTGGCCATTGGCGTCAGGTTGTTGATTGGGAGGGAGAGGGTGGTTGGATGCACTATTCTCTTTTATCCGGCGTGAGAAATATTTTAGTTATCAAGGATCTCACGCCTCTTTTAGCTAAACCAACTATTGGTATGCCAATAAATGCATTTTTGGAAACAGGCGTCATAGCCAGGCTTGGAAAATGTGATATTACATGGTGTAAATTAAATGCTGATGGGTACAAAGGGTGGGCACTAAAATCATCAATATGGGGTGTTTTTTCGACAGAATTGCGAGACTAACTGATGGGGCTTATTATCTAACGGAGTGAAAAGAAGTTAACGCTTTCCCCATTACTTTAGCACTATCCACCATATCTTCTACACCAATCCATTCATCAGGTTGGTGTGCTAAATCAAGTATTCCTGGACCGTAAGCAACACAATTACTTAGTTTACCAATTCTATCTATATGTTTTTGATCATATGTCCCTGGTGAGACAACATGTTCTGCTGTTTTACCAAGCACCTCTTTTATTGCTTTAGAAATAGTCGTAACAACAGGAGCGTCTTTTGGCGTCATAGTTGGATGAACTTCATGCATATCCCTTATTTCAAAATCAAAATTTTCACGGGTTTCTTTTAAGTTATTTAATAACTTATAAACCTCTGATTTCACTTCAGGTAACTTCTCTTCAATAAGAAACCTTCTATCAATTACTATTTTGCATCGATCAGGTACACATGGGGAAGGTAACCCAGTGTAATCATCGTCTTGTTCTGATTCCCCTCCATGTATGGAATTAATATTTAGCGTTGATTGTTTCGCACCTTCTGGAACCACAGGCATATTCGTTTTTTTATTTTTTAAAGCTGGAAAAAGTTTTTTTTCCATATCTTCTAAAATAGCGCCCATATGCCTTACTGCACAATCGCCTAAAAAAGGCATTGAACCATGCGCAATACGTCCTTTGGTTTCAATTTCCGCCCACCATACACCACGATGCCCAACACAAACTCTATCTTTGTTCAACGGCTCTGGGATAATTACATGATCTACATTTTTAAAATGCCCTTTTTCTGCAAGATAAGCGACACCACCAAAACCCCCAGATTCTTCATCTGCAGTACCTGAGATTTCAATACTACCATTGAAATTTGGATAAGTGGCTATAAATGCTTCTGCTGCAATGATTGAGGTTGCAAGACCGCCTTTCATATCACAGGCTCCACGGCCAAAAATTTTACCATCTCGAAGCTCTGCTCCAAAAGGATCAGTTGTCCACCCATGGCCAACCTCTACTACATCGGTATGGCTATTAAAATGCACACAATCCCCAGAATTCTTTCCTTCATACCTACCTATAATATTCCATCTAGGGTATTTATCACTATCAGCAATTGCTCCTTTAGCCCGTATCATTTGAGTTTCAAATCCAGATGATTTTAATCGTTTTTCCAAATATTCACAAATTTCAAGATAATTTCCACAGGGTGGATTTATAGTGGGTATTCTTATTAAATCTTGTGTTAGTTGAATAAGATCTTCTTTACGAGATTCTATTTCTGACATTAATGTTTGATCATTTTGCATTTTAAATTCCAATTAGCATATATTTGATATGCTAATGAGAAGAGCATCAGACATCAACTATTTCTATAAGGTCTGCTATAATTTTATTTAATTCAAAGTCTTTGGGTGTGTAAACCTGAGATACACCGGACTTTTTTAAATCTATTGCGTCTTTTTCTGGGATTATCCCACCAACTACAACAGGAATATCGTGTCTATCCTTATCCTTTAGTCGCTTGAGCACATCTTTAACTAGAGGGGTATGGCTACCTGAAAGAATAGATAATCCAATTACATGCACATTTTCCAATATTGCAGCATCCACAATTTCATTTGGTGTTAGTCGTATGCCCTCGTAGGTTATTTCAATGCCGCAATCGCGCGCGCGCGTTGCTATTTGTTCAGCTCCATTCGAGTGCCCATCTAATCCTGGCTTGCCAACAAGTAATTTCATACGTCTACCCAACCTGTCTGACACTTCATCAACAGCTAAACGTAAGTGATCTAAATTTGAGACATCATTAGATATGGATTTACCAACTCCCGTAGGTGCTTTGTAAACCCCAAATACGTCTCTCATAACCTGACCCCATTCGCCAGTAGTAACTCCAGATTTTGCGGCTTCGATGGATGGTGGCATAATATTATCACCGTTTTTGGCTGCTATTTTGAGAGAATGTAGCGCATGTCTTACTCTGTCCGGATTTCGGGTATTCCGCCATTTATCCAAACGATCTAATTGATCTCTTTCAGCGCCGACATCTGCAGTCATTATTGAGCCATCATTTGCTGTTAATGGGCTAATTGCACTCTCGATAAACTTGTTTACGCCTACAACAGTTGATGAGCCGTCTTCAATTTTAGAAATTCTTTCGGAATTAGATTTTACTAATTGAGTTTTCATATACTCAATGGCATTCAAAGCACCTCCAAGACTATCTATTTGATTTAATTCTATTAGTGCGCCTTCTTTTAACTGTTTTACTTTTTTATCAATAGTAGGGTTTTCATCAAATATATCTTCATATTCTAATAGATCAGTTTCATAAGCCATGATTTGTTGCATTCGCAAAGACCATTGTTGGTCCCACGGCCTTGGTAATCCAAGTGCCTCGTTCCAGGCGGGAAGCTGAACGGCTCTAGCCCGTGCATTTTTTGACAACGTTACTGCAAGCATTTCAATCAATATCCGATAGACGTTATTTTCTGGTTGTTGCTCAGTTAAACCTAATGAATTAACTTGCACACCATAACGAAATCGTCGGAACTTTGGATCTTTTACTCCATATCGGTTAAGACAAATCTCATCCCATAGCTCAACAAAAGCTCGCATTTTACAAATTTCAGTAATGAAGCGTATACCTGCGTTTACAAAGAATGAAATGCGCCCAACTAATTGTGGAAAGTCTTTTTTTGATACTTTTGTTTGCAGATTATCTAATACTGACGTGGCAGTTGCTAATGCGAATGCTAACTCTTGCTCAGGCGTTGCTCCAGCTTCTTGTAGGTGATACGAGCAAACGTTCATTGGGTTCCACTTTGGGACAAATTTGTAACAGTATGCTGCAACATCTGTTATTAATCGCATTGAAGGCTCTGGTGGGCAGATATAAGTCCCGCGGCTAAGGTATTCCTTAATTATATCATTTTGTACCGTACCTTTAAGTTTGGTGCTATCGATGCCCTGATCTTGTGCGACAGCTATGTATAATGATAACAACCAAGGCGCTGTTGCATTAATCGTCATTGACGTGTTCATTTTATCTAAAGGGATGTCTTTGAATAAAGTTTTCATATCACCTATATGAGATATTGGCACGCCAACTTTTCCAACTTCTCCTTTTGCTAAAATATGATCACTATCATATCCAGTTTGGGTTGGTAGATCGAAAGCTATAGATAAACCCGTCTGCCCTTTACTTAGATTATCTTTATATAGCGCATTCGATGCTTTAGCAGTGGAGTGACCCGCATAGGTCCGAAAAAGCCAAGGTTGATTTTTATTTTGAGCCACTTTCAAAATCCTAAAAAAATTGATTGGTAAGATAATAACATCATACTAACCCAAATGGGAACATTATGTCTAAAACTTGTTTGGTCCCATCGTCGCAGTGTAATATTTGAAAAGGTATGTTGTCCATAAGTTACTTTAGTTTAGGGTGCAGCCTATGTTTGGAATCATAGAAATCCCTATTTGGTTGGCGGTCGGTGGAGGTCTGCTAATGATATTTGGTCTACTGGACAGAGTGTTAGTTCCCTCGGTTAGATGGTATTTTAAAAGGCGGTTTGAACGCCTTATAAACCGGTTAAATAAAAAGTTGGATTTAAAGATACAACCTTTCAAGTTAATGCAACGAAGAGTGATGATTGACAGGTTAGTTTACGATTCAGAGGTCATGGATGCAGCGATAGAATATGCTCAGAATAATCAGATCCCTGAAAAGGTTGTGATTGATGAAGTGGCTAGTTATGCGAGAGAAATAATCCCTTCGTTTTCGGCCATGGCTTACTTTGGGTTTGCCATAAGGTTAGCTCGATTGATCTCTAAATTGATTTACAGAGTAAACCTAGGCCTTGAAGAGAAGCAAATTTTCTCTGGACTAGATAAGAATGCAACCGTTGTGTTTATTATAAACCATAGATCAAATATGGATTATTTTATTTTAACATGGCTGGCTTCTGATCGTTCAGCTCTTTCTTACGCTGTTGGTGAGTGGGCGCGAGTTTGGCCATTTCAGCAATTGATACGAGCTTGGGGTGGATATTTTATCAGACGTACAGATCAAGGACCACTTTATCGTAAAGTGTTAACGCGATACGTGCAAATGGCGACTGATGGTGGAGTAACACAAGCTATTTTTCCAGAAGGTGCCTTAAGTCTTGATGGTAAGTTAAAAAGGGGTAAGCTCGGAATTTTGAGTTATATGGTTTCGAATTTTGACATAGGGCAAAAGCGAGATATTGTATTAGTGCCTGTGGGATTGAATTATGACCGAGTTTTAGAAGATCGTATTCTTTTAAAAGCCTCAAATCATCCAGAGGAGCATTTTGAATTCAGTTTGTTGTCAGCAGTTGGCTTTTTATTCAGGCAAATATGGTTACGGCTGACTGGTCGATTTAATCGTTTTGGGTATGCTAGTGTTAGCTTTGGACAGCCTATCTCAATGAGAACGTTTATGGCAAATAGTGATATTAAAAGTTCGGATCGCCGGACAGTTTTGTTAGGTCGAAAAGTTATGGATGAAGTCAGCAAGGTTGTGCCAGTCTTGCCGGTCCCTCTAGTTGCAACAGCAATAAAATCTTCAAATGCGCCTTTGCAAGATGCGCAAATTCAGGAACTATGTGCTGATTTATTAAAAAAACTTAAGTCTTCTGGTGCACAGGTGCATGTGCCAGTTGAAACACAGTCTTACGTCATTGAACATGCGTTAGAAACCCTTTTGAATAGAGGCGCGCTGAAGAGAAGCAAGGATGGTATTGTAATAGATAATTCTGATGGAAATCTTATAGATTTTTATGCAAACTCTATTATCCATTTGATGTAATAATTTCATCAAAGCAATAAAATTACGTTTTAATACTCTTAGATAACTTAAAGTTACGTATAATTATTTTAATGATAATGAAAATTACCCTTGCGATTACTTTCTTATATTGCGAATAGTTAGTGACTGTAAAAATGATTGATTCTGGAGAGTATTATGCTGGATACACCAAATAGTAGAATTTCTTACAAAGCTGATGAAAAAGAATTGTATGAGGTCGGGGAGATTCCACCGTTAGGATATGTACCAAAAAAAATGTACGCATGGGTGATTAGAAGAGACCGGCATGGTGAGCCAGATAAGTCATTTAAAGTGGAGGTTGTTGAAACGCCGGTTTTAGACAGCACTGAAGTTTTAATTTTCGTTATGGCGGCTGGAGTGAACTATAATGGTATATGGGCAGGCCTTGGTATCCCTATTTCCCCTTTTGATGTACACAAAGAAGATTTCCATGTCGCTGGGTCAGATGCAGCAGGAATAGTCTGGGCAATTGGTGATAAGGTAACAAGGTGGAAAGTTGGTGATGAAGTTGTAGTGCACTGTAATCAGGACGATGGTGACGATGAAGAATGTAATGGTGGTG
>Ga0114997_10000196_pt1 | contig 46865 bp, 35 predicted proteins | sample ArcticOcean_MG_C_2_FD_87045 | JGI IMG/M metagenome (GOLD analysis project Ga0114997, IMG submission 87045) | Marine microbial communities from western Arctic Ocean - ArcticOcean_MG_CB4_136 | ecosystem: Environmental > Aquatic > Marine > Oceanic | place: Arctic Ocean: Canada Basin | collected... | reverse complement strand
TGGCAGTGTAAACTGAGGAACTAATCCAAATATGCCTTCTATTGTAGTATTTGCAGTTAGAGTAACTGAAATTGTAGAACTAGAAGAATCGGATCCATTCCATCTAATAAAACCATATCCTTCGTTAGGTGTAGCTGTTATGCTTAACTGTGTTCCATCATTATATGTACCACCAGCTGTGGAGACACTTCCACCCTCTCCAGCTGATACAGTTATTGTATACTGAGTAACTGTCGTTGAAGGTGTGGTATTTGTTGTATTTGAAGGTGGGGCTACGTATACTGATGAGGTATCTTCTGTACTATCCTTAGCACAGGTTAAAAGCAATAGTAAGCTTATGTAAATAGGTAGGTTTTTCATATTTAATTTTTAGATAATACAGAATAAAGAAGAATTTCAGTCTGTGTTTCGTAATACGGAGTTATTAAACTTATATAGTCTATCCAACCTGAATTGTCAAGATTAATAGGTATTGCTCTTCTAAGGGTATTGTCATTAGTCTGATTTTCTCTTCCAAACAACTGGTCTTCTGTTGCATATGCAAATTGATTTATGTCAAATAATTCCAGATTGCCACCATTATTTATGTAAAAAGAAAGACCTCTGTCATTATTATATGCTCCAGTGGTATGAGCTATATCTAAAATTCCATCATTATTTATATCTACTACTGATAATTGTCCTTCTCCATGAAAGGAGTCTAAAGATCCTTCATTTGGAAGCAGGTTATCACCTGGAATAAACTTTCTGTTTCCTGTCTCAGAATCATAGGTATTTAGAAATACCTGAAGTCCTTTGCCCACATAATAAGGATCAACCCTAGTTACTGCTATAACTATATCTTTATATCCATCTAAATTGATATCATAATCTATGGCATAATTAAATTTTGAGTTCCCTATACCATATTTTGCCTCTGTAACAAAACCTATATCACTATTCTCATATGATGGTTTACCATCTTTACTTAGAGAATATGCGCCAGAAAAACCTGTATACTCTTCCCATGATACCCCTGTAGTTTCAGCATAAGGAACAAAAAAATCATCAATCCCATCATTATTAAAGTCAGCTATAACTGATGACCACAAATTCCTTCCCAATGGCTTTATCTCTTCAGGGAGGAGATTAGTATTATTGGTAAAACTTCCAGAACCATTGTTTAAAAGTAAAGTTTTACCTGTATATATATCTACATCACCGTCACCATCAACATCTCCAATTGATAATTCATGGCCAAAAGAATGACCTTCAGGAGGAGAGATATTATCTTCTTGACCTTCAATGTTTGTGCTGGCGTCATAAAATCTTCCATCTCCAAGACTAAGTAATAGGGGTATTCTTTCCCATCTAGTATAAGCATCTTGACCTGGTAATCTTTGGATAACACCCATTGAAGCTGATACTATGTCATCTAGCCCGTCACCATTAAAATCAGCCGTTAAAGTCCTATAAGCCATATGGTTATTATGTGCTGTTGAACTTGCAACTGCTTCATGATCATATGTCATTGACCCATCACCATTGTTTAAAAATATACTGTAGTTATATCTACTATTTCTTTCTAGAGTATGAGGAAAAGTAGCCCAAGTAATAACTAGATCTTGTAATCCATCATTATTAAAGTCTCCATGAGCAAAATTATGTGGATCCATACTAAAAGCTCCAGGAGGATTGTAGTCAGTGTCTGATGGATAGTACCACTCAGGATGAGTCTCTTGCATTTTTACACTAAACCAACCAAAGGGTCCAACTTCATATGAATTTGTCTCATTGTATGATCTTTCTGTTGAAATAGTTGCGGCACATGGGAATGTCAAATTAACTAATGAATATTCAATGTTATTTGCTAAACTCTCAAAATTAGCTGCAATATTTTGGTCACCATTTATATTTACAGTTCTTTCTGGATTAGTGTTCCCGTCTGACCAACTAGTAAAACTATAGCACCCATTAGGTGTTGCAGTAATAGTAACTTCAGTTCCTTCTTCGTATTCCCCCCCTTCACTAGAGACACTCCCTCCTTCACCTGGAGTTACAGTAAGTGTATAGCTATTGATGATAACCTGGAAGTTAGCTGTGATACTTGTGTTTGAATTTACAGTAACTGTAAGTGGATTCGTTGTTGATCCATTAGACCATCCACTAAAACTATATCCTGAACTTGGTGTTGCGGTTATACTTACCTGAGTTCCACTTGTAAAAGTGCCTCCACCTGAAACACTACCTCCATCTCCAGCAGAAGCAGTTAAAGCATATTGCTTAACTATTTGTGTGGGTGGTGTGTTTGGTGCCTGGGAATCCTCCTTGGCACATGTTAGAATAAATAGTAAGGATAAGTATAAAAATTTATTTTTCACTTTCAAATTTATTACATTTGATCGTAATTTAAAATAGTTGCATTATAATGATACTATTTCTTCAAACAATACTGCTTACCTTAATTTCGTTTCAAAACCTTAATGAACACGTATATTATATTGATGATTTACAGCTGATTAAAAGAAATATTAATTCAGAGAAAATTGAAGTTATAGATTTCGATAATCCAGATTTAATTAATCTTGATAACTATGAATTAATGGTTAAAGAAAGTGGTCTTTTTTTTATAAGTAAAGAAAGTGGTCTAGTATATAAAATAGAAAATAGCTCTTTAAAAAGAGTTGATAAGTCTCTTGACAACAGGCTCTTATCTGATTCATATATCTTCTCACACAATGATACCATATTTAGATATGGAGGGTACGGTTTTTGGTCTCAAAGAAACTTTATGATATATTTTGATGAAGATTTTAAAGAATGGGAGCTTTATCCTTCAGAAAAAAATTCATATTCTCCAGAAGGAAGCTATAAAGGTATTCACTTTAAAAATGATAATAATATATACTTTATAGGTGGTTATTCTGTTGATGAAAATAATTTAATTGAAAGTAAAAATAACACTGAAGTAATTAAATATAATTTTGATACTAATCTCTTTGAATATATTGGAAAGTTAAACTTTCATTTCGATTATAGTTCATTAATAATTAAAGACGATCTGGGATTTGCTATTCATAGCGGTACTCAAATAGCATATATTAAACCTTCTGAAAACTTAGTGCAATTTTATGATAAGACACCTCAACAACTTAATCTTAAGAATTATGAAAGATTACAAAATCATAACATGTATTATAATGATAATTATTTGGTTGAAGTTTTTAGAAATTCAGATCTAGATAACCAGAAAATTATATTACCCAAATCTGATTTTTACAAAAACAAAACATCAGAAATAAAATTATACAACAACCGTTTTGTTTATTTACCAAGTTTAAGTTCATTTTTAATATTATTATTTCTAGCTCTTCTAACAATCTATGTAATTGATAAATTTAGATTCAATTATATATTGTTAAATTCTAAAGGAATTGTTTATAGACGGATTTTAAATAACCTAAGTGTCAAGGAAGTTGTTTTTATGAAGCAAATCATTAAGGTTGGTTTTATATCTACTAAATCCGTTTTAAAAATTGTAGAGAATACCAATCTTTCTTATCCTCATAATATTAAAATTAAAGATCAGTTTATAAAAGACATTAACCTTAAGCTTAAAACTATATTTAATAAAGATTATACTCCCCTGGAGGTAAGAAGCTCAAGTAAAGATGCAAGGATTAAAGAATACTTATTTAATGAAAATTTCAATAAGGTTATTAAAAGACTATCAGTTAAAGTTTAATTATAATACTCCAAACTGATTTAAATGATAAGATGTATGGAAATTAACTACTTGCTTAAATGTTTTATTTCTAACTCTTCCATGAAAATTATTGACTATATAGTCTTTTTCATACTCGTCAACAATTTTAAGACTATTGATTAAATAATCTTTTTCCTTATCAAAATCTAACTCTTTATATTTAAATGTGTTGAAAAATCTTAATGTAGGAAGATTTCGTATATATCGATTCACATCGTATCTGACTATATATTTTAAATAAGAAATATGAAAAATGCTAAACGTAAAGCCAAAAAGGAACATAATTGGATTAAATGGAACTTTGCCAAGATAAACATCAATAAACCTACTGCAGTGCATTAACATCATTGAGGAATTCATTTTACCCCAATTAGGAATAGTATCCTTGTTAAGTGCCTCTATCCCTTTAATAAGTTTGTATAAATCCACACTAATAATTTAATAAATAATCTAACTTGTCTTTTAGAATATAATTGGCCTGAAATCCCTCTTCTAGATTTTTAGCAAAAGGTACAGGAGTATCTAGTGATCCTACCCTAATTACAGGTGCATCTAAATACTCAAATATTTCTTCACTTATTACAGCAGAAATTTCACCTATATAGCTATTAAAAATGGTATCCTCACCTAAAAGCAACACTTTACCTGTTTTCTTTATAGAATTGAAAACTAGTTCTTTATCCCATGGAATCAATGTGTTTAAATCAATAATTTCTAAATCGTTTTTTGAATAGTCATTTAGTAAATCTAATGCCCAATGAACACCTAATCCGTAGGTAACAATAGTGATTTTAGAACCTATATTTCTAATTTTCCCCTTACCAAGCTCTAAAACATAACTAGAATCTGGTATTTCTTCACTCACGGTTCTATATAAATTCTTATGCTCAAAGAACATTACAGGGTTCGGATCATCTATGGATGTATTTAATAGGCCTTTAGCCTCATATGGATGGGAAGGGTAAACTACTTTTAAACCCGGGACCTTAGTAAACCAGACTTCATTTGTTTGAGAATGAAATGGACCAGCCCCTACTCCACCACCACATGGCATTCTAATTACGATATCTGAGTTTTGAGACCACCTATAATTAGATTTAGCAATAAGATTGACCACTGCAGTGAATCCAGAACTCACAAAGTCGGCAAATTGCATCTCAACAATAGATTTATATCCTCCGACACTTAGCCCATATGCAGAAGACAATATCACAGACTCACACAAAGGTGTATTTAACACCCTATTCTTACCATATTTTTCAAATAAACCATCAGTAACCTTAAATACACCTCCATACTCAGCTATGTCTTGACCCATTATTACTAGGTTTTCATGCTTTTCCATCGATTCATAGATTCCTTGCTTTATTGAATCTATAAGTCTTAGTTTTATTAGAGGTTTATCTTCTACTACTGATTTTTTGACTTCAAAATCTGCATAAACATCTCCTAATTCATTATCAATATTGAAGTCAACTTCTTTGTATGAATTTGCAGAACTCCAATTTTGATCAATCTCTTTAGACATAGCTTCTTTTAATGATATAAGATCTTTTTTAGATAGAATTTTAGATGTCAATAAATATTCTTCAAAATGAGCTATTGGATCCTTTTCAGACCACTCTTTAATAATATTTTCGTCTATATAGGCTTGACCACTTGCTTCTTCATGACCTTTCATCCTAAATGTTTTAAACTCAATTAAAACAGGCTTTGAGTTTTTTCTCATCTTTTCAACTACTGTTCTAACACATGTATACACATCTATTATATTGTTTCCATCTATAATATGTGAATCAATACCATATGAATCTCCCCTATCAGCTAAATCTTCAATTGCATATTGTTCATTTACAGGAGTTGATAACCCATATCCATTATTTTCAATACAAAATATTACTGGTAAATCCCAAGTAGACGCTAGGTTTAATGCTTCATGAAAATCCCCCTGACTAGTTCCTCCATCACCTGTAAAAACTGCAGTTACTTGGTTATTGTTTTTTAGTTTGTTCGACAAAGCAACACCACAAGCTACCCCCATCTGAGGACCCAAATGAGAAATCATTCCTATAATTTTATATTCATTTGTTCCAAAATGAAAACTTCTATCTCTTCCTTTTGTAAATCCTTCATTCTTTCCCTGCCATTGGGCAAACAATCTATCTAGAGGTATATCTCTAGAGGTAAATACACCAAGATTTCTATGCATAGGAAGTATATACTCATCATTTTCTAGAGCCTGAGTTACACCAGCTGATATTGCTTCTTGACCTATACCGCTAAACCATTTTGAGACCTTACCCTGTCTTAAAAGAATGATCATTTTATCTTCAATCATTCTAGATTTAAGCATATTTCGATATAACTCTACAAGAACATCTTTATCTATTCCTTTAATATCATACTTCATAATGACCAATCAATTTTATTTCTCTCAAAAGACTCAAGATACTTATTACACATACTAAAATGTTTATTTCCAAACCAATAACCTCGATTTGCACTTAATGGTGATGGGTGACCTGATTCTAATATTTTATGTTTACTTGTGTCTATCAAATTGATTTTTTTCTTAGCAAATGATCCCCATAATAAAAATACAGTATTATTTGTTTCGTTGGATATGATTTTAATAACCTTATCAGTAAATATTTCCCAACCTTTTTTTTGATGACTTCCTGCTAAACCTTTTCTTACTGTTAAAGTAGCATTTAAGAGCATTACACCTTGTTTCGCCCATTTACTTAGATCTCCGTTTTTATGTTCGTATTTATGTCCTAAATCAGCTTCAATCTCCTTAAAAATATTTATTAATGATGGTGGATGTGAGATTCCTTTATTAACAGAGAAACATAGTCCATTAGCTTGATTATCTCCATGATATGGGTCTTGACCTATAATTACAACCTTAAGATTATTGACAGGACAACTATCAAATGCATTAAATATCTGAGAACCCATTGGATAACAAGTTGTTTTACTGTAATCCTCTTTTACAAATGATATTAGATTTTTAAAATACTCTGAATCAAACTCTTTAGTTAGAAGTTTACCCCAAGATTCATCAATTTTTATTGACATCATTAGGATCCTTTAATTTACCTACAGATTTAGCAACAATCATTGAAACAGCAGCATCCCCAGTTACATTAACAATTGTTCTACACATATCTAGAGGTCTATCAACTGCAATTATAAGTGCTAGACCAGCTTCTGGAATTCCAGCCTGACCAAGAACAATAACCAGCATTACTATTCCAGCACTTGGAACAGCAGCAGCTCCTATAGAAGCTAAAGAGGCAGTAACTATTATTCCTAATTGAGCACCTAAACTAAGGTCCAAACCAAATGCCTGAGCTATGAAAACTGCAGCAACAGCTTGATATACACTTGTACCATCCATGTTTATTGTTGCCCCTATTGGCAATACAAAGCTTGAGATTTCCTTGTCTACACCAAGGTTTTTTTCCACACAATCCATTGTAACAGGAAGTGTAGCTGCACTAGAGCTAGTTGAAAAACCTAATAACTGAGCAGCAGAAACACCATTCATGAATTTGATGGGGTTAGTATTGGTAACAAACTTTACTAAAATCATATATACCACTATCATTATAGCCAAACCAATAATAAGAGTTAATGAGTACATTCCTAATGCAATAAAAAGATCAATGCTTGGAGATTCAACAACTAGTGTTGCTAAAAGTGCAAAAACCCCATAGGGAGCAGACATCATTATAAGATCAATTAGTTTAAGAATAACTGAATTAAATCCATCAAAAAAATCTTTAACCGGTTTTGCTTGCTTTGGAGGAATTAAGATCATTCCTATTCCAAAAAATATAGCAAAAAATATTACCTGAAGCATGTTTCTGTTATTTGTTGTAGCATCAAAAATATTTGACGGAACAACATCAACTAGGGGCTGAAGAGGACCACTTTCTGACTGTCTTTGAGCTTGTTGTTGTTTTTCAAGAACTCCTTGCTCATATTCTTGAACCAAATCAACTCTTGTTTGTTCTGTTATACTATTTCCTGGTTGAATTACATTCACCAATACAAGGCCAATAATAACTGCTAGTACTGTTGTGCAGACATACACTCCTAATGTTCTAGTTCCAATAGTAGAAAGCTTTGAAATATCTTTAAGATCAGATATACCCTTTATAAGAGAAGCTAAAATTAAAGGCATCGCGATTAGTTTTAAAAGATTTATAAAAATTGTTCCAAAAGGCTTAATCCAATCTTTAATGAAATCTAAACCAAATGATGTTTGAGACATTAAAAGTCCAAACATAACGCCCGCAACCATTCCAATAATAATTTTCCAATGTAGTTTCATAATTAAATTTTTGACACTCTGTTTAGTAATAAGTAATCAGCTAAAACTAGAGCTGACATAGCTTCAACAATAGGAACTGCTCTAGGAACAACACATGGGTCATGCCTACCTTTACCTGTAACCTTCACCTCATTTCCATCACTATCAATTGAATCTTGATCTCTCATTATTGTTGACACCGGTTTAAAAGCTATGTTAAAATAAATATCCATCCCATTAGAAATACCTCCCTGAATCCCTCCTGATCTATTAGTTTTAGTTGTGCCATCAGCATTAAATGAGTCATTGTGATCTGAACCTCTCATTTTAGAACCTTTAAAACCACTTCCAAATTCAAAACCTTTAACAGCATTAATAGACAACATAGCTTTTCCAAGTTCTGCATGTAATTTATCAAAAACAGGTTCTCCAAGACCAACAGGAACACCACTTATAACACATGAAATCACCCCTCCTACTGTATCACCATTTTTCTTTACACTTTTGATAAGCTCTATCATTTCATCAGATTTTTTATTATCTGGACATCTTACTATAGAGTTCTCAATATTATCATAATTTATCTCTGTATTTTCATAGTCATATATAATTTTTCCAACAGAAGAAACAAATGCATTGATCTTAACATCTTTCAACAACATTTTAGCAATTGATCCAGCTACAACCCTAACTACTGTTTCTCTAGCAGAGCTTCTGCCTCCCCCTCTATAATCTCTAAAACCATATTTTTTATCATAAACAAAATCTGCATGAGATGGTCTATAACTATTTTGAATGTGAGAGTAATCTTTTGATTTTTGATCTTTATTGACAATAATAAAACCAATTGGAGTTCCAGTTGTTTTTCCTTCAAAAATTCCTGATAAAAACTCAACAGAGTCGTCTTCTTTTCTCTGAGTTACAATCTCTGACTGACCAGGTCTCCTTCTATTTAACTCTTTACCTATAAAATCTAAATCTATATTAACACCTGCTGGACAACCGTCTATAATACCCCCTAATGCTTTGCCATGGGATTCCCCAAAGGATGAAAGTTTAAATATGTTACCAAATGAATTTCCTGCCATAACTTGAATTATAAAGATAATATCTTAAATCATATTACTCTACCGGGATTTAATATATTTTTTGGATCAATTGATTTTTTAATTAACCTCATAAGTTCAATTTCATCTTCACTTCTACTTTTAATTAAATACTTCTTCTTATCAAGTCCAATTCCATGTTCCGCAGATATCGAACCATCTACAAGCTTCGTATTATTATATATGATATCATTTATTTGTGATTTCAAATCATCATCATCAGAATCTTTTCCAATAATAAAATGAATATTTCCATCTGCTACATGTCCAAATGGAAAGATTGTTTTCACACCCTCACAGTCTTTGAGTTCTTCAGAAATCTTATCTATAACTTCGCCTATAAGACCAACTGGGATACTAATATCAAAGTGTTGATCAAACTCTCTTTCATCTGCTAATACGGCTACATCTTCCCTTATACCCCAAATATTAACTTGTTCCTTATCATCTTTTCCTACCACAGCATCATCTATAACTCCTTTATCGACACAATCAAGGACTACACTTTCAAAATTATTATAATCATTTTCAAAATCACCACCCATGTATTCTATAAAAACATAGTATTTAAAATTATCTGGCAAATACATGTTATATAGAGTTTTATCATCTACCATTTTTTTATATGTTTCATTCCATAATAACTCAAAACCAGTTAAACTTGAGGAAATTTTATCTTCCATAATTTTAAGAAGATCTAATACATTCTGATAATTATTAGTAACTGCTAAAGAGGTATATCTTGTTTTTGGTAATCGATATAACCTAAGCACAACTTTAGTTACAATTCCTAAAGTTCCTTCAGAACCAATAAATAACTGCTTTAAATCATAACCAGAATTATCTTTCATCAATTTTTTTAAAGAAGAAATAATAGTTCCATCAGGAAGAATTGCCTCGATACCCATTACTAAATTTCTAGTCATGCCATATTTAAAAACTCTTAAACCTCCAGCATTAGTTGATACTGCTCCTCCAATTTGAGCTGAACCCCTTGCACCAAAGTTAAGAGGTAAAAGAAGATCTTTATCTTTCACAGCATTAATAATATCCTCTATTATAGCTCCTGATTCACATGTAATAGTTTTTCCTTGTTGATCAATCTCAATTATCTTATTCATTCTTTCTAAAGAAATGACTACTTGGCTTCTATTTGAAATTGTTGAACCAACAAGATTTGTAAGGCCTCCATGGACAATAATCTCTTGATTATTATCATTACATATTTTTACTATCGCAGATATTTCTTCAGAAGATTTTGGCAATAACAGACATAATGATTCTAATGAAATATCTGTTTTCCAAATATGATAAAATCTTGATTTAAGCTCATCACCAGAAAGAATAGATGAGGTGTCAAGTATTTCTTCAAATAAGTTAATTATGTTGTTTTTCGGCATTTGACCTTAACAAAAAGTTAACTAAAGATATTAAATATAAAAAACTAAATTTGCTGAGTAATGAAAAAAATATTTACTTTTTTACCTTTTGCATTAATATTAATACTTACCTCATGTGGCAGTGATAATAGCTACACACTGAATGGTAATATAGACATCGAAGATGGTACTAAAGTCTATATTCTTCAAGCTGATCAAAATAATCAACCTTTCATCAAAGACTCAACTTCAGTCAAATCTGGAGAGTTTATTTTTAAAGGTATGTCAGCAACTCCTCAAATAAGCTATATGCAAGTTGAAGGTGTCAATGGTTATGTTCTAACAATTTTAGAAAATGGAACAATTAATGCTGACCTATACAAGGATAGCATTACAAAATCTAATGTTTATGGGTCTAAATCAAATGATGACTTTATTAAATACAAAATAGAGACTAAATCATTAGTAGATAATATGAATAGTATTTCTTTTGCAGCTCAAGATGCTGTAATGAATGGTGATGTAGAGACTGCATCGGAATTAGAAAAGGATTATAATAAAATACAACAAGAAGTTCTTCTATATGAGTGGGATTTTATTACAGATAACTTAGACTCTTACATGTCAGGCCTTCTTCTTGAAGTATTTATGGTTGAAAATAAAGTAAATAAAGATAGCATCATAGATGTTTATGAAAGTCTATCAAACAGAATCAAAGTAAGTGATGTAGGTAAGAACATTGCTGATCTTCTAGTTCAATACTCTGACCCTATTGAAATTGGTGAAACTGCTCCTGATTTTACTGGACCTAGCATAACTGGTTCTAATGTGACATTAAGCGAAGAAGTATCAAAATACTCAGTAACATTACTAGACTTTTGGGCTGCCTGGTGTAGACCATGTAGAGTCGAAAATCCAAACTTGGTGAGATTATATAAATCCTACAATGATTCTGGATTTAATATTATAGGAGTATCTCTTGACAGAACTCAAGAGCAATGGGAGCAAGCCGTAGAGGATGACAACCTACCCTGGACTCAAATTTCAAATTTAAACTTCTGGAACGATCCAATAGCAAGAAGATATAGCATCAGAGCTATTCCACAGTCATACCTAATAAATAACGAAGGTTTAGTTATTGGAAAAAACTTAAAAGGTAACGATCTCGAAGAAAAAATTAAATTTGCTCTATCATTAAACGACTGATAATTGCATTTATTAACTTATTTAATATCATTTCCCTTAATTAAATTTATTTCTTTACTTCCTTTTAGAATAATTTATAAGATTTCTGATTTTATTTCATTCCTTCTTCACAAGGTGTTTAAGTATAGATTACAAACTGTTAAGAGAAATTTAAGTCTTGCTTTTCCTAATAAAACATCGAAAGAGCTTGATCTTATTGAAAAGAAATTCTATAATCATTTTGCAGACATTAGTATTGAGAGCATAAAAGCGTATGGAATGAATGAAGCACAAATGAAAGAAAGATATACTTATGATAATATTGAGGTATTAAAAAAAATTCAGAAAAAAAATAAGAATATTATTCTTATTTGTGGACATTATTCAAACTTTGAATGGCTGCTTTCAATTGGATATAACACAAAAGGCAATGGATATGGTATATACACACCTATGTCAAATAAGTACTTCGAAAGATTATTCAAAAAAATAAGAAGAAAGCATAAAGCATTTCTTGTTTCAAGGTATCATATTAAAGAATTTATGAAGAATTTAGATATCGACAAATACCACTTATTTGGTTTTGCTGCTGATCAATCACCAAGAAAAGTTGGAAAGTCATATATAAACAAGTTCCTTGGTCATAAAGTTCCAATCTTTACTGGTGCAGAAAGGTTTTCTAAGGATTATAATTTAGCTGTTGTTTTTGCTGATATAACGAGAACTAGTCGTGGGTTTTACAAAACAAAATTTATTGAGATAGTTGGTCAAAAAGAAACTGAATATAGCATTACAAATCAGTTTTTAAGTTTACTGGAAAAACAAATCTATAAAGATCCTTCTCAGTATTTCTGGACTCACAATAGGTTTAAGCATCTACTTACCTAAGGATTTTATCTCTTTTTCAATATTTAGAGCTAAACTGTCAGCCTGTTTTTGATCATTTGATTCTGAAAAAATTCTAACTATTGGTTCAGTATTAGATTTTCTCATATGAACCCAACCATCAGGAAAATCAATTCTAACTCCATCTTCAGTATTAGGATTTAAATCTGAATATCTATTTACGATTTCTTTGAATATATTATCTATAATATTATTGTCCTTTAAAGAAACTTTAAGTTTTTTCATAAAATATTCTGGATAATCATTTTTAAGAGCTGATACTTTACATTTTTTGTTTACAAGTAATCCAAGAAAAAGTGCAATTCCGACTAGCGCATCTCTCCCATAATGTAATTCAGGATAAATTATTCCACCTCCACCTTCTCCTCCAACAACTGAATTTATTTCTTTCATCTTCTTAACTACATTCATTTCGCCCACTGGAGTAACATGATAGTTTGAATTATAGGATTTAGTAAGATCTTTTAAAGCGTTTGATGAAGAAAGTGTTGAAACAGTATCCCCATTATTAACTGAAAGAACAAAATCTGAACAAAAAACTTGAGTATATTCTTCACCAAGAATTTTTCCGTTTTCATCAAAGAAAACAAGACGATCAACATCTGGGTCAACAGCTATACCAAAATCGGCATTACTCTTAATTATTTCTTCACTTAATCCTTTTAAGTTTTCTGAAAGTGGTTCAGGAGTATGATTGAAAACACCTTCTATTTCTGCATTGATTATCTTATATCTAACATTTAATTTCTCAAGAAGTTTAGGTAATGCTATTGAACCGGTTGAATTGATTACATCTGCTACTACAAATAGATCAAGTTCCTTTATTTTTTTAAGTGGTAAAATATCCAGATTAATAATTCCTTCTATGTGATCATTAATAAGCTTAGTATATTTAGTTACCTCACCTAAAGATTCATTAGCAATGAAATTATGATTTTGAGATTCAGAATATTGAATAAGTTTTTCTACATCCTCTCTTGATAAAAACTCACCATTAGAATTAAAAAACTTTAATCCATTATATTCTTCTGGATTGTGACTCGCGGTAATCATTAATCCTGCAACGGATTCATTATTTAAAACTCCCCAGCATAAAGTTGGTGTAGTTGATAGTCCTGTGTCAATTACATTAATACCCATTGAAGCAAAAACTGAATTTACAAGGCTTTGAATAAGCTCCCCTGACTTTCTTCCATCCCTTCCAGTCATTACAGTTAAATTAGATGAACTGGGATTATTTTCTTTTATTAATCTTGAAAAAGCTGCTATGGATGATACTATATCAATAGGGGTTAAATTATCATTATTTTGACCTCCAATAGTTCCTCTAAAACCCGATATATTTTTTATTAAAGTCATATGAAATGTAAATATATAAATTGTAAATTACACGAAATTTTATTATGAAAAATATTATTCTAATTGTTTTCTCTTTTTTCGTTTTTAGCTGCGCTGAAGTTTATCAACCAGCTGTTGTTTCAGCTAGAAAAGAAGCAACTCAAATAGGATTGGAAATAATGAAAAACGGTGGTAATGCATATGACGCTATGATTGCAACACATCTAGCACTAGCTGTTGTTCATCCAACCGCAGGAAATATTGGTGGTGGTGGATTCTTTGTTTATAGAGATCAAGATGGCACAAGTGGAACCCTCGATTTCAGAGAGATGGCTCCAGGAAGCGCTTATAAAGACATGTATCTTGATATAGATGGTAATGTTATACCTAACATGAGTACTCTTGGAGGGTCTGCTGTAGGAGTTCCAGGATCAATTTCTGCAATTTTTGAAATACATTCTAAGTTTGGCTCTCTTCCAATAGAAGAACTTTTTAGACCTGCTATTGATCTTTCAAAAAATGGATATGTAGTAACAGATAAACAATCAAACTCGTTAACCGGAAAGCTTGAAGATTTTATAAAGATTAACGGTAATGAATCTCTTTATTCGGAGAGATATTTTGAAGGTGATACCATCAAAAACATAAAGTTTGCTGAAACACTTAAAAAGATTTCAGAATTTGGTCCTGAAGCTTTTTACGAAGGGGAAATAGCTGACATGATAGTTAGAGATGTTAAAAAATCTGGTGGGATAATGACTGTTGATGATTTAAAAAATTATAAATCAGTTTGGAGAGATCCAGTGAAATTTAAATATAAAGACCTTGAGGTTATATCAATGTCTCTACCTTCAAGTGGAGGTATCTTAATTGGACAGATACTCAAATCTATTGAAGATTACGATATTAAAAGTTTTGGACATAATTCTGTTGAAGCTGTTCAATTAATGGTAGAATTAGAAAGAAGGGCGTATGCAGACAGAAGTCATTTTATGGGTGATCCTGATTTTATGAATCTTCCTGTTTATGAACTTATTGATAAAAAATATGTAAATGATAGAATGAAAAACTTTTCTTGGGACAAAGCAACTCCATCATCTGAAGTAAAACATGGAAATATAATTATCAATGAAAGTGATGAAACAACTCATTACTCAATTATAGATAAATATGGAAATTCTGTATCTGTAACTACTACATTAAATAATAGTTATGGATCTAAAGTGTTTGTTGAAGAAGGAGGTTTTTTCTTAAATAATGAAATGGATGATTTTAGTTCTAAACCAGGATATCCAAATTTTTATGGATTAATTGGGAGCGAAGCAAACTCTATTAAAGCAGGAAAAAGAATGCTAAGTTCAATGACTCCAACAATAGTTATAAAAAATAATAAACCATCACTAATAGTTGGGACTCCTGGTGGATCTACAATTATAACTTCTGTACTTCAAACAATACTTAATGTATATGAGTTTGATATGGATATTCAAGATGCAGTAAACGCTCCAAGATTTCATCATCAGTGGTTACCTGACGTAGTAATTTTTGAAGAAGGTGGTCTGGATAAAGTGAAAGACTCTATTTTAAAATCTAAAAACTATTTTGTTATTTCACTACCCATTCAAATGGAAACAGGTGGTATGTCTCCAAGATCATCAATAGGTGCAGTTGATGCAATTTTTATAGATGAGAAAGGAAATGTTTCAACTGGTGCTGATTTTAGAGGAGATGATTATGGTGAAATTTTAAAATAAATTATTTAATTGAATAACACAATTCAAATTGAGGGAGCAAAAGTTCATAATCTTAGAAATCTAGACCTAGAGATTCCTAGAGATAAGCTCGTTGTTATAACCGGTTTATCAGGTAGCGGTAAATCTTCATTAGCGTTTGATACAATACATGCTGAAGGGCAAAGAAGATATATGGAAACATTCTCAGCATATATTAGACAATTTGTTGGAAACTACGAACGACCAGATGTTGAAAAAATAGAAGGTTTATCTCCAGTAATAGCAATTGAACAAAAAACCACCAGTAAAAATCCAAGGTCTACCGTAGGAACAGTAACTGATATATATGACTTTATAAGATTATTATATGCTAGAATTGGAATTGCTTACAGTTACTCATCCAACTTAAAGATGGTTAAAAACACTGACGAAGAAATAATTAAGTTAATATGTGAGAAATTTCTTAATCAGAGAATAATTATTCTTGCACCTATTATTAGATCTAGAAAAGGTCATTATAGAGATTTATTTGAAAATTTCACAAAGCAGGGTTTTTCCAAAGTTATAGTTGATGGTGATATTGTTGATATCAAAAGAGGAATGAAACTTGATAGATATAAAACCCATGATATTAGTTTAGTAGTTGATAATTTATCTGTAAAAGATGATTTTGAGTCAAAAAGAATTCTTTCAGAATCTATTAAAATAGCAATGAAATACGGGAATGATACAATTTTTATTCTAGATTCAGATTCTGGAAAACCTGAATATTTCAGCAGGAATTTAATGTGTCCTAAATCAGGAATTTCATATCCAAAGCCTGAACCTAATACTTTTTCTTTTAACTCCCCCAAAGGAATGTGTGAGAGTTGTAATGGTTTAGGAACTGAATATGAGATGAATATTAAAAAACTGATTCCTGACAACTCAGTTTCAATTAATAATGGTGGTATTTTACCAATAGGCAAAAAAGATAATTCATGGATATATAAACAGATTGAATTAATATCAAAATACTATAATTTTTCACTAAGTGATCCTATTAAAAAAATACCAAAAGATGGATTAAATTTTATATTGAATGGTGGTAAACAAAGTTTTGTAGTTAATTCAAAAGATTTAGGTGTAAAAAGACAGTATGAGATTGATTATATGGGGATTGAGTCATTTATTCGTGATCAGATAAATAATGATGAATCAAAGAGCCTAAGAAGATGGGCACTAAAATTTGTTGATATAAAAAATTGTAAATCTTGTTTAGGAAGTAGATTAAAAGTTGAATCAAGGTCATTTAGAATAAATGATAAAAATATATTTGATTTAAGCGAAATGGATCTCTCAGAACTTAGAGAATGGTTCGAAAAGTTAAATAAAAAATTATCTGAAAAGGAAATCAAGATATCAGAAGAAATAACTAAAGAAATATTAATCCGAATACAGTTTTTAATTGATGTAGGGCTCGAATATTTATCGCTATCAAGATCATCAAGATCATTATCAGGAGGAGAAGCGCAAAGGGTAAGATTAGCTACACAAGTAGGATCTCAGTTAGTAGGAGTACTTTATATTTTAGATGAGCCAAGCATTGGACTTCACCAAAAGGATAATTTAAAATTAATTGATTCATTAAAGAAACTAAGAGACTCTGGAAATTCAGTAATTGTAGTTGAACACGATAAAGAAATGATAATGAGCTCTGACCATATTATCGACTTAGGTCCATTTGCTGGTATCAATGGAGGTGATATAATATATGAAGGCTCTCCAGAAAATATTAAAAAAGCTAAAACAATTACTGCGGATTATTTAAATGACGTTAAAAAAATTGAAATACCTAAAAAAATTAGATCTGGTAATGGAAATAACATAAAGTTATATGGATGTAAGGGGAATAACTTGAAAAATATAAATGTTGAATTTCCTCTTGGAAAAATGATTGCTGTTACTGGAGTTTCAGGTAGTGGTAAATCTTCACTAATAAATGAGACATTATATCCAATTTTAAATTCAGAAATTTATAACTCTGTTAAATCTCCACTAGAATTTAAAAAAATTGATGGAGTTGAGCATGTTGATAAAGTAGTAGAGGTAAATCAGCAACAAATAGGAAGGACACCAAGAAGTAATCCCGCTACATATACCGGAGTTTACAGTGAGATAAGAAAATTATTTTCAGATACAGTTGAAGCAAAAATTAGAGGATATAAGCCAGGTAGGTTTAGTTTTAATGTTTCAGGTGGTAGATGTGAAAATTGTAAAGGAGGAGGAATGAGATTAATTGAAATGAACTTCTTGCCAGATGTTTTTGTTGAGTGTGAAGTGTGCAATGGCAAAAGGTTTAACAGAGAAACTCTAGAAGTTAGATATAAGGGTAAATCAATTTCAGATATATTAGATATGAGTGTATCAAAATCTCTAGATTTCTTTACTTCTATCCCTAAGATATATAATAAATTAAAAGCTATTGAAAGTGTTGGTTTGGGTTATGTTACACTTGGTCAACCCTCAACAACATTATCTGGTGGGGAATCTCAAAGGATAAAACTCGCTAGCGAGTTATCAAAAAAAGATACAGGTAAAACAATTTATATTCTAGATGAACCAACCACAGGTTTACACTTTGAAGATATTAGAGTTCTATTAGATGTTTTAAACCAACTTGTTAATAGAGGAAATACAATAATTATTATAGAACATAATTTAGATGTAATAAAACAAGTTGACTATATAATTGATATAGGACCCGAAGGTGGAAAGAAAGGTGGTAATTTGCTTGATAGTGGTACTCCTAAGGAAATAATAAAAAACGATAAAGGTTATACTGCAAAGTTTCTTTCTAAAGAATTTTATTAATGAGAATTTATTTTAACTTTTTCATATTGACAATATTAATTATTCCAATTAATAGTCTTGCTCAGAGTACAAACTCTTATAATATTAATGCTAAGCTTAATTCAGAAGATAAAACAATTGAGATTTATCAAGTAATGAAGTTTAAGAATACTTCTAATATTTTATTAAAAGAGATATATCTTGAAGACTGGTCGAACTCATATATAGATAACACAACAAAGCTTGCAAAAAGAATTTCTGATGAATACTCAAGAAGCTTTTCATTTGCTCAAAAAAAACAAAGAGGTTCAACATTAATTAATAAAATCAAGTCAAATGATATTGAAACTTGGGAGAGATCTAATAATTCTTCAGATATCATTAAGATTAGTCTTAAAAAACCTATTTCCAAAGGTGAATCAATTGAAATTGAAATATACTATTCCATAAAATTACCTGATTCTAAATTCACTGGACACGGTTATGATGATGATGATTTCTATTTAAAGAATTGGCTAATTGTATTCTCAAACATATCTAATTCTAAATGGTATAATCAAAGTAATTTAAATCTTGATGATCAGTCTCTAGAAAAATCAGGATATAAGCTTAAAATATCTTTTGATAAAGAACTTTATTTATTTTCAAATCTAATCAAAGATAAAACTGAATTAACAGATAATATTAAGACAGTTTTCCTTTCAGGTTCACAAATAAAAGATCTAAGAATTAACCTACTTACTCAAGATGATTATAGAAATTTTGAAGATTTTAAGTATGAAATAGAAACAGATGTGTTCGAGATATCTTCACCTCTAGATTCTGAAATAAAAGTTAATCGAGTAATTAACTTTATCACTAATTACTTTAATGATAATAATTATAATAAGATTCTTGTTCCTAGAATAGATTATGAATCAAACCCCTTTTATGGATTTAATGAATTACCAAGTTTTATAAGTCCTTTTTCTGATGAATTTTTAGAAGAGGTAATATTTTTAAAATCATTTATAATTAACTATTTGAATCAAAAGATAAATTTAAATAAAAGAGAATCTCATTGGATATATAATGGTTTAGAGATTTTTCTTTTAAATAAATATATTAATGATTTCTATCCAAATGTGAAATTTTTAGGTAGACTAGCAGGGATTAGTTTACTGAAAAACTATGAAATATCTAAAATTGATTTTAACGATTTGTTTTTAAATTATTCTGAGTACGTACAAAGGTTAAATCTTCATCAAATAGATGACCAATCAAGTGAATATTTAACTAGAATAAATGAAGAAATCGCTTCACCTTATCACTCTGGACTTGGTTTAATTTACATTGAAGAAATTATAGGAGAAAAGAATTTTAAAGATCTAGTTAGAAATATTAATACTTTAAGAACAAGAGAAGAACTAAATAATCTCTTTATAAATTACTCAAATGTTGACTTAACTTGGTTCGTTCAGGATTATATTGGTAAAAGACAATCAATTGATTTAAAGATTAAAAGAATTAATAAAAATGAGATAGAAGTTTATGAGAAAAATAATATTTTAATCCCCTACTCTGTCGGCTTCATAAAAAATGATTCAATTATTGAAACTAGATTTTTTGAAGAATATAAAAGAATAGAACTTCCTAAACTAGATTATGATTATGTTGCTATAAATCCTGATATAACAATTCCTGAGTCAAATAGAAACAATAATTGGATTTATACTAAGTCAAACAGTAATTTAAAACCGCTAAAATTAAAGATTATAGGTGATCTTGAAAATCCTAAATTTAAAACTCTTTATCTAAGACCTGAAATTACTTACAATTTGTATGATGGTATTTCACCTGGTTTTAATATTTTAAATAAAGGCGTAAAAAATAAGCCACTTAGCTTTGAAGTCTTTACTCAATATGCATCAAAAGAAAAAACTTTAGTAGGTTCATTAAATTTTAAATATCAAATAAATAATGAAGTTAAAAATAATTATTCTACAATTTTCAATTTATCCTATACAACCAATCATTATCAGGAAAATTTAAGATATCAGGTTTTTTCACCTTCTATAAGAATAAACTTTAGAGATAATAACAACTTAAGATCTAAAATCAGGAAATCTGTTACATTTTCTATGTTTAATGTAAATAAAGAAAATAATATAAAGAATGATAATGTATTAGATCAGTATTCAATTTACAATCTAGGTTACTATTATTCTGATACAGGAATAATTAAATATCTAAAAACGTCAGTTAATACAGAGTTTTCAAATAATTTTGGTAAGATAAATTTAGAATTTGACTATAGAAAACTTCTTAAAGGGAATAGACAATTTCAAGCTAGAGTATTTCTTGGTAAGTTTTTTTGGAACAATGATCAATTTGATAATTTTAAATATAATCTTGGAAGATCTGGTGGTTATTTATTTTTAAATAATTATCTGGGAAGATCTGAGAGTTCAGGTTTATTAAGTCAGCAATTTATAATGGCAGGTGGAGGTTTTAAATCATTCTTTAAAGAACCTGTAACTAATAATTTCATGCTAACAACTAACTTAAATATTGGGATTTGGAAATGGATTGAAGGTTATCTTGACCTGGGAATGCTTAAAGATAATATAGGAGAATCTAGATATTTTTACGGCAGCGGATTAAGACTTAATTTACTTCCTGATTTCTTTGAACTTTATTTACCAATACGTTCTACTAATGGCTTTGAACTCAATGACTACAGATACTATAATAATATTAGATTTATTGTTTCATATAACCTAGAGTCTCTAGGTAAGCTGTTCTCTAGAAGGTGGTTGTAATTAAGTTCATTTAATTATTTGTAAATTTGGAATCCCTATGAGTATATCTAGTTCTACAAAAGAGGAGATTAGTTTAAAAAAATTTAAGGAAAAAGTATTAGAAGATTTCAGGGCAATATCCTTAAGTCGTGAAATTAGTGTCCAAGGTAGACGTGAAGTTCTTCAAGGAAAAGGAAAATTTGGAATTTTTGGTGATGGAAAAGAATTACCACAAATTGTAATGAGTCATTTTTTTAAAAATGGCGATTTTAGGTCAGGATACTACAGAGACCAAACATTATTATTATCACAAGATTTACTTACTGGTAGAGAAATTTTTTCTGCACTATATGGTCATCCAGATAAAGTTTATGAAAGAATGTCTGGAGGTAGACAAATGTCAGGTCATTTCTTAACTCACACTATAGATGAGAATGATAATTGGATAGATCAAACAAAACAAAAGAATCACATATCTGATATCTCTCCAACTGCAAGTCAAATGTCTAGACTTGTTGGATTAGGTTTAGCTTCAAAAATATATAGAGATAATACAGTTAATAACTCACAGAAATTTTCAAATAATGGCAATGAAATAGTTTGGGGAACAATTGGAAACGCTAGTACTAGTCAAGGTGTTTTCTTTGAAGCAGTTAATGCTTGTGGTGTACTTCAAATACCTGCTGTTATAAGTATATGGGATGATGATTATGGCATATCAGTTCACAATAAAGATCATACAACTAAAGAAAGCATATCTAAAGCGCTATCAGGATTTAAAGTTACATCTGAATCTTCTGGAATCGAGATACTTGAGGTCAAAGGATGGGATTATCAATCATTGATTAAGACATATTCCTATGCTGAAAGAGTAGCTAGAGATCACCATATTCCCGTAATTATACATGTGACTGAATTAACTCAACCTCTTGGTCATTCAACTTCAGGATCTCACGAAAGATATAAAACAGAAGAAAGGCTTAAATGGGAGTCTGATAATGACTGTAATAAAAAATTTGAAGATTGGATTATTAATAACAAATTGTCTTCAAAGAGAAAACTAGACAATATCAAGAAAGAGATTTCAAATTACGTTAAAGAAGAAAAAAGATTGGCTTGGGATCTATATTTAAGACCTATAAAAGAAGCTAAATCAGATTTAATAGAAACAATAAATAGTTTAAGTATTACTATAAGTAAAGATAAGTTGAATGAAATGTTTAATAATGTAGATGATTATAATTTCTCAGAGATAATTAAAATATGCAGAAGGATCACATATCAATTAGAAGCTGGTGAATCAGATGACAGAAATAAGCTAGTTAACTGGAAGAATAAGTATATGAATATTCTTTCAGAAAAATATTCTTCAAATTTATATTCAATCAATTTTGATGTACTTAAAGAAATTGATAATTCACCCCCAGTATACTCTGATGATAATGAATTGGTAGATGGAAGAATAATTATTAGAGATAATTTTGACAAACTTCTAGAAAAAAATAATAGAATATTCATTTTTGGTGAAGATGTTGGAATGATTGGTGATGTTAATCAAGGATTAGAAGGTCTTCAAAAAAAATATGGGAAGAATAGAGTATTTGATACAGGTATTAGAGAATCAACTATTGTAGGACAGGGTATTGGAATGTCAATGAGAGGTTTAAGACCTATTGCTGAAATTCAATATCTGGATTATATTTTATATGCCTTACAGATCTTAAGTGATGATCTTGCTACATTAACTTTTAGAACTCATGGAGGTCAGAAAGCTCCCCTAATAGTTAGAACGAGAGGACATAGACTTGAGGGAATATGGCACTCAGGATCACCATTAGGTGGTATTTTAAATTTCTTAAGAGGAATATTTGTGTTAACTCCAAGAAATATGACTAAAGCTGCAGGTTTTTACAACTCTCTATTGGACATTGATCAACCAGCTGTAGTTATTGAACCCTTAAACGGATATAGAACTAAAGAAAAGCTCCCAATAAATTATGGAGAGTTTAAAACGCCACTTGGAGAAATTGAAGTTCTTAAGGAGGGAAATGATATCACTCTTGTGTCTTACGGATCAACGGTCAATATAGTTAATAAAGTAGCGAAAGAAATACAAAAGTTCAATATAGACTGTGAAGTAATAGATCTGCAAAGTTTAATTCCTTTTGATTTATCAAAAAATATTTCCAAAAGCATAATTAAGACTAATAGATTAATGATAATTGATGAGGATGTTCCAGGAGGAGGATCTAGTTTTATCCTACAAGAATTATTAAATAGTCAAGATATTTATGAGCACTTAGACAGTAAGCCATGTTTATTAACAGCTAAAGAGCATAGGCCACCATACGGATCTGATGGTGACTATATTAGTAAACCTTCATTTGAAGATATATTTGAAGAAGTTTATACTGTTATGAATGAAGCAAACCCTAGTAAATACAAAAAGTTAATTTGATTTAAATATTTTATAGACTAAATCATTTAGAATTCCTATTTGATCATTATTATCAAACTCTATTCCTTTAGTTCTTTTATCTGCCTCAAGTAGATATCCAAAAATTTTTGATATGCGTTTCATCGAAAAAACAACTGAAGCTTCTCTGTACTCATTTATGAAATATGGATTTATACCTAAAACTTTAGAGGCTTCATTTTTGTTTTCAATAGAATGATAGATAAATAACTTATTGAAGAATGCATAGACTGTTCCAATAATTAAGGGTAAAGGGTATTTTTTAGTGTTTTTAGACATGTAGGAGACTAATTCCAGTGATTTTCTATAATTGTTTTTCCCAATTACCTTTGTTAGCTCAAAGAAGTTATAATCTTTACTAAAACCAATTATACTTTCAACTTCCTCAGGTCTTATTATCTCATCTTTATTTGAATTTAGTTTGAGCTTTTCTAATTCATTATCTATTTGAGAAAGATCGTTTCCAGTAAAATCTTCTATAATTTTTATAGAATTTGGATGAAGATTTAATGATTTAGATTTGCACTGATCCTGAATCCAGTTATAAACTTGATTATCATATATTTTTTTTGATTCAAAGACAACACCATTTTTCAAAGATGATTTATATATTTTTTTTCTTTTATCTACATTATTAGTAAATGATAAAACTAAAATTGTTTTAGGATTATTATTTTCTATGTATGAGATTATATTTATAAAATCCGTAGAAATATTTTTAGAATCCTTAGCTATAAGTAAATTGTAATCACCACTCAAGGGAAATCTTTTTACAAAATCTATTATATCATTTTCTTGACTTTCATCTGATTTTTTTCCATATATTTTTTTTAGATCAAAATCAGCTGATGTTTCGTTAATGACATTTCTGGTAATGTTTTCTATAATATTATTAATGAAATAATTTTCTTCACCATGAATTAAATATATAGGTGAAAATTTACCATTGTTTACATCATTAATTAATTTATTATATTCTGTCATTATTTATTTAGATGAAAAAACTAAATCTTCCTTTATTCGAGTTTAAAATTAAAAAAGAAAACAAGAATAATATCATTTTTGATGAAATAAGAAAGAAGTGGATTATCTTAACACCAGAAGAATGGGTTAGACAAAATTTCATAAAATATATTATTTCAAGAGATTATCTAGCATCTCACATAAACTGTGAAAAAGCATTCTATATCAACAAGGTTCAAAAAAGATATGATATAGTCGTTTATAACTCTATTGGAGAAGTTGAGATATTAGTTGAATGTAAGTCATCTGAAATTAAAATTAATAATACTCATTTTGATCAAGTGATGAGGTATAATATAGAATTGAAGAGCAAGTGGGTTATATTAACAAATGGACTTGAAAATTATTACTTCAAATTCAATGAAAAAACTAATGATTATAAACAAAAAAAAGATTTAACTAATTATTCAAAATGAAAATTGGAATTGTAATTATTAACTGGAATGGTTTAGATCTTTTAAGAAAATATCTTAATGAAATTCTATTAAACTCAGATAATTCCACTATTTATATAATTGATAATAATTCATCTGATGAGTCTGTTTTATATGTAAAGAATAATCATAATGAAGTAAAGATTATATCATTAGATAAAAACTATGGGTTTGCCAAGGGATATAATATAGGACTAAAAGAGGTTGAAGAAGAATATGTTTGTATAATTAATAATGATATTCTAGTTACTGAAAATTGGTTAGATCCTATAAGAAAAAAAATTAAAAAACATCCTGAATCAATTATTCAACCCACTATCCTTGATGTTAATAATACTGAATATTTTGAATATGCTGGAGCTTCAGGAGGATTTATTGACAAATATGGATATCCATTTTGTAGGGGTAGGATTTTTAATACTCTAGAAAAAGATATCGGTCAGTACAATGATTCTAAAATATTTTGGGCTTCTGGAGCATGTTTTTTTATTTCCAAAAAGATTTTTTATAAAATTGGAGGTTTTGATAAGAGTTTCTTTGCTCATATGGAAGAAATTGATTTATGCTGGAGAGCATTTAATCAAGGTTATAATTCTTATTCTGTAACCTCATCTAAAGTATTTCATGTAGGAGCTGCAACAATTAAGAAGAACTCAAGAAAAACATATCTTAACTATAGAAATTCTTTGATTATGTTGACTAAGAACCTTCCTCTAAAAAGTCTTTTAAGTACTCTTTTTATTCGATTAATACTAGACATAATAGCCTCTTATAAATTTTTATTTCAAGGTGAGTTTTCTAATTTCATATCAGTCTACAAAGCTCACATTGGATATTTTTATTCACTCAAATCAATTTTGAGAGATAGAAATAACTCAATTAATCAACCTAATTATTTTAAAATCAATAGTATAGTGTTTAACTATTTTATTTTAGGTAAGAAAAAATTCTTTCAATTGTAATACAATAATTTACTATAAAAATATTAAGTTTGTAGCTGATTAATTAATAACCAACATTTTTGAAATGAAAAAGAATATAATAATTATAGGTGTTGTAGGTTTACTTTTGTCATCATGTGTTTCTCAAAAGAGATACTCTGACTTAGAAAGTCTTCAACAAAACACAAAAGAACTTTTAGATAGCGCAACTTCTAAACTTGGTGCAACAGAAACTCAGCTTTCTGCTTCATCAGAAAGGTTAAGTGCATTATCTGAACAAAATAAGTTTTTAAGAGCTAACAATCAGGATTTGATTAATAACATTGGTAATCTAACTACCCTAACACAAAAGGGCGCTGATAACCTAGAAAGATCTCTTGAAAGCATTAAAGAAAAAGACCTTGTCATTAATAGAATGCAAGATGCAGTTACTAGAAGAGATTCTGTAACTTTAGCTCTTGTTCAAAGCTTCAAAAGTTCATTAGGAACACTTAGTGATGATGACATTGAAATTAATGTAGAAAAAGGTGTTGTATATGTATCTATTTCAGATAAGTTACTTTTTAATAGCGGTAGCTTTACAGTTACAACAAGAGCAAGAAATGTTTTAGAAAAAATTGCTAAAGTTATTAGTGATAAGCCAGATCTTGAGTTTATGGTAGAGGGTCACACTGATAATTTACGTATAGATCAAGAAAAAGCTTCTGAAACTATTCCTGGTATTGTTGACAATTGGGATTTATCTGTTAAAAGAGCTACTTCTGTAGTTAGAATTCTTGAGAATGAGTATGGTGTTGATCCAACTAAACTAGTTGCTTCAGGAAGAAGTTTCCATATGCCAATTGCTGATAATGACTCAAGTGTAACTAGAGCAAGAAATAGAAGAACTAGAATTATAGTACTTCCTAAGTTAGACCAGTTTGCTAATTTGATTGAAGAAGGGATGTCTATGAATGTTCCTGTAACAGGACCTAGCAATACTATTAACTCAGAAAACAAACCTGACTAAATAAATTTATTAATTAGTTAAAATATAACGTAACCGAAATAAATTCGGTTACGTTTTTTTTTATACTTTATTTAGTTTTGCAAATCTAAGTAGTAAGTTCTTTTCACCAAATTTCTTAAACTTAACAGTAGCTTTTGCGTCATTTCCATTTCCTTCAATGTTAATGACTTGACCTAAACCAAACTTTTCATGAGTAACGTTATCTCCAATTGATACATTAATTTTGATATTTGTATTTATAGAGGTGTTTTTTGAAATTCTTTTTAAATTCGAATTCGAATTATATATAATATTTTTTTTAGGATAATCTGAAATTGACGGCTTGAAATTATTAGGCTTAATCACTTTAATAAATTCTTTATCAATTTCATTTAAAAACCTACTTTCCTCACAATAAATTAACTTACCCCATCTATATCTTGAATTAGCGTATGACAGATAAAGATTTTCCTTAGCTCTAGTAATACCAACATAGAACAATCTCCTTTCTTCTTCTAGCTCCGATCTTGTATTGTAGCTCAGTGCAGATGGAAATAAATCCTCTTCTAATCCAACAATAAATACATGCTTAAATTCTAGCCCTTTAGATAGATGAAGGGTCATTAACGACACTTTATCTTCATCAGGATTATTATTATCAAAATCAGTTGACAAAGAAACAGTAGATAAAAACTCTGATAAGTTATCATTTGATTCAACAAGCTCTTTTTGATCTTCTATAAAATCTCTAATACCATTTAATAATTCTTGAACATTCTCAATTCTTGAAATACCCTCAGGTGATTCATCCTTTTTTAATTCATCTATGATTCTTACCTTATCAATAACCTCTTTAGTTAAGTCAAAAGCATTTAATTTTTGATTATCTATTTTTAATACATCTATAAGCTCAATAAAATTTTGAAGCTTGATTGAAACAGAACTTGAAAAGTCAATTGACAGTTCTTTATGTTTTTTAATAGTCTCATATAATGTTAATTTATATTTTTGAGCAGCTATAATTATTTTATTAATTGTTACTTGACCTATTCCTCTTGCAGGATAGTTTATTACTCTTTTTAAGCTTTCTTCATCACTACTATTAATGATAACTCTTAAATAAGCTAAAACATCTTTAATTTCTTTTCTATTATAAAATGATACACCTCCAAAAATTTGATAAGGTATTTTGTTTAACCTTAAGGAATCTTCTAATGGTCTTGATTGAGCATTGGTTCTATAAAGAATAGCTATATCTGAAAAGCTTGTATTATTAAGAGATGTAATTTTTTGACATAACCCCCTAGCCTCTCCAATATCTGACTGATATGACGAGATTTCTAGTCTATCTCCAAAATCGTTATCAGTCCAAACTTCTTTGTCAATTTTATTTTTATTGTGATCAATTACTGAATTTGCTGCATTAACAATATTTTTAGTTGATCTATAGTTTTGTTCAAGTCTAAACATTTCAACACTATCATAATCATTTCTAAAATTTATAATATTATTGATATTTGCACCTCTAAATGAATAAATACTTTGAGCATCATCACCAACAACACAAATATTTTGATATTTATCTGATAATGACTTTACAATTAGGTACTGAGAGTTGTTGGTGTCTTGATATTCATCTACAAGAATATACTTAAACTTTTCTTGATATTTTGCCAATACTTCTGGATGATTGTTTAATAATTCATTAGTTTTCATTAATAAATCATCAAAATCCATAGAATTAGATTTAACTAATCTCTCGTTATATTCTTTGTAAATATTTCCAGTTTCAGGTTTTCTTGAAATATTATCTGAGTCCACCAATTCACTGTTTGAGAAATATCCAGTTACAGTTATAAAATTATTTTTTAATGATGATATTCTATTCCTAATTGATTTAGTTCTGTAAACATCTCTATCTAAGTTTTTTTCTTTAATAATTGAAGATATAAGTCTTTCTGAATCTTGAACATCATAAATTGTAAAGTCTGATGTAAAACCTATTTTATGAGCTTCAAATCTTAAGATTTTAGCAAAAACAGAGTGAAATGTTCCCATCCATATATTCTTTGATTCACTCTCACCAATCATAGATGATATTCTAAGCTTCATCTCTCTTGCAGCTTTATTAGTAAATGTCAAAGCTAAAATTTCAAATGGGTCAACACCATTGTTTACAAGATGTACAATTTTATAAGTTAGAACTCTAGTTTTTCCTGATCCAGCACCTGCAATAACCATTGAGGGTCCATCAGTTTTAATCACCGCATTTAGTTGAGCTTCATTAAGATCTTTTAGATAAGATTTGTTATCTTCTAACATTGTTATAAATTTAAGTAATTAATGAATTTTAATTGCTGTTAAATCATTAATTAAACCAATACTTATGAAGAATTTATCATTTATTTTTTTTATACTAATTACTCAATTTTCATATTCACAAACAATAGATACTCAAATTACTGATATTGAGGAGAAATTAATTTCATGGAGACATGATTTTCATAAATATCCTGAAGTTTCAAATAGAGAATTTAAAACTTCTGAGGTTATAGCTAAACACCTTGAGTCTTTGGGTATTTCCGTGACAAGAAATGTTGGTGTAAATGGTGTAGTTGGTATTCTTGAAGGAAAAAATAAAGGAAAAGTAGTTGCTTTGAGAGCTGATATGGACGCACTTCCAATAACAGAAAATAACAACTTACCCTTTCAATCTGTAAATGATGGAGTGATGCATGCATGTGGTCACGATAGTCACATGTCAATTCTTATGGCTACAGCAGAAATACTATCAAAAAATAGAAATTTTAATGGGACTGTAAAATTTATTTTTCAAGGTGCAGAAGAAGGTCCACCTCCTGGAGAAGAAGGTGGCGCTAGAATGATGATAAAAGAAGGTGTCTTAAAAAGTCCTGATGTAGATGCAATTTTTGGACTTCATATTAGCTCAATGTTACCTATGAATAAAGTTTATTATAAACCTAGAGGCTTCTTTGCTTCCTCATCAAGGTTTACTGTTAAGGTTATAGGGAGTCAATCTCATGGGGGTACACCATGGCTAGGAGTTGACCCAATTATAATAACATCTCAGATAATAAATTCTTTTCAAACTATTATATCTAGAGAATCAAACTTAACAAATGAACCAGCAGTAATTTCATTTGGTATAATTGAAGGTGGAAATAGGTTTAACATTATACCTAATGAGGTTAACCTTGTTGGAACAATTAGATCACTAGATTATGATATGAGAGATCATATTAAAAAAAGAATGAAAGAACTTGCAAAAGGAATTGCAGAATCTTATGGAGGAAACGCAATTATTGAAATAGTTGATGGAGCAGACATTACATACAATGATCCTGAATTAATGGAAAAAATGCTTCCATCTCTAAAAAATACCGCTGGAAATAATAATGTCATATTAAATAAGGCTAAAACATTAGCAGAAGACTACGCGTATTATTTAAATGAAATTCCAGGGTTTATATTTGAACTAGGTGGATATAATACTAATGAAACCCGAAAAGCACCTCCTCATCACACTCCAGATTTTTTTATTGATGACAGCTCAATGCTCCTTGGTGTTAAGGTTATGACTAATTTAGCATTAGATTTTTTAGATAGTGAATAATGATATTTTAAATCAATCAATTGAATTTATTAAAGGTATAGGTCCTGCGAGGTCAAAATTACTTAGTGAAGAATTAAATATTAAAACAGTTAAAGATCTTATTGATTTTTATCCATACAGATATATTGACAGGTCTAGATTCTTTAAAATAAATGAACTTCCTAAAAATCAATCGGAAGTTCAAATAGTTGGTAAAATAAAATCTGTTAAAAGAACTAAAGTTAGGTTTAGAAATAGATTGAATTGTGATTTTTATGATGATACTGGAAAAGTAGACCTAATCTGGTATCGAGGATTTAACTGGGTTGAGGAATCTATAAAAGCTAATGAGGAATATGTTATTTATGGAAAACTTAGTTGGTTTGGCAATAATCCTTCAATAGCTCATCCAGAAATTAAAACTAAAGATAGTTTTAACAGGAATATACCTAGAAGACTTCATGGTATATACTCATCTACTGAGAAACTTGTTAATGAGGGTGTTACTCAAAAATATTTTGTCAAAATAATTTATAATCTATTAAACTCTCTTCAAAATCAAATCAAAGAAAATTTATCTTATAATATTTTAAATAAATATAATCTTATTGATAGATATAAAGCAATCGTTAATATTCACTTACCTGAGTCTCAAGAATTACTTTCTGAATCTACAAAAAGACTAAAATTTGAAGAATTATTTTTTAATCAACTTGGTTTTCAGCTTTCAAAGAATGAAAGAATTCAAAAACTGAATGGATTTAAATTTGAAAAGGTAGGAGATCATCTTAATGAATTTTATAAAAATAACTTACCATTTGAACTCACTGGAGATCAAAAGAAGGTAATAAAAGAAATAAGAAATGATTTTAGAGATGGGAAACAAATGAATAGATTGTTACAGGGAGATGTAGGCTCTGGAAAAACTATAGTTTCATTAATGGTTATGTTAATTGCTATTGATAATGGTTTTCAATCATGTATACTTGCTCCAACTGAAATACTAGCAAATCAACACTTCAAATCAATTAAGGAACTGCTCTCTGAATTAGATGTTAAAATCGATTTACTAACTGGTTCAGTTAAAACAAAAGATAGAAAATTAATACATAAAGATTTATTGTCTGGTACAACTAAAATTTTAGTTGGAACACATGCAATTCTTGAAGATATAGTTCAATTTAAAAATTTAGGTCTTAGTATTGTAGATGAACAACATAGGTTTGGAGTTGCTCAAAGAGCTAAACTTTGGAAAAAGAATAATCCAGCTCCACATGTTCTAGTAATGACAGCAACTCCAATTCCAAGAACATTAGCTATGAGTTTATATGGTGATTTAGATATATCTTCAATAAAGGAATTACCACCAGGCAGGATTACAACAAAAACAGTACATAAATATGATAAAAATAGATTAAGTGTATTTAAGTTTCTAAGAGAACAAATAACTAGAGGAAGACAAGTCTATTTAGTCTACCCATTAATTAACGAGTCTGAAAAGCTTGATTATAAAGATCTTATGGATGGTTATGAAAGTATTGTAAGAGAGTTTCCAAGACCAGATTTTCAGGTTAGTATTGTTCACGGTAAAATGAAATCAAAGGACAAAGTCTTTGAAATGAATAGGTTTATCAATAAAGAAACTCAGATTCTAGTTTCTACAACAGTTATTGAGGTAGGTGTTAATGTGCCTAATGCATCAGTTATGGTAATTGAAAGTGCTGAAAGGTTTGGACTGTCTCAATTGCATCAGTTAAGAGGAAGGGTTGGAAGAGGAAATGAAGAAAGTTATTGTGTATTGATGACTAAAGAAAAACTTTCAGAGGAATCAAAAATAAGAGTAGATACTATGGTTAAAGTTAGTGATGGATTTAAATTAGCTGAGGTAGATTTAAAATTAAGAGGACCTGGAGACATGATGGGAACTAGACAAAGTGGAGTTCTTAAATTTAAATTAGCTGATATAATATATGATTCTGAGATATTAAATAATGCACGAAAATCTGCGTATGAATTATTAGAGAGTGATCCAAAACTTATAAAAAAAGAAAATTATCCTATTAGGCATGAAATTTCAACTTCTTCAAATTCAAAAAATTTATGGCGATATATTAGCTGATTAAGTATATTTGTTATTAAATAAATGCTGTGAAAATATCAATCAATTGGCTTAAAGAATATCTTCAAACCAACTCTAATCCTGAAGAAATCTCTGATATATTAACTAATCTTGGCTTAGAAGTTGAAAAGCTTTTACCATTTGAATCAGTTAAAGGAGGGCTTAATGGTGTAGTAGCAGGTAAAGTTTTAAAATGTGAAAAACATCCTAATGCAGATAGATTAAAAGTAACATCTATTGATCTAGGTAATAATGAAATCTCTGAAATTGTTTGTGGTGCTCCAAATATAAAAGAAGGACAAATTGTACCTGTAGCAAAAGTTGGATCAAAAATCTATACAAATGATGGTATTGAGATAAAAATTAAAAAATCAAAGATAAGAGGGGTTGTTAGTAATGGTATGGTTTGTGCTGAAGATGAAATTGGTTTAGGTGAATCTCACGAGGGTATAATGGTTCTCGATAGCAATATTAAACCAGGAAGACCTATGAGCGAAGTGTTTAAATTAGAAAATGACAATATTATTGAAATCGGTCTTACACCTAATAGGTCTGATGCAATGTCACATTATGGTGTAGCTAGAGATTTAAAAGCATATTATGATTTCAAATCTTTAAAAAGTAAGATTACTCTTCCTAGTATTAATAATTTTGAATCAGTAAAAATTGATGAAGAGTTCAAAATTAGTGTCCAAGACACGGATAAATGTCCTTTCTATTCAGGTTTAATAATAAAAAACATTAAAATCGGTCCTTCATCTAAAAAATTACAAAATAAATTAAAATCAATTGGACTAAAACCTATTAATAATATTGTTGACATTACAAATTTTGTTATGCATGAAATAGGACAACCTCTTCATGCTTTTGATTTGGATAAAATTAAAAATATAAATGTAAAATCATTAAAGTCAAATACTAAGTTCAAAACACTTGATGAAAACATTATTAATTTAGATAGTGATGATTTAATGATTTGCTCAAATAATACTCCCCTTTGTTTAGCAGGAATATATGGTGGTCATGAATCTGGTGTTTCAAACTCAACAACTAACTTGTTTTTAGAATCTGCCATTTTTGATTCTATAACCATAAGAAAATCATCTAAAAGACATCAACTATTCACTGATGCTTCATATAGATATGAAAGGGGTATAGATCCAGATAAAGTATTATATGCATTAAAAAGAGCCTCAATTTTAATAAAAGAAGTAAACCCAGAAGCCAATATATCAGAAGTTTTAATTGAAGACAATTTAAAGTTAGAAAAAAAGGATATTTATCTAAGATATAATAAGATAGATACTATTACTGGTCAAAAGTTAGATAAAGAAACTGTAACTAAAATTTTAAGTTCATTGGACTTTGAAATTAAAGGACACAGTGATGAGGGATTGAATATAGTTGCACCAAATTATAGACATGATGTATATAGAGAAATTGATGTTATTGAAGAAATTTTACGTGTATATGGATTCAATAATATTCATGTTGAATCAAAAATTTCTATGTCAATTCCTGAAATAGGTAAAAATAAGATTAATAAAACCGAATCTTTTATAAGTGATAATCTTGTTGGAATTGGATTTAACGAGATTATTAATAACTCTATATGTTCTCCCAGTATTAACGAAAAGTTTAATAACAAAGCTGTGAACCTTTTAAATCCTCAAGGAACTGAGCTGTCTAATCTAAGAATTTCCCTAATACCTAATGCATTAGAAACTATTAAACACAATATTAATAGACAAAATAAGAATCTGAAGATATTTGAAATTGGAAACACTTATTCAATAAATGATAATAATTATATTGAAAACAAAAGATTAAATGTAACAGTTACTGGAGAAATATTTAATGAAAACTGGATTTCTGAATTTTCTAAAAATAATTTCTATTATTTAAAAGGAGTTGCTGAGAATTTATTAAATCAATTAAATATCTTAAATATTAAATATGAAGTGAATAATGATGATTTATTTGAATATAAGCTTAGCATATTTAATAATAAAAATAATATTGGTTTCATTGGTGAATTAAACTCAAATTATACTAAAGAATTTTCAATTGATGATAAAATTCATCTGTTAAACCTGGATCTTGATGTTATAAAATTTAAATCTGTAAATGTTAAATATCAAGAATCATCAAAGTTCCCTTCTTCTAGAAGAGATCTATCAATGATTCTAGATGATAATATTACTTTTGAGGCCATAAAGGAGGTGGCATTTAAATTAGAAAATAAAATACTGAAAGATATTAATCTCTTTGATGAATTTAAAGGAAAAAATATAGGAGATAATAAGAAATCTTTTGCTGTTAGCTTTACATTCAATGATTCTAAAAGGACCCTAACTGACCAGCTCATAGATAAAATCATGTTAAAGTTGTCAGATAAATACAAAACAGACTTAGGTGCTGTTATTAGAGATAAATAAATTATTTATAAAGTTTCTCTCTTGATGTTAAAACTTTTTCATTCACAATATATTCATTGAAAGGAAGATAACTATCAATAATTCCATTTGGAGTAATTTCAATAATTCTATTAGCTACAGATTGTGCAAAAGCTCTATCATTAGTGCTTAATAAAACAGTTCCTTTAAAGTTTATTAAAGAATTATTGAAGGCAGTTATAGCCTCTAAATCAAGATGGTTTGTGGGTTCATCTATAAGTAAAACATTAGGCTTACCCATCATTATTTTTGAGAGCATACATCTAACTTTTTCTCCTCCAGATAATACAGTACAAGATTTAAGTGCTTCATCACCACCAAACAACATTCTACCAAGGAAACTCCTAATAAATAACTCTTCTCTTTCTTCATCATTATTAGACCATTGTCTTAGCCAATCTACTAAAGAGATCTTTTTATCAAAATGAGAGTGATTATCCATTGGTAAATAACCAGATGAAGTAGTTACACCCCAATTATATGTACCAGAAGTTTGATCAAGACTTCCAGAAATACAATCATAAAATAAGTTGATTGATCTAGAATTCTTTGATACAATTAAAACTTTCTCTCCTTTATTTAAGTTGAAACTAATATCTTTAAAATATACTTCACCGTCTTTCTCATAAGACAAAGATTTAAGTTCCAAAATTTGATCTCCCGCATCTCTATCTTGATCAAATATGATAGCTGGATATCTTCTACTAGAAGGTCTAATTTCTTCAATATTTAGCTTTTGAATCATCTTCTTCCTTGCTGTAGCTTGTTTTGATTTAGCAACATTAGCAGAAAATCTAGAAATAAATTCTTGTAATTCTTTCTTCTTATCTTCAGATTTTTTGTTTTGCTGAAGTTTTTGTCTTGCTGCTAATTGACTAGATTGATGCCAAAAAGTATAGTTACCTGAAAAGTGATTTATTTTACTAAAGTCAATATCAGAAGTATGAGTACACACAGCATCTAAAAAAAACCTATCATGTGAGACTACTATTACTGTATTTTCAAACTCGTTAATAAAATTTGTAAGCCATTCAACAGTATTATAATCAAGGTCATTAGTAGGTTCGTCCATTATTAAAACATCAGGATTGCCAAAAAGACACTGAGCTAAAAGAACTTTAACTTTAACTTTTTGATCAAGATCGCTCATTTGATTATGGTGAACACCTTCAGTAATTCCTAGGCTAGAAAGTAAAATTGCTGCATCAGCTTCAGCATTCCAACCGTTCATTTCCTCAAAGGAAATTTGAAGTTCACCTACCCTGTCTGCATCTTTATCAGAAAAATCTTCTTTAGCATAAATTGAATCAATCTCACTCTTTAGGTCAAATAGTTTTTGATTTCCTAGTATTATAGTTTCAATTACAGTGTTTTCATCATACCTATTATGATTTTGTTCAAGAACTGATAGTCTCTTACCCGGTTCTAGAAAAACTGAACCAGTATTTGCTTCAAGATCTTTAGATAATATCTTTAGAAATGTTGATTTACCTGCGCCATTAGCACCAATAATACCATAACAGTTTCCAGGAGAAAAAGTTATATTTACTTCATCAAAGAGAATTCTCTTTCCAAATTGAAGCGATAAATTAGATACAGATAACATAAATATGCGCAAAAATAACAAGTTGAGATTTCTAAAACTAATTATACTTGCTATAATTTTATTTTTTTCTAACTCCTGTAATAATGAGAATTCTAGAGATAATTTTTTCTTAGGAGGTGAAATTATCAACCCTTCTTCAAACTATGTTAACTTCTATTATAATAATATCAAAATTGATTCAATTGAGCTTGATTCTGAAAATAAATTTTTTAAAAATCTTGAAAATATACAACCTGGAATCTATAGAATTGAACACATTCCAGAGAATCAATATATAATTATTGAAAATGGAGATAGTTTATGGATAAGAGTTAATGTAGAGGATTTCAAGGAGTCATTATCCTTTAGTGGAAGAGGATCATCAAAAAACAATTTTTTAGTTGATATGTCTATCCTAAATGATTACGAAAATGACTTTCTTTCACAAATATACAATCAAGGAAGCTCTGATTATAAGATAGTTATTGATTCTTTAATGGATGAAAAGAAAGATATTTGGGAGGTTTTTAATAAAAGTGTAAATCAAAGAAATCTAGCTAGAAATATAACAAAAGCTTCAATAAAATATAATTATTACAATAAACTTGAACGATACGCTCTTTTAAGAGGTAGGGAGTGGTCAAAAGATGAAAGAGAAGAATACTTTAGCTATAGAGATAAAGTTAACTTAAACGACTCTGAGTTATCTCTATTTGAACCTTACGTAACGTATTTAATGAATTTTTTTAATGAAAAGACATTAGATAGTGGTGAGGTTTATTCTTATGCAAAAAATAATACTGATTTTAATATTAAAAAACTCTTAATTATTGATTCTCAAATTAATGATCCTTATTTAAAGAATAATCTTGCTAGAGCTACTGCAATTGAAGAAATCTTAAATTTTAAAAATAATGATTTACATGATGAGTTTATAGATTACTATACATATGTAAATACATCAAACAGATATTTAGATGAGATTACAAAGCTTTACAATGACATTGAACAAATGAAAAAAGGTAATGTTTTACCTGATGTGAATATTCTTGATTTTAATGGTGATATAACTTCTAGTGGTGAAGAATTTATAGGATCTAAAACATTTATATATTTTTGGTCTCAAACTCAAATGAATCACTACAGAAGGACGATTAGAAGAGTTGAAGAACTTAAACAACAATATCCTCAATATAGGTTTGTTGGAATATGTATTCAACCATATACTGATATGGTTAGTCAGGCACAAAATATATTAAATCTTGATTTATCCAACCAATTTTCTTTTAAAGACTTTGAGAGTTCAAGTAAAGACTGGGTCTTAACATTCCTAAATAAGACAATAGTAACAGATGAAAAAGTGAAGATTATAGACGGCTTCAGTAATCTTTTTACAAATGATATTGAAAAAATTTTAGAAAAAAATTAGTTTCCTTTTTTGTAATCACTTAAAAACTTCTCCAATCCACTATCTGTTAAAGGATGTTTCAATAACCCCTTAATTGCAGATAAAGGGCTTGTAATAACATCTGCACCAATCTTTGCACAATCAATTATATGCATAGTATGTCTTATGGATGCAGCCAAAATCTGGGTTTCATATGCATAATTATCATAAATATCTCTAATGTCAGATATTAGATCTAAACCATCTGTTGATATATCATCAAGTCTCCCAATAAAAGGTGACACATAAGTAGCTCCTGCTTTTGCAGCTAAAAGAGCTTGACCAGAAGAAAAAACAAGTGTACAATTAGTTTTAAGTCCTTTGTCACTGAAATATCTTATTGCTTTGATGCCATCTTCTATCATTGGTACTTTTATTACTATTTGGTCATGAAGAGATGCAAGTGCTTCCCCTTCTTTAATAATACCGTCATAATCGACGGATATAACTTCTGCGGAAACATCACCATCAACAATTTGACATATCTTCATGTAATGATTGATTATGTTTTCACTTCCTGTAATTCCTTCCTTTGCCATTAATGAGGGATTAGTTGTTACTCCATCAAGGATACCAAGGTCTTGAGCATCTTTAATTTGATCTAAATTAGCAGTATCTATAAAAAATTTCATAAGTTTTTAATTGTAAAGTTTCATAATAATTTTTTGGAAAAATTTATCAGGAAATAAACTTTTCAAAGTAATTTTCTTTTCTAGAAAACCACCAACAAGGTAATTAATTTTAGGATTCTTTTGTTTAATAATTTTTAATACTAAATCAGCTACTTCATTAGGATCTCTTCCATGTTCCATTTTACCATTAACACTATTAATTACCCTACTATATTCTTTATGATAAGGAGAACTATTAGCTATATTAGAATCAACCCTGTTGGTTAAAATTTCAGTTTTATAATCTCCTGGAGCAATATTTACAACATTAATATTAAATTTTTTCAATTCAATATTTAAACTTTCTGCAATTATATTAAAAGAAGCTTTGGAGGCACAATAAGCACCCCAAAATGGCAAACCAAGATAACCAGCGATAGAAGTTATATTAATTATTATACCTGAACGATTTAGTCTCATACCTGGAAGTACAGATTGAATAACATTCAAATGACTAAAAAAATTAGTTTCAAAGACTTTCTTCATGTCCGAGATCTTCATTGATTCTATAGGTCCAGTGATATTAATTCCTGCATTATTTATTAATATATCTATTTTACCATGATTGCTAACGATCTCAGCAATAAGCTGCTTAGACATTTCGTAGTCGTTTATATTAAGACTCATTGTTAAATAGTCAGATTTTATATTATCTGCATTTCTTGAAGTACCAATAACAATATGTCCTAAAGAGTGAAGTTTTTCGGCTATTGATTTTCCAAAGCCAGAGGATGTTCCTGTAATTAAAATTACTTTACTCATTATTTATTAAATATATTAGTAATAAATTTAATTGATGAAACATAGTATTGTTTTTTTGGTATTATTATTAGTTTTCAATTGTAACTCAGATAAAAGTGGAGGTTTTAAAATTCAGATTAACTCCATTAATAATTCGATTTCTTTAGAAGATGATATTTCCTTAAATATTACCTCTACAAATAATAAAGTAATTGATTCGATAGATTACTTTTTAAATAATATTAAGATTGAGAATCAAATTAAACTAAATAATAATAAAGTTGGAGAAAACCTTGCTAAAGTTAATATATACTCTAATGGGAAAAAAATAACATTAAATAAAAAATTTGATATCTATTCAAATATTAAACCAAAGTTAATGACTTATGATGTTATAAATGAATTTAATCATGATCAAAAGGCCTACACACAAGGTCTTGAGATATATAAAAACTTTTTATTTGAAAGCACTGGTTTAAATGGAAAATCATCCTTAAGAAAAATAAATTTTAATACTGGAGAAATCATTAATATGATTAATCTAGAGTATGAATATTTTGGAGAAGGATTAACCGTATTAAATGATAAAATCTATCAATTAACTTGGAAAAATAGAATTGGGTTTATTTATGATCTAGAGTTAAATAATATCGGAACATTCAACTATGGAAATAGTCAAGAAGGATGGGGTTTATGTAATGATGGTAATTATATCTATAAATCTGATGGAACAAGTAAGATATGGAAATTAGATCCTAATACTCTTGATGAGATTGACTTTATTGATGTTATGACAGATAAGTCTAGAATCAAAAACATTAATGAACTAGAATATATAGATGGGAAAATATATGCAAATACATATCAGCAAAATCGTGATGTTGTAATAGTTATTAATCCCTCTAATGGAATAGTTGAAAATGTAATTGACTTTTCAGGTTTAAGAGATAAAGTTTTACAAACGCCAGATCTAGATGTAATGAACGGCATAGCATACGACAAAGGTAAATTATTTGTTACAGGTAAAAATTGGAATAAAGTTTTTGAGGTTAAAGTTTATTCTAAGAATTAGTAAATAAAGGTCTTTCAATCATATATGATTCAACCTTCTTTCCAATTTCACTTAACATTTTATCATCTAAATGCGCTTTAATTGAAGAATCAATTGATTCAGCTACAAAATCCATATCAGCCTCTACTAGTCCTCTAGTAGTAATAGCAGGAGTCCCAATTCTAATTCCACTTGTCACAAATGGTGATTGATCATCAAAAGGAACCATATTTTTGTTTACAGTAATTTTTGATAAACCAAGAACTCTTTCAGCATCCTTTCCATTAATATTTTTATTTCTTAAGTCAATTAACAATAAATGATTATCAGTTCCCCCAGAAACAATATTGTAACCTAAGTCAGAGAGACTATTTGAAAGTCTATTAGCGTTTATTATTACTTGATTGATGTATTTCTCAAATACTGGGTCTAATGCTTCTCCAAATGCAATTGCTTTAGCAGCTATTACATGTTCTAAAGGACCTCCTTGGTTTCCAGGAAATATTGCTGAATCTAGTAGTGATGACATTTTTTTAAGATTTCCATTTTTCAATATAAGTCCAAATGGATTATCAAAATCTTTACCCATCATCATTATACCACCTCTAGGGCCTCTTAATGTTTTGTGAGTTGTTGAAGTTATAACATGACAGTGAGGAACAGGATCGCTTAAAAACCCCTTAGCAATAAGTCCTGAAGGATGAGCAATATCTGCATGAAGAAAAGCTCCAACTTCATCTGCAATTTCTCTAAATTTTTTAAAATTTATATCTCTAGAATATGCTGAAGCACCTACAATTAAAAGCTTTGGCTTAACTTCTTTTGCTCTTTGTAGTATTTCATCATAATCAAAAATTCCTTCCTTAGTTACTCCATAAAAACTAGAGTTATATATCTTTCCTGAAAAATTAACATTAGATCCGTGAGTTAAATGACCTCCGTGAGATAAGTCTAATCCAAGAATTTTATCGCCAGGTTTTAAAAAAGCATCAAATACAGCAGTATTTGCTTGAGATCCTGAATGAGGCTGAACATTAGCATATTCAACATTGAATAAACTTTTAAGTCTATCAATAGCAATAGTTTCTATTTTATCTACGACCTCACATCCTCCATAATATCTTTTACCTGGATATCCCTCAGCATATTTATTTGTAAGTATTGAGCCAGTTGCCTTCATTACATTTTCACTCGCAAAATTTTCTGAAGCTATTAGTTCTAGACCACCTAACTGTCTGTTTTTCTCTTCATTAATTAGGTTGAATATTTGTTCTTGATTATTCATTAGAGGTTATTAAAGTGCTAAATTAATAAAATTGACACTCTAGTTTATTTGTTTTCTATTATATAAATCAACTAGTTATAAACAATTTCTATAGTTGAATATTTAAAAAATTAAATCCTCAGTTACATACAATTTTAAATCAAGACTTTCCCCACATCATATCTTCAAGCAAATCTATTCTGATGTCTGTAAATGAACTTAAATCATCAATCATCGCATCAATTTCTTCAGCTTCATAAACTCCTAAATATTCCATTACATCTTCTGGTTCTTTTGATGTAATTAATATATTAAGAAATGCTGCCCAAGTAGTACCTTTTTCATCAAACGGAATCACTTCATTAAATTTCTGTTTTATCCTAATGTTTAACTCTTTCATAAAAACAAAATTATAAAAAAGACAAACAGAAAAATAATTGCTACAGAACTTAATCAAATTTGTAATTTTGTAAGATGAATAGTTCAGTTAATATTAATAATAAGAAAGCAAAGTATGATTATTCCTTATTGGATAAGTATACTTGTGGGATAGTTTTAACTGGCAATGAGATTAAATCCATTAGAAATTCTAAGGCATCTTTAAATAATGCATATTGTGAATTTGAGGGTGATGAGCTTTTTGTTGTTAATATGCATATTGACCTTTATGGAAATTCAAGTGAGACAAACTATGATCCAAAAAGAAGAAGAAAATTACTTTTAAACAGGCAAGAATTAAAAAAAATTGAAAAACAAGTAATAGATGTAGGTATTACAGTTGTTGCCACTTCCCTATTCATGAGCAAAAAAGGAATGGCAAAATTGAATATTTCAGTAGCAAAAGGTAAAAGAGAATTCGATAAACGAGATGTAATAAAAGACAGAGAAAACAAAATAACATTAAAAAGAATTAAGAAAGATTTTAATACTTAATCTTTATTCTCTAGCATTGGTACGAATTTGAAATTACCATAAGTTTCTTTCTTAAATTCACTTTTACCAACCCTAGTAATCCTTGTCATAACCTGAGTTTCACCACCAATTGGGATAATCATCTTCCCTCCTACTTTTAATTGGGATAATAATTTTTTTGGAACTATCGGAGACCCAGCTGTTACTATTATTCCATCAAAAGGTGAATCATCTTTTAATCCATTATACCCATCACCATAGACAAATTTCTTTGGAAAAATTTTTAATTTATTAAAGAGTTTAGTTGTTGTTCTAAATAAACTATGATTTCTCTCAATTGTATAAATATCAAGTTTAAGATGATTTAGAATTGAAGTTTGATAACCTGAACCGGTACCAACCTCAAGTACTTTACATCCTTCATTGAGATCTAATAGTTGAGTTTGAAAAGCAACAGTAAAAGGCTGAGAAATAGTTTGGTTATTTTCAATTGGTAAAGCCTTATCTAGATAGGCTTGTTCTGAGAGTCCGGGATCTATAAATAAGTGTCTGGGAATATTCTTAATAGAATCTAGAATTTTATTATCAGTTATACCTTTTTTCTCTAGCTCTAACGCAAGAATTCTTCTTCGACCTTTAAACTTAAAGTTATCTTCCACTCCCACTAATATTAAATTAATACTCGATAATTCCAAAAGAAGATTGTATTTTTATCAAATGATAAAGGTTGGTGTAATTGGAGCTGGTCATCTTGGAAAGATACATCTCAATATACTTAGCACTTCAGATTTTGACCTTGTTGGGTTTCATGATACTGATGTATCTAATTCAGAAAAATTAGCCTCAGAAAAAGGTTATGTTTTCTTTAAAGACCTTAATACTCTAATAAATTCTATTGATGCTGCTGTGATTGTATCTCCTACAACTACTCATTTTGAAATTGCACAAAAGTGTATAATGAATGGTATTCATATTTTTGTTGAAAAACCATTAACTACAAACTCTAAAGAAGCTAAAATAATTAAAAAACTTGCTGAAGAAAAAAATATAATTGGTCAAGTTGGATTTGTTGAGAGATATAACCAGGCTTTCATTTCATGTAGAGAATTTATTAATAAACCAAAATTTATAGAGTCTCACAGACTATCCGATTTCAATCCAAGAGGAACTGATGTTTCAGTTATAATGGATTTAATGATTCATGACATAGATATTATATTAAATATTAATCAATCTAAAGTAAAGAAAATTGATGCTTCTGGAGTGTCAATAATTAGCTCAACACCTGATATTGCAAATGCAAGAATTGAATTCGAGAATGGCTGTATAGCTAATCTAACTTCGAGTAGAATATCACTGAAGAAAATGAGAAAGACTAGGGTTTTTCAAGAAGATGCATATATTTCAATAAATTTCTTAGAAAAAAACTTTCAGGTTGTTAAAATTAGAGATAAAAACATCAATGATAGCTCAGAATCATTAGTAATAAAAAATAATATAGGTGAGGAAAAAGTAATATTTTTTGAAAAACCTGAAATAGAAGAAATTAACTCTATTGAAGCTGAATTAAATGATTTCCTTTATTCTATTAATAATAAATCAGAATCCAAAGTAAGTCTAAATGATGGTCTTAAAGCTCTTGAAGTTGCAGAAGAGATAATGAGTCAATTATGAGTATTAAAAATCAAATTTCAATAATTACTAACGAAATAAAAGATAAAGCAGAACTAATTGCTGTATCAAAGACTAGAAGTGTTGAAGATATAAATGAAGCTTATAATCAGGGTCAGAAAAAATTTGGCGAAAACAGAGTTCAAGAAATTGTAGATAAATTCAATAAATTACCCAAAGACATCGAATGGCATATGATTGGCCATCTTCAAAAAAATAAAGTAAAATACATTTCAGAATTTATTTCTTTAGTTCATTCTCTTGATAGGTTATCATTAGCAAATGAAATTGATAAAAATGGAAAGAAACATGATAAATCAATTGATTGTTTAATTCAAATTAAAATATCAAAGGAAGAAACGAAATTTGGATTAAATATTAATGAGCTAGATTCTTTTTACGATGAAGTAAAAAAACTTAATAATATTAATATCGTAGGATTGATGGGTATGGCAACATTTACAGATGATAAAGATCTTATAAACGCTGAGTTTAAAGAAATAGAAAAACTATTTAAAAAAATGACAACTATTGATCCAAATTTTAAAATTCTTTCAATTGGAATGAGTGATGATTATTTATTAGCTATCCAAAATGGATCAAATATGATAAGAGTTGGAAGTAGAATTTTTGGAAAAAGAAATTATTAATGTATACAATCGTTGATTTAGAAACTACTGGAGGAAAGTTTAATGAAGAGTCTATAATTGAAGTTGCAGCCTATAAATTTGACGGAACTTCAATTAAAGATCAATTTATAAGTCTAGTAAACCCTCAGAGGGATATTCATCCTTATGTAGAAAAACTTACTGGTATAACCTCAAAAATGGTTAAAACAGCACCTAAATTTCATGAAATAGCTAAAAGAGTAGTCGAAATAACCTCAGATTCAATATTAGTTGCTCATAATGCCCAATTTGATTATCGAATCTTACAATTAGAATTTAAAAGACTTGGATATGAATTTTCCATGAAGTCATTGTGTACTGTTATATTATCTCAAGAGTTACTTCCAGATCAAGAATCTTATAAATTAGGAAAACTCTCAAGAAGTCTTGGGATTCCATTAAAAGATAGACATAGAGCTAGTGGAGATGCTTTAGCCACAGTAGAACTTTTTAAAATTTTATTAGAAAAGGACATTAAACAAAATATAATTAAGAAAAGTATAGTAGAGTTTCCTGGTGAGAGTATGAATTCTCTTTTTAAAGACACTATTGAAAATTTAAATAATGACGTTGGTGTTTTTTATATATACAATAAACATAAAAAGTTGATCTATATTGATTATAGTAAGGATATAAAAAATAAGGTTATAAAACTATTTACGAGTAAAAAGTTCATTCCAAAGTATGTTCAAAATAATTTTAAATCTATAAAAGTACACAAGACAGGAAATATTAGCATTAGTGTTATCAAAGCATTAAATGAGATAAGAACTTTAAAGCCAAAAATTAATAATAATATAGATCCAAAAATATTTTATAAAACTGAAAAGCCTGATCTTATATCTAAACTAAAAGATTTCATCATCACATTTAATGGTAAAAATGAAAATGATAAAAGCTTTATTTTTTTTAAAAATGAGAAATTTATTGGTTACGGTTATTTTGATCTATTTAATAACATTAATACCGAACAAAAGTTAAACTCTAGGCTAGTTAAAGTAAATGAGTCAATTAAGGTCAAAAATTATGTCTTTAGATTGATTTCTCAAAAGAAATATAAAAAACTACTAACTTTGAGTGAAATTTATAAATTTTCAGACATTGAATAAGACTCGTCAGAAAATACATGATGTAATTTACGAAGCTGATACACCAGAAGGTAAGATCTTTGATATTGCACTAATAATAGTAATAATCCTCAGTGTAATTATAGTTGCACTAGAGACTGTTGGCTGGATAAATGATAGATATTCTAATATTTTTAATATTGCTGAATGGATTATTACCATTTTATTTACTATTGAATATATATTAAGGGTTGTCTCTATTCATCATCCTAAAAATTATATTTTTAGTTTTTATGGAATAATTGATTTTCTCGCTACCATTCCTAAGTATATAGCATTAATTTTTGTTGGAGCACCCGTAGAGGCTTTGATGGCAATTAGAGCTCTTAGAATTTTGAGAATCTTTCGAGTTC
>Ga0114997_10000194_pt1 | contig 47035 bp, 46 predicted proteins | sample ArcticOcean_MG_C_2_FD_87045 | JGI IMG/M metagenome (GOLD analysis project Ga0114997, IMG submission 87045) | Marine microbial communities from western Arctic Ocean - ArcticOcean_MG_CB4_136 | ecosystem: Environmental > Aquatic > Marine > Oceanic | place: Arctic Ocean: Canada Basin | collected... | reverse complement strand
GTTCGTTTGCTGCTTCATTACCGATAGTTAACCTTAAAGAATTAGGTATTTTATATTGATCCATTTTTCTTAAAATTAAACGTTTTGTAGCTAATTTTTCAAAAGCCTCATTTGAATTAGTTTTTGCTTTATCAAAGTTCATCAAAAAAAAATTTGCCGAAGGTTTGTTTGCTGCAATTTTATTTTCTTCTAAGACAGTAGATATTTTTTTTGACCACAATGTATTATGTTCAATTGCTTTTTTTATCCAACCATTGTCATTAATAGCTTCTATGCTTGCGCTAAGTGCGGCTCTGTTAACGTTGAAGGGAGGTTTAATTTTATACATTGCGTCTATAATTTTTTTTGAAGAATAACCCCAGCCCAATCTTAGACCAGCAAGCCCATAAATTTTTGAAAATGTTCTTGTTATTAATACATTTCCAGCATCTTTAAAAAGATCTAAGCCAGAGCTGAAATCTTTTTTATTCATAAATTCAAAATAGGCATCATCAATAACTAAAAGTATGTCGCTTCTAAGCTTTTTTCTTAAATTAAGCATTTCTTCTTTTGATAAATAAGTTCCCGTAGGATTGTTAGGATTTGCAATAAATACAATTTTTGTTTTATCAGTAACTTTTTTTAATATATCATCTACAGAAGCTTTAAAAAAAAATTCTTTTGCTAATACAACTTGAGCCCCATGGAGTGCTGCATAAATTCTGTGCATAATAAATCCAAATTCTGTAACAATTACTTCATCACCTCTATCTAAAAATACCTTGCAAATAAAATCAAATATTTGATCTGAACCTGCACCGCATATAATTCTGTTTGGATCTATATCGAATTTTTTAGATATAACATCTCTTAATAAGTTGGAGTCGGATTCTGGATAACTAAAAATTTTATGCTTTTCTCTTTCAAAAGCGTCTACAGCCTTTGGGCTAGCTCCTAAAGCAGATTCATTTGCAGACAGTTTTATTGGATTATCATTTTTTTTAAATTTTGATAGTCCTCCGACATATCTTTCTACATTTATATTTCTTGGTTTTGGTAACATCATAGTAATTATTTATATATAAATAGTAATTGTAAATACTATACACAAGTCTTTGTGGCAAAATAAATACAACCTAAATTGACAAAAGATGTGCTTTTTAGTAAAAGTACATAGCGCTGATTTACTAAATTGCGAGCGCTTAAAAAAAACAGCTAAAAAAGGTTTTTGCCCGGCTTAGCTGGGCTTTTTTTATTTTATATGAATAGTGATACAAAAAATATAAAAAAATTGATTATTGATCGATCGTTAGAGCTTGATTGTGGTAAAATAATTAAAGATTTTCCGCTAGCTTACGAAACTTATGGAACTTTAAATAAAAAGAAAAATAATGCAATTCTTGCTTTTCACGCTTTAACAGGCGATCAATTTGTTACAAATATTAATCCAATTACCAAAAGAGAAGGATGGTGGACTTTTGCAGTAGGACCCGGAAAAGCAATTGATACAAATAAATATTTCGTAATCTGTGCGAATGTCTTGGGGGGGTGTATGGGTAGTTTTGGGCCAAAAGAAATTAACCCCGCAACTAATAAAATATTTAGTACTAGTTTTCCTGTAATAACAATAAAAGATATTGTAAAAGCCCAAAAATTTTTAATAGATCATTTAGGTATTAAAAAATTACTTTCTGTTGTGGGTGGATCAATGGGAGGTATGCAGGTGTTACAATTTGTTTCTCTTTATCCAGAAGCTTCCCATTCTGCTGTACCAATAGCTTGCAGTGCTAGCCACTCAGCACAAAATATTGCATTAAATGAATTGGGACGCCAGGCAATTATGGCTGACCCAAATTGGAAAAATGAAAATTCAACCCCAGATAAAGGCTTAGCGGTAGCAAGAATGGCTGCACACATTACTTATCTTTCCAAACAAGGTTTGCAAGAAAAGTTTGGAAGAAAACTTCAAGATAAAGGAAGCTTAAAATTTAGTTTTGATGCAGACTTCCAGATAGAAAGTTATTTGCGTTATCAGGGAGCAGCTTTTGTAGATAGGTTTGATGCTAACAGCTACTTGTATATTACTCGAGCGATGGACTATTTTGATTTAGAAAAACAATTTAATGGAAACTTATCTCTTGCTTTTAAAAAAACAAAATCAAAATTTTGTGTAATTTCATTTTCATCTGACTGGCTTTATCCTACAAGTGAAAATAAAGAAATAGTTATAGCTTTAAATGCGTGCGGAGCAAATGTAGGTTTTGTTGAAATTAACTCAGATAAAGGACATGATTCTTTTTTGCTGGATGTGCCAGATTTTTTAAAGACACTTAATGAATTTATTAATTCTACTTACAATGAAATAAATAATGAAAAAAGAATTTAAAGTTATAGCTAAAATAATTCAAAATAATAAAAGAGTATTAGATATCGGATGTGGCGATGGAACTCTTATGGAATATCTAAAAAAAAACCAAAAAAATGATGTAAGGGGATTAGAGCCTAAAAAAGACTTGGTTCAAAAATGTATTTCAAAAGGACTTTCCGTTATTGAGGGCGATGCGGAAAAAGAATTAATTCAATTTCCAAAAAAATCATTTGATTATGTTGTCTTGAGTCAAACCCTTCAAGCATTTTTGTACCCTGAGGAAGTTTTAAACCAACTGCTTAGAATAGGAAAACAAACAATTGTTTCTATTCCAAACTTTGGTTATTGGAAGGTACGCTTACATTTATTACTTAAAGGGACAATGCCGGTAACAAAAAATTTACCTAATGAATGGTACAACACACCAAACTTGCACATGTGCACAATTCAAGATTTTGTTAATTTTTGTAATAAAAAAAATATTAAAATTGATAAATCGATGTGTTTAACTAAAGAAAAAATTTCTGAGATAACTGTAGGTAATATGAAGTATAAAAATATTTTTTCAGAACTCGGAATATTTCTTATAGAATAAAAAATTATGATAGTTACTCCTATACCATGTTTGAATGATAATTATGCTTATATTCTTGAAGATAATAACTCTAAATTAATTGGCGTGGTTGATCCATCTGAAGCTTCTCCAATTATATCTTTTTTAAAAAAAAAAAAATTAGAATTAAATTATATTTTAAATACACATCATCACTTTGATCACGTGGGTGGCAATAATGAACTAAAAAAATTATACAATGCTAAAGTAGTTGGATTTTTTGGTGATAAACATAGAATACCTGGAATTGATATAACTCTTAAAGATAATGAAAAATGGTACTTTGGCAATTCTCTAATTAAAATATTTCATATACCCGGACATACATTAGGACACGTTTGTTTCTTTTTTGAAAAAGAAAAAATAGTTTTTACTGGAGATACTTTGTTTTCTCTTGGATGTGGAAGAATTTTTGAGGGTGATCATAAGCAAATGTTGACTTCATTAAATAAAATTAAACAACTTCCAAAAAATACTAAAATCTATTGTGGACACGAATATACATATAAAAATGCTGAATTTTGTATGAAACATGATTCGAATAATAATGATTTAAAAAAAAAATTTGAAATAATTAAAAAATTAAGATCAAATAATTTACCAACAGTTCCAACCACTCTGGAGGATGAATTAAACACAAATATTTTCCTTAGATGTAATAAAAAAGAGATAAAGATTAAATTAAACATGGAAAATCAAGAAGATTACAAAGTTTTTCAAAAAGTAAGAGGCTTAAAAGACAGTTTTTGACTGCTGTTATAACTTGACATGACAACTTAGGAAGTTATATTGCCTCTATTTCCAAATATGAAATTAAAACTATGTCTTTCGCAGTTATACAAACAGGTGGCAAACAGTATAAGGTTTCAGCAAGTGAAATCCTTAAAATTGAGAGACTAGAAAATCCTGAAGGAAAAACTGTAGAGTTTAAAAACGTTCTTTTTTTAAACGATGATAAATCAACCGAAATTGGAAATCCAAATATAAAAGGTGCAAAAGTTGAAGCTACTATTTTAAAAAACACAAGAAACAAAACTATTTTAGTTTTTAAAAAAAGAAGAAGAAAAAATTCACGAAAAAAGTATGGCCATAGACAACCTATATCTCTAATTAGAATTACAAAAATTTTTTCTAAAGAAGGAAAATTAATTGCTGAAGCGGGACCTCAAAAAGAATTAACTAAAAAAATAGTAAAAGCTGACAAGGAAAGGGAAAGTCAAATAAAAGAAGCCAAAAAAACAAGTGAAGAAAAAAATAAAAAAATTAAAAAATCCATAAAAAAAATTGAAATGAAAGATAAAAAAGTAACAAAAAATATCAAAAAAACTGAACCAAAAAAGAAGCCTTTAACAACTAAAAAAAAGTGATAGTATAAATTTAGGGTATTAAAATATGGCAACAAAAAAAGCAGGTGGATCATCAAGAAATGGAAGAGATAGCGCCGGAAGACGATTGGGTGTTAAAAAATATGGTGGCGAATTAGTATTCCCAGGAAATATTATAGTTAGACAAAGAGGAACAAAAATACATCCAGGTAGTTGTGTGGGCATTGGTAAGGACCATACAATTTTCTCTTTAATTAAAGGTAAAATTCAATTTAAAACCAAAAAATTAAACAGAACTTTTGTTTCTGTTATCCCCAGCTAGTCTCAATAACTCCAATATTTAGTTAGTTGTAGTTGTTTTATGAAATTTTTAGATCAAGCAAAAATATATATAAAAGCAGGTGATGGTGGTTCTGGTGCTTCCAGCTTTCGCAGGGAAAAATTTGTGGAATTTGGTGGCCCTGATGGTGGGGATGGCGGAAAGGGAGGATCAGTAGTTTTTGTTGCAGATAAAAATTTAAATACTCTTATCGATTTTAGATATCAGCAACATTTTAAAGCTGAGAAAGGTGAAAATGGAAAAGGGAAAAAAAAAACTGGAAAAAGTGGAAATGATTTAGTTTTAAAAGTTCCAGTTGGAACACAAATTTTTGAAGAAGATAATAATACAATGATAGAAGATCTTACTGAATCTGGACAAAAAATAGTTTTAGCAAATGGTGGCAAGTTTGGTTTAGGAAATGTTAGATTTAAAAGTTCAACTAATCGAGCCCCAAGAAAAAAAACAAAAGGTTCTGAAGGCGAAAATTTCTGGATTTGGTTACAGCTTAAAGTTATTGCAGATATTGGTATTGTAGGAATGCCAAATTCTGGAAAATCAAGTTTATTGTCTAAGCTCACTGCTGCTAAACCAAAAATTGCCAACTATCCATTTACAACAATTAATCCAAATCTCGGTGTAACTAATTATGATGATAAAGAAGTAACTCTAGCAGACATACCTGGTATTATTGAAGGTGCACATGAAGGAGTGGGATTAGGTGATAAATTTTTAAGACATATAGAAAGATGTAAAAGTCTTTTACATTTAATTGATATTACTGATGAAAATTTTTTAGAAAACTATTTTAAAGTAAGAACAGAACTCTCTAGGTACAGTAAAAAACTTATTAAAAAAAATGAAATTATAGTCTTTAATAAGATTGATATAGCAGAAGAAGCTAAAATAAATGAAAAAGTAAATATATTTAAAAAAAAATTTAATAAGAAAATCTATGTAGTTTCTGCTCTTAAAAAAAAGGGACTAACAAATATTAAAAAAATATTAATTAATCATGTACATAAATAAGTCAAAAAAAATTGTAATCAAAATTGGATCATCAATTTTGATTAATAAAAATGGAAAGCCTAAAAAAAAATGGCTAGTAGAATTTGTTAAAGATATAAAGCTTCTAATGAAACAAAAAAAAGAAGTTGTTATTGTTTCGTCCGGCGCTATAGCGTTTGGTTGTGAATATTTAAAAATTAAAAAAAATGGTTTAAAGGTTGATAAAAGCCAGGCAGTAGCTTCTATTGGACAGATTGAATTAATGGACTTTTATAAAAAAATTTTTGAAAAAAGTAAAATAAAAATCTCGCAAATACTACTCACTCTTGATGATACTGAGCAAAGAAGAAGATCTATAAATGCCAAAAGAACTATTGATAACTTATTAAAAATGGGAATAGTTCCAATTGTTAATGAAAATGACACAACTGCAACAACTGAGATTAAATATGGTGATAATGATAGGCTTGCTTCAAGAGTTTCACAAATAATTTCTGCCGATTGCTTAATCTTATTGTCAGATGTTGATGGTCTATACACTGATAATCCAAAAAAAAATAAAAAGGCAAAGATGATAAAAATAGTTAATGAAATTGACGAGAATATTGAAAAATATGCAAGTAAAGCAGAAAATATTTATGGATCCGGTGGCATGAAAACTAAAATTCAAGCAGCTAAAATCTGTCAATTTGCTGGGTGTTATATGGTTATAGCTAATGGGAATTATATGAATCCAATAAAAAAAATAATTCAAAATAAAAATTGCACATGGTTTTTGCCTAAAATATCTAAACTTGATGCTAGAAAAAAATGGATAATAGGATCTGTGGCTCCAAGGGGTGAAATAATTATTGACCATGGCGCGCTAAAAGCTATTAAAAATGGAAAAAGTCTTCTACCTGCAGGAATTACAAAAATTAAAGGAAATTTTGAAAAAGGTGACCATGTTTTAATTAAAGATCAAAATAATATTGAATGTGCAAGAGGTTTGACTTCATTTTCTTCTTTTGAAATTGAAAAAATTAAGGGTTCTCATAGCAGTGAAATTAAAAATATATTAGGTTATGCAAGTAGGGATGAAATTATTCATAAAGATGATTTGGTAAGATTATAAAATGTATAGAAATTTGTACATGAATAAAATAGGAGCAAAAGCAAAAATTGCTTCTAATAATATATCAAATATAAGTAATGTAAAAAAAAATTTGGTACTTAAAAAATTTAAAAAATATTTAACAATCAACTCAAAACTAATTCTAAGAGAAAATGAAAAAGATATTACTAATGCAAAAATAAAGAAGATAAATAGTAATATGATTGATAGACTTGCTTTAAGTAAAGAAAAAATATTTCAAATTACTAAATCAATCGAAGAGATCATTAAATTTAAAGATCCTGTGGGGAAAATTTTATCTTCGTGGGATAGGCCTAATGGTTTAATAATTAACAAGGTATCAATACCACTTGGGGTAATGGGTGTAATCTATGAAAGTAGACCAAATGTCACCTCTGATATTTCTGCACTTTGTTTTAAAGCTGGTAACGCTGTAATTTTACGTGGTGGATCTGAAGCATTACACTCAAATAAAATACTTGTATATTTATTTAGAAAAGCGCTTATCAGTGAAAAATGTAATAAAAATTGTGTTCAACTAGTTGAAAGTAAAGATAAACACAACGTCGATTATCTTTTATCAAAAATGCAAAAATATGTTGATGTTATAGTTGCAAGAGGAGGAAAAAACTTAATTAAAAAAGTTCAAACAAAATCTAAAATCCCAACAATTGGACATCTGGAAGGTATATGTCATGTTTACATAGATAAAAAAGCAGATTTAGATATGTCTATAAAAATTGTTAAAAATGCTAAAATGAGAAATGTTAATATTTGTGGAGCTGCAGAAACTTTACTAATAGATAAAGCGTGTTTAAAAACGCACTGCTCACCAATATTAAATAGCCTATTAAAATCAGGGTGCAGTATAATAGGGGATAAAATAATAAAAAAGGAATTTTCTAAAAAAATTAAAATTGCTAAAGTAAAAGATTGGAGTACAGAATATCTTTCACCTACTATTTCAGTTAAAAGTGTAAATGGGGTTAATGCTGCAATTGAACATATTAATAAGTATGGAACATGTCACACTGATTCAATAATAACAAAAAATAAAAAAGTAGCCAAAAAATTTCTTACAAACGTCAAAAGTTCTATTGCTGTTCATAACGCTTCTACGCAATTTGCTGATGGAGGTGAATTTGGTTTTGGAGCTGAAGTTGGTATATCAACTAATAAAATTCACCCCCGTGGACCGGTAGGTTTAGAACAACTTACAACTTACAAATATGTTGTAAAAGGGAATGGTCAAATAAGGAAATAATTTCTGAAAAAAATTTTAATAAAAAAAGATAAAAAAATTGGAGTTTTGGGTGGAACATTTGATCCGCCGCATGAAGGTCATTTAAATATTTCTAAAATTGCAATAAAAAAACTTAGATTAGATAAATTGATATGGGTTATCACTAAAAAAAACCCATTAAAAGAAAAGCCTTATTTAAGTATAAGTATAAGAAAAAAACTATCAAAAAATTTGACAAAAAAAGAAAAAAAAATCTCAATCAAATATCTTGACGATCTAGTAAAATCAAAAAATACATTTAATCTATTAAATTTTTTATTAAAAAAAGAAAAAAAAATAAAATTATATTTTTTAATTGGGGCTGATAGTTTGATCAATTTTCATAAATGGAAAAACTGGAAAAAAATACCAGAACTTGCAAAAATAGTTGTTTTTGCTCGACCCACTTATTCCATAAAAGCTCTTAATTCTATTGCGGCAAAAAAGCTCAAAAAAAAGGATTGGATTTACTTAAATTACAAAAAGATTAATATTTCATCTTCTTTAATAAGAAAATTTTGATAAAGTAAATTAATATGCATTTAAAAGAAGTTAATAAACTAAAAAAAGAAATAGAAAAAATTTTAAACGATAATAAAGCTACAGAAGTAAAATCAATTGATCTAAAGAATAAATCTTCAATTGCAGATTTTATGATAATTGCCAGTGGTCATTCATCCAAGCATATACAATCTTTGGCTGAAATATTATTAGCAAAACTTAAAAAAGATGGAATTAATAATTGTCATATAGAAGGAAATAATAGCAGTGAGTGGAAATTGGTGGATGCTCTTGATATTATAGTACATATTTTTCACCCGGAAAAAAGAAAATTTTATAACTTGGAAAAAATGTGGTCAGAACTAATTCCAAAAGAAAGGTTATTAATATGAATAAAATAATTTATTTAAAAAAAAATTTACTAATAGCACTTTTTATATTATTTAATTTTTACAATACTTCTTACGCGGAAGACAGTAATGAAATTTATAAAAAAATTGATCTATTCGGCGAAGTACTTGAAAAAATTAGCAATGAATATGTTGAAGATGTAGAGCATTCAGAAGTAATGGATGCGGCAATTAATGGAGTTTTACAATCTTTAGATCCTTATTCAGCATATATGAGCCCAAAACTTTTTGACGAAATGCAAACTGAAACCAGCGGAAAATTTGGAGGGTTGGGAATTGAAGTAACTATGGAAGCTGGAGTTGTAAAAGTTATTTCTCCAATAGATGATACTCCAGCATCCAAGGCTGGTGTAAAAGCTGGCGACTATATTGTAAGGATAGACGGAGAGCAGGTTCAAGGTAAATCGCTAATGGAGGCAGTCAATTTAATGAGAGGTGAAGTAGGTTCATCTATTGAAATTACGATAAGAAGAAAAGGTTTGAAAAAAGCTAAAATTATAAAAATTAATAGAGAGGTAATTGAAATTAAGTCAGTAGTTTCAAAATTAATAGATTATAAAATAGGCTATCTAAGATTAAGCTCATTTAATCAAAATAGTAGTATTCAATTAAAGAAGAAAATTGCTGATTTTGAAAAAAATAAAAAAATAATTGGGTATATTTTTGATTTAAGAAATAACCCTGGAGGTCTTCTATCTCAAGCTATAAAAATTTCAGATTTTTTTCTTGATGATGGAGAGATTGTTTCAACCAAGGGAAGAAAAAAGAGAGATAATAGAAAATTCTTCGCAAAAAGTGGAGATCGAATTAATGGAAAACCATTAATTGTTTTAATTAATAATGGTTCTGCTTCAGCTTCTGAAATTGTAGCAGGCGCTTTGCAAAACCACAAAAGGGCAATTTTATTAGGTGTAACAACTTTTGGTAAAGGATCTGTTCAATCGATTATCCCTTTAAAAAATAGTGGGGCTTTGCGATTAACAATCTCTAAATATTATCTCCCATCTGGCGATTCTATTTCTGAAATTGGAGTATCACCTGATATTAAAATTGAAGAGAAAGGTGAGGAGTTTTCAATCAATACTACAACAGATAATCAATTAAATTATGCTGTTAAGCTTTTTAAAGGCTAAAATTTAATGAATAAAAAAGAAGAATTACCATTAAGAATTGGTGTAGGGATAGTTTTATTAAATGACAAAAATAAAATTTTTGTAGGCAGGAGAATAGATAATCCTAGACAATTTTGGCAAATGCCACAAGGTGGTGTTGATAATAATGAAGGGCTATTACAAGCAGCAAAAAGAGAATTAAAAGAAGAAACTAATATAGAATCAATAAAATTAATAAAAGAATTAGATGGATGGACAGAATATGATTTGCCAAAAAATCTCTTAGGTAAAGTTTGGAAAGGCAAATATAAAGGACAGAAGCAAAAATGGTTTATTATGAAATTCTTAGGAGATGAGAAAGAAATTAATGTTAAAACCAAGCATCCTGAATTTTTTGAATGGAAATGGATTGAGATTGATAAAATTACGGATGTGGTTGTGGGCTTTAAACTAGATGTTTACAAAAAAGTAAAAGAAAAAGTTAAAATGATTATTAATTAATAGATTTAAGCGTATCAATTTTCTGATCAATTAAATATTTTTTTTGATCATTTATTTCACTGCTATTTGACTCATTTTCTGCCTTTTTTATAATTTCTTCAATTTTATTTTTATCCATATCTTTAACATTAAAAATTGAACTTGTTAAAATTGATAAATTGTTATTTTTAAATTCAACAATTCCATCTTCAATATAATAATTTTCTTCATTCGTTTTTGAGTGAATTTTTATTATACCAGGCTTTAAAAATGAAATAATTGAAATATGATCTTTTAATATACCCATTTCACCTTCGAAAGCTGGAATAACAACTGAAGTTACATCTTCTTTAGAAAGGAAAGATTTTTCTGGATTCACTATTTCAACTTTAAATTCTTCACTCATTAAGCGGCAGCATCTTTCGCCATTTTTTCGGCTTTTTCTATAGCTTCTTCAATTGTTCCTACCATATAAAAAGCTGCTTCTGGTAAATGATCGTATTCGCCTTTGCAAATTTCATCAAAACCTTTAATTGTAGACTCTAAATCTACAAGCTTTCCAGGAGAGCCTGTGAATACTTCCGCAACAAAGAAAGGTTGGGATAAAAATCTTTGAATTTTCCTAGCCCTTGTTACAGTGAGTTTATCTTCTTCAGATAATTCATCCATACCTAAAATAGCAATAATATCTTGCAAAGATTTATAAGTTTGTAAAATTTTTTGCACTTCACGTGCTACTCTATAATGTTCTTCTCCAACTATTCTTGGATCTAAAATTCTAGAAGTTGAATCAAGAGGATCTACAGCTGGGTAAATACCAATTTCTGCGATTTGCCTAGATAATACTGTTGTTGCATCTAGGTGAGCAAATGATGTTGCGGGCGCAGGATCGGTTAGATCATCCGCAGGCACGTAAATTGCTTGTACTGATGTAATTGAACCTTTGTTAGTAGTGGTTATTCTTTCTTGAAGATTACCCATATCTGTTGCTAGTGTAGGCTGATATCCTACAGCTGAAGGGATTCTGCCTAATAATGCGGAGACTTCTGATCCTGCTTGGGTGAACCTAAAAATATTATCAACGAAGAAGAGCACATCTTGACCTTCTTTATCTCTAAAATACTCTGCTACAGTTAATCCTGTTAAAGCAACTCTCGCTCTTGCTCCAGGAGGTTCATTCATTTGACCATATACCAACGCAGCTTTAGAACCCTTTCCTTCAGATTTAATTACTCCCGAATCTATCATCTCGTGATAAAGATCATTTCCTTCTCTAGTTCTTTCTCCGACTCCCGCAAAAACTGAAAATCCTCCATGTGCTTTCGCTACGTTATTAATTAACTCCATTATAAGCACTGTTTTACCTACCCCAGCGCCACCAAATAAACCAATTTTTCCTCCTTTTGCGTAAGGCGCTAGCAAATCAATAACTTTAATTCCTGTTACTAAAATTTCGGTCTCAGTTGATTGATCGTTAAATTCAGGAGCCGCTCTATGAATAGACCAATTTTCTTTTGTTTTAACTTCACCTTTTTCATCAATAGGTTCACCTATAACATTTAGAATTCTTCCTAATGTTTCGGGGCCAACTGGAACTTGTATAGGGGAGCCAGTATCTGTTACTTCATCTCCTCTTTTTAATCCTTCAGTAGCATCCATTGCAATTGTTCTAACACTTGATTCACCAAGATGTTGAGCAACTTCTAGAACTAATCTGTTATTACCATTTTTACATTCTAATGCTGTTAAAATTTCTGGTAGCTTATTATCAAATTTTACATCCACGACTGCACCAATAATTTGCGTAATTTTTCCTTTATTCATAATTATAAACTTTCCGCTCCTGATATAATTTCAATTAATTCTTTAGTAATCGCTGCCTGACGACTTCTGTTATATTCAATAGTAAGTCTATCAACCATATCGCCAGCATTTCTTGTTGCATTATCCATTGCACTCATCCTAGAGCCTTGTTCGCTAGCTGAATTTTCTAACATAGCTTTAAAAATTTGAGTAGAAATATTTTTCGGCAATAAATTGCTTAAAATTTCATCTTCATCTGGTTCAAATTCATAATTATCTTCGGAAGAATTATTTTTAGATTCAGAATTTTTTAAAGGAATTATTTGTTGCTCTTGTGGTATTTGAGTAATCACATTTTTAAATTGATTGTAAAAAACTGAACATACATCAAATGCTTTTTTTTCAAAGTTTTCAATTATTATTTTTCCTATTTTTTCAGCATCTAAAAAATTTACAGTTTTAGAATCTCTAAAAGAGACTTTTTCAATAATATGATTTATATATGACCTTTTTAATTGATCGTAACCTTTTGATCCTACTGTTATAATTTTTAAAATTTTTCCTTCGTCTGAAATTTTTTTAAAATATTTTTTTGCTTTTTTAATAATATTTGTATTAAAGCCTCCACAAAGACCTCTATCAGATGTTAAAACTATACACAAATGTGTTTTATCTCCACCAGTTCCAGTAAGTAATTTGGGGGCGTTTTCTTTATCAGAAATACTGTTGGAAAGATTAAGAATAATATTATTCATTTTTTCCGAGTATGGTCTTCCCCTTTCCGCGTTTTCTTGGGCTCTTCTAAGTTTTGCTGCCGCAACCATTTTCATTGCCTTAGTAATTTTTTGCGTAGATTTTACACTAGCTATCCTTTTTTTGAGATCGTCTAAGGTTGCCATATTTTATAAGTTAAAATTTTTTTTAAATTCTATTATTACTCCAATTAATAACTTCTCAGCATCTTCGTCGAGTTTTCCCGAACTCGAAATTGACTGTAAAATTTCTGGTTTTTCAGATTTACATTTTTCAATAATTTGTAACTCAAAATCAGCTATATCTTTAAGTTCTACATTGTCCAAATATCCTTTTACTCCACAAAAAATAGAAATTACTTGTTCGGCAACTGTTAGTGGTGTGTATTGTTTTTGTTTTAAGAGTTCAGTTAATTTTGAGCCTCTATTTAAAAGTTTTTGTGTTGAGACATCTAAGTCTGATCCAAATTGAGCAAAGGCAGCCATTTCTCTATATTGGGCAAGCTCTAGTTTCATGGATCCAGAAACCTTCTTCATAGCCTTGGTTTGTGCAGATGATCCAACTCTAGATACGGATAATCCAACGTTTATAGCTGGTCTAATTCCTTGGTTAAATAGTTCAGTTTCAAGAAATATTTGTCCATCAGTAATAGAAATAACATTTGTTGGAATAAATGCAGAAACGTCACCACCTTGTGTTTCAATAATTGGAAGAGCTGTTAAAGATCCTCCACCATGTTCATCACTTAGTTTAGCTGCTCTTTCAAGTAATCTGCTATGTAAATAAAATACATCACCAGGGTAAGCTTCTCTTCCTGGAGGTCTTCTTAATAAAAGAGACATTTGTCTATAAGCAACCGCTTGCTTAGATAAATCATCATATATAATTAAAGCATGCATTCCGTTATCTCTAAAGTATTCACCCATGGTACACCCAGTGTATGGCGCTAGGAATTGAAGAGGCGCAGCATCCGAAGCTGTTGCTGCTACAATGGTTGTATATTCCATAGCTCCTGCTTCTTCTAAAGTTTTTTGAGTTTGTCTAACTGTAGATCTTTTTTGGCCTATAGCGACGTAAATGCAATAAAGTTTTTGTTTTTCATCATTTGACTCATTTATTTTTTTTTGATTTATAATAGCATCAATAGCAACTGCAGTTTTTCCAGTTTGTCTATCTCCAATAATTAATTCACGTTGACCTCTTCCTATCGGCACTAGGCTATCAATTGATTTTAATCCTGTTTGCATTGGTTCGTTAACTGATTTTCTTGGAATAATTCCTGGAGCCTTTACTTCAACTCTACTTCTTTTTAATCCTTTATCTAAAGCACCTTTACCATCAATTGGATTACCCAAACCATCAACGACCCTCCCTAAAAGTTCTTTTCCAACTGGTGCATCAACAATTGAACCTGTCCTTTTTACAACATCTCCTTCTTTGATTGATCTATCGTCACCAAATATAACTACACCCACGTTATCAGTTTCTAAATTTAAAGCCATACCCTTAGATCCATCAGAAAATTCTACCATCTCTCCTGCTTGAACATTGTCTAAACCATATATTCTTGCTATTCCATCTCCAACTGAAAGCACTTGGCCAACTTCAGAGACTTCTGCTTTTTCTCCAAATTTTTTTATTTGTTCTTTTAAAATTTTTGTCACTTCTGAAGGATTAATTTGCATATTACGCTCCTAACATTTTTGTTTCTAATTTTTTAAGTTTAGTTTTTATTGAAGTATCAACCATGGTGCTTCCAATTTGGATAACTAATCCACCTATTAAACTTGGATCATATTTATAATCTATAACGAGTGGAGATTTTAAATCTTTTGAAAAATCATCCTGAATTTTTTTCTTTTCTTCTTCTAATAATTCTTTTGATGAAACAAATTGAGCTTTTAATTCTCCTTTTTCACGAGAAACTATATTTAAAAAACTTTTTATAATTTTTTCTAAAAAGAATAATCTATTTTTTTTGGCTACAAACCCTAAAAATTTTTCAGCTGTTGAAGAAAAATTATTTTGCTCAGCTATTTTAAACAAAACACTTTGCTTGTCTTCTGCTGTTACTAAGGGACTTAAAATAGTTTTTTTAAAATCTATACTTTTATCTAATAGATTAAGAAGACTACGCATTTCATTTTCCACCACATCTACAGAAGAGCTCTCTTTAGAAATTTCGTAAAGAGCTAATGCATAGCTTTTTGAAGTTGCGTTTGAAAATGTTGATTTTGAACTCAATTTTTGCTCCTTGAAAGACTCGTTTTGTATTGGATTATCTTATTAAATTCAACATTTTCTATTGTATATTTTTGTCTTACTTCTGGTCATAAAACCTCATTTTAGCTGAAATTTACCGGATCAACATCAACCTCAAGTTTTAATCCTGAGGATATTTTAATTTTATCTAGCGATTCTGCTAAATATTTTTGAATAAATAGGTTTTTTGGATATTTTATTAATATTCTGCATCTGTAATTCTTTCTTAATTTAGTAATTGGAGCGGATACTGGACCTAAAATATTTATATTTCTAATTTTGGGTAACTTTGACTTAATTGAAGTAGCAAATTTAATTGTTAAAAGTTCATTCTTTCCAGAAATAATTAAAGATATAAGTCTATAAAATGGAGGAAGTTTCTTTTCCTTTCTTAGTAAAAGTTCTTTCTCTAAAAAAAATCGTGGGTTGTTTCTAGATATATTTAAAAGAATTTCATCATCAGGTGTATATGTTTGAAAATAAACAGCTGATGCATTTCCAGTTCTACCTGCTCGTCCACTTAGTTGATGGTAGAGCTGAACACTTTTCTCAGCCGCTCTGAGATCGTAACCGTGTGAAGAAAAATCAGCATCTACCACCACTATACAGTTTAACTTAGGAAAATGAAAACCTTTTGATAGTAATTGTGTTCCTACAAGTATATCAATTTCTTTTTTTTCAGCTTTTGTAATCAGTTGATTTGTAGACCTATTTTTTTTTAATGTGTCACTAGAAAACATTTCTACTCTTTTATTTGGATATATTTTTTTTAACTCGGAAAAAATTCTTTCAATACCAGGTCCACAAAATATCAAGTCACAGTTTTCTCTATCTTTATTTTTCTTTTTTTTACACTTCCTTAATATTATGGATTGGTGACCACAATGGTGGCAAAGTAATTTATTTATTTTTTTATGAAAATTTAAATTTACTGAACAATTGGGACACTCAAATTTTAATCCACATTTCCTACAAATTACAAAGGGTGCGTATCCTCTTCTGTTTAAAAAAAATAATACTTGATCGTTGTTGTCTAAATATTTATTTACCTCATTGATTGTTGTTTCTGAAATCCAAAAATTTTTTTTTAGCTTTTCGTTATGTAAATTGATAATTTTAATTTTTGGTAAATTAGCCTCTTTATATCTTTTGGTTAATCTAGTTATGGAATATTTTTTATTTACAATATTATTAAAGGTTTCAATTGAGGGGATTGAGGTAACTAAATTTATAGGAATATTTTCTAGTGAAGCACGTGCAATTGCCATATCTCGAGCGTTATAAGATACTCCTTCATCCTGTTTATAAGAAGAGTCGTGTTCTTCATCTACAACAATTATTCCTAGTTCGCTAAAAGGTAAAAAAAGAGAAGACCTAGCTCCTATTATTATTTTAATTTTTCCTTCTGTAACTCCTTTCCAAATTATTGATTTATTTTTTTTTGTGGTGCCTGAATGCCAGATAGCGGGCTCTACCCCAAAAAAATCTTTAAATCTTCTGCCAAATTGATCTGTTAAAGCAATTTCTGGGAGTAATATTAATGCTTGTTTTCCATTATTAATAATATCTTTAATTCTTTCGAAATATACAAGTGTTTTGCCAGAGCCGGTCACTCCTTCTAATACAGATACATTATAATTTTCTCCAAAACTTCTTATAAAAGAAAGTGATTTTTTTTGTTCGTCATTTAATAATAATGTATTAAAAAAAAAATTTATTTTATACTTCTCAAATTCATCGTTGAATGGTTTTAAAACAACATCTTTATTTAATAAAGACATTTTTAAAGACATGCCTAGAGGAACTAAATTATATTTTGAGAACCAAGATATAAATTTAATCATCGTTTTATTTAAACTTTTGACATTTATTTTTTTAGATATTTTTTTTATTTGAAAATTTTTTTCAGTTTTTTGTTGGTCTGGCCAAATTACACCAGTTAACTCAACAGAACCAAATGGAGCTTTTACAAAATCGCCTGGATTTAATTTTTTTTTTATATCGCTCTCATAAGTAAATGCAAAATTAAAAATTTTGGGAAAAAGAACAGCTACTTTCATTTTTTTATAATTTTTTTTCTTATTTCTTTCTTAATATTATTATCTAGTATTTTTTTAAATTCTGAAAAAATTGAATAATCAATCCTAGCTTCCAATATCTGCCAAACATAAGGTATAAGTTTTAAATATTTATCTTTGTTATCTCTTTTAAAAAGTCGAGAAAAAATTCCTAAAATTTTAAGACTTCTCTGAACTGATAATATATTAAAATCCTGTAAAAAAAATTTATTTTTCATTTTATAAGTTCTATTAGTATTTTTTAAATAATAGTCATAAATCTGTTTTTTTAGTTTTACTGAATTTTTAATTCTTACGTCATCAATTAATGACACTAAATCATATGCGGGATTACCAATTAATGCATCTTGGCTATCAATTACACCTACTTTTTTACCAACTTTCATCAAATTTTGAACATGATAATCTCGATGAACAAAACAAGAATTTGGAAAATATAATTTTTTATAAATTTTCACTAAAATTTTTTTTGACATTCTTTTAATATTTAAAACTTTTTTCTTATTCACTACTAATGGTAAATACCAGTCAAAAAATAAGTCTGATTCTTTAATTAGATTTTTGATTGAATATTTTTCTAACAAATGATTTTTTTTAATAATACTTTTTATTTTAGTTTGTGGTTTTATATTTTGAATTTTTAAAAGCAAATCTACTAACTGTTTATATATTTTAAATTTATTTTTTTTTTTAGATAAGATTTTATGAAAAGTAGTATTCCCAAAATCTTCAATAACTATTACCCCTTTTGAATAATTGTGCCCTAATAACTTTGGAGCTAGTATATTATTTTTTCTTAAGAATTTACTAATAGATGTATAAGCAATTAAATTTTTATACTTTTCTTTTTTTGCACTGATTATAACTTTGCTTTTGTTATTAACAATAATTCTATAAAATTTCCTATAAGAAGCATCTGCTTCAATTGAGGATATTTTAAATTTCATTAAATTTATAATCTTTCCATTTTCCAAAGCCAACGATTTTGACTGTTCTAGAGCTTTCTAATTTTGAATAATAAAAAAAAATATCAATTCTATCTTGGGGTTTAGGTTCAATTAATTCTGGCCACTCTACGATTGTAATATTATTTCCTAGATTTTCAAACATTCCTAATTCTAAAACATCTTTATATTTTTTTAATCTATAAAGATCATAATGCTGAATTAATTTTTTTTTTATTTCATATTCGTAAACTATATTGAATGTTGGGCTTAATATATTGCTTTTTTTAATTCTATTTTCAACTTCAAGCTGATTAATTAAAAAACGTACAAAAGTAGTTTTTCCCACTCCAATTTCTCCATAAAGAAAAATTGTATCATCAAGTTTTATAATTTTTGCAATTTTTGCTGAAAGTTTTTTGGTATCTTTTAATGAACTTAAATCCATTTCACCACTAATTGCCTAGTAGCGATAAGTATCCGGTTTAAACGGTCCATTAGTATCAACGCTGATATAATCTGCTTGATCTTTTGAAAGCTTAGTTAATTTTGCTCCTACTTTTTCTAGATGAAGTGTAGCAACTTTTTCATCTAAATGTTTTGGTAAAACATAAACCTTTTTCTGATATTTATCTGTATTTGTCCAAAGCTCTATTTGAGCAATAGTCTGGTTGGTAAAGGATGCACTCATAACAAAACTAGGGTGACCTGTTCCACACCCCAAATTAACTAACCTGCCCTCGGCTAATAATATAATTCGCTTTTTACTAGGTAATTCTATTTCATGAACTTGTGGTTTGATTTCTGACCATTTGTAATTTCTAAGTGCCTCAACCTGAATTTCATTATCGAAATGTCCTATGTTACAAAGAATGGCTCTATCTTTCATCATTCTCATATGGTCTGCAGTTACAATATCTTTGTTCCCTGTGGCAGTAACAACTATATCTGCATTCTTTATAGCTTCATCCATTAAGACTACTTCGTAACCTTCCATAGCAGCTTGTAGAGCACAGATTGGGTCAGCTTCTGTAACCATAACTCTTGCTCCGCTTTGTCTTAAAGATGCAGCGCTTCCTTTACCAACATCTCCAAACCCAGCTACCACCGCTACTTTTCCTGACATCATTACATCTGTTGCTCTTTTGATTCCGTCTACTAAACTTTCTCTGCATCCATATAAATTATCAAATTTAGATTTAGTAACAGAATCATTTACATTTATTGCGGGTATTAATAATGTCTTTTGAGCTTCCATTTTTTTAAGGGCCAAAACTCCAGTTGTTGTTTCTTCAGAAACTCCCTTAATTGATTTTAGCATTTCTTTATATTCTTTATGCATCAAAGCAGTAAGATCTCCACCATCATCAAGAATCATGTTTGCTTTCCAATCTTTTTTACCTTCGATTGTTTGTTTAACACACCACCAATATTCTTCTTCGGTTTCACCTTTCCATGCAAAAACTGGTATACCTGCTTTTGCGATAGCTGCTGCTGCATGATCTTGTGTAGAAAAAATATTACATGAAGACCATCTAACTTCCGCCCCTAGATCCACTAGTGTTTCTATTAAAACTGCAGTTTGGATCGTCATATGTAGACAGCCAAGAATTTTAGCGCCTTTAAGCGGAAATTTTCCTTTGTATTCTTTTCTTAACGCCATCAAACCTGGCATTTCAGTTTCGGCAATTGAAATTTCTTTTCTACCAAAGTCTGCGAGGCTAATATCTTTTACTTTAAAATCCTGTGACATAATTTGCACATGTTTAACAATTTAATATAAAATTATCAACTAGTTGCTTTATTTTAATTTTTATAAATTGGGAGCAAAATCTCAACTTTTGCACCTTTTTTGCCATTAGATTGGTTAGAAGCTATAATAGAACCACCATGAAGCTCTATAATATTCTTAACTATATTAAGTCCTAAACCTGAATGTTCTCCAAATTTTTCAGGTCTATTGCTATAAAACCTATCAAAAATTTTGTTAATATTTTTTTCATTAAAACCAGAACCTTCATCTTCAATGATTAATTGGATTTGTTTTTTTTTAATTCCATAAATAACTAAAATTTTACTATTGGGAGGACTGAATGAAACCGAATTATCTAAAAGATTTGCAATAATTTGCTCAAGTTTACTCTCTACTCCCAAAACATTTAGTTTAGCTCCATTAAGTTTATTTTGATTTATCTTTATTTCAATATTTTTATTTTGATTAGATAAATCGCTATTAAAATCCTCAACTACAGAATTAACTACATTAGATAAATCAATTTTTTCCATTTTTGCTCTAGATAACGATGCTTCGTCCTTTAACATTTGAGAATAGTCTGTAATTAATCTTTCTATTCTTTCAACGTCATGACTTATAACTTTTATTAATTTTTTTCTTTTTTCGCTATCAAGCGTGTCATCTAGAATTTCTGAAGCTCCTTTTAAAGATGTTAAGGGATTTCTTATTTCGTGTGCCAAATCTGAAGAAAAAGTTTCAGCAATATTTATTCTTTTATAAAGTTCTTCTGTCATTTCATTTAGGGATCTAGATAATTGCCCAACTTCATCTTTTCTAAGAAAATATTTTTCATGTTTCACTATTTTTATATCTTTTTCTTTAATTGCTTTTGTATAGCTAACTAGTGCTCTAATCGGTTTTAAAATATACTTGTTTAAAAAAATTGAAAAAACTAAAATAACAAGTGCTATTGAAAAAACTGTTCTGAGTAAAAAATTTTTTCTTTCGTCAACAGCTATTAATATATCGTTAGCTATTTCTGACACAACTATATAACCTTCGTTTTCATTATTTAGATTTACTGAATTTATTGTCATAACATAAAAATTATTATTAATATTTTCGCTAATAACCAATTTTTCTTTAATGTTTTTTTGTTTAGAATATTTTTTTATGTAATTTTGAGTATTAAAAGTCATATTTTTGTTTATTTGTATTATTTTTTCTAAATTTTTACTTTGACCCAATATATCAATTGATGATTCTTGTACGTCTTGGTTTCTTACTGAAATATTTGGAGCTAGATCTAAAGTATCTGTATCAGCCAATAAATTAGATTTTAAATCATAAAATTGAACACGATCTAAATTTTGGAATAAAAATCTTGCCGAAAGTAAAAATTCAGTTACGTTTTTTTTTGTAAATTCAATATTTAATCTCTTAATATGATCTAAAGTATTATTTATAATTCTCAAATGTTGTTCAGATCTATTTTTAACTAAATTAGGTTTTATGTCTTTAAGATACAATAAAGTAAAAATTCCCAATACTAAAAAAATGATAAAATTAAAAATTAAAAATTTTTTTAAAATTGAACTTGAACTAAAAAAATTGGATTTCATTAACTAATATTCCACCTATAGCCACTTCCATATCTAGTTTCAATTGCTGAAAAATTTTCATCCACTTTTTTAAATTTTTTTCTAATTCTTTTGACATGACTGTCTATAGTTCGATCTTCAATATCATTATTATCTTTATAAGCTATATCCATTAGCTGACCTCTTTCTTTAATCATTCCAGGTCTTTTTGCTAACTCTTTAACAATTAAAAATTCTGTTGTTGTGAGTTTTTCGGGAAGAGGTTTTTCGTTCCATGAACATTCAAGCTGGGAAGGATCTAATATAAGTTTTCCATGCTTAATAAGATTTTTAGTTTCATCTACGTTAGTATTTTTTTTTCTCAGCTGCACTCTTATTCTTTCAATAAGAATCTTAATTGAAAATCCTCCTGATTTTTTAATAAAATCATCCGCACCAAGTTTCAAACCTAGCAATTCATCCACCTCTTCATCTTTGGAGGTTAAAAATAATATTGGGATTGTAGTTTTTTTTCTTAATCTTTTTAGCAATTCTTCACCATCCATTCTTGGCATCTTGATATCTATAACTGCTAAATCTGGTGGATTCCTGCTAATACCAACTAGCGCGCTTTCTGCGTCAATGTAAGTCTGAACTTTAAATCCTTCGTTTTCTAAAGCCATGCTTATGCTTGTAAGTATATTTCTATCATCATCTACTAACGCGATTGTGTGGCTCATAATTTAAATTACACCTATATAAAAATACTAAATTGTCACAAATTGGGCAAGCTTTAGAATATTTAATGCGCTTCACCCCAATTATATCCTGAATTTACGTTAACTTCTAATGGAATTGAAAACATATGGTGTTCTGATTGTGAAACTGAAATCATTTCCTCTTTAATAATTTTTTTTATATATTCTTCATTATCTTCCAAACATTCAAATATAAGCTCATCGTGTATTTGTAATAACATTTTTGTTTTAAATTTTTTATCATTTTCAATTAGTTGATTAATTTTAATCATTGCAAGTCTAATAATATCTGCTGCAGAACTTTGAATTGGAGCATTAATCGCAGCTCTTTCTTGAAAGCTTCTAATACTAAAATTTTTATCATTAATACCTCTGAGGTGAATTTTTCTTCCAAAAATATTACTTACATAACCTTGTTTTCTGCATACACTTATTGTTGAATTCATATAATTTTTTATTTCAGGAAATTTCTTAAAATAAGCATTTATAAAATCTAAAGCTTCTTCATTTGAAACTGAAATTTGCTTAGCTAGGCCATATTGAGTAATTCCATAAATAATACCAAAGTTAATTGTTTTGGCTTTTCTTCGAAGATCTTCGTTAACTTTGTTGATAGGTACATTAAAAACCTGACTGGCAGTCAAACTATGAATGTCTTCATTATTTTTAAAAGCTTTTTTTAGTTCTTTTACATCAGCGATATCAGCTAAAATTCTCATCTCAATTTGGTTATAATCCGCAGAAATTAAAATATTTTTTTTTTCAGCAATGAAAGCTTTTCTAATTTCTTTTCCTTCTTCTGATTTAATAGGAATATTTTGTAAGTTTGGATCACTGGAAGCTAACCTCCCAGTATTGGTTGCAGCTAATAAAAAAGAAGTATGAACTCTTTTTGTTTTTTTTCTTACGTGATCTTGTAAAGCATCTGAATATGTATTTTTAAGCTTTGAGATTTGTCTCCATTGTAATACAAATTTAGGGAAGTTATGTCCTGTAAGAGCAAGATCTTCAAGCACGCTTGCATTAGTTGCTAAGCTACCTTTTCTTGTTTTTCTTGATTTAGCAATTTTGAGTTCATTATAAATGATTTCACCAAGTTGTTTTGGGGATCCTATGTTAAATTCCTTGTTAGCCATTAAATATATTTCTTTTTCTATTTTTTTTAGCTTATCCTCAAATTTTTTTGAAAGCTTCTTCAGATATATATTGTCAACTTTAATACCATTGAACTCCATTTTGGAAAGTAATTTTACCATCGGCTTTTCAAAAATTTCGTAAACTTTGTTTAATTTTTCATAATCAAGTCTTTTTTTAAGATGATTATAAAGTCGTAATGTTATATCAGCATCTTCTGCAGCATATTCTGTGGCTTTATCTAGCGTAATATCAGAAAAATTTAATTTATTTTTTCCGGAACCAACTAATTCCTTATAAGAAATAGTTTTATGATTTAAGTGAATTTCAGCAAGTGTATCTAAATTATGTCTATTAGTTCCAGCATCCAATGTATAGGATATCAACATTGTGTCCTCGATAGAGTTAATTTCAATACCATGCTGCTGAAGAACAATAAAATCAAATTTAATATTTTGACCAACTTTTTTTATACTTGGATCTTCTAATATTGGTTTAATTTTTTTTAATACCAATTCTTTTTTTAACCCTTTAACGTTTTTGTGTAACAATGGTATATAACAAGATTTATTAGGAGCATAACTAAATGAAACGCCAACTAGTTCAGTTTCTAGCGGATTTAAAGAAGAGGTTTCAGTGTCAACAGCAATAACCGATTGTTCATTTAAAATCTTTATCCAAACATCTAAAGCTTTTTCATTTACAATACTCTCGTAATTTTTAGTATTAATTTCAAAAGTTTTTTTTTTCTTTGTATTAGATTCAACTTTTTCGCTTCCTGTTTCGCCATAAAAACTTATAGCTCTGCTTAATAATCTATTAAACTCCATTTCTCTCAAAAAATCATAAAGTTTTTCTTTTTTTATTTCTTTTAAAATAAAACTATTTAAATCATCTTTAACTGGCACATCATTTTTGAGAGTAACTAATTTTCTGCTTAATAAAGCTTTATCTTTATTAGCTAATAAAGTTTCTCTTCGTTTGTTTTGAGGTATTTCTTTAGCTTTTTTTAACAAAACATCTAAAGTTTTGTATTTATTAATAAGCTCAGATGCTGTTTTTATGCCTATGCCTGGTACTCCTGGGACATTATCGGAAGAATCTCCTGCTAATGATTGAACATCTATAACTTGATTGGGTTTTACACCAAATTTTTCTACCACTTCCTTCTCACCTAAAACTTTACTTTTCATTGGATCGTATAATCTGATCTCGCTAGAAACTAATTGCATGAAATCTTTATCTGAAGAAATGATGGTAGCTTTAGCACCCAATTCAGCAATTTGTTTTGCATAAGTTGCAATTAAATCATCGGCTTCATAATTAATTAATTCTATAGATGGTAAATTAAATGCTTTTACTGATTTTCTTATATATTCAAATTGAGGAATTAAATCATCGGGAGCTTCTGACCTGTTAGCTTTATATTCGCTATAAATTTCATTTCTAAAGGTTTTTCTTGCAGAATCAAATATTACAGCGAAGTGTGTTGGTTTATGAATTGAGTCATCAGATCTAGAGTCCTCCAACAGTTTAAATAGCATAGAGCAAAATCCACTTACTGCTCCCGTTGGCAATCCATCACTTTTCCTGGAAAGAGGTGGTAGAGCATAATATGCTCTAAAAATATATCCCGATCCATCAATAAGGTAAAAATGATCAGTTTTTTTTATGGAACTCATAGATTAATATTAACCTATTCTAATTAGTGTTATGGATATATAAAAGCTAAATCATTATGAACAAAAAAAATGCATTAAAAATAGAAAAATTAACCAAAATTTATTCAAAAAATTCCTCTCAAGAGATTATAGCATTAAATAATTTAAACTTAGAAGTGAAAGAGGGTGAAATTTTTGGCCTACTTGGTCCTAATGGTGCTGGGAAAACTACTTTCTTAAATATTCTAGCTGGAATAGTGATTAAAAACTCTGGAAATGTAAATGTGTGGGGTTATGATTTAGATGTAAACCCTAGACAAGTTAGATCTTCTATTGGAATTGTTCCCCAAGAAGTAAACCTTGATGCTTTTTTTAGTCCAAGAAAACTTTTAGAATTACAAGCAGGTTTATATGGAATACCAAAAAAAGATAGGATCACAAATACTATTTTAAAAATGGTTTCCCTTGAAAACCAAGCAGATGCGTATGCAAGAAGTTTGTCGGGTGGAATGAAAAGAAGATTACTAATTGCTAAAGCAATGGTCCATAGACCCCCGATTTTAGTCTTGGATGAACCTACGGCAGGGGTTGATGTTGAATTACGTAAAAACTTATGGGAGAACGTAAAAACTCTTAACAAAAAAGGAGTAACAATAATTTTAACTACCCACCTGATGTATGAGGCTGAAGAAATGTGTAATAGAATTGCTATTATAAATAAAGGGAATTTAGTTAAACTAGATACAACAGAAAATTTATTAGATAGCATAAAAACAAAAAAAATTATTTTTAAAGTTAAAAAAATAAATAAAATTAATATAGAAAATTTAAATGGTATAAGATTTTCATATAATTCAAATAATGAAGTAGTTGCTTCCTACGAAAGGAAAAAACATAAAATTGATGAAATAATAAATGAAGTTAAAAATGCACAAATGGAAATTTACGATATCTCGACTGATGAAGGTAATTTAGAAGATGTATTTATTGATCTTACAAAAAACTAGATTTCATTATAAAAAAGCTATATGATAACTCAAGATGGAAGCTGTTAAAAAAATCGAAATAAACAAAATTGCTAAAATCATTTTACTGGCATTAGTTGGATCTTTATTGTTAGCTATTTCAGCGAAAGTAAAAATTCCTTTTTATCCAGTCCCAATGACAATGCAAACTTTTGTAGTTTTGTTCTTAGGAATAACATTAGGTTCCAAGATTGGTCTACTAACAGTAAGTTTATATTTATTTGAAGGTATTTTTGGTTTGCCCGTTTTTGCTAATACTCCAGAAAAAGGAATTGGTTTAATTTATTTCACAGGTCCTACAATGGGTTATCTTCTTGGTTTTTTAATAGCTGTTTATGTTGCGGGTTCATTTAATTATGAAAAAGGATTAATAAATAAATTTTTAAAATTAGTATTTTCAGTAAGTTTCATTTATTTACTGGGTGTAATTTGGTTAGGAATTTTAATTGGATGGGATAAACCTCTATTCAAATTAGGAGTACAACCATTTTTACTTGCTGAACTTTTTAAAGTTTTGCTATTGATAGCTGCAAGTCAAATTTTAATAAAAATAAAAAAATTAATAAAAATTACTTAGGAGATCTCTTTGAAAGGATTCTCTGCAAAGTTCTTCTGTGCATTTTAAGTCTTCGTGCGGTCTCAGATACATTTCTATTGCATAGCTCAAAAACTCTATGAATATGTTCCCATTTAACTCTATCTGCTGACATTGGGTTTTCTGGTGGTATAGCCTTTGATTCTGGTGCTGCTAGAAGAGCGCTTTCTACATCATCAGCGTCAGCTGGTTTAGGTATGTAATCTATTGCCCCCGCCTTTACTGCTGCAACTGCAGTAGGTATATTTCCATAACCAGTCAACATTATAACTCTACTGTCGTCTTTAATTTTTCGAATCTCTTTTACTACTTGTAATCCATTTCCATCTCCTAAGCGTAAATCTATTACTGCGAACGCAGGAGGTGTCTTTTTAGCTTCTCTTATCCCAGCTTCTACACCTTCCGCTTGTGTAACTTCAAAACCTTTTTTTTCCATCGCTCGAGATAATCTATCTCTTAAAATAGCATCGTCATCTACAATAAGCAGTGTTTTGTCAGCAAAATCAGCTATTTTTTGACTATTTTTTTTTTCTGGGTCTGGTTTCATTTTGTTTTTTAAAATTCTATTTGCATATATATAGGTCTTGAAAAAAAAAATTCAAGCCAGTCAATTAGAGTAAATTATTGCTTTACATTACTCATCATTTCTATAAATACGAAACTATAGACGTTTTTTTTAAATTTTTTGTTTAACAAAAAAAGGGAAACATGAGATGCAAAAATTTAAATCGGTTGATGAGCTAATTAATACTACTCAGCCAGTAGACCCAGTATACTGTATAAGACCTGATTCTATAAAAACAGCTTGTGGCTGGTTTAATAATAATTTTCCTGGAAAAATTTTATACGCAGTAAAAACAAATCCTAACGAAGAAGTTATAAAATATATTGGAGAAACTGGAATTAATAATTTTGATGTTGCTTCATTAAACGAAATTCAATTGATTAAAAGATTATTTCCAAAATCTCGAGCTTACTACATGAATACTGTAAAAAATCGTGAACATATAAAAGAGGCTTACTATAATTACAATATACGTGATTTTGCTTTAGATACAAAAGAAGAACTACAAAAAATTATTGAAACTACTAATGGTGCTAAAGATTTAACTCTTTATGTCAGAGTTTCTATTTCAAATGAACATGCTGAAATTGATTTGTCACAAAAATTTGGTGCACTTCCTGGTGAAGCTTTAGGTTTACTAAGACTTGCCAAAGCTCATGCTAAAAAAGTTGGTTTAAGTTTTCATGTAGGATCACAATGCATGAACCCAATTTCATATGCTAAAGGAATTAGAGAAGTAGGAAATATAATTAAAAAAACAAAAATAATTCCAGATATTATTAATGTTGGTGGAGGATTCCCATCCATTTATCCTGACTTAAATCCGCAGCCTTTGGAAAATTATGTGCAGGAAATAAAGAAAGCTTTAGAAAACTTAAAATTAGAAAATAACCCTGAAATATTATGTGAGCCAGGTAGAGCTCTTGTGGCTGAAAGTGGATCTTCAATAGTTAAAGTAGTACTTAGAAAAAAACAAAAAATTTATATTAATGATGGTACCTATGGAAGCTTATTTGATGCGGGAGTTCTAAATTTTATTCTTCCTACAAGAATGGTACCAAACGGAAGAATGGCTTCTAAAAAATTAACTTCATTCAGTTTGTATGGCCCAACATGTGATAGTGCGGATTTTATGAAGGGACCTTTTGTATTACCTAACAATATAAAAGAAGGCGATTATATAGAAATTGGTCAGCTTGGTGCATACTCCTTAACTTTTAGAACTAAGTTTAATGGATTTTATTCTAATAAAATTTTTGAAGTGAATGATAAACCCATAATGTCTATGTTTGAAAAAGATAGAGTTTCTCGATACCTTGTTGCTTAAATGAAAAATCAAAAAAATCCGAAGTTGGGTCATAATAAAAAGACCTTCTTAAAAAAACCAATTGAGCATATTGATATTACATCTTTTGATTCAAGAAAGATTATTGATTCAATGGACAAAATGTCTTTTACCTCAAGAGATACCGCTAAAGCTTCAGGTATTTTTAATGAAATGTTATCTGATAAAAATTGTACAACTTTTTTAACTCTTGCTGGCTCAACATCAGCAGCTGGTTGTATGAAAATATATTCTGATATGATTAAATATAATATGATTGATGTAATTGTTGCTACTGGGGCCTCAATTATAGATATGGATTTTTTTGAAGCACTAGGATTTAGACATTATCAAGGTTCTCAATTTCAAGACGACACTCAATTAAGGGAAAATTATATAGATCGAATATATGACACTTATATTGATGAAGAAGAGCTCCAAGCATGTGATAAAACTATTTGTGAAATAGCAGATAACTTAGAACCACGAGCTTATACTTCTAGGGAATTTATAAAAGAAATAGGGAAATACTTAAAAACTAATGCCAAAAAAAAAAACTCATTAATCGAGACTGCTTACGATAATAATGTTCCTATTTTTTGCCCTGCTTTTACTGATTCTAGTGCGGGATTTGGTTTAGTGATGCATCAAGAAAAAAATCCAAAAAAATCTATAACAATAGATTCAATAAGAGAATTTAGAGAATTAACTGAAATAAAAATTAAGTCTAAGTCTTCAGGCCTCTTAATGATCGGTGGTGGAGTGCCGAAAAACTTTGTACAGGATACTGTCGTTTGTGCTGAGCTTTTAGGTAAGGAAGTAGATATGCACAAATATGCAATACAAATCACTGTAGCAGACGCTAGAGATGGTGCTTGTAGCAGTTCTACGCTTAAAGAAGCTAGCTCATGGGGCAAAGTCAATATTTCAAAAGAACAAATGGTTTTTGCTGAAGCAACTAGTGTGCTTCCTTTAATAGCTAGTGACGCTTATCATCGCAAGCACTGGGAACAAAGAAAACCTAAAAATTTTTCAAAGATATTTGGTTAACAAGTGAAATATTGTACAAATAAAAAAGGTTTTCTTGGAATTGATAATAAATTTAATTTAAAAGAAAAAGTTGTTGTTGTTCCTTTTGGTTTAGAAAAAACAGTTAGTTATGGTGGTGGTACTAAAAATGGACCCAAAGAAATAATTAAAGCTTCACATCAAGTTGAATTATACGATGAAGAATTAAATTGTGAACCTTACAAAAAAATTGGTATAAAAACTTTAAAATCATTTAAAATCGATAAAAACATTAAAAAAGCTTTAAAAAAGATGTCGGATGTTAATGAAGAGATTTTAAGTAAAAAACTTTTTCCTATAACATTTGGGGGAGAGCACTCAATTACGCCAGGATGCATTGTACCATTTGTTAAAAGGTATAAAAAATTATGTTTACTGCATTTTGACGCTCACGCAGATTTAAGAGAAAGCTATAATGGAGAAAAGTTCTCACATGCTTCTGCAATCAGAAGATGTCTTGACCACAAAAATGTTTCGGTAATTTCTTTTGGAATAAGAAACATTTCAGAAAGTGAAATTTTTTACTTAAAGAAAAATTCGTCTAGAATTAATATTTTTTGGTCAAAAGATAAACAAAAATGGAATTTAAATAAATTTAAAAAACTTATAAAAAATAAAAATGTTTACCTAACATTTGATGTTGATGGTTTAGATTCCAGCATCATGCCAGCGACTGGAACACCTGAACCAGGTGGATTATTATGGGACGAAACTTTAAATATAATTAAAATAGCTGCAAAAAATTCTAATATTGTTGGAGCAGATATTAATGAATTATCTCCAATAAAAGGATTTAATTCATATAATTTTTTAGTAGCAAAACTTGCATATAAAATAATTGCTTATTCGTTTGAATTTAAAAAACTAGCTAAAAGGTAAATTTTTAGTTTCCCACTCAATAACCACCATTGCACCTTTATTAATAGGACATCTATCAAATGAAATATTTGCTTTTATTCTTTCTAAAAGGGTCTTTCCAATAAATGTTCCTAAGCCTAGACCTGATTTTGATCCTATAATTGGATTTTTTGAGCGAATATATGGTTCTCCTAAAAAATTTTTAATATCTTCAGGAAATCCGGGTCCATCATCACAAACTTTTATTTTAGTTAGATCGCTATTACTTTCTATTTCTATTTCTACTAAAGATGAGCTAAATTTTGAAGCATTTCCAATAAAATTTCTTAGTCCATATGTTAGTTCAGATTTTCTTTTAACTGTAGGGTTATATATATTTTTTTTATAATTAATTAAAAAATTTTTACTAGAAATTTCTTTAAATGAATTTATTATTTCGTCAATTAGATCTTGAAGTTTCACATTTTCGAAAAACTCGTCCCTTTTTAATGGTGTCATAGAAAGTTTTTGTAATATCTCTCCACATCTTGCTGATTGACTTAAAAGTAATTTAATATCTTTTGAATATTTCTTATTATTTCCTATTTCTTTTTCTAATTCTTTTGCAACTAACTTAATTGTAGACAGAGGTGTACTCAATGAATGTGCGGCAGCGGCAGCTTGAACGCCTATTATTTTTAGCTCATGCTCTTTTGCTAAAACTAATTCCATTTTTATCAGTGCATCAGTTCTTTTTCTTGTTTCTAAACCAAATCTTGCTCCAAAATAAGATAAAAAAATTAAGCCAATTGTAATCGCTATTGGCACTCCAAATAAATAATATTTGGGCGCCTGAAAGTGTAAATCTCCTGCACTAGGAAGGGGGTAGTTATAGAGAGTTAAAACTAATAATGATATTACAGTTATAAAAGATAAATTTATGGTACTTTTTAATGATAAAAAAGCTGAAGAAACTACTGCGGGAATGATTAAAAGTATAACAAATGGATTTGTTATTCCTCCTGTAAAAAAAACAAGTATAACTAGTTGTATAAGATCATATGCCAAATATAATGTTGAGTTAAAATTAGTTAAAAGTTTTTTTTTTTCTTTAAAGTGTAAAAATAAATTAGTAAAAATTCCGAAAAGAACTATTAAGCAACAATAAATATATGGAAAATTAAAGTTTAATATAAAATAAACAACATTTATGGTTATAAATTGCCCAACAATTGCTATCCATCTTAATGCAACTAAGGTCTTTTTGTCTAATTGGATATTGTCTGTTGATTTAAATATTTCCAGTAATTTCATTTAGAAATTATATATCTAAATTTGAAACTTCCAAAGCTCGACTAATTATAAAGTCTTTTCTTGGCGCAACTTCGTCGCCCATAAGTATTTGTATTATATCTTGATCTTTTTTTGATTTAGCTTTGGTGTTATTTGTATATTTTACTTGTAGCAATGTTCTTTTTTCAGGATTCAAAGTTGTTTCCCAAAGTTCTTCTGGATTCATTTCTCCCAAGCCTTTAAATCTTTGAATAGTTAATTTATTTTTTTCAATTTCCAAAAATTTTTGAATATCTTTGCTATTTTTGCCAATTTGTTTTCTTGTTTTTCCTGAATTCTTAATTATAAGTTCTTCCAAATCATTCTCATTTTTAATATATGAACTTTTGGACCCTTTGGTAATTTTATATAGAGGCGGTTGTGCTAGATATAAATGGTTTTTTTCTATCAATTCATTAAATGGATGATTGTTAAATAAAGTTAATAATAAAGTTCTTATATGTGAACCGTCAACATCAGCATCGGTCATAATAATAATTTTTTCATACCTTAAGTTTTCAATTTTAAAATCTTGTGAACCTGTACCTATCGCATGAATTAAGGTAACAATTTCATTTGATGACATCATTTTAGAAAAAGCCTTTGTTTCTAAATCTTTCCCATTTCCGTTTTGAGATTTTTTACCATTTGGGCTAACGTAAGTATTTAATATTTTTCCTCTCAAAGGTAAAACAGCTTGAAATTCTCTATTTCTTCCTTGTTTAGCTGATCCACCCGCCGAGTCTCCCTCAACTATAAACAGTTCTGTTCCTTCAGCTTTACCGATTTGGCAATCAGCAAGCTTGCCGGGCAGACCCGATAACTCTAATGACCCTTTTCTTCTTACACCTTCTCTTGCTTTTCTAGCAACGTCTCTTGCTACTGCTGCTTGCACCACCTTTAATAATATTATTTTAGTTATTCCAGGGTTTTGATCAAACCAAGTTGATAATTTTTCACTTATTATTGACTCTACAATAAACCTAACCTCTGAGGAAACTAGTTTATCTTTAGTTTGTGATGAAAATTTAGGATCAGGTATTTTAACTGATAAAACTGCCGTGAGTCCTTCTCTTACGTCATCACCAGATAGTGTAATTTTATTTTTTTTAAGAAGATTGCTGCTTATTGCATACTTATTAATAACTCTGGTTAACGCACTTCTAAAACCTAACGTGTGAGTTCCTCCATCTTTTTGATGAATATTATTTGTGAAAGGAAGCAATTCATCAGAATATCCTGAATTCCATTTTAACGAACATTCAATAATATTGCCGTCTTTAGATCCTGAAATATAAATTGGTTTTTTAAATAAATTTAGGTCATTTTTATTTACTAAAGCTTTTTTATTTTTGTCTAAGAATTCTACAAACTCTACAATGCCTCCATCATATTTATTTTCATATTTTTTCTCTTTTTTCCCAGTTTTATCTATTAAAATAATGGTTAAACCTTTATTCAAAAAAGCAAGTTCTCTCATTCTTTTTTGTAAAATTATTGCACTAAATTTAGTTAAAGAAAAAACATCAGTAGATGGCAAAAAATTAATAAAAGTTCCATTTTTGTTTGTTTTTCCAGATATTTTAAGGGGTGCTATAGTTTTTCCATTTTTAAATTCAACGCTGTATTCTTTTTTATCTTTAAATATTCTTAGTGTTAATTTTTCAGATAAAGCATTAACTACTGAAACACCTACACCATGAAGACCTCCAGAAACTTTATATGAATCGTGGTCAAACTTTCCTCCAGCATGAAGTTGTGTCATAATAACTTCTGCGGCAGATTTTTTTTCACCTTTATGCATATCAACTGGAATACCTCTTCCATCATCCTCGACGGAGACTGACTGATCGGAATTTATTGTTATTTTAATATTGTTACAGTGGCCCGCTAATGCTTCGTCAATAGAATTGTCTACCACCTCATAAACCATATGATGCAAGCCAGTACCGTCATCTGTATCGCCGATGTACATACCTGGTCTTTTTCTAACTGCTTCTAAGCCTTTTAGTACTTTGATAGAATCAGCAGAATATTTAGTATCACTTTGTATTTTTTTATTGTTCATATTTATGAAATTTTCTAAAGCATTTTAACATTTTTTTTTAGTTAATTAAATCTAAGGTTATTAGACACCTTAAATGAGCATTGGTAATAAATGATTAGTAGCCCGAATTAAAAAAAAAAAGTTCAAAATACCATTAATGGCAATATATCAAATTTTCATGGGCATAACAACATGAAAACTATTTTCATCAGATAAATCTGTAACTAGAACTGGAGAACCTGCGTCTTTTAAATTTATGATAATTGAGTCGTTTTCGATTTGAGAGACTATATCTATCAAATATCTGCTATTAAAACTTATATTTAAATTTTCACCATTAAACTTTGCTTTTATACTTTCAACCCCTTCCCCACTATTGGGATTTTTTACTGACAACTGCAGGCTATCTTTTGATACTTCCATTTTTAATCCTTCTTTACGATCAGAAGAAACTGTAGTCACTCTTTCAATGGAGTTTTTAAAATCATTTAATTTAATCTGTAAAACTTTTTCATTACCTTTGGGAATAACTTTATTATAATCTGGGAATCTTCCGTCAATAACTTTTGAAATCAAAACACCATTTCCTATTTCAAATTTAATTTTCGACTTATTATTTGATATTTTAATAGTACTTTCATTTTGCTCCAGTAATGAAATTAATTGAAAAATAGTTTTTTTTGGTAAAATTATTGACTCAAAGTTGGTATCCTTATCAATTTCCAATTTACTTAAAGAAAGTCTATGACTATCTGTCGCAACTCCCAGAAGAAAAGATTTATTCTCTTCGTTCACTTTATGCAAATAAATTCCATTAAGGTAATGTCTAGTTTCATCATTTGAAATTGAAATTTTAGTTTTATTTAAAAGTTTGAGTATTTTTTTTGAAGTTAATTCAAAAATTTTTTCACTAATATCTTCATTAGATAAAGGGAAATTATCTGATGAAATGCACAATAAATTAAATTTAGAATTATCTGAAATTAATTTCAATTTATTAGTATCTTTTAATAAAAACTCAATTTTTGAATTTGGTTCTAATTTTCTTAAAATATCATAAAGCACACCAGCTGAAGTAGTTGTTGAACCTTCTTTTTTTATTTCTTCAACTACGATTTCTTCAGAATAAATAATATCGAGATCAGTTGCTATAATTTTAATTTTTTTATTTTTTGCTTCTATTAAAATATTAGACAGTATTGGAAGTGTTGTTTTTTTTTCAATAATTCCATACGCATGACTCAGTGACTTTAAAAAAATATCTCTATTTATTGAGAATTCCATTGCCAACTTTAAGTAAGTCTTTTTTTAATTTCAAATACATTTTGTTTCATTTCATTATCCTTTTGAATTAATTCTTCAATCTTTTTTACAGCATGTATTACAGTTGTATGATCTCGATTGCCAAATTTTCTTCCAATTTCGGGTAAAGAATTTGTTGTATATAATTTTGCAAGATACATTGCAATTTGTCTTGGTCTAGCTAGTGATCTTGTTCTTCTTACTGATAACATTTCATGGATATTAAGATTAAAATGAGATGCTACTGTATTTTGGATTATCTCTATAGTTATTGATTTATTATTACATCCAATAAAGTCCTTTAAAATCTTTTTACATTCATAAATTGTGGGTGGTTTAGAATTGATTTTATTAAAAGCTAAAACTCTATTTAAGGCCCCAACCATTTCTCTAACGCTAGAAGTGATTTCAGAAGCCAAAAACTTAAAAATTTCATCACTTAAGTTGTAGTTTTCGTTATAATTTTTTTGAATTTCATTAAATTTACTTTTTAAAATCTCTATTCTCAAATTTAAATCGGGTGGCTGTATATCAATAACCAAACCCCCAGATAAACGGGACCTAATTCTTTCTTGAATTCTATCAAGGTTGGATGGAGCTCTATCAGATGAAATAACGATTTGTGAACCTTTTTCTATCAAAGCATTAAAAGTATGAAAAAATTCTTCTTGCATAGCTTCTTTTCCTCCCACAAATTGAATATCATCAATTATAAAAACATTCGCTTTTCTAAAGAAATCTTTAAATTGCACCATTTCTTTATTTTTAATAGATCGAATGAAATGATACATAAATCTCTCAGCTGAAATAAACATTACTTTTTTCGTATTACCAATTTCTAGTCCTATAGCATTTAGCAAATGTGTTTTACCCATGCCTACGCTACTATAAATAAAAAGAGGATTGTAATGCGAAGATTCCATGCAAACTTTTCTTGCTGCTGTGTAAGCTAGTTCATTGCTCTCACCAACTATAAAATTATCAAAACTACTGTTAGAATTAAACCGATTGTAATTTAATAAGGAATTCTCAATTAAATAAGGTTGACTGTTTTTTTGAACAGAATTTTTATCAGAGTTTTCTTCATTTCTTTCAATTAAAAATTCAATTCTTTCAATACTTTTTTTATATCCTTTTATAATTTCTAAAACTTTATCAGCATACCTAGACACGATCCAATCTCTAACAAATCTTGTAGGTGCAGATAAAATTACATAATGATTAAACTCTTTTTTTAAATTTATATTTTTTATCCAGCTTTCATAAATGTCATTTCCAAAAGATAACTTTAATTTTTCAAGAACTTCATTCCACACAAGTGAAGTTTCTTCCTTTGCGAAATTTATTACAGTTTCTTTGTTTGTTGTGTTTTTTATCATAGAAAAATATTTTTGTAATAGTCATGTTTTATTTTTTTTTTATATAGCATGCAACTGTTTTTCAGTTGTATTTAAAAAAAAATAGTTGTATTTAAAATATGGTTGTATTAAAAAAAATAGTTGCTTTCTTTTTTAATCTGTGTAGCTAATAAAAAAATTACTTTGAGAAAATTGCATAGACTTTTCCATATAATTTCAACTTTTGATATTTAAACATCTATTACAACCTTAAATATTATTATACTACATGTAGATTTTTAAGATAAATTTTTAAACTTTAAATTATATTATATTTAATTAATCTAATTATTGGGCTTATTTTTTTTTCTGGATCTGTTTAGTAATTCTAGAAATTTTTCTTGAGACAGTTTTCTTCTTAATAACGCCAGTTTTTGCAATTTTCATCAACTGTGAATTAAATTTAGGCAAAAAAGCTATCGCCTCTTCAATTTTTCCTGCTGTTATATATTTTGACATCTCTTTTATAGCTGACTTATACTTACTTTTTCTTATCTTGTTGATTGTTGTTTGGGTTTTAGTTTTTTTAGAACGTCTAATTGCAGATTTTGTGTTTGGCATAAAGTCGAGAGTTTATATCTTTTTGCCTCATGTCGGTCAACACCATTATAAGTTTGGCAAATGTCGCAATAAAAAGATGATCTCATCGAAATGTTGATTTTTTTTATTGTTCCTTTGCACGAAATACGAGAACAATTCATATTTTCCTGGTTATATACTTTGAAAATCTGCTGAAAACTGCCACTTCTGCCTAGTGTATTTTTAAAATTTTTTATTGATGATCCTCCTTTAGAAATCGAAATTCGCAAAATCTTTTTAATATTTAAGATCAATTTTTTTATTTCCTTATTATTTAAACATCTACAAGATCTCAGCGGATGAATATTTGACATGTGCAAAGCTTCGTTTACATAAATATTACCAAGTCCACTTACGAAAGTTTGATCCATTAATAAATTTTTAATATTTTTTTTTTTATTTTTGGTAAAGTTGGTAAAATATGTCAAATTAAACAGCTTGCTGAAAGGTTCTGGTCCTAACTTTTTTATAAATTTCACATTGCACAACTTCGTATTATTAAATATTTTAAAAAAACCGAATCTTCGTACATCATTATAAATTAATACAAATCCATTATTTAATACAAAATAAATATGATTATGTTTATTTTCTAAATTTAGATTATAGTAAAAACTTGTCTTAAATATTTTATTATCTTTGCTTCTCATTGCTGTCATTTTTCCACTCATGCCAAAATGTGCAATGAGTATTTTTTTTTTAAAATTAAAAACCAAATATTTTGATCTTCTTGAAACTTTGATTATTTTTTCACCAATTAATTGCTTTGGAAAAATATTGGGTATTTTGTAACGTAAATTTTTATTATAAATTTTTACATCTATAATTTTTGCTTTATTTGCTATTTTAAATAAAGACCTTTTTACAATTTCTATTTCTGGAAGTTCTGGCATAAGTAAATTATATATATTGTTAAAAAACTTAACATGTGATCTATTAATTTAAATGAAAATTCACCAAAAAAATAGTCATAGATTTGTGACAAAAGTTTTCCAAGATGTTTCTGAAAAATATGATCTTATGAATGACTTATTATCTCTTGGAATTCATAGATTGTGGAAAAAAAAATTAATTCAATGCCTCAATCCACAAAAAAATACAAAACTAATTGATGTTGCGTCTGGTACAGGTGACATAGCTAAAATTTTTTTAGAAGAGGTTCATTATAAAAGTCACGTATCATGTGTTGATGAAAATAAAGAAATGTTAAACATTAGCGAAAAAAAAATACAAAATAAATCTAATGTTAAATGGTTTTGTAATAATGCAGAAAAACTTCCTTTTGCAGATAATTATTTTGATTATTACACAATTAGTTTTGGGATTAGAAATGTAAATAGTATAAATAACGCCCTTAAAGAAGCATATAGAGTTCTAAAGCCCGGTGGTAGATTTTTGTGTTTAGAATTCTCAAAAGTTGAAAATGAAATTTTAAAATCATTTTATAGGATTTATTCAAAATCAATCCCAATACTTGGCAAATTAGTCATGGGGCAGTCAGAACCTTATACATACCTAATTAACAGTATTGAAAAGTTCTACTCGCAAAAGGAATTAATGCAAAAAATTGATGAACAAAATTTTATTAATACTTCTTTTAAAAATTTAAGTGGTGGAATTGTGGCTTTACATTCTGCTTGGAAAATTTAAAAATGTTTAAAAAAATCTTCATGCTATTTAAAATTGGAAGAAAACTTTCGACTTCTGGAGCCCTTTCCTCAATTTATGAAATTTATAATCCTCCTTTTATAATAAAAATATTTTTTCAAATAATTGGCTTCAACTTTATAAACAAAAAAAGTAATAACAATTTATCTTCTGGTGAAAAATTATGTAATGCTCTTGAAGAAATGGGCACTACCTTTATAAAATTAGGTCAATTTTTATCAACAAGACCTGATATTATAGGAGAAAAAATTTCATTAGATCTTGCTAAACTCCAAGATAAACTTCCTTCTTTTGATTCACATCTTGCAAAAAATATATTGATTGATGAACTTGGGTATGAAAATTTTTCCAAAATAAAAAACTTTTCCGAACCTATAGCTGCAGCTTCCATTGCTCAAGTTCATTTTGCAAATATTGAAATAGAAAATCAAACCACAGATGTAGCTATTAAAATCTTAAGACCTGATATTGAGATAATTTTTAATGACGAATTAGATGCATTGATGCTTTTTGCTTATATTATTCAAAGCCTTATTAAAAAAACTAAAAGACTTAAACTAGTTGAGATTGTTCATCTTTTACGTGAAATAACAAATGTCGAAATGGATTTAAGATTTGAAGCTGCGGCCGCCAATGAGTTTTATGAGAATACAAAAAATGATTTAGGATTTAATGTTCCAAAAATTTATTGGAATTATACTAGCAAAAGAGTCCTTTGTTTAGCTAAAGTTGATGGTGTCTCAATACGGGAAATTGAAAAATTAAAATTATTAAATATTGACACAAATAAATTAGCAAAAAATATTATTCAAAATTTTCTCAAACACGCAATTCGGGATGGTTTTTTTCATGCAGATATGCACCAAGGTAATATTTTTGTAAATAAAAATGCAGATATAGTTCCCGTTGATTTTGGTATAATGGGAAGACTAGATAAAAATAATAAAAAATATTTGGCTGAAATACTTTATGGTTTTATTAAAAGAGATTATAAAAAAGTAGCAGAAATTCATTTTTTAGCTGGTTTAGTGCCGCACAAAACTTCAAAGGATGATTTTGCTCAAGCTCTACGTTCCATAGGTGAGCCTATTTTTGGACAAGCTGCAAAAGACATATCAGGTAGTAAATTGCTACGCCAACTTTTTAACGTCACAGAAAAATTTAATATGCAAACCCAAATACAATTATTGCTTTTGCAAAAAACTATGGTTGTTGTTGAGGGTGTGGCTCGCAAACTTGATTCTAGCACAAATATATGGGACGTTTCAAAACCAGTTTTAGAAAATTGGTTAAAAGATGTAAAAGATCCAATTAATTTAGCTGGTGAAGCTTTTATCAATGCCTCAGAAGTTATTAAAAGATTGCCAGACTTACCCATTATTATGGACAGAGCAAATGACGTCATGGCTTTAATATCTGAAGGCAAATTCAACCCTAATACATTAGCTTATCATAGTTTAAAAAATGAAGAGCTAAAGCTAGAAGTTATGCGTAATAAAATTTTAGGAGCAGTTTTAGTGCTTGTAATTTTTGTTGTCATAGTATTCAAATAATAAAATTATGAATAACCTCTTTGGAAAAAAAATACTTTTAGTTATCTGTGGAGGAATTTCAGCTTACAAAAGCTTAGAAATAATTAGATCTTTAAAAAAAAAGGGTTCTATAGTTAAAACAATTTTAACTAAAAGTGCTAAAGAATTTGTTACACCATTATCTGTTGTGTCGCTTTCACAGGAAAAAGTTTATGATGATTTGTTTAGTTTAGAAAATGAAGCAGAAATGGACCACATATCTCTCTCCAGATGGTCTGACTTAATACTTGTTGCTCCAACAACAGCTAATACTATTTCAAAATTAAGTATTGGATCATCAGATGATTTAGCTTCTACAGTAATACTTGCATCAAACAAAGATATTTTTTTAGTTCCAGCAATGAACGTTAGAATGTGGGAGCATCCCTCAACTAGAGAAAACCTTAATAAATTAAAGGGCTTTGGTTATAAGATAATTGGTCCTGAAATAGGTGATATGGCATGTGGAGAATTTGGTGAAGGTAAAATGACAGAACCAAATCATGTTATTAGAAAAATTGAAAACTATTTTGTTAATTTAAGTAACAACAAAAAATTTAAGGCTTTAGTAACGGCTGGACCAACTCGTGAATTCATTGACCCTGTTCGATTTATCACTAACAAATCAAGTGGCAAACAAGGCTTTGAATTAGCTAAATCCTTATCAAACAAGGGATTTGAAACGACACTTATTTCTGGACCAACTAATTTAAAAATTAATAAAGATATAAATTTTATAAAAGTAGAAACTGCTGATCAAATGTTTAAAGCAACACAAGATAACCTTCCAACGGATGTTGCTATACTTGCTGCTGCTGTTTCAGATTTTAAGATTAAGAATCCTAAAGAAAAAAAAATTAAAAAAGAATATTTTACAAATTTAAATTTAGAAAAAAATATTGATATTTTAAACTATGTTTCAAATCACAACTCTCTTAGACCTAAATTAGTTATAGGTTTTGCGGCAGAAACGCATGATATAAAAAAAAATGCAAAAAAAAAATTAACAGAAAAGAATTGTGATTGGATTATTGCTAATGATGTTTCGAATAAATCTATTGGTTTTGAATCAGATTTTAATGAAGTTACAATTTTCTACAAAAATAGAAAAGTTAATGAGGAAAAACTTTTTATGAAGAAAAAATCGGATATCTCAGACGAAATTATTAATAGAGTTGTTAGCCAATTAAATTAAGATTTAATGGTAAAAGTTTTAATCAAAAAATTAGATCTTGCGGTAGAAACACCAACCTATAAAACAAAAGGTTCTTCTGGAATGGATTTAATGGCCTTTATAGAAAAGCCTATTAAATTACCTCCTAAGAGTTCATGTTTAGTGCCTACCGGCCTTTCAATTGCATTTTCTGATGAATATGAAGTTCAAATAAGGCCGAGGTCAGGGCTCGCGGCAAAAAATAATATATCTGTTTTAAACACGCCCGGAACAATTGATAGTGATTATAGAGGTGAAATTAAAATAATACTTTTTAATCATGGAAATAGCGAATTTGTTATTAATAATAAAGATAGAGTAGCTCAAATGATTTTGATGCCAGTAAATAAAATGGATTTGGAACAAGTAGAAAATCTACCAGCTACTTTAAGAGGAAAAGGTGGATTTGGTTCAACAGGTAAATAATGAAGTTTACAAAAAGCCAGATAGATAGATATTCAAGACAAATAATTTTAAAAAAAGTTGGAGTACTAGGACAAAAAAAACTTTCACAAGCTAGTGTTTTAATTGTAGGAGCTGGGGGGTTGGGTTCTCCTATATCAATTTACCTAACTGCTTTAGGTGTAGGAACAATAGGAGTTATTGATAATGACAATGTTGAAATATCTAACCTAAGTAGGCAAATTATTTTTAATACCAGTGATGTAAAAAAAAATAAATCATTAGCTGCTGTTAATAAGCTTAGAAAAATCAATCCAAATATAAATTTAAAATCTTTCAAAAAAAAATTAACAGTAAAAAATATAAATTATATAGCAAAAGATTTTAAAATAATAGTAGATGGAAGCGATAACTTTAAAACACGCTTTTTAATTAATGATTATTGTTTAAAAAATAATAAAATTTTAGTCTCTGGTGCAATTAACAAATTTGATGGTCAAGTCTATACTTTTAATTTTCATAAGAAAAAATCTCCTTGTTTAAGATGCTTTATTCCAAAAATACCTAAGTCTGGCTTTATAAATGATAATTGCGAAAGTGAGGGTGTGCTTGGAACCTTGGGGGGTATAATTGGAAGCATTCAAGCTAATGAGGTGGTAAAAGAAATTCTGGAAATTGGTGAGACACTTTGTGGTTACATATTAATCGTAGATGCTTTAAAGCTTACTTTTAGAAAAGTTAAACTCTACAAACGCTCTGATTGTTATTGTAATGAAAAATAAAAAAAATTCTATTTTTATATTATATTTTTTTTTAATTATATTTTATTCTCCTTTTTCTTTAGCAAGTGAAAATTTTATATTTTTATCTTTAAAAAATAATAAAGTAAATTTACGACAAGGACCATCTTTTGATTACCCAATAAAATTAATTTATAATAAAAGATATTTGCCTATTATAATTTTAGACAAATATGATACATGGAAAAAAATTAAGGATTTTGAAAATAATTCTGGCTGGGTACATGTTTCTCAATTATCAAAGAAAAAATCAGCAATAAATATTAAAAATCAATCTGTATTATATAAAAAATCTACTATTTACTCTGAGCCTATAGCTAAAATTGAGATTGGCAGGCTGTTGTTAATTGAAAAATGTAAAATTAATTGGTGCAAAATTACTACTGGTAATTATGAAGGTTGGATTTTAAAAAATTATTTGTGGGGTAAAACTAACTAAAATCTTTTGCTAATGAGCTTCTTGTGTCGACTGAAACTTTTACCACATGGTTATAAAAGGTATGTTCAATTCCTATAGTTAGTAGGTTTTTAATGTCTTTAAACTTCTCTATTTGATCGTTGGTGAATGTAAAATGTAAAAATTGTACAGATGAAGCTTTCCCCTCAGCTGAGGTGCGGTCTACATCTTTTTCTGGTCTTCCATTAATTTTTTCCTCATCAATTTTAATATAAACTTTTTCTTCTATCCCACCAACTTTTCCTAAAAACTCAGCCCTTAATTTTGGGTCATCAATTTCAAACATCAAAGTTGTTACAAGCTCTTTCCCTTTAGGCACTAATGGATTGTAGGCATTCAATTCGTCTTTTAACTGTTCTTCTCCTCCTTTTTCTATATGTAACATCTCTTGAATTTGAGCAAGCATTGTATCAAAATTTTCAAAATAAAATGTTGCATAAGGCCCCAATGCTACTCTCCTTTTTTTTTTAAACTCAACTAATTCCTTTCTAATTTTTTTTCTATTTTTTATATATATATCGCTAGGAACTAAATCTTTTTTTTCTATAATATTATTTTCTCTAGTCATGATTGGAATTTATATGATTTTGCTAATAATTCGATAGGGTGCAATGCCTCATCACTTGAAATTTTTGTATCTTGCTCTAATTGTTTTAAATGTTTTCCTGCTAGCGGACAATCAGACGCCATATATTTATTATTTTTATTTTTAATTTGCCTAGCTGTTGGTCTGCCAACCTTAACTGCAAGATTATGAGTTGCTTTCATCACCCCAAAGGTACCTCCGTGACCAGCGCATCTTTCTACTACATCAATTTTAATATTTGGAATCAATTTAAGCATATCCCTAGCTTTATTTCCCATATTTTGCGCTCTGGCATGGCAAGCGTGATGAACTGTAACCCCGCCGTCTATCTCTTGTAAGCCCTTAGCTAAACCTTCTTTCACTGAAATATCAACTATATATTCATCTATATCTTTAGTATTTTTTGATAGTCTTTTTATGTCTTGATTTTCTGGCAGCAATAACGGCCATTCAAACTTTAACATCAGTCCACAGCTAGCGGTAAGTGTAATCACCTGGTAACCTTTATCTACCCAAATTAGAAGTTCTTTTGATACCTTTTTTGCTTGTTCCACTACCTTTTGTAGATCTGCTTGTTCCAAAAATGGCATGCCGCAACAACCTGGATAAGCTTCTTGAACTTCAACCCCGTTTTTCTTCAAGACTTTAAGTGCAGCAATACCAGTGTTTTTTTTATTAAAATTTACAAAGCATGTAGAATAAATAACTACTTTTCTATCTTTTTTAAAACCTTCTACAGTTATTGAGTTATTATTGTGTTTAAAATAATTTGTAAAAGTTTCAGAATTATACAATGGCAACTTAACTCTTTTATCTATTCCAACTGTTAGTTCTAATATTTTTCTTAAAAATTTATTTTTAATACTTAATAACCAGTTTATAAATCCTGATAGCATAATTCCAATTTTGGCATTTCTATCTATTTGAGCTAATTGAGCTGGAATTTTTAATAATTTATTTTGTTTCTTTTGATGTACTCGGTATCTAAGCATCAAATGAGGAAAATCTAAATTAAATTCATGTGGAGGAACGTATGGACATTTTGTCATAAAACACATGTCACAAAGTGTACAAGCATCTACGACAGGAGAAAATTTATCGCTTGATAAACTTTCTACATTTTCATTTTTTGATTCATCTATCATGTCAAAAAGTTGTGGAAAACTATCACACAGATTAAAACATCTTCTGCATCCATGACAAATATCAAAAACTCTTCTCATTTCATTATCTAATTTCTTTTGATCGAGAAAATCGGGGTGATTGAAATCTATTGGATGACGTGTTGGCGCTTGCGTACCACCTTCTTTATTATTCATTTTTTAAATTTTCTGGTGGGGACGCTCCCCACCATAATTAGATTTATTAAATTGTCTCTAAAGTTTTTTGAAATTTGCCAGCATGAGACTTTTCAGCTTTGGCTAAAGTTTCAAACCAGTCTGCAATTTCTTCAAAACCTTCTTCTCTAGCTGTTTTGGCCATGCCAGGGTACATGTCCGTATACTCGTGCGTTTCTCCCGCAACAGCAGAGGCTAAATTATCTTTAGTCTCTCCAATTGGTTTACCTGTTGCCGGGTCACCAACTTCTTCTAAAAATTCAAGATGTCCATGAGCGTGTCCCGTTTCACCTTCTGCTGTAGATCTGAATACTGCAGCAACATCATTGTAACCTTCTACATCTGCTTTTTGTGCAAAATAAAGATATCTACGATTTGCTTGGCTTTCACCAGCAAAGGCTTCTTTTAAGTTATTTTCTGTTTTACTTCCTTTTAGTGCCATATTAATTCTCCTTTATTTTAATTAATTATGCTTTAAAACAATTTATAATGATTCTAAACTAGTAGTCAAGCAGTTTAGAACAATTACAAAAAGAATTTATTTTTATTTTGAAACTATTTTTTTTGATTATGATTACTGTTCTCAACACTCACGGTAACTTCTATCTCATTAATTTTTTTTCCTTTTGGTATAGTGGGAAATTTACTAACAGTTATATCCTCATTTTTTATGTCAATTAAATCACCTGTGTCTTGATCGTAAAAATGGTGGTGGCTTTTCGAATTTGTATCAAAAAAAGTTTTATTTCCTTGTAAGGATATTTCTTTTAAGTAACCATTTTTCTTAAAAGCGTGAACAGTATTATAAACAGTACCTAAAGAAATTTTACTTTTGGTATTTTTTTCAATTTTTTTCCTTAAATTATCTATTGTAAAGTGAAAAGTTTCTTTTCTGTCAAAAAGAACCTTACATAGTAAAAGTCTTTGCTTTGTAGGCCTTAATCCAGATGATCTAAGTCTATCAACATAATGTTTAGCGTTTTTCATACTAAAATTTCATCTATTTTGTACTTTTTATAACTTATAATTATTCTAAACTAAATATATGTAATAAACTTATTAAATCAAGTATTAGTTTATCTGTATGATAAAAAAAAATAGCTTTAAATATGAAGAATTAATTGATTGCGCTAATGGAAAATTATTTGGTCCAGGTAATGCTAAGTTGCCTTCTCCCCCTATGTTAATGTTTGATAGAATTACTAATGTTGAAGAAAATAAAGGAAAGTTTAGTAAAGGCATAATTGAAGCGGAACTTGATATAAAAGAAAAAATGTGGTTTTTTGATTGTCATTTTAAAGAAGATCCTGTGATGCCTGGCTGTTTAGGGTTAGATGCTATGTGGCAGCTAGTAGGTTTTTATTTAGGATGGAAAGGAGAGCCAGGAAAAGGCAGGGCTTTAGGAGTGGGTTCTGTTAAATTTACTGGAGAAGTTCTTGCAAATGCCAAAATTGCAAAATATGAAGTTAATATTAAAAGGATTTTAAAAAAAGAAGGAGCTGTTGTAGGGTTGGCTAATGGAATTTTATTTGTTGATGATAAAGCAATATACCGAGCAGAAAGTTTAAAAGTAGGATTATTTAAATCATGAGAAGAGTAGTAATAACTGGATTAGGAATAGTTTCTTGCATTGGGAATAATCAATCCGAAGTATTAGAATCTTTGTTAAATACAAAATCAGGAATTGTTTTTTCTGAAGACCACCAAAAAT